>Ga0197143_1000847_pt1 | contig 28717 bp, 25 predicted proteins | sample GBS70_MetaG_FD_148603 | JGI IMG/M metagenome (GOLD analysis project Ga0197143, IMG submission 148603) | Sediment microbial communities from Great Boiling Springs, Gerlach, Nevada, United States - GBS 70_MetaG | ecosystem: Environmental > Aquatic > Thermal springs > Hot (42-90C) > Sediment... | reverse complement strand
TCGCAGGCTCCCCCGAAACTCGCGTGTGCGCCCGCCAATCGTAATGCGCAGGGTGTACGGCGTGGGGTCGGGCGCGCCGTGATTGGCGTAGTGATGCACATAGACCTTGTAGACGCCTTCGGGCGCGTTGCCAGGCGGCCAGTAGATGTTCTCCACGGGTCGCTCCGTCGTGCGCAGGCGGTTGGCATTCGCGTCCACATCCAACTCGCCGCCTGTGGGGCTGGTGAGCTGGCAATACCAGATATGGTTGCCAGCAGGGTCAATCACATGCAGGTCTAAGTCGTTGCGGTTGTTCCACGCCAGCGAGAACTGCGGGTCGCCGAACTGTGCGCCTGCCTCCTGCAGACGCTCCACCACCTCGTCGTCGGTGTCGAACAGCAGCACCTGCGTGCCCGCCAGCAGCGCACGGGTGTTCAGCACATCAAACAGCGTGTTCAGCCCCAGCGCGGCGCCCAGAGCGACGGCAAGCCCTATCGCGCCAAACAGCAGCCTGACCCCCATCGCCTACCTCCGAAACAGCCCGAGCAGTTTCTGCAGCAGCGTCTCGTTGGAACTGCGCCGCCGAGTCGCGTAGTAGGGCGTATGGGCGTAGGGTGCCTGCTCCTTGCGTAGCCACGCAATCAACCCATCCCAGTAGTCGCAGAACTTCTGCGTGCTACCGACGCACTCCGTGCGGGCAGCGTCGAGCCGCCGCTCGAGGTGTTCCAGCTCGGCAATCAGCGTCTCGCGCCGTTGGCGTAGGTTTTCCACTTCTTGGGCTTTGGCGAACGCTTGCTGCACGGCAGGTTCCTCGCGCCGACGATCCACATGCTTCCAGCGCAGGTAGGTGATTCGCGCCTCGCGTTGGCGGGTTTCAGGCTCGCGCCAGCCCTTGACCGCCTTGTAGACGATGTACGGCGCGCTGATAATTAGCCCTGCGATGAAGAAGACCCACAGCGGCACCTGCTCGCCGCCTCCGCCCCCCTCCAGTTGCGCCTCCTGCTGACGCTCTTGGTACAGCATATGCAAGCCAAGCGCATCTACTGTGGCAATCGCAATGGTCATCAGCACGATAATCGCAGTGAAGATGCCGATACGCACCGCCGAGCGCATGCTGGGAAATGGTTCCGTATCGCTAATCTCATCGCGCTTCTCCGACGCCGTCGCTGCCGAGGACATCAGCGAGTAGGCAGTATTGCCGACCAGCTTTTCGACAAACAGCCCGATGACCGCCGCCAGCGCGACGAGCCACAGCTCCTCGCCGCGTTGCAGCACCTCCAGGCTCAGCAGTCCCGTAATCACGCCCAAGTTGACGCCCAGCAGCAGTCCTGCCGCCAACGGCGCGAAAAGCTCGAACAGCCACTGCCCGACCGTGACGAATACATTCCCTTTGGACGACACGGGCGCAACGCCCTGCTCACCGCACACCTCGTCTTCGTGCGCGAAGTCAGCTTGCAAGGCGCGCTCCACCAGCAGCGGGCTAATCGGTTCGGGCGCGGGCGGTTGCTTCGTGCGCTTTTTGGGCGGGGGCGGCACAGGCAGCGGGATTTTGGCGGTCGCCATCGCTTGCATGAACTCGGTCTTCGCACGCTCGGTCGCCTCCTCCGTTTCGCGTATCTGTCGCAGGAGTTCGCGGCGTTGGGGCTCCAGCTCGTGGCGCAGCTGCTCGTACTGCGTAGCGGGGATTTTGACCCAGCGTGTGTAGCGCAGGCGCAGTTCATTGGCTTCTACTTCGTAGCCTGCCTTACGCAGGTACGACTCCATCAGCAGCGTAGTGCGCTCTGCATCCGATAACTGGGCGTGCACAATCAGCGGCGGGTCATAGAAGATATTTGGCTCCAGCGGCATGTGCCAGAACGGCGCAGCGTCGCGGTACGGCTCAATCAGCGGACTGGGCGCGAAGACGCCGTCCACGCTGGGCACGGCGGGCGGCTGGCTCTCCTGACGCGCAGCGGCGTTGGGAACCGTGCCGTTGCTCTCGGCAGGCGTTGGCGCAATCGGCTCAGGCTCGTCAGCAGGCAGGTGCGCTGCCGCACGGTTGGCATCTAACCCTTGCTCCTTCTCCATTTCTGTCCCCCTCAGTTATCCAGCGTGCGTAGTCGTTCCTTGAGGCGTGTGAGCACATCCAGTGCGTCGGTCTCACCGAACACAAACAGCTTGCCTACGTCATACAGAGGCGCGTAGTACTCATTCTCCACGGCGCGGCGGTAGCGGTTAATTACGGGACCCACAACGACAGCAACTACCCGATCGTCCCGTGCCAACTGCTCGGCTTGGGCACGTGTCTCCTTCGCGTCGTGGCACTCGCCGTCCGTAAACAGGCACAACACGAACTTGCGCTCCGGATACTGTGCAGTGTAGCGCCGAAACTCGCGCATCACTTTATCAGGGCGCGTACCCCACTTACCGAGATAGTTCTCGATAGTGTCGCGTGAGACCTTGTTCAACTCCTTCGAGGCGATTGGGCGACTCTCATGCACGGTCTCGATGGTCTCAGCGTAGCGCCAGATTTTGGTCGGCGTGCGCGTAGGCAACACTTCACCAATCATTTTGTTGAGGAACGCAACGGCACGCTGCTTCTGCTCTTTGCTCATCGATTGGCTTACATCGAACCCTGCACCGACCGCTAAGGGCGTCTTGATGGCTTGGGCGCGACTGTAGCTCCAAATCCACCATCCAGCGATAGCAGCGACCGCAAAGGCACCAACTAACGCCAAGAGTGTCAAAAGAGGATTGTGCGCATCCCCCTCATGTCGGTAGCTCCGACTTCCCCTGTATCTCGACATGGCTAACTCCCACCTCTACTACGAATATAGTGTCAGGAGAGTTCCTGAGGTGCGCTTAAGCGCCCCTATGTGCTCCATTATACCCCAGCAACAGATTATTCGTCGCCATAGCGCACGGCTTCGGCTTCCAGCTCGATTCCGCCGCGAGGATACTGCTTCACGACGACACGCAGGAAACGGGGTTTCAGCACCTCGAATAGGTCATCGGCGATGCGCGCTGCCAGCGACTCGCAATACGCGCCTTCATCACGGAATGCCCACAGGTAGAACTTGAACGCTTTCGATTCGAGGCAGAGCTGGTTCGGCTCGTACTCCACGATGACCTCGCCGAAGTCGGGCTGTCCTGTGCGCGGGCAGACGGCAGTGAACTCTTTCGCGTGTAAGGTGACGCGCTTGACAGCAGGCGCGGGGAACGCCTCCTGGCGGAGGGCTTCCACCGCCTCAGCGAGGTCTTTCGGGCGCGGCATCGGTCCCGAACGCGGCAGGTAGTAGTTGCGCTCGACCATGGCTTATGCGGAAGGCTCGTCGCGATGCATCATCTCGCGCAGTCGCTGCTGAAACGCCTCGATGCTACCCGCGCGCAGGGCAGCAGTCTGCAGCTCCAGCAAGCGCGTGGGGCCATCAATCTGGTTCAGTTCATGAACCAGCTCTGTGGGTGGCTCACCGTACAACTCGCGCAGGATGCCAAGAATCGCTCGCGCAGGATGCCAAGAATCGCTTGCCGTAGTCCCTGTTGCAGTCCTTGTTGCAGACCCTGCTGCAGACCCTGCTGCAGACCCTGCTGCAGACCCTGCTGCAGACCCTGCTGCAGACCCTGTTTCTCGCCGCGCTGCATCCCGCGTTGCATCCCCCGACGATACCCACGCAGCAGCCCGCGACGGATGGCTCGCCGCTCTATCGAGGTGAGCAACTCCTCTGGACGCTTGCGGCGCGCCTCTTCCAGCATCCTCTCGTATTGCTCTTCCAACTCGGCTGGCAATCGCATGGCGCGCTCCAGAAACGCCAAGATTTGGCGAATTTCCTCTTCATTATACCCGCGCTCCAACGCCAGCTGCATCAGCTCCACCCGTGCTTGAAAGCGAATTTCAGGCGTATGCCTTGTACGCACAGCGCGCACAAATGACACCAGAATCAGCGACGCCGCATCGCCCGCCTCCAGCAGTTGCTGCTCGTCCAAGTCCAGCACTTTGATGCTCGGAAACGCAAAGCGAATCTCGCACTCGCCCACTGCATACTGAAACTCTCGCGGACGCCAGTTCGGGTTGTCATCCGCTAGAATCGCGATACTCAACACACGCCGCCGATATCGTAGCCAGATAGCGATGTGGTACGCGAACATACGCTCCGCAAAGTTCGGATCAGGCGTGGACTGCGCCTCCAGATGCACCAGTATCCACTCTTCCCTGCCGTCCTTGAGGTAGACGCGGAAGAGTTTGTCCACCACCTGCAAGTTAGCGTACTCTTTGGGGGCAACGCGCAGCAGCTCTTTGTCCAGAAACTCCACACCGCGCGACCAGTCAATCTGGGCGTGCAGGCGCGGCAAGCCATGTTTGAGAAGGGCTTGCAATCGCTCGGCATCGTCGGTGAAGGCTTTCCACGCCGTGTCGTCCACAGTTAGCACCCTGATGCGGTTCCGACCTCGCATACGGAGCCGATTCGCTGCGAGCCGATACTTTCCCACCAAGTGGGTAGAATTGAGGCATGCCAAAGCGCGACGCTCAGCCCCGTGTAGTAGACCCTGTACGCGGCACAGAAGACGCCGCCAGTGAAGCGACCCTGCGCCCGCAACGGCTCAGCGAATTCATCGGGCAGCAGCAGTTGCGCGAGAACCTGAGCGTGTTTATCCAAGCCGCGCGCGCTCGCGGCGAAGCGTTAGACCATGTGCTGCTGTTCGGTCCGCCAGGCTTGGGCAAGACGACAATCGCGACCATCATCGCTAACGAGATGGGCGTCCCGATTCACATCACTTCGGGTCCTGCGATTGAGCGTCCTGGCGACCTCGCAGCGATTCTGACCAGCCTGGAACCAGGACAGGTGTTGTTTATCGACGAGATTCACCGCCTCGCGCGCCCTGTTGAGGAGGTACTGTACCCTGCGATGGAGGATTTCCAGATCGACATCGTGCTGGGCAAAGGCGCAGGAGCGCGCTCGCTACGGTTAGACCTGCCTCGTTTCACAGTAGTTGGTGCGACCACGCGGGCAGGGCTACTCACCTCGCCCCTGCGCGACCGATTCGGCATCGTCCACTACTTCCAGATGTATACGCCCGAAGAGTTGGCGCAGATTGTGCGCCGCTCCGCGCGAATCCTGCAAACGCCGATTGAGGAACCCGCCGTCGAGGAGATTGCGAAGCGTTCGCGCGGCACACCGCGTATCGCCAACCGCCTACTGCGCCGCGTCCGCGACTTCGCGCAGGTGCTGGGCACAGGCGTCATCACGCTGGAGATTACGCAAGACGCGCTGCAGCGGCTCGGCGTTGACCCGCTGGGGCTGGACGAGATGGATCACAAAATCCTGCGCACGCTCATCGAGAAGTTCGGCGGCGGTCCCGTGGGGCTGGACACGCTCGCCGCTGCCATTCAGGAAGACGCAGGCACGATTGAGGATATGTACGAGCCGTACCTGATGCAGTTGGGCTTTCTGCAGCGCACAGCACGCGGGCGGATGGCAACCCCGCGCGCCTACGCGCATCTGGGCATCGCGGCGACTGGACTTGCGCTCCAGCCGCCACTGGACATTATTTAGCGGCGAAACCGCTCGCGCCGAGTCTCCTTGTTGCCTTGCGGGTCAGTAATCACCTGCTGCTGATACACCTCGCCGTTGAGTTGTACCTGATAAGTGAATTCCATGTCCACTTTTTGCCCTAAGATTTCCATAGTCGCTTTGATGGGCGGCTTATGCTCCAGAATCACCGTTTCAGGCGCTGCGTTCGGTTTGGGCGGCTTGTAGACCAGCCGTACCTCCGTGCCGTCGTGTAGTCGGATGGGTTGCGTCGGGTCTTCCGCCACATACTTCGGCACGAGTTGCTTGAGGCTCTGCGGGTACTTACCGTTGTTGTCCGCAGCATAGCGTTGCAAAGCGTCGTAAATCGCACGCTGTTTGGGCACAACCACCTGCGCTTTAGTCAACACCTGTTCCACAGGCTTGCCGACAGTTTCGAACAGCGCGCGCCCGCCTAAAACAATCACCGAGACTCCGATAATCAGCAGCCCCAGGCAGCCGATGCCGCCCAGCACCCAGCACGATGCGCGTCCCTGTAAGCGTGTGTGTCTCATTGCGTTCTCCCCTGCCCCGAATTGTACCCGATTAGCCAATCGGTGCACCGTTAATCATCAAGTGGAACTGACACTCCAACGCCTCCGCCGCGCGGCGGCACATGACCATGCGATCCAGAAAGATTTCGAAATACTCCATTAAGCTGGCAACGCTGGTATCAATCTCTAAGCTCAGTTCAATTAGCCGCTCTTTGGGCATCACGCGCAGGCGCGAGCGCTGCGTGGCGAAGTTCACGCGATCGTGGATGTCGAACTCGCCTCGATTGGGGTTCTGGACGCGTGAGAAGTGCACATCCGACTTGTCCGCCAAAATCACGGCGGAAGCGGCGTAATTGACGGGGTAGCCTGTGGTCTCCTCGTGGTTGCCAATCGCGCTGATGATAATCGCAATCTCGTCAGGCGGCATGCCCATCTGGGTCAGTAGTTGGAAGGCGATTACTGCCCCTGTCTGGGCATGATGGTCGCGGTTGACCACATTTCCGATGTCGTGCATAAACCCTGCGATTGCCGCCAGCTCCGCCTGTCGCTCGGTGTAGCCAAGTTTGAGGCATAGTCGCCGCGCGTTGTTCGCCACCAGCCCCGCGTGGCGCAGCCCATGCTCGGTGTAGCCCATCGCGTACAGCATCTGATTCGCCTGCTGAATATAGGTGCGAATCGTTTCGTTGTTGCGCACATCGTCCAAAGTGATAAGGGTCATAGCCTTTAAGATTCTCGGCTACCTGTGGGGGTTCCTGTAAACAGGCTTAGAATGTGGTCGCGCAGCGCGTCGTCTAAGTGCGCCTCAATCAGCAGTGCATAGGCGTCGCAGTCGTCAGGAAGCCGCTTGTGCAGCTTCACAGCATCTTTGAGCGTGGTGAGCAAAGTTTTGCCCGAAAACCTATACAGTTTGTCGAGCGCATAAGCGTGGTGATCGGGAAAGATGTGCGCCTCTGCCACTGTGTATCCCAGCAAGTTAGCCATTTGCAGGAACCGCTGGGGGCGTGCGATTCCGCACACAATCGTTAGAGGCTGCCCACGCAGGGCGTCTAACGACAGGCGTTCGCCTGTCGCAAGGCGCAGCAAGGCTGTGGGGACGATCGTGGCGGTGTAGGTGGAAAGTCTCCCTCCTAACCTCCTCCGTACACGGGAGAGCGACTCTAACTCTCTCTCCGCGTGCGGGGAGCGCCGGGGTGGGAGCAAATGGCACTGTCCCCACTGCATCAGCACCACCCCCCCTGCCCTACGCACTCCCTCTGGTGGCTCGCGTAGCGGTCCCGCAGGCAGACAGAAGCCGTTGCCCAGCGGCGACTCGGCGGGCAGCAGCACCAAATCAAGGGTGCGCGCCAGTGGTAGGTGCTGGAAGCCGTCATCCAGCACCAGCGCGTCCGGCGACCAGCGTGCCATCGCGGCGTGCGTCATCCGCACGCGCCGCTTGCCGACGGCAATCGGTACATCGGGCAACGCAAGGCGCAACTCTGCCGCCTCGTCGCCGACTTCAGCAGGGTCTGGGTGCTGCAAGGGGTCAACTAACGCACCCGTGCGGTAGTGACTACCCCCGTAGCCGTGCGTCAGCACCGCCACGCGCACGCCCGATTCCTGAAGCAAGCGAGCGACGGCAATCGTGACGGGCGTCTTGCCCACCCCGCCTGCCCACAGCGAGCCGACCCCAATCACGGGGACGGGCATCTTTACGCGCTGCCTAAGCCCGAGCGTGTAGACGCCCATATACGCCCGCCACCCCAGCGCATACAGCCCCGCCAGCCCACGCAACCACATAGGCGGCGACGACTGCCATTGCCCCTCCAGCCACTCCGATACAGCGAGCCTCTCGGTACGCGCCATCCCAAGTCAGTAGCATACCCTGCCCCACCCAAAACAGGTATACTATCGACACCTGCAACGAAGGAGGTTGGAACCATGCAAGACATTATGCCGATTCGGCGCATCGACCATGTGCGCTTCTTTGTGAGCAACGCGAAGCAGGCGGCGTACTACTACCGTACCTTGTTCGGCTTCGATATTGTGGCGTACTCAGGATTGGAAACGGGCAACCGCATCGAAGCCAGCTATGTGCTGCAGCAGAACGACATCCGCTTCGTGCTGACCGCCCCGTACAAGCAAGACCACCCGCTGGCGCAGTGGCTGGTCAAGCACGGCGACGGCGTGCGTGACATCGCCTTCGAAGTAGACGATGTGGAGCGCGCCTACAGCGAAGCCGTGCGGCGCGGCGCACAGGGTGCGATGGAGCCGACCGTCCTCAAAGACGACGACGGCGAAGTACACATCGCTGCCATCCACACCTACGGCGATGTCATCCACTCGTTCGTCAATCGAGACCGCTACAAGGGTATCTTCATGCCCGGCTTCAAAGAGATGTACATCCCCGGCGAACCTATCGGCGTCAAAGAGATCGACCACATCGTCGGGAATGTGGAGCTGGGCAAGATGAACTACTGGGTGGACTTCTACCGCGAGGTTATGGGCTTCGAGCTGCTGGTGCACTTCTCCGACGAGGACATTAGCACCGAATACTCTGCGCTGATGTCCAAAGTGGTGCAAGACGGGCGTGGAAAAATCAAGCTGCCCATCAACGAACCCGCCGAGGGGCGACGCAAGTCGCAAATCGAGGAGTACCTCGAATACAACGCGGGTCCAGGCGTGCAGCACATCGCCCTGCTAACCGATGATATCATCAGCACAGTGCGCCACCTCAAGGCGCGCGGGATGCAGTTCATCTATGTGCCGCAGACCTACTATGAGGAAGTGCCCAATCGCGTCGGCACAATTGAGGAAGACCTGCGCGCGATTGCAGAGCTGGGCATCCTCGTCGACCGCGACGAAGAGGGCTACCTGCTGCAGACCTTCACCAAGACCGTGCAGGATCGCCCAACACTGTTTTTCGAGGTCATCCAGCGACACGGTTCGCGCGGCTTCGGCAAGGGCAACTTCAAAGCGCTGTTTGAAGCCATCGAGCGCGAACAAGCACTGCGTGGGAATCTGTAGTCGCAATCTGCCCTGTCGGGAGCCGCACCCCGACAGGGCTACAGGAGGTAGTCTATACCATGCAGAAAGTCATCCGTGCGAGGTTCAGCGGGCGAGTGATTATTCCTGAAGAGCCTCTGGAACTTCCCGAAGGGCAAACTTTGGAAGTTATTATAAGGTGCATTCCTTCTGAAATACACCCTGACGCGGCGAACGCCCAACGCGCCTGGCAAGAGATCAAGGCGACTGCAATCAAGGGGCTAAACATCCCTGATGAAGCCTTACGGCGTGAACGCCTTTATGAGAGACTCCAATGATTGACCGATACACCACCCCCGAAATGCGCGACCTCTGGAGCGAGGAGGGCAAATACCGCGCATGGCTGGAGGTCGAAATCGCCATCTGTGAGGGGCTGGCGCGCTACGGCTACATTCCCGCCGACGCGCCAGCCCTCATTCGCGAACGCGCCCGATTCGACCCCGCGCGAATTGCCGAGCTGGAGCGGGAGACACGCCACGATGTGATGGCGTTCGTGCGCAACCTCGCCGAAACTGTCGGCGAGGCGGGACGCTGGATCCACTTCGGCGTGACCTCCTACGATGTAGTGGACACTGCGCTGGCGATGCGCCTCAAGCGGTCGGTGGAGCTGATCCTTGCCGAGTGCGACGCCCTGCGCGCCGAAATCCGCCGCCTCGCGCTGGAACACCTGCACACGCCCATGATCGGGCGCACGCACGGCGTCCACGCCGAACCCATCACCTTCGGCTTCAAACTGCTGGGCTGGTACGCCGAGCTGGAGCGCCACCGCCAGCGACTGGAACGCCTGCTGCCCGAAATCAGCGTCGGCAAGGTGTCGGGCGCAGTCGGCATCCACGCCAATGTTGACCCGCGCGTGGAGGAGTATGTGTGCGCGAAACTGGGGCTGACCCCCGACCCCGCCTCCACCCAAATCGTTGCTCGCGACCGACACGCCAGCCTGCTGTGCGCGCTCGCCGTGCTGGCAGCCTCGCTGGAGAAGTTCGCTACCGAGATTCGCAACCTGCAGCGCACAGAGATTCTGGAGGTGCAGGAGCCGTTCGCGCCAGGGCAAACCGGCTCCTCCGCAATGCCGCACAAGCGCAATCCGTGGAACTGCGAGACAATCAGCGGGCTGGCGCGCATCGTGCGGGCGAACGCACTCGCAATGCTCGAAAGCGTCGCCACCTGGCACGAGCGCGACCTGACCAACTCCAGCGTGGAGCGCATCGTCATCCCCGACAGCTGCACGCTCGTCCACTGGATGCTGCGCAAGTTCACCAGCATCCTGCAGGGGCTGGTGGTGCTGCCTGACAACATGCGTCGCAATCTGGAGCTGCTCGACGGGCTGCCCTACAGCGAGCATGTGATGCTCGCGCTGATTCGCAAGGGTCTTTCGCGTGAGCACGCCTACAAACTGGTGCAGCGCAACGCCGCGCGCGTATGGGACGAGCGCGTCCCGTTCCTGGACGCGCTGCTTGGCGACCCCGAAGTGCGTCAGTATCTGACTGAAGCCGAACTGCGTCAGTGCCTCAGCTTGGAACACCACCTGCGCCACTTGCACACAACGGTGGAACGGGTGCTGGGCGATACCAAGCCGTAAACCCAGTGGATGCTTACGCCGCGCCAACCACAGCCGATTCCGAGAGTGCGCCGCAAATCGGCGGGGTCGGAAAGACGCACACAAAGGTTGTGCCCCGCCCCGGTTCGGACTGCACCTGAATCGTGCCGTTGTGTTTTTCTACGGCGCGATGCACCAGCATCAGCCCAATCCCATTCCCATGCTGGCGCGTGGTGATAGCACGCTCAAAGAGATGGTCACGCACCTCTGGAGGCATACCAGGTCCCGTGTCTCGGATAACCAAGATGGTCTGCTCTGGATGTTCCACCCAGTCGTACTCGATGCGCCGTTCGCCGTGCCAGTCGCGCATCGCCTGAATCGCGTTCAGCGTCAGGTTCAAAAATAGCTGCATCAAGTAGCGGCGATCGGCTTGCATACGCAGGGTCAGCGGGATATTGTTGACCAGCGTAATCGGCGGGTTCAATAAACGCGCTCCAGAAAGCCGTTCCACCTCGCGTACAATCTCGGCGGGCGCAACCTCGCTTAGCTCCAGCTCACCTTCCTCGCAGGTCATCGCCAACAGGTCCATAAGATATTGGTGCGCCTGCTGCGTCGCGCTGCGAATATTCTCAAAATAACGCGTCGCGTCAAAATTGGGGTCGCGCTTTGCCCGCATGATCCCGACATCCGACAGCGACTGCACATTATTGAAAAAGTTTTTCAGGTCATGCACAATCCCACGCACGACCTGCCCTATCGCGCTGAGCCGCTCTTGCTCTACCATCTGGCGGTACGCATCCTGCAGCTCGCGGTTCGCCTGATCCAAATCGCGTGTCAACTGATAAATCTGCGCGTTCAAGCGAATAGAAAGCGCCAACGAGACCACCCAGTAGTTGAAATTCCATGTCGGCACGAAGGTCAGCGCCCCATAGTAGACGAGCATGTCCGTCACGATGAGCGGCACCATCACGCTAAGCACTGCCAGTAGCAACCTGTCTTGTTGCGTGAGCTGGCGCCACCGCCAATATGCCACGACAAAGACGCCCAGAAATGCGCTCAGGTACAAAACGGAATAGACAAGCCCCAATCCCGTGCTGACGCCTTGAATGTAATATCCTCCCAGCAGAATCGGGCGCGCTTCAAATGCGGGCGCAACAATCCAGCCCAGCGCGGCAAATACAGGCAACGGCAGAGTAATCGCCCACAACACGCGCCCAAGTCGCTCCAAGCGTAAGTCTAATATTTGGTTCAAAATTTGCACAAACAGTGCTGCGCAGAAGGAGGATGCTACGAACTGCCCTACTGCGTAGGTGTAGGCGTTTCGCGGTGGGTCAGGCGTCGGCTGATACATTCGCACATCCACAAAGCTGAACACTAAGCAGCAGACGAGGAACCCGATTAGCCACAGGTTCAGTCCTCTCTCTTTGGAGAGGAACGCCTGCAGCGCGTGGTGAACGATGAGGTATCCGTACAACCCCACGCTTAGCCACAGTATCGCCTGCGTCCAGCCCTGCATGTAGCTACCCATCGTATCTTTCCACATTATCGGCAGCGCCACCTCTGAGGTACACTCAGGGCTGATGACGGTTGAAATCGTCTCCATCGGCACGGAGTTGCTGCTGGGGCAGATTGTGGACACGAATGCGGCGTGGCTGTCGGCGCGGCTGGCGGAGATTGGCGTTGGGGTCTATCGCCGCACGACGGTCGGCGACAACCGCGATCGCATCATCAGTGCGCTGCATGAGGCGTTAGCGCGCGCGGACGGCGTCATCACGATTGGCGGGCTAGGACCAACGGAGGACGACCTCACGCGCGAGGCGATCGCCGCCGTGTTGAATGAGCCACTCGTGCTGGATGAGGGTGAGGCAACGCGCCTGAAAGCCTTTTTCGCCGCGCGCGGACGCGACGCCAACGAACGCCAACTCCGCCAAGCAATGCGACCTGTCAGCGCACAGCCCATCCCCAACCCGAACGGTACCGCGCCCGGACTGTACGCCGAACGGGATGGTAAGCCGATTATTGCTATGCCTGGTCCCCCCAACGAGTTCCAGCCAATGGCGACCGACTATGTGCTGCCGCGTCTGGCAGCACGCACAGGCGGGCGCGTGATTCGCTCGCGCGTGTTGCGCCTGTGCGGGATCGGTGAGTCGGACGCCGAAGCGCACCTCCAAGACCTTATTGCCAGCGAGAACCCGACGCTTGCACCGCTCGCCAAGCTGGGCGAGGTGCATTTCCGTATCACTGCCCGCGCCGACAGCCCCGAACAGGCGGAGCAGATGATTGCCACGATGGAGCGCGAAGTGCGCGCACGGCTCGGCGCGTACATCTTCGGCGCGGACGACATCACGCTGGAACAAGCGGTCGTGCAGAGCCTTATCGCTGCGGGACAGAGCCTCGTCGTCGCCGAGTCCTGCACGGGCGGGCTGCTGGCGAACCGCATCACGAATGTGCCGGGCAGCTCGGAGGTATTTCTGGGCGGTGTCGTAAGCTACAGCAACGCGCTGAAGCAATCGCTACTCGGCGTGCCTGCGGAGATTCTCGCGCAATATGGCGCAGTCAGCGAGCCGACTGCCCGTGCGATGGCGGAGGGCGTGCGCCAACGGCTCGGCGGCTGGTGGGGCATCGGCATTACGGGCATCGCAGGACCAGGCGGTGGGACGCCCGAAAAACCCGTCGGACTGGTCTACATCGGCGTTAGCGACCCCAACACGACCGTCGTCAAGCGACAGCTGTTCGCAGGCGACCGCCAGACCATCAAGTACCGTGCCACGCAGTACGCGCTGTGGCTGCTCTACAAGGGGGTGCAAGCGGGCGGATGCGGCTCTTTATCGCGGCTCTGATTCCTGACACCGTGCGCGACGCGCTCCACAAGGCGCGTGAGCAGCTCCAGCGCGCCGCGCCCGACCGTGCCTTGCGCTGGGTCGCTCCAGAAAACTACCATATCACCCTGCTCTTTCTCGGCGAGCAGGACGAGGCACGCCTCCCCGCCATCGTTCAGGCGATGGAGACGGCACGGACAGGAATTGCGCCGTTCGAGATCGCCGTGCAAGGGCTGGGTGTGTTCCCGAACTGGAACCGCCCGAATGTGCTGTGGGCAGGCATATCGGAAGGCAGTCAGCTACTTGCCCAGATGGCAGCTGCACTGGAGCGCGCCCTGCTCCCTGCCCCGTCAGGTAAGCCGTTCCACCCCCACATCACGCTGGCGCGCTTCAAGACGCCCTGTCGCGACGCCGACGGGCTGAAAAAGCGGCTCTACGATGCCACACAGCGACTTGCGCCCGCGAACTTCGGGCGGTATGAGCTGCGCACGATTAGCCTGATGCAAAGCACGCTCACCCCCGACGGCGCGGTCTACACCGAGTTGCACGCCGTCGCGCTGTAGTTGCCTACCGACTGGAAAGACCGTCGGGCAGCTTGCGGAACTCCAGGAACCCCTGCGACAGCCCGTCGCCGACGAACCATTCTACACCCTCTTGCTGGGCGAGCGCCTGCACATCAGGCAAGCCCCACTCTTCCCCGATGACCGCAGGGGTTGCGTTGACTCCCGCGCGGCGCAGCAGCTCCGCCCGCGCCGCCGCGCGTTTCACATCGTCTCGGCTGACCTTAATGCCGATCTCTACCACCATCACGCGGTCGCCTTTCCACCAGATGAGATCCGCTCGGAAGGGGCTCACCGATGGCGTGATTTCAACGCCTTGCTCCACGAGCGTTTGGAGCCAGTGCGCCAGCTGGTCGCGTATCGCTGGTTCTTTCGGGCTACCTCCTCTCCCGCCGTAGAAGAGCGTAAATGCATCGGCGACTACCTCGCGTTCGTAGCGCTCGCCACTTTGCCTGCCGATTTCGCCCTCCAGTCTGTTTTCGAGCCGTTCCAGCCGCGCTTCCGTTCGACGCTGCGCCTCCGCCAGCTCGCGCACCACCTGCACCAGCTCCGCAATCCGCTCGTCGTGGCGCTGGAGGATTTCATCGTGTCGCTGCACGGTGCGCGTCAACTCCGCTATCTGCTCCCCTTGACGCTGCACGGTCTGAATCAACTCCGCAATCAACGCATCGTGCCGCTGCACGGTCTGAATCAACTCCGCAATCAACGCATCGTGCCGCTGCACGGTCTGAATCAACTCCGCAATCAACGCATCGTGCCGCTGCACGGTCTGAATCAACTCCGCAATCAACGCATCGTGCCGCTGCACCGTCTGGATAAGCTCGGCGATCAACGCATCATGACGCTGCACGGTTTGGATGAGCGTGGCTATCGCCTCATCGTGCCGCTGTACTGTTTGGATGAGCGTGGCTATCGCCTCATCGTGCCGCTGTACCGTGCGCGTCAACTCCGCTATCTGCTCGCGATTGCGGGCATCCGACTCAATCAGCTGCTGTACCAGCGACAACAAGCGTTCAGGCAACTCCAACAGCTCTCGGCTTAGAATTGCCCGACGCATCCGCTCCTGCCACTCTGGATTCTGCTCCAGAATGCGCAGTAAGTCCTCAAAGTCTTCAACAGTGAACGCCATTGCAACCTCCGTATATGATACCTGACGCATATCGGGTATTATTTGCTTATCTTGGGGGACTGTATGATACGACAGAGACTGAACCAGTTGACGCACTGGTGGAACATTGCGAAGGAGCTTTCGCCGAAGCAGGTGGAGCGCGAACTGCTGACGCCGTTTCGGATTGCGTTGGTCGGACAGCCTGAGCGCGTGGAAGCCGTATGGCGCGTGCTGACCGCAGGCGCAAGCCCGACCCTGCTGCAGACCGCCGCCGAGTATGTCAAGCGCTTCAACGCGCCTGTGAACGAGGAGTTCGACTTCGTTTTGGGCTGCGACGCGCTGGAGGTGCCCCAAGACGCGATTGAGGCGATTGTGGACCACTTCCAGAAACACGAGTTCCCGCTGATTGCGCTGGCGCGGGTGCTGCCAGGCACGCGCGAGCTGGTCGTGAACCGCATCATCGAGGATGTGGCGTCGCTGAATGCGGGCTTGGCGATGGTCTCTGCGCTGCCGTCGGTGTTCCCGCTGTTGGGGTTGCTCGCGCCGCCTGCTGCGGTTGCCGACATGGTGCTGCTGACCAAAAACCAGCTGCTGATGGTGCTGCGTGTAGCGGCAGCGTTCGGCAAGGCGCCCGATTGGAAGCAACGGCTGCCCGAACTGGCAAGCGTGCTGGGCGCAGCGTTTGGTTGGCGTGCTGTCGCACGGCAGCTGGTGGGTCTTGTGCCTGGTGGGGTGGGCATGGTCGTCAAAGGCATGGTCGCCTACGCAGGCACGCTCACCGTCGGGCGCGCCGCCGCGTGGTTCTACGCTACAGGCAAGTCGCCCAGCCAAGCGGAGCGCGAACGGCTCTACCGCCAAGCGTGGGAAGAGGCGCGCGAAAAAAGCCAACAGTGGAATAAGCCGTGAGTCGCCTCGCGCTCGGCGCATTGCTCCTGTTGCTGATGGCAGCGGCGTGGGGGACGCCGAGCGTGAGTCGCTTCCAACTGGCGAACGGGCTGCAGGTCATCGTGGAGCGCGTGCCGAACGCGCCGCTAACCGCCGTCGAGGTCTGGGTGCGCGTTGGCGTCGCGCAGGAGACCACCGAGACTTCGGGCGTCGCGCACCTGCTGGAACACCTGCTCTTTCGCGGCGCGGTGGGCTTGCCGCCTGACGCCTTGGACAGCGTGTTCGAGAACGCGGGCGGCGTCTTGGACGCTTTTACCGAGCGCGACTGGACGCGCTTCCGTGCCAGCGTGCTGCCCGACCGCTGGCGTGAGCCGCTGCAAATACTGCTGCGTAGCCTGCTCGCCCCTGCCCTACCCGCCGATGCGCTGAAACGAGAGCGACAGCTCATCCTGCGCGACGAGTACGCCCTGCACCACGCTGATCCCATTCGCCCTGCCCGCTACGCACTGTTCGCCAAGCATTTCCCGCAGCATCCCTACGGACTGCCGCTGCTCGGTAACCCCGACACGCTCGCCCGCCTCGATATCGAGGCGGTTCGCCGATTTCACCACGCGCACTACCGACCTGACCGTATGGTCGTTGTGGTCGTTGGCGCGGTGGAGACAGATGCGGTGCGTCAGGTGGTGGAAGAGATATTTGCCTTAGTGACGATGGACGGTGCGGAGCCTAAAATTGCCCCCCTCCTTGAGGTTCCCCCCGCTTCGCGAGGGGAACCGCGCTTGGTTCCCCCTGCGAGCAGGGGGAACCTTAAGGAGGGGGTCATTGTTGCCAGCCATACAGACACGCTCGTTCTCGGTCTCCCCACCCCGCCCGCACAGGACATCGACAGCTGGCTCTGCGCGGAGGTGTTGCGCGTCACGCTTGCGGAACCGTATCGCGGCTTGCTCTATGAAGGCGAGCCGCCCTTCGGACGCCTCGTCAGCGAGTATCTGCCGCGCCTGCACGGGAGCCTACTGGCGCTGTATGTCCTGCCTTCCGTGCGACCGACCGAAGATTGGCAGGCGCGGACGCGCCAGCGTCTGGAGCGTGCCCTGCAGGGGATTGCTGCAGGCGAGCATCGCGCCGCGCTGGAGGGAGCGCGTGCGACGGTGCTGGCGCGCCACCTTGCTGCGATGCGCAACCCTTTAGAGCGCGCCCGCTGGTATGGGCTGTGCGCTGCATTGAACCTGCCGCTGACGCCCGAAGCGTTCGCCGAACGCCTCCGTAACCTGCCCGTTGAGACCGTCGAGGCGTTCGCCGCGCGCCTGCCGCGCCTGCAAGGCGAGTCGCCGACGCCCTCGCCCGTCGCTCCCGCGCAAACTTTCCCGCCCTCCCCTGCCCTGCCTGACCTCGCCAAGCGCACTGTTGCTCGCCAGAGGCTTGCGAACGGATTACGAGTCGTCGCCCTCACTGCCCCAGACGCCGAGAGCGTGATTGTGCAGGTCGCCGTCGGGCACGCGCTTGGTGAATCCGCCGCTGCAGGCGAGCTAACAATGCGCATGCTCTTCGGCGCAACGCAGAACGAAACGGAGCGCACGCTTGCTGTGCGTATCGCGCGTTCGGGGGGCAGCCTGCGCATTGAGTGGACGCCCGCAGGCGCGCTCATAACCGCTTACGCACGCCCCGACTCGGTGGTGAATGTACTGTCGCTGCTGAAGGAGGCAATCTTCCGCGCGGAGTTCGACGAGGACGCGCTCCAACGCGCCCGCCAGCACGCGCTGTACGATCGTCGCTATCTGGAAGGGGCGCACGCTTGGCGACTGACCGCGCGGCTGCTGGGTGGGTACGCCGACGAGGATGCCTTAGCGCGTGTGCGCCTTGACGACATCCGCACCTACTACCGCGCCCATTACCACCCTTGGAACGCTGTAATTGCAGTGGCAGGCAACATGCCTGCGGAGCGGTTGGCGGAGTTTGTGCGCACGATTTTTGGCGGTGAGTGGGACGGCGTGGGGCGCACTGCCCTGCCCTCGCCCGCCGAGCAGCGGCTGCGCCTCGCAACAGTTGCAGACCCGCGCGGGCTGCATTACACGGGCTACGGCTGGGCGGTTCCGATTGCCCGCGCCGAAGATTACTACGCCCTGCTCGCGTGGCAGTTTGCGCTCGGCGAGGGCAAGCGGGCACGGCTGTTCGTGGCAACCCGCGAGGCGCGAGGTGTCGGGTATGACCTACGCATGGAGACTTGGCTGCAACGCGGCGCGTGCGTCAGCGTCGGCTGGCTGCAGACGGGCAAGGCTCCTGCCGACGAGACGCTCCTGCGCGACGCGCTCGCTGCCCCGCTCACCGACGCCGAGTTCCAGCGCGCCTGCGCACTGCTACGCGGCGAGTGGGAACGGCTGCGGCTGAACCTGCCCGCACTGACCGCTGCGCTTGCATGGGCGGAACTCAGCGGGCTGGGCTACGAAGCCGTCTGGGACACGCCGACGCACCTCGAATCGCTCACACGCGAGGCGGTGGAACGGGCGCGGGCAAGGCTGGAAGCGAGCAAGGTTGGGAAGAGTGAGTAGGGGCAGACCCAGAGGTCTGCCCCTACATAGGCGGCTCCCCTCTCCCACGGACGGGAGAGGGGTTAGGGGTGAGGGCTTAGCAGCCCGAACCGAAGTTGAACAGCACAATCAGCAGGTCGGCGTCGTCGACGATGTTGTCGCGGTTCACATCGCCATCGCCGCCCGCGTTGCCGAAGTTGAACAGCACAATCAGCAGGTCCGCGTCGTCCACGCAACCGTCGCCGTTCACATCGCCCTCAGGTCCTTCAGGACCCGCGATCACGCGCACATCGGTGATGTTCGTGTAGCGCAGGCTGGTGCTGGTGCGGTTGCTGGCGTTCAGCGTCGGATCCTGCCCATACTGGTTGCCCTGCGGGATGACCAGCGCGACATACTTAATCCCGCTCTGACCCGACACATTCAGCGTGGAGTACCAGATTTCGTTCGTCGGGTCTTGGTAGAACTTCAGCCCGAGGCTGTTGTTCCCATTGAGGTAGTCCAGCGTCGCCTGTGGGCACTCGCCGAAGGTGTTGCCCGTATTCGGATCCCACTCGCACACATTCGGCAGCGTGCCGTCCGCCTTGCTGAGCGTGCCTACAAAAGTCCAGTTGGGGTCGCTTTGAGGGTCGCTGGCGGGGTTCGGGTCATTCTGGGCGACATACACATCGATGCGGAACGGCGCAGCCGTGTCCGAGAAGGAGCGGGTCTTGGTGGCGCTGGACTTGTGCGTGATGTCGCGCACATCCCACGCGAACACCTGTACCTTTGTCACATTCCAACCGTTCGGATTGCTGTCATCCAGTTCGTACTTGATCCACACCGTGCCTTCAACGCCATGATCACCGTTGTTAGAACGGTTCGTGTACGCCCCGCCTTGACGGAATAAGTATCGCGGGACAGTAAAGCTCGCGGGCCAGCCAAAGGTATTCACCAGCGAGTCAACGGTAGTTATGGTGACAGATCCTGTATCGTCACCAGTACCCACCTGATTGCCAAGTGCGTCAAACTGCAGTCCGTCCACCTGAATCGTGTACGCAGGCCAGAAGCCGAAAGACTCGCTGTTCGTGTTGTCCTGGATGTCGCGGCGGCTCCACTGCAGGGGTTGTTCTGGAGTACTAAGGTCCGCCAGCGCGTTGGTGGCGCGCACTTTGCCCTTGTTGTCGCCCAGCACCACCTGAGCGCAGGTCGTCGCTGCAAGCACACTTGCTAAGCCCAAAGCCATAATCGTTCGCATAGTTGCCTCCTTTCGGCTCGATTCTCTGAGCCGTATTAATATGCTACCTCGCGCGATTTTAAGGAGTGGTTAAAATCAGGGCGCACTGGTTGGACGGGAATTGCGCCTTGTCGCCCTCGCCCCCTGTGTGCCCCCCCACAAGGCGGGCGAGGGGGAACGCGCTGCAGGGCGCACCGCCGTGCGCCCCTACAGCCCCCTCCCACCGCGGGGGAGAAGGGTTGGGGGTGAAGGCAAACACTTTAGAACGGCAGCACCGAGACCGACTTGGCGACCAGCGCAAGTGCAATCCCGAACATGCCGATTAGCCCCATCCCGCAGAAGAAGCCCGCCAACAGCACAGGCGCGTAGCGCATCCAGTTCTCCTCGCCATAGCGTTTTTTGAAGTAGCGATGCCCCAGCCACGCGCCCAGCAGCTTCGGCAGCGTGAAGTGCGGCAACTGCCCCACCCCGCTCACCAGCCCGTAAAAGAGCAGGATGGGCCACTTGAACGCGCTAAACAGCCAGAACAGCCCCAGCCCCGACACAAATCCCGCAATAATGCGCGGAATGTTCAGCGCGTTCAGCACCGCCTCGCGAATCTGGCTCTGGGGCAGGTTAATTTGCTTCCACACGGCTTCCATTTGCGCGTAGTAGGGCCACATCTTCTGCGCAAACGGGAACAGCGGCGATGGAATAGGACTTGCCTTCCAGAAAAACGCCCAAAAGATGAAGCTCGCCAAGAAAATCACGGGCAACATCACCAGCTCTGCCTTCAAGATGCTGGTGAACTTCGTGCCTGTCAGTTCCACTTCGCGGAAGCGTTGGGCTGCCCAACCATGGTCGTACAGCGGCAGCGGCGCATACCATATATCCACGCGGGGGTAGCGACTGCTGATAATCGCCACCTCCTTAATGAACGGCACGGATACGCCCTGCCCCGTCAGCCCAATCATGCGCGCCGACACATAGCTGTTGAGCGGACTCCAGAGCAGCCCGAACCCCACAATAATCCACAGCGGGAAGTCGGGCACCAGCACACGGCAAAGCGCGATGTAAGAAACGACCGACACCGCCCATACTGCCAGCGGGATCCACAGCGGCGGGTCGCCCCGTCCAGGCGGCGGGGTCAGCCCGCGCAGGCGCAGCGACTGGTTCACTCGGTACTCGCGCAGCGTGCGCACCACCATCGAGACGCCAATCACCGCCACCGCCAACTGCAGCCCGACGATAATCGCCAGCCAGAAGTCCAAGTCCGCCGCAAGCTTCGTCTGCAACGCAGGTGAGTTCGGCTGCCAGTTCGGAATTAGCCCTGCGCGATACAAAATCGGGTTCGCCACTACATAGGTCGCCACCGAGCTAATCGCCGCGCCCAGCAGGATGTGATACGGCAATACGAAGCCGACCAGCACCTCGCCCAAGTTGATGGAGACGCCCACAATCGCCGTCGGCAGGCTCGCCTCCACATTTTGCGTCAAGTCCAGAAACGGAATCGGGATGAGTTGCAGCGCGTTGCCGAACAGCGTGCCTGTGAACACGGGGATACCCACATAAAACAGCCCGAAGCCCATGCCGATGACCGCGCCTGTGGAGAACACGCCCCAGCGCCACGATTCCTCACGGCTGCCCGCCTCCGCCAGCGCGAGCGCGCCCGACGCCGCCACAGGCGCAAGCGGGAACGGCAGCTTCTCCACATCCGAGGTCATCCGAAACAGCAGGTAGCCCATGCTCATCCAGCTGGCGCGCCCCAAGATTTCAGTTAGCACCAGCAGGAAAATCGGCAACGCCCAATCGGGATGCAAGAAGGTGCGCTCGCGCAGCGCGGGCGAATCGGGCGCAGGCACTGCCCAACGCGGCACTTCGTCGGCAATTGGTGCAGCAGGCGACGACTGCACAAAAAACTGATCCCAAATCTTCCACTGGAGCGGACCACCCGAAAGCCCGTAAATGCCCATCGCGGTCAGCGACGCCGCGATATAATAGAGCATGTAGATTTCCTGTCGGCGCAGGGGCTGCAGCGAGCGGCGCATCACCTCCGCAAACAGCACAATCGTCACCCACTCCGCCGCCGCGCCCAACCCGACGCCCGCCACCAAGCCCATGTAGATACTGCCAGGCAGCATCACGAACGCCACGAACAAAAGCCCCAAGAAGGTGCGGAAGGTGAACCCCTCTTGGAACTTATGCTCTTCGGCGGCGGCTTCTTCAGCTGTCTGCCGCGCCCTGACTAACTCATCCTGGACTGCCATCGCGTCCCTGATTCGGTAGTGGTTGGGGGTTTCCTGCAAACTCACTGCGCAAGGGCTTCAAAGCTCGCCTGATGCTCAGGCAGCCAATTGCTCAACTCGCACGCAAAAGAACGCCTGCCTCCACACTGCACGAATAATGCGCTATGTGCTGGAGAATACAAGCCTACGCACAGCGTCCAGCACTTCGTCCACCTGTATCGCCTGCATGCAGGCGCGCCCCGCCTCACAGGCGTCCGACTTATCGATGATGATGTGTTTCTCGCCGACGGGACCGTAGCGTCGCGCAGAAGTCGCGCCATACAGCCCGACGACGGGCGTGCCGACGGCGGCAGCAAGGTGCGCGGGTCCCGTGTCGCCGCTAATGAGCGCGTCCAGCCCACTGATGACAACAATCAACTCGTCCAGCGTGAGCTTGCCCGTGAGGGTGAGCGGCTCGGTGCGCATCGCTTTCAGGATAGTTTCAGCGAGCGGCACATCGCCCGATCCACCCAGCAGCAGCACGCGCACGCCGTCGTGTTGAAGCGCGTCGGCGACCTGCGCGTATCGTTCGGGCAGCCACTGACGATGTGGCGCGCTCGCGCCAGGATTGATGCCCACCAACGGTCGCTCGCCGCGCCAACCCGCCTGCGCCAACTTCTGCGGCAGGCTCTGGTACGCCTTCGGGTCAGGAAACAGCTCCAGCCGCCAGTCGCTCGTGTCGCAGCCCAGCAGCTCGACCACCTTGCGGAAGTGGTCGTTCATATCATGCGCGTTGGGGTCCCACTCAACACTGGCGGTCAGCAGCCTGCCAAACAGTCGCTTGCGCACGCCGTAGCGCTGCGGGATACGCGCCAGAAAGGTGTGCAGGGTCTTTTCGTCGCTGCGGTCCAAAATCACGGCGCGGTCGAACCTGCCGCGATAGAGGTTCCAGATGCTGCGCAGCTTGCCGCGTAGCCCGCGCGGGCGAATGCGCACCCACACCTCGTCCACATAGGGGCAATAGCGCAGCAGGGAGTGCCCACGTTCGCCCGCCTCGATGGTGATATGGGCTTCAGGGAAGCGGCGGCGCAACGCGCGCAAGGCAGGTATCGTGTACACGATGTCGCCGATCCCTGTGCGTGCAAACACGAAAATCCGTTCGCGTGTCCCTCTCACGATTGCCCTCGTGCAGCAGTAGTGTACCTAATGCCGATGCACGAGGGCATCACCATTATCGCAACGGTATCCCCGCAACCGTGCCGCCATATGATTCGGCGCGCAACGAAGTGAGCAGGCAGTAGCTGCCCTGCTGCATGCCCGTGATGAGTAGATTCGGGTGGTAGCGCGAGCCGATATGCAGCGTACTCTCGCCGTACTCCAGCCGATTGAGCGGGTTCTCCAGCGTTACGATGCGCAGCAACGCCTGCGGGTTGGTCTCCTCACGCGCAAGTTGCCCCAGCACATAGACATAGCCGACCTCGCGTCCTGCGCGTCGCACGATGGCAATCGACGCGCTGGCGAGCTGCTGGTCACCGAAAATCGGCTGCGGATAAAGCGGCATATTGAACCCCATGCGCGTGTGGAACACGAACAGTCGTCCTTGCTTGTCCACGACTGCGCCCACCTCGCTTTGTGTGGACGCCACGACGGGCGACACGAGGTCTTCTGGGAACTTGCGTCGCCACTGCACGCCCATCTGGTTTGGCTGCAGCGCGTACAACTCGCGCGTGCCCGCCCGCACGAGCAGTGCACGCCCCCTGAACGCAGGCGCAAGGCTGTGAATCGGCTGCGTCGAGACGCGCCGCGCCGTACGCAACGCGCCCGTCAGCGCATCGAACTGTACCACCCAGCCCTGATCGGTGCCGATGTAGAAGACGCGCCCAATCTGCACTAAGTTGGTGGAAAACGCGCCGTATTGGGGCGGCAGGAGCGCGCTCTGCCCCACGCGCACGCCGTTGGGGCTAATCGCGTGCAGCCGTCGGTCGCTGCCCGCCACATACAAACGCCCGTTCGCCACCAACGGCGCCAAATCCAGACGCGGCTGCACCCCAGCAGGGAACGCGACTACCGTATACGGGTCGCTGCTCGTGTCGTTTGCAACCACGCGCGACAAGTCAATCCGTATCAGCTGATTGTCCAGCCCTGTGAACCAGCCGTCGCCCAGCACGACGCTAAAGCCCATGGGACGGAAGTTGCGCAGCGTACGCCCGTAGACCAACCGTTCGTTGCCCAGCGTGCTGCCTTGCGTCTCGTTTACAGGGGCACTTGTGAAAAAGACTCGCGTGTCATTTGTGTCGGGCACAGTGCCCATCCAGAACAGCCGTCCTTGATAGAGTGTCGCAGGGACGAAGTTCGTATGTGAGCCGTAGCTCCACGCGCGGGTGGGCACGCTTGCGCTGCGCACAACGCCCGCGATAAACTCGCCCAGCACCTGCGCTTGCGGCGCGCCTGTGGGAGTCGCCAGCAGTTGCAACGACGCGCCGTCGGTCGGAATCGAACTGCTTGGGGGGCGCATGCGCACCAAGTAGAGCATGTCGCCGCCTGGGGGCAACGGGCTGCCTGCACCGTTGACTGAAGGGCTGCCCGAGACCTGCCCGTCCCCTGCACGGTTCTCGAACAGGTCAATCGTCCAGTTCTGCCGCTCTTCCCATTCGTAGCGCGTCAGCCCGAAGGTGAGGTTGTCCCAGCCGTTGCCGTCGTTGATCACACGCACGCGGAAGATGGCTTCTGCGCCCTGCGGTACCGAAAGCGCACTCTCCGACTCCAGCCGCCACTGCCAACGCACCACCTGTCCTATCTGAACCTGCGCCACATTGGACTGCGCTACGAGGGTGCTATTTGCCGTTGCCGTAGCACGCAACTGGAAGGTTGTGCCTGCCCATAGCATGCCGTTTGGTGTGCGCGGCGGCGCAGTCGAAATGTCTGCGTTAACCGCCCCTACAGTCGCAGCAACTCCCCACAATACGCCCCACAATCGTCCCATCGGTCGCATCCTCCCGATGGGAACCATTCCATCTCGCGCGTCGCCAAAGGCAGGTAAGGTTCGCAGAACAAGGTACGGGGGCGTCGATAGGCGGCGCGAACCAGTCTCGTCATGCCCGCCGAAACTGCCTGCGCGATACACGCTTCACGCCGCAGCACGACGCCCCCAAAGGCATGTCGTCGTCTAAGTCGGCGAGTAGCAACTTTCGTGCCAAACGCTACCGCCCATACCGCTGTAGGAACCGTTGGTGCGCTTCGTCGATAATTTCGCGGGCGCGTGCCGAGCCGTGCCAGCCCAGCATCGCCGTCGGCTTGCCCTCCAACTCCTTGTAAACCTCGAAAAAGTGCTGCACCTCGCGAATCGTGTGCTTGCGCAGGTCGGTCAGTTCGTTCACCTCTTCGAAGCGCGGGTCATGGTAGGGCACGGCGATAATCTTCTCGTCCTGCCCTTTATCATCTTCCATCACCAGCACGCCGAGTGGCTGCGCCATAATCACGCACCCTGTGAAGGTCGGGTCGGTGATAATCACCAGCGCGTCCAGCGCGTCGCCGTCCTCCGAGAGCGTCTGCGGGATGAACCCGTAGTCGCCCGGATAATGCACAGGCGAATAGAGCACCCGATCGAGCCGAAACACGCCATGCTGCGGGTCGTACTCGATTTTGTTGCGCGTGCCTTTGGGGATTTCGATGACCACAGGCACCACATAGGGTGCATCCTCGCCCAACGGCAAATGATAGAGGTTCATCCCTATGCATTCTGTCGCTTGAGTTGGTAATACAGCCGCGCGGGCATGCCGTGCGCTTTGACCGCGCCGCTCATCTCGGACTGGTCGAACGACTTGTCGTCGAACGAGGCGGCAGCCGCGTCATAAAGCGCCCAGCGGCTCTCGCGCCCGATCACCGTCGCGCTGCCCTTATACAGGCGCAGCCACACCTTGCCCGACACGCGCTCCTGCACCTTGTTGATGAACGCCTCCAGCGACTCCTTGAACGGGTCGAGCCACAGTCCTGCGTAGGCGAGTTCTGCCCACGCGCGGTCTGCCTGCGCCTTGAAGCGCAGCTCGTCGCGGGCGCACACCAACGCCTCCAGCGCGCGGTGCGCCGTAATCAGCGTCACGGCAGCGGGGCACTCGTAGTTCTCGCGCACCTTCAGCCCCAGCATGCGGTCTTCCATCATGTCGATGCGCCCGACGCCATGCTCGCCCGCCAGCTCGTTCAGGTACTGAATCAGCGCGAGCGGCTCCATTCGCTGCCCATCGACGGCGACGGGCGCGCCGTTCTCGAAGGCGATCTCGATAACCTGCGGCGCGTGGTGCGCCTCTTGCGGGCTGCGCGTCCAGCGGAAAATCTCTTCGGGCGGCGCATAGCTGGGGTCTTCGAGCCGTCCGCCTTCGATGGAGCGTCCCCACAGGTTCTCGTCGATGCTCCAGATTTTCTCGCTGCTTTGGTGGATGGGCACGCCACGCGCGCGAGCATATTCAATCTCTTCGGAGCGCGTCATGTTGCGCTCGCGCATCGGCGCGATGATGGGCACGCCTGGCATCAGCGTGCGCAGCATAAACTCGATGCGGAACTGGTCGTTGCCCTTGCCGGTGCAGCCGTGCGCGAAGGCGTCCACGCGGGGCAGCGTCTGCGCGATTTCGACGGCTTTCTGGGCAATCAGCGGGCGGGCAATTGCCGTGCTAAGCGGGTAGCCCTGATAGTCGGCATTCGCCTTGACCGCAGGCACACAGTAGTCGGCGGCGAACTCGGCGCGGGCGTCTACCGTGTAGTGTTCCGTGCCCAGAATCTTGGCGCGCTCGGCGGCGTCAGCAATGTCCTCGCGCGGCTGCCCCACATCGACCGTGACCGTCACGACATGCTCGAAGCCGTACTCTTCCCTCAGCAGCGGGATGCACACGGTGGTGTCCAACCCGCCTGAATAGACCAGCACAACGGTTCTGCTCATCGGTAGGGAGAGTATACCTCACGCGGGCGGTCGTAGCGCGTCCCGCACAGCGTTTGCCGCGCGTTCGCCCGATTCGAGCGCGCCCTCCATGTAGCCCACGAACAGGCTCAGGTAGTCGCCCGCGAAGTGGAGCCGTCCTTCGGGCTGGCGCAGCACGGGCAACGCTTCGGTGAGGTAGCCCGGCGCGTGATAGATGTAGGCGTGCTGCGCGAACGGGTCGGCTTGCCAGTCATAGCTGCAGGCAGCGATGACCTCCGCGCGGCAGGCGGGGTACATCACCTCCAGCACGCGCAGGCACTCGTCAATGCGTGCCTGTTCCGAGAGCGATGCCCAACGGCGCGCTGCGTCACCCCCTATCCAGAACGACAGCACGCCCGACTCGCCTGCCTGCAGGTCGGTCTCCTCCCAAATCGCGCTGATGTCGGCGCGGTCAGGGTAGGCGCGCGGGAACGGCTCCTCGCGCCAGAAGCGACGGCGGAACTGAATCAGCGTGCGAATCACCGCGCCCTTGCCCGCGCGCTGAAGCGCCTCCACACGCTGGGGCAACAGCGCAGGACGCCACTCCAGCTGCGTTAGTACGGGGAACGGCAGCGCGACTATCGCGTAGGACGCCTGCACGGTCAGCGGCTTGCCCGCCTGCCGCGCATGGACGCGCACGCCGTCGGGCGTCTGCTCGACGGCTTCCACAGGCGCGCTCAGGCGCAGGTCACCCCCAAGCGCACAGAAAGCGTCTGCCAGCGCACGCGGCAGGCTGTCCGTGCCGTCCACGAAGCGGTACACGCCTGCATACACGCCCTTGCCGTAGAACGCCTCCTGCGCGGCGATGCTGTAGACTGACACATTCTCTGGCTCGGTTGCCTCAATGTTGCGCGTGTAGCGTCGGAACAGCGGCTCGCCCGCCGCCCACACGCCCAACCGCTCCGCAAACGCCCGCATCGAGACGCAGTCCAGCATCCGCAGCGATTCAGGCGCATGCCATGGCGCATGGCGGTCGGGTACCTGCGCCGCCAGCGCGTAGACCTCGTTCCAGAACTGGCGCCAGGCGCGTTGCGCTTTGCGTCCAAACGGGGGTGACGGCGACACACCCCAAAAGTCAGGGCGCGTACTCAAGGTCAGGTTGAAACGCTCGGCTAAACGAATCACGTGATGATGATTGGAGTCGATAAACTCGGGACCGAGTTCGGCGTGCTGTAGGTGCGCCAGCGTGCGCAAGGTCAGCACTCGCCCCCCGACGCGCTCGCGCGCCTCCAGCACACACACAGAGAAGTTCGATTGGCGCAGTAGATATGCCGCATACAGACCAGCCAGCCCAGCCCCAAGCACGACACAGTCGTATCGCTGGTTATGGCTATCGCTCATAATCTCACCCGATTGGTGGTGTTCAGGAGTATACCCGACTGGGTGCGTCTGTTCAGGGGTACAATTCCGCCATGCAACGCCCAGAGGAGTTTGTGCCCGTGTCGCTGGAGCCTGACCCGTGATTGAGTATTACAAGCAGTTCGTTGACCGCTCGCTGCTGCAGGAGAACCTGAAGCTCACGCCGACCGAGCGCGTGCGCAAGATGCAGGAGATGGGGCGCGTTTACGCCGAGTTGCGCCGCGCAGGTGCAAAACTCCGCGATGACCGACGAACGCCCTGAAACGATGGATTGATTTACCCCCACAACTCGCGCACGGGGAACGCGAATCCAGGCAGCACCTCCTCGCCCGACAGGGTATCGTCGTCGCCGAGCGTTTGCGTCAGTCCTTCGCGCCGCCATACCTCAACCACGCGCCGCTTCGGGTCAATCAGCCACACGAGCGTCGCGCCGCCCGCCAGCCATTCCCGCGCCTTCTCGTGCGCGGCTGCAAGCGTCTCGCTGGGCGAAAGCACCTCCACCACCAAGTCGGGCGCAAT
>Ga0197143_1000845_pt1 | contig 28773 bp, 26 predicted proteins | sample GBS70_MetaG_FD_148603 | JGI IMG/M metagenome (GOLD analysis project Ga0197143, IMG submission 148603) | Sediment microbial communities from Great Boiling Springs, Gerlach, Nevada, United States - GBS 70_MetaG | ecosystem: Environmental > Aquatic > Thermal springs > Hot (42-90C) > Sediment... | reverse complement strand
AGGCACCCGGGAGTGGGGGCGCTCCCCCCGCTCTGGCCCCATTATAGCGGCCGGTAGGGGCCCTGTCAAGGCCCCCCCGGCAAAAAATTCTTAAAACCGTCACCACCCACTGCCGTCGACCTCCGGTTGACGGAAATCCCCAGGACTTCGACGGCTATTTATGTTAAGTTCTGTCCGTTGCGCCGCCGGCATTCTGCTCCCTCGGGCCCCGCCCCGTCGGCGAGCGCCCAGCCGAGACGCGGGCGGCCAGGCCTGGGTAGCCGCGCCCAGGACCGGTCAGGCCCTAAATAGCTCCGCACCCGCAACCGCCCGGCCGCAGTCCCCGCCGGCCAGCGTCCGCCAACCCCCCAGCTGTCAAAAACAGGTCGCCGCAAGCCGGACCTCAACCGCCCGGATTCCTCCTCGCCCGGAAGGGAACGGGCCGCCCGGCCAGGGCCCAGAACCCCCCAGCCAGACCCTGCCCAGCGCCCCGGCCACGGGCCGGCCCCTCAACCACACCTTATCGGCATCCCGAAGGCATACCAGCCCGAGGCAATCTAAAGGGCAGCGTTCCATCGCAGCCGGTTTAACCCCAGCCCAATCTGATTGCACCTGGCCGGGCGGGTAACCCCGTGGGCCGGGACGACCTCCAACTGTGGCCCGGCGGTCCTCCCCGGCGCGCCTCATCCCCAAGAATTGTCCCGATGTGGAATCGACTAAATTGCGCGAGGTGTTGCCGGCTGGCACTATATGAAAAGTCTGATTTTGTAAAGCCCATCCAGGTCCCGCGAATTTGACTTCCGGCGGTGGATATGTCTATACTTAGACCGATAGTTTACAAACTCGGTTTTCAAAATCCTGACTCCGGAGGTAGTGCCCGATGCCACGCGGTCGTTTGCCGAAGGGAAAGAAGGCCCAGACCGTTCGGCCCATCCGGTCGGTCCTGCGCACCCTGGAGCTTCTCAAGGCCCTGGGGGAAGTCGGCGCCCCGGCCGGCATCAGCGAGCTGGCCCGCATGCTCGGCCTTTCCCCCAGCACCGTTTACCGCATAGCCTATACCCTCCAGTCCGAGGGCTTCCTCAGTCAGGACCGGCAGTCCGGCAAGTACGCCATCGGCCCCACCTTCGTCCTCATCGCCGACCGCTGGTCCGGTCGGCGGCTGCTGGAGGCCAAGGCCCGGCCGGTCCTGCGCCGGCTGGCCGACGAGCTCAACGAGTCGGCCGGCATCGCCGTGGGCCGGGACGACAGCGTCGTGTTCACCCTTGCCGAGGAGCCCCGCAACTTCCTGCGGGTGCACCTGCGGGTGGGCACGCCCCTGCCCCTCCACGCCACCGCCGTGGGCAAGGTCATCCTGGCCAGCTGGTCCGACGCCGAAATCGACGCCTTCTTGCAGTCCCACCCCCTCGAGCGGTATACTGAGCATACCGTCACGTCGCCCGGACGGCTCCGGGCCGAGCTTGCCCGGGTCCGGGCCACCGGCCTTGCCGTCAACGACGAGGAGTTCGTGCCGGGTGTGCGCTGCCTGGCGGTGCCCATCCGGGACTCCAGCGGCCACGTGGTCGCGGCCATGACGGTGGCCGGGCCGGCCAGCCGGATGACGGGGGAGAAGCTGACCCGCTGCCAGGCGGCCCTGGTTCAGGCGGCCCGGGAGGTCTCGGCCGAGCTCGGCTACCGGGGCGGCGACGAGGGCACGGCTGCGGGTCAGGAGGACGTGCTTGCCTGGCTTACCGCCGGCGAAACGGATGCTTGACATAAGTTCTAAACCATAGGGGCCGCTGGGGCAAGCCCGATGGGTGACCCAAGCATTGAGGCCTCGCTGGCGGCCCGCCGGCTCCTGGAAGAGGTCGTTGGGGTCCGGCCCGGTCTGGAAGTCTTAATAACGGCGGATACGGGGACCGACCGGCAGCTGGTCGAGGTTGTCGCCGGCCAGTGCTACGCCCTCGGCGCCAGCCCCGTCGTCGTTTACTACCCCATGCGGCCCCACCCCTGCCACGACCCGCCGGGGGTCATCGGCCGGGCCGCCCGCAGCGCCGAGGTCTGGCTCGACCTGGCCGTCCACTTCGCCATCTACAGCCCGACCCACCAGGACGCCGTCTGCGCCGGCTGCCGCTACCTGCTGGTCGGGGGCCTCAGTCTGGACGGCCTCGTCCGGCTGGTGGGCCAGGTGGACATCCCCAGGCTCCACGAGTTCGGGGGCAAGCTGCGGGAGGTGCTCCGGGCGTCGAAAACCGGCCGGGTAACCTCCCGGGCCGGCGCCGATTTTCGGGTCAAAACCAGCAACGACCGCTGGACGCCCCCGGCCAACTTGCGGGGCCGTTCCCTGGTCCTCCCCGGGCAGGCGTCGTGGCGGGTGGTCGAAGGTTCCGTCGAAGGCCGCATCGTCCTCGACGCCACCCTCTGGCCCCCGGCCGAAATCGGCGTCCTCGGGGACCCGGTGGAGCTGGTGGTATCCGAGTCCACCATCGTCGACATCCGGGGCGGCCGGGAGGCCCGGATCTTCGCCCGCTGGCTCGACAGCTTCGGCCACCCGGCCATGTACCGCATCTCCCACCTTACGTTCGGATTTAATCCCCGGGTCCTGCGGCCCACCGGCCGCATCATCGAAGACGAGCGGATCTTCGGCTGCATCGAAATCGGCATCGGTTCGGCCCGGATGGGCGCCCCCTCCCACGCCGACGGCATCATCCTGGCCCCCACCGTGGAGCTGGACGGGGCGGTGCTCATCCAGGACGGCTTCTTTGCCCAGGGCGAGGTTGCCGACCTTGCCCGGGCCCTGTTAGCTTGAGGCCGATGTTTCGGATTCCTTTCGGCAAGGGCGAGCTCACCTTCGAGCACCCGCCCGGCTGGGAGGCGGACCTGGCCGAGCCGGAGCCGGCGGACCCCCTTCCCGACCTGGCCGCGGCGGTGGACGGGGCCCTGCGGGCCCCCGAGAGTTCCCCGCCCCTGGCCGAACTGGCCAGGGGCGCCCGGCGGGTCTGCGTCGTCGTCACCGACCTCACCCGGGCCTGCCCGGACCGGGAGCTTCTGCCGGGCATCGTCGGGCAGCTCCGGGCGGCGGGGGTTCGGGATGAAGGCATTACCCTGCTGGTCGCCCTGGGCCTCCACCGGCCGATGACCCCGGCCGAGCTGGCCGAAAAGCTGGGCGCGGAGGCCGTGGGCCGCTTCCGGGTGGTCCAGCACGAGGCCCAGAATCCGGCCGAGCTGGTCGACCTGGGTCCGACCGGCAACGGGGTTCCGGCCGTGGTCAACCGCCACGCCTGCGAGGCCGACCTGCTCATCGCCACCGGCCTGGTGGAGCCCCACCAATACGCCGGGTTTTCGGGCGGCCCCAAGACCCTGGCCATCGGGGCCGGGGGGGAGCCCACCATCGCCGCAACCCACGGCCCGGCCTACGTGGAGCACCCGGGGGTCCGGCTGGGCAGGGTCGAGGGCAACCCCTTCCACCAGGCGGTTACGGAGGCGGCCGACCGGGCCGGCCTCCGGTTTATCGTAAACGTCGTCCCCGGCCGGAATGGTCGGCCGGTGGCCGTGGCGGCCGGGGAACCCCGGGCCGCCTTTCGCCGGCTGGTAGGGGAGGCCCGGCGGGTCTTTACCGTGCCGGTGAGGCGGGTTTACGATGTGGCCATCGCCGGGGTCGGCTACCCGAAGGACACCAACCTTTACCAGGCGTCCCGGGCCGCCAGCTACCTGGTGTTCGGGCCGACGCCGGTGGTGCGGCCCGGCGGGTTTATAATCCTCCCGGCCCGGCTGGACGAAGGCCCCGGCCGGGGGCCGGGGGAGGAGCGCTTTTTCCGGACGATGCGGGATGCCCCCGACGTCCGGGCAATCATCGAGGAGGCCCGGACCCGGGGCTACAAGGCCGGGGAGCAGCGGGCCTTCGTCATGGCCAAGGTTTTAGAGCACTGCCGGGTGATTGTCGTCGGCTCGGAGTATCCCGAGGTGGTCCGGCAGGCCAAAATGATCCCGGCCGCCACCATGGCCGAGGCCTTCGGGCTGGTGGAGGCCGAGTTGGGCCGGCGGGTCTCAGCCCTGGTCGTTCCCCACGCCCTCCTTACGGTGCCCGTCCTGGGTTGAAGGACGCGCTATAATTAAAAATGGCGCTTGGGCTCATAGCTCAACGGTAGAGCGGCCGGCTCATAACCGGTTGGTTGGGGGTTCGAATCCCTCTGAGCCCACCGGGGCGTAGCGCAGCCTGGTTAGCGCACTAGCATGGGGGGCTAGAGGTCGGCGGTTCAAATCCGCCCGCCCCGACCCGCACCCGACCCCGGGGTTTCCTCGGGGCCTTTGTTTTATAAGTCCAGCAGGCCCTTGGTGGAGGGGACCTCCCCGGCCCGGCGCGGCTCAATTTCGGCCGCCCGGCTCAGGGCCCGGCCGACGGCCTTAAAGACCGCCTCCGCCCGGTGGTGGTCGTCCGCCCCGGCCAGGAGGCGGCAGTGCAGGGTTAGCCGGGCCTCGGCCGCAAAACTGCGCCAGAAGTGGCCGATGAGGCTGGCCGGAAGCCCCCCGACGGCCGGGCCCCCGAACTTAAGGCGCAGGTCCCAGTAGGGCCGGCCCGAGATGTCTACCACCGCCAGGGCCAGGGCCTCGTCCATGGGGGCGTAGGCCTCGGCGATGCGGCGGATGCCGGTCCCATCCCCCAGCGCCGCCCGGAAGGCCCGGCCCAGCGCCAGGGCCACGTCCTCGGCCGTGTGGTGGGGGTCCACCTCCAGGTCGCCTTCGGCCCGGACTTCCAGGTCGAAGAGGCCGTGGCGGGCCCAGGCCGAAAGCAGGTGGTCCAGCATCCCGATGCCCGTGCTCACCCGGGCTTCCCCCCGGCCGTCGATAACCAGCCGGACGGCCACCCGGGTCTCCCGGGTGGCCCGCTCGGCGGCGGCCTGACGGGGCTGGGCGGCCAAGCCTCAATCCTCCGGCTGAATTCGGCCCAGGGCTTCCAGGAGCCGGTCGTTCTCTTCCGGGAGGCCCACGCTGATGCGGATGCCGCCCCGGGGCGGCGGAACGTCGAACTGCCGGACCAGGATCCCCTCCTGGGCCAGGGCCTCGGTGAGCTGGCGGGCCGAGCCCCGGCAAACTTCGGCGTAAATAAAGTTGGCCGCCGAAGGCAGCACCCGCAGGTAATCGAACCGGCCCAGCTCCCGGAAGAGCCGCTCCCGCTCGGCGATGGTCTTCCGGACGGTGGCCATCAGATACTCCCGGTCGGCCAGGGATTCCAGGGCGGCCACCTGCCCGGCCAGGCTGACGTTGAAGGGCGGCTTGATGCCGGCGACCACCCGGGCCACCTCGGGGCTGAAGACCCCGTAGCCCACCCGCAGGCCGGCCAGTCCGGCCCACTTGCTGAAGGTGCGCAGCACCCCCAGGTTGGGGTAGCGGGAGATAAGGGGTACAAAGGTGTGGCCCGAGTATTCGTAGTAGGCTTCGTCCACCAGGACGAAGACGCCCGTATCAAGGACCTGTCGGACGGTCCGTTCGGACTCCAGGTTGCCGGTGGGGTTGTTGGGGGAGCAGAAGACGACCACCTTCACCCGGGGTCCCAGAACGGCGACCACCTGCTCGGGGTCCGCCTGGTAGGTTTGTGGGTCCCGGGGGACGGTGATAACCCGGGCCCCGACGACCTCGGCGGTGAGCCGGTACATGACAAAGGTGGGGGCGGGCTCCACCAGGGCCGTCCCCGGGCCGAGGAAGGCCTGAAGGGCAAGCAGAATCACCTCGTCGCTTCCGGCCCCGACGATAATCTGGTCGGGGGAGGCCCCCACGTACTCGGCCAGGGCCCGGCGCAGGGTTTCGCTGTCGGGCTCGGGGTACCGGTGGTAGGGGAGGGGGCGGGCCAGGGCCTCGAAGACCCGGGGCGAAGGGCCGTAGGGGTTTTCGTTGGCGTCCAGCTTGACCAGCCGGTCGAGGCTGAAGCCGTATTTGCGGGCCAGGGCCTCGGGCGAGCCCGGCCCCACGTAGGGCCGCCGGCCCCGAAGGTTGGGCCGCACCAGCCGAAGGACGTCCCCCGGCCCGGGGGTTGGGCGGGGCGTGGCCCGAACCTGCCTCATCAGGTGCCTCCCTTGAGCCGAATTTCCACCGATTGGGCGTGGGCTTCGAAGCCCTCGGCCCGGGCGATGGCCACCGCCGCCGGCCCGACCGCCGCCAGGGTCGGGCGGTCGATGGCCACCAGGCTTATGACTTTATAAAAGTCCTCCGTCCGCAGGCCGGAGGCCCAGCGGGCCGTCCCGCCGGTGGGCAGGACGTGGGAGGGCCCGGCCACGTAATCCCCGGCCACGTGGGGGGCGCTTTCCCCCAGAAAGACCGCCCCGCAGTTGCGGACCTTCCCCAGAAGCCGCCACGGGTCCCGCACCGCCAGCTCCAGATGCTCCGGGCCGAACTCATTGGCCAGCTCCAGAGCGGCCTCCAGGTCGTCCACCAGGACGATGCCCCCCCGGTGGGCGAGGCTCGTCCGGGCCGTCTCGGCCTCGGGGAGCCGCCCCAGCCGGACCTCGACGGCCGCCTGGACCGCCCGGGCCAGTTCGGCCGAATCGGTAATCAACACCGAAACGGCAAGGGGATCGTGCTCGGCCTGGGCGATCAGGTCGGCGGCGCAGACTTCCGGGTCGGCAAACCGGTCGGCGATGGCCAGGGCCTCGCTCGGGCCGGCCAGCATGTCGATTCCCACCTGGCCGTAAAGGGCCTGCTTGGCCAGGGTGACGAAGAGGCCGCCCGGGCCGACGATTTTGTCCACGGCCGGAATCGATTCGGTGCCGAAGGCCATGGCCGCAATCGCCTGGGCGCCCCCGACCCGAAAGACCCGGTCGGCCCCGGCAAAGGCGCAGGCGGCCAGCACCACCGGGGCCACCCGGCCGTCGGGGCCAGGTGGGGTGCAGACGATGACCTCTTTTACCCCGGCCGCTTTGGCCGGGACCACGGTCATCAGAGCCGTCGAAGGATACCGCCCCCGGCCGCCGGGCACGTAAACCCCGACCCGGTCGAGGGGCCGAACCAGCTGGCCGAGGCCGGCGGCAAAATCCACCCAGCCGGTGCGCCCCTGCCGCAGGTGGAAGGCCCGGACCCGCTCAGCCGCAAGCCTTAAACTTTCGGCCAGCTCGGGGTCGAGGCTTTCGGCCGCGGCCCGAATCTCGGCCGCCGGAACCTCCAGGGCCTCGGGCCGGTAGCCGTCGAGGAGCTCGGTGAACCGCCGGACGGCGGCGTCCCCTTCCCGCCGGACGGCCTCGAGGATGCGGCCGACGGCCTCGGCAGGCCCCAGCTCCTGGCCGAAGATTTCCCGGATTCGGGCGGCCGCGGCCGGGGGCAGGGGCTCCTCGGCCGGGGGCCGGCGCCGGAGGATGGTTTGTCGGGCCTCTGCGGCCGTGTAGATCCGAAGGGTGGGCATCGGGTCAGTCCTCGGCGAGGGTTTTCATCAGCCGTTCGAAGGCTTCGCAGCCGGGTTCGAATACGTATTTTACGGGAATAACGGTGATGCCGCTTCCCCCCAGGCGCCGCAGATGGTCCACGGCCGCCTGCATCTGCCGGACCGGCACCACCACCGTCACCGCGTACCAGCCGTTGACCCGGCCCGACTTGCTGTAAACGGGGGAAACGGTGGGCCCCTCGATTCCCGAGAGCTCCGGCCGGCTGATGACGGCCTGGGCCACCGTCTCGGCCGAGTCGCCGGGGACGTTGCCGGTGACCGAGTAATAGCCGGCGGCCCGGAGCCGGGCCTCGATAAGCTCCATAAACCGCCGGATAACCTCCAGGCGGTCGGGGTTGGCCTTGAGCCGGCGTCGGTTCGCGATTAAGCAGGCCTCGGTCCGAAGGATGGTGCCCCCGGCGACGGTCTTAAGCCGGTTCTCCCGCAGGGTGGTGCCGGAGCTGGTCAGGTCGGCGACGATGTCCCCGTAGCCGACAGCCGGGGCGGCCTCGACGGCCCCCTGGGCCTCCACGAGGGCGAAATGGCCGATGCCGTTGGCCAGCAGGAACCGCTGGGTGAGCCGGGGGTAGCGGGTCACCACCCGGAGCACCTGGCCCCGGGCCCGGAACTCCACCGCCACCTCGGCCAAGTCCCGCATCGACCGAACGTCCACCCACACGTCCGGAACGGCGATGACCAGGTCGCCCCGGCCGTAGCCGAGGTTGGGCATCGCCACCACCAGGTCGGGGGCATCGGCGGCCTGCTCGGCCACCACGTCGTAGCCGGTGATCCCCAGGTCCGCCGCCCCGGAGGCCACCTTCTCCGGGATGTCCCAGGCCCGCTGAAAGAGCACCTCGAGGCCCTCCACCGCCCCGATCCTGGCCACGTACTGCCGCGGGCTCACCCGGTCCACGGCCAGGCCGGCCTCGGCCAGGAAGGCCAGCGTCGGCTCCTCAAGTTCGCCTTTGGATGGGACGACCAGCCGCACCGCTTCCACGGGCCTACAGTCCGCCGGCGGAAATAAGATGCTCCACGGTCAAACTAAACCCGATGGCCGGGACCGGCGGCCCGCCCAGCTCGGCCACGAGGCCGTCGTAGCGGCCCCCGCCCCCGAGCCGGACCTCCGGGTCGCCGGGGATGGCGGCCTCGAAAATGAGGCCCGAATAGTAGCCGAGGCCCCGGCTGAACCCGAGGTCGAGGAGGACCCGGCCCCGGTCGCCGAGGAGGGGGCCCAGGCGGGCCGCAAGCTCCCTCAGCCGCTCTAACGGCCCGGGGCCAAGGCCGTATTCGGCCAGGAGTTTTTGGGCGGCCGGAAGCACCCCTTCGGCCGGACCCCGGAGGGGCCGAAGGCGGCGGGCGAACCCGATGGCGGCCTCGAGGGCCGAAAGCTCATCGGCCAGGTTGAGCCGGCGGACCAGCCGGTCGGCGATGGCCTCCAGGTCCCGGCGGCCGGTCCGGCCCGGGGCGGCGATGTTCTGCAGGACCGAAAGGACCAGCCTGCGGGCCCCGTCCGGGCCGACGGCGGCCAGCACATCCCGCAGGCCGTCGGATTCGTCGGCCTCGGCCAGCTCGTCGAGATAGCGGCGGAGCTCGGGGGGCAGGGTGCCGGCCGCCACCTCGTTAAGGCCGGCGATAAAGAAGGTGTTTAAAGGTTCCGAAAGGCCGAGCCGGTCAAGGAGGCCCAAAATGATGCCCAGGTGGTTGAGCTTGAGCTCAAAGCCCCAAACCCCGACTTCGGCCAGGGCCCGGCCGAGGAGCTCCAGGACCTCAGCGTCCCCTTCGGGTTCGGCAACCCCGATGAGCTCGACCCCGGCCTGATGGAACTGGGCGGCCCGGCCGTCGGGGCCGAGCCGCAGGACGGGTCCCAGGTAATACCAGCGGAGGGGGAGGGCCGGCGACCGCTCCGTGAGGACCCGGACCACGGAGGCCGTAAACTCGGGCCGAACCGAAAGCCGGCGTCCGGCGCCGTCGGTGAAGGTGACGATCCGGCCCAGGGCCTGGCCCCCAAATTTGCGCAGGTAAAGGTCGGCCGGTTCGGCGATGGGGACGTCGATGCCCAGGTAGCCGGCCCCTTCGAAGACGGCCGCCAGCCGGTCCTCCAGGCTTCGGCGCCGCTTAAATTCGGTGGGGAGCCAGTCGCCGGATACCATCGGGGCCGGGGCGGACTAATGTTCCGGACCCGGGGCCGGCCGTTCGGCCCTGTTGGGCTCCGATTTGGCCGGCTCCGGAAGCTCGACCTTGGCCGTAAGCAGGGTGATGCCGACCCAGACCATCAGCCCCAGGACGGCGAAGAGGCCGACGGTGACCACGGCCGCCAGGGCCCAGTAGCTCTGGCGGGTGAGGCCCCAGATGTAAAGGGCGGCCACCACCACGGCCACTACGACCAGGGCGGCCCCGACGACCCTAGACCCCTGCATCCGGCCGCCGCCTCAGCGCAGGTTTGGGGGCAGGAGGTTCGGGATGCCCTCTTCGATGGGGTAAGTTTCGTTGCAGTTCCGGCAGTAGAGGGAACCCTTGATGACCTCCTTCTCGTCCTCCTGCTCCACCGTCAGTTCCAGCTCGCCCTTGCAGACGGGGCAGGCAAGGATTTCCATAAGGTCACGCTTCATCGGCCGGCCCTCACGCGCTTTCTACAGCTGGATTCTATTTGAGGCCGATAACCCCTGTCAAACAGGCCGGGGGGTTCCCAGGGCTTTCCGGTTATCTCTGGTATTCTGACGTAGAATCAATAGCTTGATTGTTTGTATGTACGGCCGTGCGCCCCGACAGGGCGGTTGGTTGCAGCCTTGCAGGTATTTCCAGAGGGGCCGGCGCCGAAAACTGGAAAGCCCGCCGGTCGGTAAAACGTTAGGAATTTGTTATTGACCTGTCCCCGAAATCTTGCCTAATCAAGCTAGGTAAACCTCTTCTAAAGGCCGGGACGTCCGCCCGCAGCCCCCAAGCGGATTGGTGCGAGAGCTGTAGCCCTTTACGGCGCTGCAGGCAGAGTCTGCGAAGCTCCCCTCAACGCGAGCGGCATTTCCCAGCGGCCTAACTGACTCTAAGGAGGCGCCGTTGATGCTGCAGGTATTGAGCCCGCCGGTTAAGGCCGGACGGAGCCCCGGGCGGCCGGCTCAGGCCGCGGCCGAAATCCCAGGTCCTGACCTTTTCGCCGCCCTGGCCCACGAGGTGCGGGGCGTCCTCAGCCCCCTTAAGGTGGCAACCGAACTGCTGGCCGAACCGGCCGGCTTTGAGCGGCCGGACCTGGCCCGGCTGGCGGGGGTCGTCTACGAGGGTGTCCGGTGGCTGGAGAGGCTTGCGGATACCCTTGCGGTCTGGGCCCTTCTGCGGCAGCCGAACTTTGTCCTGCAGTCCCAGCCAGTGGACGCCGACGAGTGGGTTCGGCCGGTCCTTCGGCTAATGGCCCCACTGAGCCGCCGGCGGGGTGAGCAGGTGAGGTTCTCCTGTTCGGAGCCGCCCCCGCGGGTGCTCGGGGACCCCCGCTGGTTGCCCCACATCCCCCTCAACCTTCTGAGCAACGCCATCCGCCACGGCCCGGTGGGGGACGTCATCGAAGTAGAGGTGGTAAGGCGGGGGGCATGGGTTCGGCTGGGGGTAACGGACCACGGGGCCGGCCTGGGGACCGAGCCGGGGGAACCCCGGGTATCGAACCTTCGGAACGGATGGGCATCGGCCTTCAGGTTGTCCGCCTGCTCAGCGCCCTGCACGGGGGCCGGGTTGGGGTGGGTGGGCGGCCGGGGGTGTACACCCGGTTCTGGGTGGAACTGCCCGCCGCCCAACACTGGGATAATGGAGATAAGGTATGAAAGTGCTTGTCATTGACGACGACGTTGACCTGCTCGATGTTATCAGCTACGCGTTACGTCGGGAAGGCTTTAACGTCCAGATCGCGGCCGACGGCCAGCAGGCCATTCAGCGGCTCAAGGCCAGCAAGCCGGACGTAATCCTGCTGGACATCCGGCTGCCGAAAATGAACGGCCTTGAGGTTCTGAAGCGAATTCGGGAATCGGATAACATCCCTGTTATTGTCCTAACGGCCTTAAACGACGAAGAAACCATTCTTAAAGCTTTCAACCTCGGGGCTGATGATTTCATCACCAAGCCTTTCAGCCCCCGCCAGCTTACGGCCCGGATCCGGGCCGTTGTCCGGCGGGCTGGGTCGGGTGGAGGTGCCGGCCCGGGCCGGACCTTGCGGCTGGGGGAGGTGACCCTCGACCTGGACTCCCACGAGTTGAGCGCGGGCGGCCGGACGGTGCGGCTTACGCCGACGGAATTTAAGCTCCTGCACATTCTGGCCGTTAATGAGGACCGGGTTATCGGGGTTTCCCGGCTGGTTGAATACATCTGGGGTTACAATGAAGACGACAGCGGCCTTTTGAGGACGCACATAAGTCACATTCGGGCGAAGCTCCAGCTGCTCGGGGTAAAGGGGGTCGAGATTACGGGGATTCCGGGGGTGGGTTACCGGCTCCGGTGTCTTAATAAGGGCCCGAAGGAAGCTTAAAGGCGCAGGGCCGTGCGCCCCGACCGAATGGTCGGCGGCGACCTTGTCCATCTTTGCAAAGGGTCCGGTGCCCAAAACCGGAAAGCCCCAAAGCGCCCCAGCGGAATTTGACCGGGGCAGGGCGGGCGCCTAAAATCGATACGACGCGGTGAGCATCCTAGGAGGCGTCCCGACCACAACCGTCCGCCCGGTTCCGGCCGCCGGCCAGCCGTCCAGGGCGGCTGCGGACCAGAAGCGGCTGACCCGGTCGTACCGGGTCCTTAAGGTTGCGCCCACCGCCTTCTTCTCTGACTACGGCTGCCATGTCCGCATCCTCGAAGAGACCCGGGCCCTGCAGCGGCTCGGCCACCAGGTGGTCATCTGCACCTACCATCCCGGCTCCGACCCGGCCGGCGTCTGCGTTCGGCGGGCCCTCAACACCCCCTGGTGGCGGACGGTGCGGGTTGGGTCGAGCCGACGCAAGTTTTTCTACGACTTCTGGCTTCTGCTCAAAACCTTCGAGACCGCCCTCGCCTTCCGCCCGGATATCATCCACGCCCACCTCCACGAGGGTGCCCTCATCGGCAGCCTGGTGGGCCGGGTGCTGGGGGTTCCCGTGGTCTTCGACTTCCAGGGAAGCCTAACCTCGGAGATGGTGGACCACCGCTTCTTAGACCCGGCCAGTTTCTGGTACCGCCCTTTGCGGCTTTTAGAGTGGGTTATCGACCACTGGGCGGCGGTCATCGTCACCAGCAGCCGCAACGCCGCCGAAATCCTCACCCGGGAGTTCGGCTACCCCCGGGCCAGGGTCCGGACCATCCCCGACTGCGTGGACGCAACGACGTTCAGGCCCCGCTGGTTGCGGTCCGACCTGGAGAAGATTCAGGACCTCCGAGGCCGACTGGGCATTCCCCCCGACCGCAAGGTGGTCGTTTACCTGGGCCTGCTGGCCGAATACCAGGGCACGGGCCTCTTGCTCGAGGCCGCCCGCCGCCTCATCGGCCGGGGCCTGCCGGTTCACTTTCTCATCATGGGCTTTCCGGCCGAGGATTATTACCGTCACCGGGCCGAAGAGCTGGGCATCGGCCCGTTTGTGACCTTCACCGGCCGGATAAGCTACGCCCTGGCCCCGGATTACCTCCTCGTTGGGGATGTGGCCGTCTCGCCGAAGCTGAGCGAAACCGAGGGCAATGGCAAGCTGCTCAACTACATGGCCTGCGGCCTGCCGACGGTGGCCTTCGATACGCCGGTGGCCGCCGAAATCCTGGGGGATGCCGGGGTTTACGCCCGGGCGGGTGACCCCGATTCCCTGGCCCGGTGCCTCGGCGAACTGCTTACCGACCCGGAGCGGGCCTCGGCCCTGGGGCGGCGGCTCCGCCGGCGGGCGGAGGCTTACTTTTCCTGGGACTGGGCCGCCCTGCAGTTCTTAGAGCTTTATAAAGAGCTGGTCGGCTGACCCCGCCCGGCCAGGGCCAGCAATTTTTCGAGAATGAGGATTGCCGCCCCCTTGTCCAGGGGCTGGTTGTTGTTGCCGCACTTGGGGCTCTGGATGCAGGCCGGGCAGCCGTCCTGGCATTCGCATTCCCGGATAAGCTTCAGGGTGGCGGCCCAGAGCCCTTCCAGGATTTCGTAGCCCTTTTCGGCGATGCCGACGCCCCCGGCGTGGCCGTCGTAGATAAAGACGGCCGGCCGGTGGCCCACGTCCGGGTGGGCCGGGGTGGAGAGGCCGCCGATATCCCGCCGGTCGCAGAGGGCGAAGAGGGGCAGCAGGCCGATGGCGGCGTGCTCGGCGGCGTGGAGGCCGCCGGCGAAGTCGAGGCCGAGCCGGAGGCATTCCCGCTCCAGCTCCCCGGGCACCGTCCACCAGACGGCCACCGTCCGGATGGTCTGGGGCGGGAGGTCGAGGGGCTCCTCCCCGAGCACCTCCTCGGTGAACTGCCGCTTCTTGCGGTACCCGACCACCAGGGTGGTAACCTCAACCTCCCCCAGCCCCACTTCCACCGGCCCGAGGGTGCGGGTCCGGAGGGGCCGAACCAGAGATATGGTGGTCAGGTCCTTGACCTGGGTGTAGTAGTTGACCTCGGCAGGGCGGGCGTAGGCCCGCCGGCCCGCCAGGTCCAGGTCCTCGACCAGATAGGTCTCCCCCTGGTGGAGGTAGACGGCCCCCGGGTGGAGCTGGAAGAAAGCCACGGTGCCGTCGACGGTCTCCAGCAGGGCCCCGCCCCGGCTCAGGTCGACCACCTCGTAATCGGCCCCGGAGGTGGACCGGATATCCACGTGCTCGGCCGGGTAGCCAATGTCGGCGCTGGGGTAAAAATGGCCGTTGCGCCAGCGCAGAAGCCCCCGCTCGGTGAGCTCGGCCAGCAGGGGTCGGGCGGCCGGCCCGAAGTAATCTTCGCCGTCCCGGATGGGCAGCTCGTAGGCGGCGCAAAGGAGGTGGGGCCCAAGGATATACGGGTTGTCGGGGTTGATGAGGGCGCTTTCGTGGGGCCGGCCGAAAAGGGCCTGCGGCTCCCGCATGAAATACTGGTCTAAGGGGTCGTCGTAGGCTACCAGGACGCTCAGGGAGGGCTCGGTGCCCCGGCCGGAGCGGCCGGCCTGCTGCCAGGTGCTGGCGATGCTGCCGGGATACCCGGTGAGGACCGTGGCCCCCAGGTCGCCGATGTCGACCCCCAATTCCAGGGCGGTGGTGGCCGCCACCCCGAGGAGCTCCCCCGTAAAGAGCGCCCGCTCCAGCCGACGGCGTTCCTCCGGCAGGTAGCCGGCCCGGTAGGTGGCAACCCGGCCGGCAAGCTCCGGGGCGTGGCGGCTCAGGTAATCCCGGGCGTAGACGCAGATAAGCTCGGCCAGGCGACGGGTCCGGGCAAAAACGATGGTCCGGACGCCGTTGCGCACCAGCTCGGCAAAGAGCCAGGCGGCCTCGATGTTGGCGCTCCGGCGGGTGCCCAGGTAGCGGTCGACCACGGGCGGGTTCCACAGGACGAAGTCTTTCGGACCGTGGGGCGAGCCGTCGCCGTCCACCACCTGGACGTCGGCCCCCACCAGCCGGCGCAGATGCTCCCCGGGGTTGGCGATGGTGGCCGAGGCGGCGATCACCTGGGGCCGGCTCCCGTAGCGGGCGCAGAGCCGCCAGAGGCGGCGGAAGACGTTGGCCACGTGGGAGCCGAATACGCCCCGGTAAACGTGGGCCTCGTCGACCACCAGGAACCGCAGGTTGCGCAGGAAGGGGGCCCAGCCGCCGTGGTTGGGAAGGATGCCCAGGTGAAGCATGTCGGGATTGGTGAGCACCAGCCGGGCCGACCGCTTGATCTTCGACCGCTCGGCCGGGGGCGTATCCCCGTCGAAGGCGGCAATCCCGAGCCGGTCGAAATCGGGACCGAGCATCTCCCGGAGAGACCGGAGCTGGTCCTGGGCCAGGGCCTTGGTGGGAAAAAGATAGAGGGCCCGGGCGAGGCGGTCCCGGAAGAGGGCCTCCAGGACCGGGACGTGGTAGCAGAGGCTTTTGCCGCTGGCCGTGGAGGTGGCGACGATGACCGATTCGCCCCGTCGGGCGCGGTTTATGGCCTCGGCCTGGTGGGAGTAAAACCCCCGGATACCGGCCCGGTCAAGGGCCCGGCCGACCGGTTCCGGCAGGGGGGCTTCCAGGTCGCCGTAAACTGCCGGCCGGGCCGGCAGCCGTTCGACGTGGACCATCTGACCCCGGTAGTCGGGGCTGGCCAGAAGGCGCCCGATGACCCGGGTCGGGTCGGCCGGCTTCATGGGCCTCCGGATGGTCGGGCCTCAGGCGTGGATGAACTCCAGCTCATAATCGAGCAGTTCGGCCTCGGCCCGGGCCAGCCGGATGGTCTCGATAACCCGGCTGAGGACCTCGTTGGCGTGGCCTTCCTCGGAGCTTACACAGCTTATGCCGAGGATTGCCGACTGCCAGAGGTCCTGGTCGGCCACCTCGGCGATGGCCACGTTGTAGCGGCCCCTCACCCGGTCGATAATGGACTTGATGGCCTGGCGCTTGCCTTTAAGGCTGTGGTTATCCGGTAGGTAAAGCCGGACTCGGCAGTACCCGATCACCATCCCTAACCAAGACTCGGCACGATAAGACCCAGGGTGCCGTCCTTACGCCGGTAAAGGACGTTAATGCTGTCGGTTTCGGCATTGTAGAAAACGAAAAACTGATAGTCGGTCAGGGCCATCTCGTCGATGGCCTCCTCCACCGTCATCGGTTTAAGCTCTAGCTCTTTAACGGCCGTAATCTGGCGGCCGGGCTCCCCGGGCGGGACCTCCCCTTCCGGGGCAACCTCGGCCACCGGCATGGTGCGCACCGAAGCCAGAGGGATCTCATCCTTAAGCCGGGGTCGGTACTCCTGGAAACGGTCCCGGAGCTGTTCGACCTCCTTCTTGAGGAGGTCGGTGGCCTGGTCGATGGCGGCCCGCAGGTCGGCCGCCGCCTCCTCAATCCGGATAACGTTGTCGCCGACCCACATGGTGATCTCGGTGTAAAACCGCTGGTCGGCATCCCGGACGTCGTCGTAGCCGACCTCAACCCGGACGGGGTTAATGAGCCCCTGAAGGTGGCGGACCAGCCGGCCGACCTTTCGGACGATGTGGTTTTCCAGGGCGGGGGAAAGTTCCAGCTGTTTGGCGTTTACGATTACTTGAGGCTCCAACGACCTCACCTCCGGTGGTCTGGGCGTATTTCGGGCGAGTTACCAGTTTCAGTTTACCAGAACCGGGGCCGTTTCATGGGGTGAATTGGCCTCTCCCCTCTGGGTTTGGGGTGCCCGCCCGTCGGTCCGGATGGGGCGGGCGTGGGCTATTCGATATAGGTTGAAGTGGGTTCGGCGGCGGTGAGGTCCGGCTCGGCGCAGCCCCCGTAGGTGCAGCAGCAAGGACCACCCTGGGCGCAACCCTCGCAGCAGAATCTGAGGCCGTTCTGGGTGTAGGGCTCACCCGGAATCTCGAGCAAGCAGTTTGCGCAGACCGGCCGCTGCCGCCCGCGATGCTGGAAAGGCCTGCCCATAGCCCGTCCTTTCCACAAAGGTCTTGCTCGACCCGCCGGCGACGGCCCCGAACGAAAAACACAAGCCCGCCCCTTAACTAAGGGGCGGGCTTTAACGGACGTCCAGGGCTCCCATCACCAACTGTAAGTTAACAAATCCTTAAAGCCGTGTCAACAAGGCAAATCCGCACGCCAGGCTTTCCGGTTTTCGGCGCCGAAGGGGCGCGGACGTGGGCCCCCGGCAAAACTAGCCCGGGAGATAACGGACAATCCCCGCAAAATCCGGCCCTGGCCCTTGACAGGGAGGGGCCCCAACCCTAAAATCAATTAGGAGTTCTAATCAATGGCCTTTGACCCGGTTCGCCGCACCCAGGACCTTCCCGCCGACCTGGCCATGGCCCTCTTCCGGGTCGGCCAGGCCATCACCCTCATGGTCCGGGATGCCGCCGGGGCCGGGGGCCTTTCGCCTGCCCAGGCCAACGCCCTTATCTTCCTTAAGCGGGGCCGCCCTGGCGCCCGGAACGTCACCGGAGTCGCCCAGCGGCTGGGCACTACCCTGGCCACCGCCAGCGAAGTCGTGGACGCCCTGGCGGCCAAGGGCCTAGTGGAAAAGACCCGTTCGGCCGCCGACGGCCGGGTCGTCACCCTGGCCCTCACCCCGGCCGGGTCCGAGCGGGCCGACCGGCTCGAGGGGATGCTCGAGCCCCTCCGGCAGATTCTGGCCGGGTTGGACGAGGCCGAGCAGCGTACCCTACAGCAAATTCTGGCCAAGGTGGTCGCCGGCCTCGTCGCCCGGGGCTTGGTCCGGCCCTATTTGATGTGCTGGCAGTGCCGGTTCTTCAGGCCCTTCGCCCACCCGGATGACCCCGGCGGACCCCACCACTGCGCCTTTATGGACGCCCCCCTGCCGGCCGAAGACACCTACTTTGAGTGCCCCGATGCCGAACCCAAAGAAGGAGGTGCTTAAGGTGACCCAAGCTATTCCTGGTTACACCTACGGAACCCCCGAAGTTGCCCGCTCCCCGGTCTCCCCTGCCGACTTTGAGCTTTTGAAAACGACGGTCCTTTTTACCGATGAGGATCTCCGCTACCTCCGGATGGCGGGGGAGGTCCTTTCCGACCAGATTGAGGCCCTTTTAGACGTCTGGTACAACTTCGTCGGGTCCAACCCCCACCTCGTCTACTACTTTTCAGACCCCCAGGGCAACCCCCTTCCCGAATACCTCGGCCGGGTCCGCCAGCGGTTCGGCCAGTGGGTGCGGGACCTCTGCCGGGCCGAGTTTGACCAGGCCTGGCTCGATTACCAGCACGAAATCGCCCTGCGGCACCACCGGACCAAGAAAAACAGGACCGACAACGTTAATTCGGTCCCCCACATACCCCTCCGCTACCTGGTGGCCTTCATCTACCCGATAACGGCCACGGTCCGGCCCTTCTTGGCCGGTAAGGGCCACCCGCCTGAAGAGGTGGATAAGATGCACCAGGCCTGGTTCAAGGCCGTCACCCTCTCGGTTGCCCTCTGGGCTCATCCATACGCCAAAGACGGCGATTGGTAGCCGCCACCGGCCCTAACTTCGGCCGTCAAGGGGACCAACCAGGCCCCGACACCAATTGCAATACCTGGTCAGTACTGGGGCCAGGGATGAGTACTCGTTGCCGAGCAGGGTCAAGACCCGGTTGAGCAGGGCGTCCGGGGCAACCGGGGCACCGCAGCGAGTGCACCGGGTGACAGAGGCCCGGTATAGGGTGACCCGTCCCCGCCGCAGCCTGCCAAGGTCTACGGCCCGCTCAACGGCGATTGCGCCGTTCCTCAGTTCTGGGCAGACGCGGAGGCAGAGACCACAACCGGCACATCGGGCTGGCTCGAAGCTGAGGCTCACCCCGTGCTCCGACGACTCAAAAGCGAGGGCACCTGTGGGGCAGACCCCGGCGCACATCCCGCAGCCGGTGCACGCTTCCGGCCGTACATCAACAACACCGAGGGGCGACCAGGGGTGAGCAAACTGAAAGTCGGCCGGGGTTAACCGCCTGGCCAACTCGGCCAAGACCTCTGGCCGGTGGCTCAGGCTCAGGTCGCCGGCTGCCGGCAACTCGCTGGGGCTCACTTCCGGTTCAATGTGCCCATCCGGCAGGTCAATTCCAACCAGGTCGGGGGACAGGCCAACCCTACCCAACAGCTGCCGGCAAAAATCCACCCGGCCCTGAACGAACCCTCTGGCCCGGCAGCCTTCGCAGGGTAGAACCCGAACGGCGGCCGCGCCCATAGTGAGCGGCATGAGTAACCAGGTCGGCACCACCATCCCCGTGCAGGGCAGGGTGACAGGTAACCAGGCTGGGGCTTTTGCTAACCGTGCCGGCATTCGTGCTTTGGGACAGGTGTAAATGATGCTCCGCGGCCGGATATTGCCCACGGTCTGGTCAAGCAGGGTTCCCAGCTGAGCTGCAAGTGCCGGCTGGCTGTGGCTTGAAAGGGAGATTGCCTCTGTGGGGCAGGTCGTTACGCAGATGCCGCAGCCTTCACACCGGAGCTTTTCAAGGGCTACCCGTCCTCCCGCCAGCCCCAGCGCCCCATACGGGCACGCTTCGAGGCAGAGGGAGCATCCGGCTCTGGCCGCGCACTTCGCTTCTTCCACCACCGGTACTGGCCGGTAGGCCAGGGGCAGTGGACGAACAAGGGACCGCCGGCTGACCTTTGCCGGGATATGGGGTCTGGTGGCTTTGGGGCCGCCGGATGGAAAGGCCACGACTTTAGCCACCGCCGCGGCCAGCAGGATCTGTGCCTTTTCGGTCGCCCCCGCGCCACCATCAGAGCCGGCGCAGAAGGACCCGAGGGGGACCGGTTCAGCAGCGAGGGGATCCAGCCCGGCCTTCCGCAACTGGGTCTGTACCTCTGCTTCGGGGTAATCGATGTCGCACAAGCCGAGAACAATGCCAGTCGCCTCCTCCCCGACTACCAGCTCAGCCAGGTCTGCAGGCCGCTGACACAAGCCGGGCTGAGTCTGGACAGCTACGGCCGGGTAATTCTCGGCAAACCACCGCCTTATTCGTTCGAGGTCAAGGCCCGGCTTCCGCCGGGCCAGGTCACCGCAGAGGACCACCAGGACCCGCCGGTTGGCTGGCCCCGTGTTCAAGCCGGTCTGGTTCATCAGGTCGCCCCCAGCTTGTCTAGTAAGAGCCTGACCAGGTCCAGGTCATGGTGGACAAAGGCAGACGCGGCCTCGGCGGCTAAGGCGTACGGTTCCAGGTCGCCGACGTCCCTGAGTCCCCGGGCGAAGAGCGGAAGCCACCGGCTCAGGTGTCTTCTGAGGAAGCTTTCTTCCGTTTCAAGGTCACGGCGACCGGAGCCGCGCAGGCCTTCTTCTAACCAGGCCCGGGCCTCCCGGGCACAGAGAAAGGCCATGAACTCCAGCTCCACCGAAATGTGGTCGGGAAGCTCGTGGCTGTCAGGCCGAAGAATCAGCCCGGCCGACCGATACTCCCATTCCAGTTCGCTCTGAATCTGCCCCGCCAGCAGTCGGTTCGGGTCGAGGTGCGCCGCCTCGTACGGGAGGGAGCTGCGCCCCGACGGCACGACAAGACCGGCATAGGCCCGTTCTAAGCGACCCGGGTCAGACACACGGTCGCCGGCAAACGTCTCGACGAGCCTTTGCCACAGCCCGTAAAAACTGAAGCCGGCGAAGGCTCCGAGATTTTCCCGAAAGAAGCGCGCCGCCAGGACGAGGCTTTCCAGCCGGGCCGGTTCGGGCGGCAGGAACGTGGCGGCCAGGAAGCGGTAGACACCCTGGCGGAGCTGTGCCAGCTCGGCTAGGGCCAGGGGCCGGAGCCCATGCGGGTATCGGGCGGCCCGGGGCAGCCGGCGCGCTCGTACCTCCGCCATCGTGCCGCTACCCTAATTGCCGGCGCGTTCCGGGAGCAGTTCATAGACCACGGCCGCGAGGAAAACGAGCATCACCCCTAAAATGAAGAGGGCCGGGGCGAAGGGGACTCTCGGTTCGCTGTGGACCGGCCCGGTCGGCGGAAGCCCCCATGGGGCTGCCAGGAAGAAGTAGCTGACAAACTGCAGGCCGAAACCGGCAATGACCATGATGATGGCGATGACCGTCCGCATCACTCGACCTCCTCAGCCAGCTCGATGAGGGGGAAGATCCGTGAGAACAGGGCGAACATAAGGGTTCCTAGGGCGAACAGACCCAGAACTATACTGTACTCAACCCAAGTTGGGGCGTAGTGACCGGCCCCATACGGGAGCAACGGGCCAACGGTCTGGGACGGTACTACAATGAGAAACCGCTTCCCGATAGCGGCCAGATTGACTAGGAGGCCGCTGACGACAGCTGAGCCGATAATGTGGCGCCGAAGCACAAAGATTGACCCGGCCAGCAGGATCAGCGAGAAGACCAGGCTCCCCACGGACCCCCAGAACATCCAGGCATACTCTCCGGCCAGCAAGGCCCACGTTGTCTCGACGTCGTGGCGCGGCCCGGCATACATGATGGTGAGCAACTCCGCCACCGTAAAGTACAGGTAGGTGAGAATAAGCCCGGCAAGAAATATGCCCAGGTAGCGGAAGACATCTTCCGGAATGACCTGCTTCCCGGCTCCGCTGGTGACCCGGATAACCGCGGCGATCACGGCCAGAAGTCCCAGGCCCGAAATACCGGCCATCACCACAAAGCCCGGCGCCTGGAGGGCGCTGAACCAGCCGGGCCTTCCGGACTGGATGCCGAAGACGAAGCCCAGGGTTGAGTGGGCCGTAACCAGCAGGGGCAGGATGGCGATGGCCAGCCAGAAGCTGGCAATTTCGTGGCGGCGACGTTCGGCGGGAGTGTGGCGGTACCCGGCGGCCCAGAGCCGATAAAACCACCGGAGCCGACTCGGGTAGCGGGCCAGCAGGGCCGCGTCCCGGCGGCCGTCCAGGTAGAAATAGACCAGGCTGGCGAAAAGGTAGCCGGAGATAACCAGGGTGAAGGTCCCGAAGAAGGGCGATTGGGGCCGGGCATACCGGAAGAGGTTGACAATGCCCCGCAGCGGCTGGCCCAGGTCGACCAGGACGCTGCAGGCGGCCAGGATCAGGGCAATAATGGTGAGGAGCTCGGCGATGCGGGAAATCGGCCGGAGCTGGCGGAGGTTGAGCATCCGGACCAGGGCCGCGGTGGTGATGCCCGCAAAGCTCACCCCGACGAAGTAGATAATGAAGGCCACGTACAGACCCCAGGTAGCTCCGCCCATAGTCCCGATGTCCCGCAGACCGGTCTGGGCCATCCCCTCCGTGAACTCGCGGTAGTAGGCGTAAATTCCCCAGCCGAAGACGGCCAGCAGAACGGTAACCAGCCCGTAGAAGCCGATGGACGGGTGACCGATCACCTGGAACCGATCTTTTGCACGCGTAGCCATCGCTCAGGCCCTCGCTTTCACCTCTTCGATCTGGCGGGTGTGGGCGGTGGGCGGGTGGCCGCCCACATAGTAGACCCTCGGCTCCGTGCCCAGTTCCTCCAGGAGCCGGAACGCTGGTTTCTTCCGGATAAGTTCCGATACGGTGCTGTTGGGGTCATCCAGGTCGCCAAAGTGCAGGGCGAAGAGGGGACAGTTGGCAACACAGGCCGGCTGGAGTCCTTTCTCGACCCGGTGGACGCAGAATGTGCACTTTTCAATGACACCTTTGAGGCGGCCGCCCCCGGCGGTGCGCCGCGGCGCGTTGCCGTAAGGCAGGTCCAGGTCCGGGTTCCGGTAGGGGGGTACCGCCCCATTGGTGACTGGAGCGAGGTCGGGGTCGCCCCAGTCGAGGTAATAGTTCTTCGAAGGGTCCTTCCAGTTGAAGTAATTCACCCCGTAGGGGCAGGCCACCTCGCAGTACCGGCAGCCGATGCACCGGTCCCAGTCGGTTGCAACCAGGCCATCCTCCCGCTTGTACCGGGCGCCCACCGGGCAGACCTTCACGCAGGGCGCATTGTCGCAGTGCATGCAGGGCCGGGGCAGGAACCAGATCCGGGTGTTGGGGTACTCCCCCTCCTCGAACCGAAAGACGTACATCCAGAAGTTCGCCGCCGGCGTGTTGTTCTCAACCTTGCATGCTTCCATGCAGGCCCGGCATCCGGTGCAGCGGTCCAGGTCGATAACCATTCCGTATCGGGCCATCTTCTCACCTCCCGGTTCGTTGAGGTCGGCTCGCCTGCCTCACTTGTAAACCCGTACCTTGACGTGGAAAGACTGGTCGGCCGTGTTGGTAACGTAGCCCTCCCCGGTGAAGAAGAGCTCACTGGCCGAGGGCCCCTGCCCCTTCGCCCAGGGGTGCCGAGCTACCTCGCCGTAATGGTGGGGCATTCCGACGGTGTCGGGCCGGATGCCCTCCCGGTAGCGAGCAACGACCCGAACCCGCCGGGTCTCCCCGGTAAGGGCATTGTGAGATTCGACCCAGACCTCGTCGCCGTCGTTGATGCCCTTGGCCCTGGCGGTGCGGGGGTTGATTTCGAGCCACTGCCTGGGGGCCAGCTCGGCCAGAAGCGGAATCTGGGAGGCCCGCCCCTGTTTAAACTCGATGAGTTTGAAGCTTACCAGGTAAAGGTCGTATTCGGGGGGCGAGTTCTCCATTGTCGGCTTACGCCAGGTCGGGAAAGGCGTGTAGTCCCGCCAGTAAACCTCATCGACTCCCCGCTTTCGCATCTCGTCCCGGTAGCGGAGCAGGGATTCGCCGTAGAACCGGTGCCTAACGCCGCCGAACGGCGGCTCCGCGGCATAGCCGTAAACGGCCCGGGCCGGGAGGGGGCCTTTCACCCATACCCCATTTCGCTCAAAAAAGGCGACGCCGTCAGCCAGGCCTTGCGACCTGGCCCACCGGTCAAAGATCTCCCGTACCGTCGGTTTCCGGTCCAGCGGAAGCTTATACGGGTCCTTAAGCCCGAGGGCTGTGTTGAGCCGGTCAAGGTAGCCGCCAGGGCCGTAGAGGATCCCCGCCTTTTCGCACAGGTCCAGATAGATGTCGATTTCACCCCTGGACTGAAAGAGGGGGTCCGTCGGCGGGATCCTGAGGGCAACAGCATCCACGTACTGATCGGTGGCCGAGAAGGGGCCCTCGTATTTCTCGATGGTGGCGGCCGGCAGGACGACGTCGGCGAAGAGGTCGGCCGTCTTGGAAAGCCACGGGTCGATGGCAACGATGAACTTGATTTTCTTGTAAGCCTCCGCAATGTCCGGCTGGGACGCGAAGGCGATGAGGGGGTTACTCATGTGGATAAGCAGCACCTCCGGGATGTAGTCCACCCCGTACTTCTGCGGATTCTGGATGACTCTGGCAACGACGGCCGAGTTGTTGCTGTTGATGGGGAAGAACTTTGAGTCCTTAAGCCAGATGTTGTAGGGTGGGTCTTTGATCGCAACGCTGTCCCAGTTCTTGAAGTTCGGGTGGACGGACCAGGTAAAGGCGATACGCTGACCGCCCACGGCCCCAACGGCCCCTAGCAGCATCATCACGGTCAGCATTGCCCGGACGGCCTGGAATCCGAGCTCCTGCTGGGCCATGTGGTAGGCCATAATGGCGACCGGCCTGTAAGGAATCCGCACGCCGTCTACCACCGTCGTCGACCCGATCTGGGCATTGTCGCCAAGCTCCCGGGCGATTTTCCGAATCTGTTCGGCCGGGACCCCGCAGACTTCGGCCGCCCACTCGGGCGTGTAACGGGCTACGTGTTCCTTAAAGACCTGGAAGGCCGGTTTCACCCTTAGCCCGTCGACGGTAAATTCACCCTCCAGCGCCGGGTCAACGCCGTCGGCGTCGTACGGCTTGGGTGAGCCGCTGACCCCATCCCAGACCTGCTCCTTGCCGTCGACCCGGAGGAAGTAACCGTCCTCCTTCACCAGGAAGGGCGCATTGGTAAACCGCTTAAGGTAGTCACGGTCGATAGTTCCCTGCTCGATGATCAACCGGCAGAGGGCCAGCGCCAGGGCCAGGTCGGTGCCGGGCCGGATAGGGACCCACTCATCGGCGAAATGGGCGGCCCCCCGAAGCCTGGGGTCGATGGCCACAAGCTTGAGGCCGCGCTCTTTCGCCTGAACCAGCTGCCGCGGCCAAGTAATCCAGCACAGGAGGTTGCCGCCGGCGTTGGTTACGTTCCAGCCCCAGGCAAGGACGTACCGGGCGTGACGGAAATCGGGGTGGAGAACACCCTTAAGGCCAATGGTGTACTCGCAAGCCCGGTAGCCGGCATCCGAACAGAAGGCCCCATGGTGAAGGGAGGTGGCACCCGAGGCCTGAACGAAAGCCTGGTCATAGAAGGCGGGGGCCTTGCTGCGGCCTTTCTGCCAGAGCAGAAGACGCGGGTCCCTCGCCCGGACCTCCCGGATCCTTTCGGCGACAAGGCTCAGGGCCTCGTCCCAGCTCGCCGTTCGCCACTGACCGGGAACTCCCTTCTCATTGGTGCGGACCAGGGGAGTTTTGACCCGGTGGGGGTCGTAGAGGGCCATAATCTGGGCGACGCCCTTGGGGCATAGGGTTCCCATGTTGCGGGGATGCTTGGGGTGGCCTTCAAATTTGACGACCCGGCCGTTAATCCGGCGGGCGAGCATGCCGCAGTCCTGTTTGCCGATCCAGCAGGTCGTGGGAACCCACTCTTCGGTGAGGGCCGCATCCCTGGTCTCCTTTGCCGCCAGGGTCTCAAACTGGTCAAAGAGGAAGCGGCCGGCCGCTGCGGTTCCCGCGGCCGCCAGGGACGCTTTAAGGAAGGTCCGGCGGGAAACTTTCATAAGTTCTATCCCTCCCTGCCGAGAGTTCGCTGGTTCCTTCCCGGGACTCATCAGTCCCGGCCGGTCGGCTTGGGTTAACCCCCACCTGGGTATTATTGAACCAGCCGCCAGGATCTACAACCCCCGGTCGGGTGGGGCTGCCCCCCCTCTTGGGGTAGTTGCCCTATGAACCCCCACCTACCCATTCGGGCTAGTCAAGGGCTAGGGGCTGTCCGGGCCCCCAGGGGCGGGGGCCGCTGGGCGGGCTCCACCCGAATCCGGGCGTCCAGAATCACCGCCCCATGCTCCCGAACCAGGACCGGGTTAAGGTCGGCCTCGGCCACGTCGGGCAGGTCCTCGGCCAGGGCGCTCAGCCGGAGGAGGGCCTCCTCAAAGGCGGCCACGTCCACCGGGGGCGAGCCCCTAAATCCCGTAAGGAGGGGGTAGCTTTTAAGCTCCCTAACCATCTCGGCGGCATCCTCCCGGGTTAGGGGCGTAAGCCGGACGGCGATGTCTTTTAAAAGCTCGACGAAAACCCCACCCGCCCCGCAGACGACCACGGGGCCGAAGTGGCGGTCGTGGACCATCCCGGCCAGCATCTCGACCCCGCCGGTTACGTAGCGCTGGATGATAAAAGTCAGGCCGAAAAAGCCCTCGGCTTCGAGGCGGCGGGCCATCTCCACGGCGGCCTCCCGAACCTCGTCGGGGGTCCGCAACCCGAGGCGCACCGCCCCCCGCTCGGTCTTGTGGGTAAGGCCCGGGGCGAAGGCCTTGAGCACCAGTTCGCCCCCAAGTTCGGCGGCGGCCCGGGCCGCCTCCTCGGGCGTCCGGGCAACGGCCTGCTCGACCACGTCGAAGCCGTAGCACCGGAGGAGCTGCCAGGTCTCGGCCGGGCCGAGCCAGCCGCCCCCCTGGCCCAGGGCCCGGGCGACCACGGCCGCCGCCTCGTCCCGACGAAGGTCGTCGAAACGGGGCGGGTCGCTGGGGGGCCGGGCCCGCCACTGGGCGTAGCGGACGGCGTGGGCCAGGGCGATGGCCGCATCCTCGGGAAAAGCAAAAGAGGGCACCCGAACGTCGGCCCGTCTGAGCTCGGCGGGCACCCCCCGGGATGACATAAAGACCGAAAGGACCGGCTTGCCGAGGCCGTTGGCCAGCCTCGTCCCATCCACGATGGCGGCGGCCACCGCCTCGCCGGGAATGCGCAGGGGCGGCAAAAAGATGACGATGACGGCGTCCACCCCGGGGTCGGAGGCCACCGCCTCCAGCGCCCGGCGGTACTGGTCGGCGGTGGCCGTGGCCGTCATCTCCACCGGGTTCAGGACACTGGCCTCGGGGACGAGGACGGCCCGGAGGCGGGCCTGGGTTTCGGGGGAGAGGATGGGCACCTCAAGGCCCTGGGCCTCGGCGGCGTCGGCCGCCAGGATGGCCGGTCCGCCGGCATTGCTCACGATCCCCACCCGCCGGCCGGGGGGCAGGGGCTGGTTCACCAGCAGGGAGGCGACCTCAAAGAGGCCTTCGAGGGTGTCGGTTCGGATCACCCCGGACTGGCGGAAGAGGGCGTCCACGGTGATGTCGGAGGCGGCCAGGAGGGCCCCGGTATGGGAGGCCGTTGCCCGGGCGCCGGCGCTGGAGCGGCCGCTTTTAACGGCCACGATGGGCTTTTTGCGGCCGACCCGGCGGGCGATCCGGCTGAACTTGCGGGGATTGCCGAAGGACTCCAGGTAAAGGAGAATCACGTCCGTATTGGGGTCCGATTCCCAGTAGTTGAGCAGGTCGTTTCCGGAGATGTCGGCCTTGTTGCCCATGGATACAAAGGTCGAAAGGCCCAGGCCGAAGGTGCGGGCGTAGTCGATGATGGCCAGGCCAAGGGCCCCGCTCTGGGAGGCAAACCCCACCCGCCCGGCCGGGGGCGGAACCGGGCCGAAGGTGGCGTTAAGCCTTACCGCCGGGTCGGTGTTGATGATGCCGATGCAGTTGGGGCCGATGAGGCGCATGCCGTAAGCCCGGCAGACCCGCAACAGCTCGGCCTGGCGGGCGCGGCCCTCCTCCCCGACCTCGGCAAAGCCCGCCGAAATCACCACCAGCGCCCGGACGCCCTTGCGCCCGCACTGCTCGGCCACCTCGGCGACCCGGTCGGCCGGCACCGCGATAACGGCCAGGTCCACCGGCCCGGGGACCGCCTCAACGGTGGGGTAGGCCAGGACCGACTGGACCACCGGCGCATTTATGTTCACCGGGTAAATGGGCCCCTCAAAGCCGAAGTCGAGCAGGTTCCGGAAGAGGGCCCCGCCGACGGTATCCCGCCGGCGGGAGGCCCCGATGACGGCCACCGCCCGGGGGTAGAAAAAGTTGCGCAGGGCGTTGATGGTGGCGACCTGCTCCCGACGCTCGAACCGCTCCAGGGCCTCGGGCGTAATCGAGGTGGGGAAGGTGACGTGGATTTCGTCGGGACCGAGGCGAATCTCCACGGGGAAACCCGAATCCCGACGTAGTTGGTGGGCATAACGACGGCCTCGAAGACCTGGATGCCGTTGGCGGCGGCCGCCTCGGCCAGGTGGCCCAGGAGGATGGTGCCGAGGCCGCGGCCGCGGTAGGCGTCGGCGACGGCCAGGCCGACCTCGGCCCGGTCGGTGTCCACCCGAAAGTAAGAGGCGACCCCGATCACCTTCTGCTCGGGGCCGGCGGTGGCTATCAGCGTAAAAGAATTGACATAATCTACGTCGCAGTCCCGGCGGGCGGCGGCCTCCAGGTTTACGGCCGGGGAGAAAAATCTAAAGGTCCGGGCCTCGAGGGACAGGGAGCGGTAAAACTCCAGGAGGGCCGGCTCGTCTTCGGGCTTGACGGGCCGGACGTGGACGGTGGAGCCGTCCCGGAGGACGACGTCAGCTTCCCGGTGGGCCGGATAGACGCCCCGCATAATCCTATACCCTCACCCGAGATTTTAGGCCAAAAGCCGCCCCGTCGGGCCATGATATTTATGTCAAGATATTGACAGGGCGGGGCCGCCGGCCCTATAATGTTAGCGGTAAGGCTTTTTTGTGCCGTTTGAACCCCTTCAGCCGGCCGGCAGGCCAAAGCTAGATTGCTCGGGAGGATAAAGGATGTCCAAGCCTAAGTTTGAGCGGAAGAAGCCCCATGTGAATGTGGGGACCATTGGGCACATTGACCATGGGAAGACGACGTTAACGTCGGCGATAACGAAGGTTTTGTCGCTTA
>Ga0197143_1000843_pt1 | contig 28786 bp, 32 predicted proteins | sample GBS70_MetaG_FD_148603 | JGI IMG/M metagenome (GOLD analysis project Ga0197143, IMG submission 148603) | Sediment microbial communities from Great Boiling Springs, Gerlach, Nevada, United States - GBS 70_MetaG | ecosystem: Environmental > Aquatic > Thermal springs > Hot (42-90C) > Sediment... | reverse complement strand
AGTGTTGGAATTGTTGTAGTTGTTGTTATTGTGGTTGTTGTTATTTCCTCTTCCAATTCCAAAACAAGCTTAGGCCAATAATTTGGATTGGGGTGGTCTTTTGTTGCCCAAATTGTGTAATAATCTCCACCCCAAACACCCTGCCCAACAAAAAATGTAATTATTTTTCTTCCGGATTCCAACTCTGCTTTTACAAATTCTGAGATATTCAATATATACTCCACCCCTTCTGGGACATTTTCTGGTATAAAACAATTAGGATGATTGTTTGGATCTGTTGGTTCCTTTAAACACTTGTAATTTATCTCAAACCCAATACTTGGTTGGTTATTCCATACGATTTCGTTTTCTTTCCAGTCCCAATTATTATTGAGATAAAAAAGTTTTAGATAGGTATATCCTCCTTTTTCATGAGCTATTATGTACAAGTATAAAAGGGCGCTTTTTATATCTTCTTTTCTTATGGAAGAAAAATTCCAGCCGTATAAAGATTTTTGCACAGCATTGTTATCTACATAAGCATATGCCAAGTATCCGTAATTTGTATCCGGATATCTATTATCGACATATGAATCTTTTGCGCAGTATATTTCTACTATGGTGCTTGATGAATAAGTTGAAAAAATAAGAATAAAAAATATATATAAATAAAAAAGATATTGAGACCTTTGCATGTCATTTTAGATTTTTTATAATTAAAAATAAAAAATAAAAATTACGAAGAACAAGTTACATAAGCTGTGCTTGTTACTGTGTCACTCACTCCTCCGCAATTTGTGGTTACTATTGCTCTACTAAAACCAGCACAGTCCGAACCTATTCCTTGACATCCGCTCAAACTCAACGCCTTAGTTTCTCCTCTTGCTACTGTTGTTGGACTTGTTGTTGAGCATGTTCCTCCTGTTGTGTTAACTATCATTCCACTTACATCCAAATCAACAAACCCTGTATTCTTTACAACAATCGCAGCACTTGTTCCAGAAACATAAATATGCTCTATTGCTATGCTTGCATCACTACAACCTAAAGCAGTTTCTGTTTTTGTTGTTATATTAGTTGTGGTGGTTCTTGCAAAACTAGAAAGCCATCCCATTATTATCATTGCTATGCTTACTGTAAAAGCTATTAATAATACTGAAGCTATCAGTGGGCTTAATCCTTTCATTTTTTATCATTCCTAAATAAAACTTAATATGAATTTAGGAAAAGTAATATTTAAAGTTTTTTTTGGTTAAAAATAGTTAAATTCCAATAATTTACAATAAAAATACATTTGTAATTTTTAGTTTATCTTTGTTTTTATTAAACCTTTCTCATTCAATCTTTATATCAGCTGTAACCGCTGCCAAAGGACAATTTACAGCAACAACCCTAATTCTCAAAGGTGATCCACTTGAATTAGTAAAATTTATTGTATATATTTCTCCTGGTAATGCTGTTAAATTTTCTAATGTATATGAAGAATTCTGGACCCAATAGCATTTAGAAGAATCTAAAACCTCATCCTTTCTTGGATCAGAATAAAACAAATATGCTTTAAATCCTTTTAATGTTGCCGTTCCTACATTTTCCAACTTAAAATATCCAACATTGTTTATTATTCTAGCATCAGAAATTCTTAGATTTGCACCTGTGCAGATTGGTGTAGTATTCTGCTCTGCTTCTGTAAGTCTTGCTTGTGTAAAAGAAGATGCCCACATTGCTACTATTCCTGCAATTGTTAATGTCAATGCTATTAAAAGAACTGTAGCAACTAAAGGTGATATTCCTTTAAAATCCATAATGTCTATTTTATTTTCCTAATTTAAATATTTTTAATCTTTTCCATTTCATAATTTTTATTGGAGGCCTAGACTGGGCAGGTGCGCGTTGCCTGTAACCCGAAATCGCGCTATGCGGGAGTCGAAGCCTGAGGGCGACTTGCATTGCTTTAAGGACTCTGAAGCTAAGCGTAGAAGTCCAGTCCTTTAGGGCATATGCTATAATGAACCAGGTCAGGTCCGGGAGGAAGCAGCCTTAAGTTATAGCATGTGCGCTTAAAGGGTTTGCTGGATGGAGCGATGCTTCAGAACAATCCTTACAGCAATGCATTTCCACCGAGGGCGTGGCCTCCAATTTTTCGTGATTTTATGGTTGAATTAAAAAGAATGACAGCAATAAAAACGGATGTAGAAACATTAATTAATGGAAAATATATAAGCTCAGAAAATCTTTCTGGATCTTTTGTTTTAACAAAACTTGGACAAAAGATATCTAGAGCTAGAGTTTTAGCAATAGTTATTGACAAATTCATTTCTGCTGATGAAAGCTATGCAGCATTAACCTTAGATGATGGAACAGAAAAAATAAGGGCAAAGGTTTTCAGAGATTTGGGAATAATAGAAAATGTTGAAAACGGTGATATAATAGATATTATTGGAAAACTTAGAAGTTATAATGAAGAAATTTACATTGTACCGGAGATAATTCAGCATATTAAAGACCAAAGATTCATAACATTAAGAAAGCTTGAAATAGAAAAACAAAAAGAAGAATTAAAAAGAAAATATGAATTGGTTTCAGAATATCAGAAAAAGGTAAGCGATTTAGAAGAGCTAAAGAATATTCTTTACAAAAAGTTTGGGATTAAGGATGATGAAATTGAGGCTATTCTATTATCAAAAGAGATTTTTAACGAAAAGCATGCAGAAGAGGAAATGAAAAATAAAAAAGAAGAAATAATAAAACTTATAGAAAAATTGGATTCTGGTAACGGGTGTGAATATTCTATATTGCTAAAGGAGTCGAATATAAGTGAAGATACTTTCGAAAAAATAATCAACGAGTTGTTGGCCGAAGGTATATGTTTTGAGCCTAAACCAGGAATAATAAAGTTGTTATAAAAATTAAAAAAATGAAATCTGAATTTATAAAAATGGAAAATCTTTTATCTTTTGATCAAGGAGAATTTCTTGTAAAATTTGCGAGAAGCGTTATAGAAAGTTATATAAGAAATAAAAAATTAGAAAAACCTGAAATAGAAGACTGGATGATTGAAAAAAGAGGAGTATTCACAACAATAGAAACATATCCTGAAAATGAGTTAAGAGGATGTATAGGAATTCCATATCCAGTTAAACCATTAATAGTGGCTTTGATAATATCTTCCAAAAGTGCATGTTTAGATCCGAGATTTCCTCCTTTAGATGAAGATGAATTAGATAATATTGTTGTTGAAGTCTCTGTGCTTTCAAAACCAAAAGAAATAAAGGTAAAAAATAAAGAAGAATACTTAGAAAGAATATCTTTTAAAGATGGTTTAATATTAAAATATAAGACGCATAGCGGATTATTTTTACCTCAGGTTTGGAAAAAGATAAAAGATAAAAAAGAATTTTTGGATGCATTGTGCTTAAAAGCGGGGCTTCCTAAGGAATATTGGAAAAACAAAGAAGCGAAAATATACAAATTTAATACTCAAATATTTAAAGAAATAGAACCGAATGGAAAGATTGTTGAAATAAAATTTTAGGTGATTAAATGGAAAATTTGATTATTCAAAAATTAGAGCAAATATTTAAGTATGGATATATTTGTGACAATTGCTTAGGAAGACAATTTTCTCAACTTCTTAGCAAAATGGAAAATAAGGAAAGGGGGAAAATTCTTAGAAAATTTTTTGCAATTCTTTTGGATGCAAATTCTGATAAAAATTTTGATATGAGAAATTTTATTGGATTTAAGTTTCATAATGAAAAATTGAACGAAGAGATGAAAAAAATAAAAGATGTTGGAAAATGTAAAATTTGTGATGGTTTCTTTGAAGAAGAGAACATAAAAAAATGGAAAGAAATGGTAATAAGAAAGGTAAAAGAATCTGGATATGAATTTAATTCCTTTGTGGTTGGCACAAAACTTTCTTCAAAATTATTAAAAAATGAAGAAGATTTTTGGGAAAATATTGGCGTAGATTTTTGCGAGCCAATAAAAACAGAGATAAATAGAACAATAGGAAAAGAGGTTGAAAAAAGATTTAAAATTAAAGCTAACCTGAGATTTCCTGATATATTAATTCTTCTAGACATTGAAAATGAAAATGTTAATATAAAGCCAAATCCTCTTTTCATAAAAGGTAAATATCAAAAGCTTGTTAGAGGAATTGCACAAACAAAGTCTAAGAGATATAAAAATTCTGTTGAAGAAATAATTGCTAAGCCTCTTATGAAAATGGTACTTGGAAAAAAACACAAGTTTCATGGTGCTGGAAGAGAAGATGTTGATGCGAGATGTTTAGGTTGGAGACCTTTTGTTATAGAGATAATTGAACCCAAAAAAAGAAAAATAAATCTGAAAAAATTAACGGATATTGTTAATAAAACGAAAGAGGTTAGAATAAAAGATCTTAAGTTTTCAAATATAGAAGAGGTTAGAAAGATTAAAGACGCAAGATATGATAAGGAATATAAAGTTATTGTTAAATGCGATAAAGAAATAACAAAAAATGACCTAAAAAAATTGAAAGCATTAGAAACAATAATAACACAATACACTCCTAAGAGGGTGTTAAAAAGGAGGGTTGACAAACTTAGGAGAAGAAAAGTTTTTAAAATAAAAACAAAGATGATAAATAAAAAGTCTTTTATATTGATAGTAAAGTGCGAAGCAGGATTATATGTAAAGGAATTAGTAACAGGAGATGGAGGAAGAACTAAACCCAGTGTGAGTGAAATTTTAAATTGTGAATGCAAGCCAAAGAATTTAGATGTAACAAAAATATTTATTAAAAAATTTAAATAATATTTAGTATGTGGTGTTAAAAATGTCTAACCTAAAAGAGATTACGAAATATTTGGATGAACTTATTAATGATATAAATGTACCTAAAAATGTAAGAAAAAGATTAGAAGAGGCGAAAAATGAATTATTGAATAATTCGGTTGAAAAAAGCATAAGGATAGGAAAAGTTATATCAACAATGGATGAAATATCCATAGACATAAATTTGCCAATATATGCAAGAACAAAGATATGGAATATAGTTTCTATGCTAGAGTCTATAAGAAAATAATTAAATAATTTATAAAAAATATTATATGTTTTCTTTTTCTATTTTTGTTTGTGAAGATCTCTCAATCATTGCAAATCCTGGGGTTGCTATTATCCACTCTTCCCCTACTCCAGCAATATCTCCACCAACAGCAGCGCATGTTTTGCTTATTCTAGAAACTGCTCTTTTAAGCTCTCCTAAATCTTTTTCTTTCAGTTCTCTTATTTTTACAAAAACTATTTTTCCTTCTCTTATTCTTTCTTGAATTTTGTCAGAATCTCCAAAGCTGCTTAAATTCTCTACAACAATCTTAATCTTTCCTTTTCTTTCTGTTTCCTCTTCCATCTGCAATTCTAAATATTCCTCCTCTTCTCCCCTTTTCTTAAAAACATTCAAAACCATTTTATCACCTTTTAACTATAATAAAATACAAACTTTTAAATCTTTTAACTCAAATCATCACTTAATTACATCAACATAAACTAATTTACAATTCTCTGTTTTCGCAATTATTCTTATATGTTCAGGTTCAAATAGTAAATCGTGTTCAAAATATTTTATCTCGTTAACATTTAGAGAAATATTAAGAAAAGATGAAACTATGTTTGATCTTGTATAATATATTATCTTGAAATCATAAAGAGGATAGCTTCCTGTATTTTCTATAACAGCTTTAAACTTTCCTTCTTCTATTAAATATGTTAAAAGCCTAAAAGATGATTTTATACATTCCATAGAGCTTGTATAGCTAACTTCTATTTCCTTTAATCTTTCATTAACATAGTTCACAACCCACACATTTATTATAAGTGCAAGAGAAACGCTTGTAGCAATAAGCATTACCGTAGCAACTAAAGGAGAAATACCTTTATTATTATTAAACATTTTAATCAAAATAAATATCTATAGATCTATTTAAATAATTTTTTAGTTTCGCGTAGCTGAAAACAATCAAAGCATCTCCTTTAATTTTGTTGTTATAAATTCAACAACTTCATAACTCAAAGGGATTGTTATCGATGTCTTAAATCTTTTTTGCCCGTTTGGCAAAAAGAAACCTCTACTCAGCGATATGAATTCGTTTTCACCTTCTTTTGTCACTGCTTTTTTTCTAGATACTTCGATAAAATTGTTATTTCCAAATTTTATTTCTTCTGCCTTTAAAACCTCAAAATTTACCTTTTCTCTCATTTTTAAAAACCCTTTAATTTTTATTTAGTTTTATGATATTTATACTTTTCAAAATCTAAAAAAAATAATAAAAAAATCTTTAAAAAAAATTGTATTTTTATGCTTCTGTTTTTACTCTTCTTCCCAGTCTTCTTCCTCTTCTTCTTCCCAGTCTTCTTCGCCCCAGTCTTCTTCCTCTTCTTCTTCCCAGTCTTCTTCTTTAAATTCAAATTTCATTGAATCACCTTATTGTTTAGGATAAAGTAAAAATATTTAAAGTTTTTATAAATGCCAAAACAATAGATTTTTTAGGTTTTTTAGTGCTTGAGGTGGTAAATTGAGGCTTATAACAAAATGTCTTGATATTGATGCTGGAAAAAAACCTATAGTTATTCTTAATAAAGAAGATGCTGAAGAGATTGGTGTAAATCCCTTAGATCGAATTAATATATTTCTAAAAAACAGAAATTTTGCATGCATAGTAAACATAAGTAAAGATTTTGTAAAAAGAGGTGAAATCGCTTTATATAAAGACGTTTGGAGTGTATTAGGAATAAGAAGCGGTGAAATTATTGAAATAAAAAGGAGGGAAGAATTGCTATCAAAAAAGTTTATAAAAAAGAAGATAAACGGCGGAAAAATAACTTATGAAGGTATGAAAGAAATAGTAAAAGATTTGATAAAAAATAATTTAAATGATCTCGAGATAGCTTCTTTCATAACAGCCCTTCATATAAGAGGTATTTCTTTGGATGAAATCGTGTCACTTAGTAAAGCAATGATAGAAAGCGGTAAAAAAATTTCTTTTAATAAAAAGATTATTTGTGATAAGCATAGTTTAGGTGGAGTTCCTGGAGATAAAACAACATTATTGCTTGTACCTATTATAGCTTCATGCAATTTAACAATACCAAAAACATCTTCAAGAGCTATAACGTCACCAGCAGGAACTGCAGATAGAATGGAAGTTTTAGCACCTGTTAATCTCAGAGCAGATGAAATGAAGAAAGTAGTAGAAAAAACAAATGGATGCATTGTTTGGGGAGGTGCTCTTGATTTAGCTCCGGCTGATGATTTATTCATAAGAATAGAACAGCCTTTAGATCTAGATCCTCTTTATATTCCTTCAATAATGAGCAAAAAGAAAGCGGTATCTGCAACTCATTTAGTCTTGGATATTCCTACAGGAAGAGGAGCAAAAGTAAAAACCTTTGGAGAAGCTTATGAGATTGCAAGCGACTTTATAAAAGTTTCTAAAATGCTTAAGATTAAAACTGTTTGCGGAATAACATTCGGAGAGCAGCCGATAGGTTATTGTGTTGGTCCCGCACTAGAAGCAAGGGAAGCTTTACAAGCTCTGATAAACAAAAAAGAACCTGCTGACTTGATAGATAAGGCATGCTCATTAGCAGGACTATTATTAGAGCTCGTTGGAAAAGGGGATAAGAATATTGCATACAAATGCATAAAAAGTGGAAAAGCAGAGAAAAAGCTTAGAGAAATTATCGAAGAACAGGGAGGAAATCCTAAAATAAAACCTGAAGATATAGAGATAGGTGATAAAAAAGTGGATATAATATCAAACAAAAACGGAATAGTAATGTGGATAAAAAACCAAGAAATAGCAGATATTGCAAAAATTGCTGGAGCTCCGAAAGATAAGGGCGCTGGAATAAAACTTCATGTAAAGATTGGTGATAAAGTGAAAAAGAACCAAAAAATATTAACAATATATTCAGAAAAATCTTTAAAGTTAAATGAATCTGAAAAATACGCTAAAGAAACGGAACCAATTATAATAATAGAAAAGTTGAGTGAAAATATGTTAATAAGAAAGTTAGAAGAAGAAAAATATGAAAGAGGTTTTATTTTAGAAAGGTAAATGATTAAAAATAAATATTTAATTAAATCATGAGAAAAACATAATAAATGGTGATTATGGATAAAAGATAAAGTTTTTTTGTTATTTTAGATGGCGGAGCAGATAAAGGAGTAAAAACTCCTTTTAGCGAGGCTAAAAAAGAATTTAGATAAAATAGCTAGTGAGGTATTTTGTTATTTATGGAAAGGATCGAAAGCAGAAAAAAGGTTATAATCCAAGTTTTCCTGCAAACCTCGTTTTGCTGAGAGGGTTTGAGATGCATAAAACGGTTGAAAGCTTTGAAAAAAGGTATAGAATGAAAGCTTGCTGTATTGCTGGTCATGTTGGAATAAAAGGTATATCAAGATATTTGAGAATAAGAAGCATAAATGTTAAGGGATCGGATATAACTCTTAATACAAATCTTGAAGGAAAGGTAGAAGCACTTGAAAAAAATTTTAAAAAATATTATTTTTTGTTTTTGCACATAAATTGTTGCGATTTTGCCGGGCATAAAAAAAGTTTTCAAAATAAAAAAGAATTTATAGAAAAAATTGATTATGTAGTTTTTTCTGAGATTAAAAATATGAAAGCAAACATTGTTTTAACATGTGATCATAGAACTTCTGTAAACACGGGAGAGCATGAATTTGGTTCTGTTCTGGCTTTATTTTTTTCTTATAAAGAAAATCTATCTAATGGGATAAAAATTTTAGTGAAAGAGAATGTAAAAAAGGTGGAAAAATTAAAAATATGATGAAATTTGCTTTGAAATTATTTAGGTGATAAAAATTTTTGTTACAAAATTTGACGGAAGAAAGGAAGATTTCCAAAAACAAAAAATAATAAATACATGCATAAGAGCAGGAGCATCTGAAGATATTTCTAAAAAAATTGCTGACGAAATTGAAAAAATTGCGTATGATGGAATAACAACAAAAGAGATTTATGAAAATATAAAAAAGCTACTTGAAAAATATGAAAAAAGATTGTCTAGCATTTATGGATTGAGAGAAAGTATTTCTACGCTAGATCCATTAATATTTGAGGTTTATGTGAAAAGGATTTTGGAAAATTACAATTATGTTTGTGAATACAATAAGATAATAAGCGGAGCTTGTGTGGAGCATCAGGTTGATATTATAGCAAGATCTGAAAAAAATGAATTAATCTTAGTAGAATGTAAAAGGCATGAAAATCCGCATAGATTTTGCGGTCTTAATGTTTGTTTGCAGGTTCAAGCAAGATTAGAAGATTTGAAGGATGGTTTTCAAAAAGGTTTGAATAATTATAATATTACTTCTGCGTGGATAATTACAAATACAAAATTTTCTGAGCATGCGAAAATTTATTCAAGTGCAAAGAAGATAAAATTAACTGGATGGAGATATCCTGAAAATGAAAGCTTAGAACAACTTATAGAAAGAAAAAAGCTTTATCCTATTTCAATTCTGAAAACAAAAAAACAAATAATTCATAAAATGTTTAACAACGGAATAATACTTTTGAAAGAGTTAGAAAAAGAAAGACTTAGAGAGATTGGAATAAATGAAAGTATTATAAATGGTTTGGTAAAGCAAAAAGAAGAAATAATTAAAAAATAATAAGAATTCTTATTTTTACTAAAAATAGTTTTGTCATGCTAATAATCCACTTAAAATGAAATATTAAATGGATGAATAATTAATATTATCAAAACAATTCCTGATTAGCTGTGTATTACTGACCAATTTAATTTTGTAATTTCAAGAAATGTTTGATATCTTCCTTGTATAATTCCGGAAGGTAAAAAAACAAAATTATATATGTTATTGAAACTACTAAAAAATTATAACCATAAACAAATATAGAAAATATTATTTTAGTTATTTCTATTATTTAAAATTTTTGATATAAAATTTTTTAATATTTTTCTAAATTTCTTATTCTTTCCAAAAGCTCGCACGCTTTACATATGTCCCTTGATGTTGGTTCTTCGCAAATTTTGCATTTATCAATTTCTATGTTTTTTGTTTCTGTATAACCTAATCCTTTTAAAGCCGCTTTTCTTATTTTTTCTGAAAAGCTTATTATCTGATATTTTGTTCCTGGATATTTTTCTTCAATTTCGTTCAAAATTTTTCTTGTTGTTAATCTTACAGAATCAATAGCATATGGACATTTCTTTTTATGATAAAAAGGTATTTTATTTATTTTATCATATAATAGGATCTCTTCTGAGCTAAGGTTTACAAGTGGTTTTATTCTTTGCACTAGATATTTATTTTTTATTAGTCCTGGTAAAGCACCTAATTTTAAAAATTTTTCTGTATCTCCGCGAATAAAATTCATTAACGCAGATTCAGCTTCATCATCTAAATTTATTCCAATAGCAAGCTTTGTTGCTCCTTGTTTTCTTGCTTCTTTGTTTAATATATACCTTCTCCAAACACCACAAAATGTGCATTGCTTTATTTGAATTCCTTTTTTATTAAAAAATTTTACTATATCTGAAATTCCAAAACCGAAATAATCTTTAAAAGAAATTATCTTGTATTCAACATTTAAAGTTTTGCAGAGCATTATTCCCTTTTCAATAGATTTTTTTCTATATTCTCCTATTCCTTCATCTATAATTATTGCAAAAATTTTATTTTTAAAAAATTTTTTTAGAAGAAAAAGCAAAAGTGAAGAATCCTTTCCTCCTGATAATCCGATAGCTATAATATCATTTTTTTCTATAAGTTTATTTTTTCCAATAACTCTTTTTACATTTCTTTCTACAAATTTGGAAAAGCATCTCTTACAATAACCTTTTCCCTCATTTCTTCTTTCATATATTGCTTTCTTTCCGCAACTGCAAAGCATATTAAATATTTAGACAAAAATTTCAAAAAATATTTATATAAATTAACTTAAAATAATATTCCATGATTTTGCAAGAAAAGATGAAAAAAATCCTTGATTTGCAAATGTCAAATATTGAAGGTATAGATGATGTTCAGATAGTTTCCGATAAAGAATATGGTTATATTGTTGTGCTTGTTAATGAAAAATCTATGTACAACGAAATTTTAGAAGCTAAGCTTAGAAATCTTGAAGGAAAGCAAATATTTCCAGATCTTTGGGTATTTGGTCCTTATCTATCTAATTCAAAAGCAAGGATTGAACCGAAAGGAGAAAATAAAAACATTCTCAAAAAAGAAAATTCTTAAAATTACAAAAACTAAAAATTTTTTAAAAATATTTTGAAATCTCTTCTTTGCTCAATTTTCTAAATACCTTATTTTCAGCTACACCTATATCCAAAGATTCTAAAGATGCTTTCTTTTCTACAGCTTTCATTATTTTTATGCTTAACTTTATTGCTTCATCCTTACTCATATCATACTTATATTCTTTTTCAAGCATTTGATTTGCAACTTTTGCACCTCTTCCAACAGCTTTCCCATACCATTCCCTTAGCGTTCCGGAAGGATCTGTTTCAAACAAATGTTCTTTTTCATCAATCCCGCCAATAAGAAATGAAACACCATAAGGTCTTATTCCACCTATTTGTGTGTATTGTTGTTTCTTATGTGCTATTGCCTTTGCTAAGCTTTTTACTGATATTGGCTCGTTAAATGTTATTCTGTTTATTTGCGCCTTTATTCTCGCATATTCTATTAGTGAGTGAGCATCTGCAACAAAACCACAAAAGCCTATTCCAATATGCTCGTCCACTTTTATTATTTTTTCGGTTGACTCTGGAACCAAAAGCTTATTTGTAGTTTTATAAGCAGAAAGTACTACCCCTCCTTTAAAAACTATGCCTAATATTGTTGTTGCATTTTCCACTGCTTTATAAGCATATTCCACTTGGTATAACCTTCCTTCCGGAGAAAATACTACAATAGCTCTATCATAAGCCATTTTTGGCATTGACTCAGGAGACTCTATTTCTACCATAAAACCACTTCAAAAAAACACTACTTTATTTATGTCAACAAGATTTAAATAATTATTATTTTTGAATTTAAAAAATTATTTTAAGCGTTTATTACTATCTTATTTTCTTTTTTATCGTACAATATCGTTATAAGTTTTTGGTCTTTTATGTAATTACCATAAACATTCCAATCTATCTGATCTTCGTCTCCGCAATTTCCATCATAGCTAACTTCGTTTCCATTTATATCTTTTATTATAGAATTCTCCAATATTTTGCATCCTCCCTCGTTCTCCATTATTGATGTAACATCTTTCTCTGTTATTTCTCCAGGATTTTTTTCTAACTCGATGGAAAAGCATAATATATATTCTCCTTTTTCAAACTTTGCATTCTTCCAACAAACAATAGAATAAGCAGCTATATATCTCGCTAATTCCTCTCTTGTAGACGGAGATATCTTTTCCGATTTCCCATAAGTACCCGAAGGTTCGCAAGCTTCGTGCTTTTGTTGTAAAATATTCTGATAAAAAAAGCAAAAAATATTTTTTCCTAAATCTTTCAAAGGACCAGAAACAAATATAAAAAGTAAGGAGATGCTAATCAAAGCTATTAGTATTATGAAGATTGTCTCTAACTCCATTCCTTTCATATTCTCAACCAATTCCGGAAACCAAACCCTTGGTAAGCAAAATTCCTAATATTAAAACTAGTGAATAAATAATTAATGCAAAAATAAGAGATTTTCCAATCAAAACATTTCTTGTTGTAACATCAAATCCATTCTTTATTCCGTTCATGAAATAGCATATTATTATAACTATTTCTATCATATAAATTCCAACAATTAACTGAAAAACTGTTAGTGGAATAATCTTTTCCATTTGAATGAAGCTGAACATTTGTGACAAACTCTTTGTTTGATCAACAAAAAATCCTCCAAGAAATTGTTGCTCAACTTTTGTTATCATTTTAACAATCTCTTGAATCATTACTATGATATCAGTTGCCATTGCTCCTACAACTCCACAAATAAAAGGTGCTATAAAGCTTGCCTGAAGCTGAAGAGCAGAAGATATGTCGCTAAGCATTTCTATTATAGAATTTTTTATCTTTTGCATTTTTTCTAAAAAATTTGAAATAGAATATGAAGCCATTGAAAGGATTGAGGAAGATTTTCCTGCTGCAGAAAGCAAAATCTCTAATATATCTTTCATTAATAAAGACGGGTACCATTTTATTACTCCATACTCTCTATCAAATATTGCACTTCTTATAGTCATTCCTAATTTTTTTATATTTTGCAATACTCCATAGAAAAATTTAAACATCGGAGTATTTTCAAGCTTAGATCTTTTGTATTTCTCCAACAACTCCTGAATTGCAAACTCTATGGGTATGCCTGAAGAAAGTATTTCTGAAAGATCAAAAAGTGATATTTGAAAGCTTTTTTCCAATTCCTCTATTTCGTTCCTTATTTTCAATCTCTGATAACTTCTTCCAAGAGAATATAAAGAGATTGCGATACCCAAACCAATAATAAGAGAGAGTGATTGTATTGTATATTTCATTATATTGCTTTTATCGTACATGTTTGTCATATAATCTTTCCAAGCACTTTCTGCTCCAATAGAACCCATTATCCTAATATAATCTGAAACAAGCGTTATAAAATGATTAATTCCGGGTATAGAGATCAATATTCCGGCAAAGAAAGATATTATAAGAGCTGAAACAAATGTTTTTTTGTTTCCTAACTTGATCGCAAATTTTCCCGGAGGAGGAAGCTCTGGGTGATGAGAAACGTCTGGAAAAGAAAATGCTCCTGGTCTTTTGGAAACTACTCTTCTTAAATACCAAAATAATATTAAAGGTAAAACTATGGTATATCCAAAAGCAAGATATGTTGTTAAATGTCCGCCTGCTGAACCATGAAGAAATATTGCTATCATAGGAAACATTACCAAGCCCATTAACGGAAATGTAATACCCATTGTTTGTATCATTATTGCAGGTGTTTTTAATTCTCTTGAATAAGCTTGCATTTTGTCATAAGTTGAATTTAAAATATGGGTCAAAGCTTTGTCAAGAATTGCTTTTCTTCTTTCTTCTGTATACTCATGCTCTAAAGAGAAAAGCAAGTTTATACTTTCTATAAACTCTTTATCCCAAGAAAGCCATTTTTCTATTTTACTGTTAATTGCTTCTTCTAATGTTTTATATTTTCCTATTTTTAGTCCCCAAAGCATTTCTTTTAAATCTCCTGCTAATGGTCCTGTACAATGCTTAGCAGCAAAATTAAAAGCACCTTCCATCTGTGGAGTAAGGCGAAGATAAATAACCATATACAAAATAACCTTTACTGTTTCGTCGGCTGCTCTTATTTTTGTTACAGCAGCAAAGTATGGAGGATATGTATAGATTATATAGCTAATAAATATTGGAATAAATAGGAGAAAAATTCCTATTGTAGGAAGTATCAGATATATTAAAAACAAAAAAGCAAATGAGACTAAAAAACTTAAAACTGTGAAAGCGTAAACACCATCAGTAGTTACATTTAAACCAGAGCTAAGAATTGAATTTTTTAGATTTTCTGACTTTGGCCATTTAATTTTTAAAATATCTTCTGAAAAATTGCACCCTTTTTCATAAAATCCTACAAATCCTTTCTTTTCTTCCTCTAGTTCAAATTCTTTATAAATCTCAGAAATTTCGTCTTTCTTAAAAAACTTTGGAATTTTGAACCTTGCCATCAAAATTTATTTTGTTTGAGATTTTAATAAAGCTTTTTGATTACTCTTTGGTATTTCTTTCAATAAAGTATAAAAAAGATAAATAACAATAATATATAATGTTAGGATGATATATGGAGAGTCTAGCTTTTATTTTTATTATTCTGGTTTTGTTTATTATTTCAGGTTTAGTAATTTATGCTGCAGTGATAAGAACATTCTTAACATCAACAAGAGATATAGAAGATTTTTTAATATATAAAGAACCAACAGAACTAAAAATCTTTGAGAAAATATGCAAAAGTTATTGTAAAGATTTTGTAAATCCTGGAAATAGATTATGCGGTTAAATTTTTCATAACAAGACTATGGCCAGAAGGAACAAAAAATAAATTAGGAGATATAGCAAAGGTGGATAAAATTGATATAACTAAAGGAACTCCTCTTATTTCTCCATGGCCTGTTTGTGAAGATGCAATATTTTGCTTCCATCTTTTTAGTTGTAGCGAATACAAAACTACAATAACAATTGAAGATTGTAGAAAGATATTGTGCGAATATTATTCTCAGATGTATCCAGATATTAACGCGCTAAACCAAAAGGTAATAGATGTAATGAAAGGAAATGCAAAATATCCTTATGGGTCTTGCACACTGGAGAGAGAAAACTGGTGGACAAAATATTTTTTCAATCCTGACGGTACAGGGCCTTGTGAAGGTATAGTATAGGGATTTTAGCTTAGTAAATGAGAATTAAGAAATGATGTGCTGATTAAAAAAATATAAAAAAATTCTGATTTTTTTGTAATTATTTTTTATAATGATTTACAATTTCGAAAGCAATTATTTTAAAGAACTTAGAAAATATAATTCTAAAGAATAATTTTTAACTGATTTAAAAATTGTGAATGACAGATTAAAAACCAATTAAAAATAAAACCTAATCATTAAAAATTAGAAATAATAATATTAATTATGCCTTGTGATTATACTTTCGAAGAAGGAACTTTAAGGGTAAATTGTATTGGATGTTTACATGAGCTAAGCATAGAGAATTCAGAAGTTTGTATGAGCAATACAATAAAAAAATTGATGGAAACAAGAAACGCAACAAAGATTATTCTTGCCGGAACAAGAGAATATGAATATGATTGGCCTCAAGTTAAACTTTTACTAGAAATTGCAAACGCAATACAAACAATAATAAGAAAAAGGATAATATCCATAGAAAATATTTCTTTGCCTGGATGTGATAGATGTGTAGAAAATAGGTTTTCGAAACTTCAGGATATTTTGTCAACACTTTATTATGATCCTTTAGAAGCTTATTTAACTTTAGTAAGAGAAATAAGGCATACTAATGTAAAAATGAAAAGATCTTTGGAAAGATGTAGAAAATGTTATGAGCATTACTTAAACAATGCTTTGCTTCCTATGAAATCAATTTTAGAAACATGCGAATTAATAAAGCTTGGACAAAACTATCCTCATGTAAAAGGCAGAGCATTTTATAGAGAAGTTTTTGCTCCTTCTATAAGACCAAACTTTATGTATACAAGATATCAAATAATGATTCCGAAAGGTGCTGAGGTTGTTCATAAATATATGGTGGATAAAAATGAGGTAAAAATATTGAGAATTCCTAACAAAGTAAGATTTATTTATCACATAACTCCTTTAGAATTTACTTTAAGTGAAGAGGAGTATATGATTTTGGATATGGCGAGAAGATATTTAGCATCTCATAGGCCAAGAAGAGCTGAATTAGCAGAGCCACAAGAAATGAGAGACACATTTTTTACACTTTCAAGAGATATCTTAAATGATCTAGCAACAAGATACAAAGTAAATTTATATGGAGATAAATTAAATGAGCTTGCAAATATTCTTGTAAGATATACTGCTGGTTTTGGAATAATTGAATTATTGTTAAGTGATGAGCATATCCAAGATATTTCAATAAACTCTCCTGTTGGTTCTACTCCAATATTTGTTTATCATTCAGATTTTGAAAATTGTGAAACAAATCTTATTCCATCACAAGAAGATGCAAACCTTTGGGCAACAAGATTAAGACTATTATCAGGAAGACCATTAGATGAAGCAAATCCTGTGTTAGATGCTGAGATAATTACTCCAGGTGGAAGGGCAAGAGTATGTGCTATCACAAGAACTTTATCTCCTACTGGATTAGCATTTGCTCTTAGAAGGCATAGAGAAAGACCCTGGACATTTCCACTATTTATAAAACATAGATATATGAATTCTCTTTCAGCTGGGTTATTATGGTTTTTGATTGATAATGCTAGAACAATGCTTATCGCAGGAACAAGATCAAGTGGTAAAACCTCTTTATTAGGAGCGTGCATGCTTCAGATTATGCCGAGATTAAGAATAATAACATGCGAAGATACAATTGAATTACCTGTTACAAAATTAAGAGAGCTTGGTTATGATATTGAACAAATGAAATCAAGGTCTGTAATTACAAGAGTAGAAACAGAATTACCTGCAGACGATGCTTTAAGAACAGCATTAAGATTAGGTGATAGTTGTTTGATTGTAGGTGAAGTTAGATCTGTAGAAGCAAAGGCATTATGGGAGGCTATGAGAATAGGAGCTTTAGCAAATGTTGTTGCAGGAACTATTCATGGAGATTCTCCTTATGGAGTTTTTGACAGAGTGGTTAATGATTTAGGTGTACCACCAACATCATTCAAAGCAACTGATATAATTGTAATTGCAAATAGGCTAAGATCTCCAGATGGCTTGCATGCATTCAGAAGGCTTGTTTCTATTACTGAAGTAAGAAAGCATTGGAAAAAAGATCCTTTAGATGAAGGAGGTTTTGTAACATTAATGGAATATTCTGCTAAGGAAGATGAATTAAAACCAACTCAAACTCTTTTGATAGGAGAATCTTTTGTTTTAAATGAGATTGCATCAATGGTAAGGGAATGGAAAGGAAACTGGGATCTCGTTTGGGATAATATAAATTTGAGATCAAAGGTTATGAAAACTATTGCTGAATATTCTCATACATTACCTGAATTAGCAGAAGCTGAGCATGTTTTAGAATCGAATCAAGCGTTTCATTTAATTTGTGAAGAGGTTGGAAAAGAGATTGGATATTTGGATTCAAAGATTATATATAGTAAATGGGAAGATTGGTTAAAAAAATATATTAAAGAAAAATTTGCTAAAAGATGAGTATGGAAATAGAAGAAAAAGAGAATTGGTATGAAAAGATGTGTAAAATATCTGAAAGGATTATAAAGATAAAGCCAGACAAAAAAACATGTGAAAGAATAGAAAAGGCTTGCAGTATATCTCATCTCTCAGTTACTCCAGAAGGAGTTGGAAGCTTTACTTTCCTTTCTTCTTTTGCTATCTTAATTCTTGGTTTTGTTATTACAATTCTTGGTATTTATCTTAAATTTCCTATTTCTTATGGTATTTTTGTTTTGTTTTTTGCTATTCCGATAGGATATTACATATATAATTACCCAATGATTTATGAAAAAAGATTTTTAATATCGGCTGGTTCTGAGTTAACCTTTCTTATTCTTTACATGATTATATACATAAGAGATTCTCCTAACATGGAAGGAGCATTAAAATTTGCAAGCGAGAATCTTTCTGGTCCTCTTGGAAAGGATATGAAAAGATTAATGTGGGAAATAGAAACAGGAAAATATTCCACTGCAGATGAGGCTCTGATTGATTATCTAAAAGTATGGAAAGAAGAAAAATATTTCATCGAAGCGATTCAATTGATTAGAGAAAGCTTAAAATATCCTGAAGATAGAAGATTAGCAACATTAGATGAAGCAATATCAATAGTTTTGCAAGGTTCTGAAGATAATACAAGAAGATATTCTCAGGCTCTAAAAACTCCTATAATGATTTTGCATGCTATGGGAATATTGCTTCCTGTAATAGGTTTGGTAATGTTTCCTATAATAGGAATATTTATGAATATAAAATCAGAAATGCTATTCTTAGGATATAATGTCATATTGCCTTTAATTTTACTATTTTTTATTTCAGAAATATCTCAAAGAAGGCCCGCAACAGTATCAAGAATAGTTTTTGCAGAAAATCCCAATCTTCCTCCGCCAGGAAAATTTGCATTAAGAATTGGAAAAAAATATAAAATATTCTCATCTTTAATTTTTGCACTTTTACTTTCTTTTCCGATAATATTTTCGGGTATTTTTTTGTATTTAAATGCTGAAGGAGAAAAGCTTATAGAATCTATGATAATAACCATAAGCATCCTTATTTTCTTCATTTTATTCTTTTATCTTTCTTCTTTTCAAAAGATTTCGTTCAGAGAAAAGATTAGAAGCATGGAAGAAGAATTTTCTGAAAGTTTGTTTCAATTAGGAAATTATGTCTCTACTGGTATACCAATAGAAGTTGCTATTCAAAGAATTATAAACTCTATTGGAGAATTAGAAATAAAAGACTTTTTTAGCGATATTCTAAAAAACATGAAAAGATTGGGAATGAGTTTTAGTAAAGCTGTTTTTGATAGTGAATATGGAGCAATAAAAAAATATCCATCGACATTAATAAAATCTATTATGAGAGTTGTTGCAGACGCTTCTAGAAGAGGGGTACAAGTAGCAGCAATGACTATGTTAAATATATCAAAATATTTAAGAAGTATTCACATTGCTCAAGAAAGGATTAAGGATATGTTGAGTGATGTTTTATCTTCTTTAAGATTTCAAGGATTCTTTTTAACTCCATTGGTTGCAGGAATAATTGTAACGATTGCAACAATAATAATAAGAATTTTAAGCTATGTATCAAAAACTGCTGGCGGATTTGAAACACAATCTTATTTAGGTGGCTTACCTTTTGTTTTTGGAGAGATCGGCATAACTCCAGGAGCATTTCAGCTAATATGCTCTTTATATTTTATTGAATCTACTTTGTTAGTTGCTAAATTCGTAAATACCATTGAGAATGGAGAGGATGAAATAGGATTTCAAAATACTGCATTAAAAATGCTGTTCTTCGGCTCTATTACATATTTCCTATCATTTTTAATTACACTTCTAATATTTGGACCTATGGTGAAATTTGGTTGATGCTCCGTCCGGGATTTCCATATTCTTTTGAACCCGGGTCTCAGCCTTGAGAGGGCTGCATCCTTTTCCGGCATAAGAGACCGGACTAGACTAACGGAGCACATTTAGATTTATAAAAAAACCTATTTAAATACGAAAATGTAAAAATATAAAAAGAGGTAGAGAAAATGGCAGATTTGCTTTTAGTAAGATCTAAAGTAAAAGAATATGCAAAAAAGAAAAAGATGAGATTTAGCGAAGATGCGATATTGGCCTTGAATAAAGAGGTAATAACTCTTATAGACAAAGCAATAGAAAGAGCTAAAGCATCAAAAAGAGGAACTGTTCAAGGAAGAGATATCTAAATTTTTCTTTTTTCTGTTTTCTTTATTTTAAGCGTTTTAAGTGTTTAAATTTTTATTAGGATTTTTAATAAATTATTAAGCGAGGGTAGCCAAGTGGTCAAAGGCGCTAGGCTTAGGAAACTAAGGGCGAAGTTCAGAAAATGTTTGAGTTACCTAGTCCCTTAGTGGGTTCGCAGGTTCGAATCCTGCCCCTCGCATGCTTGCACAGCGGCGAAGCTGATAACCGGAAGGTCGGGAGTTCAAAATTTTTGAGAATCTCCCCTGCCCCATTAAGGGGCGGTAGCTTAGCCAGGTTGGAGCGTCCGTGCTGTGCAGGTAATTGAAATGAAGGTTATTGGAATAGTTGGTTTGATAGGAGCAGGAAAAGATACTGCAGCAAAATATATAGAAACGAAATATGGTTATAAGCCAATATCATATTCTGAGCTTGTTCATGAAAAGGTTAAAGAAGAAAATTTAGAGCCGACAAGAGAAAATTTACAAATGATTGCAAAAAAATATAGAGAAAGGTATGGATTTGATTATTTTGCAAAACTTGCTGTTGAAAAAGCTCTTTCTTCAGGAGAAGAAAAAATAATTTTGAAGGAATTGAGAAGAAAAGAGGATGTGGAATTTCCTAAGAGTGTTTTCAAAAATTTTTATGTTATTGAGATATATGCAAATAAAAAAATAAGGTTTGAAAGATTGTTAAAAAGAAAAAGTCAGAAAGATCCAAAAACATGGGAAGAATTTTTGATGCAAGAAGAGAACGAAAAGAAGCTTGGATTTCATGAGGCATTAAAATATACTGATTTCAGAGTTGAAAACAATGGTTCTTTAGAAGATCTTTTTTCAGAATTGGATAAAGTGATGAAGATTATAGAAAGTAAATGATTTTATTTTTTAAATCTTGATCCTTTTTCCCACGCTTCTATTTCTCCTTTTACTAAATAAAAAATTGGATTTAATTCAATATTTTTAATTTTTTCAATTTTGGTTTTGCGTATATTTTTATTTCTTTTCTTTATTTTTTCAGAAAGATGTTGAAGTTCAAATTCAATTTGCTTATCTGTAACAGGAATTATTTTTGATAAAGGATTTTTTATTGAAATTTTTCTTTTATCAAAATTGTAATTTCTTCTTTCTGCCTCTTTCAATACATAATACAAATAGGATTCTATCGCTTTTATTGGGTCTTTAAATTCTTTAAATCTTATCAATTGTGGATGATTTTTATATCCTTTTGTTTTTCCTTCCAGAACCTTTTTAGCAAGCAGTCCTTCTCTCCATAAAGCAACTAAGCCTTTAGAATCCAAATACTTAGGATGTAAAGACCATAAACGCATCTCCATCACAACAAAAAATTAAAAATTTTTTGTTTTAAAAAATTTGCAATATTTTCTTATTTTACAAATATCACACTTAGGATTTCTTGGCAAACAAACATTTTGTCCCCATATAACAATAAGTTTATTAAAATCTTTCCAATACCTTTTCGGAAGCTTTTTTCTTAATTCAATTTCTGTTTCTTTTGGTTTCTTAGTATTTACTAATCCTAATCTGTTCGATATTCTATGTACATGGGTATCAACAGCTATTCCATATTTTCCAAAAGCATTTGTAATTACAATATTTGCAGTTTTTCTTCCCACTCCTTTCAATTTCAGCAAATCTTCTAAATTTTCAGGAACCTTTCCATTATAATTCTTTACCAATTCCTTAGAAATCTCTTTTATCCTCTTTGCTTTTGTTTTATAATAATTAACACTCTTTATTGCTTTCATTATATCTTTTTCTTTCAATTTTGCCATTTTTTCAGGGTTATCTGCCAAAGAAAAAAGTTTTATTGAAGCCTTTGCAGCTATTTCATCTCTTGTTCTTAGGCTTAGCAAACAGGAAATTAAAATTTTGAATGGATCTCTTGTTTTTTCTTTAATTTCTTCTATTAAAGGATTTTTAAATTTTTTTGTCTCCTTTTTCAAAATTTTTATGATAGAGTTTATTTCTTTTATAGAAAGCATTTTAATAACCTTACAAAAACTTTATCTTATATCAATTTTAAAATATTTCAAAAATATCTAAAAATTATGAAAGATGAAAAAGAAAAGAAGGATGAAGAGTTCGAGTTTAAAGAACCTTTAAAAAATGAAAAGTTTAGGTTTAGGATTGTTGAAACAAATAAACTTGAAGTAATTCAACACCAAAGAAAGCCTAGCGAATATCATATAAAGCATTTGGTTTCATCAATAGAAAGAATTGGTTTTATTGTTCCTCTAATTGTTTGCGAAATTAATGGAAAATATACCATTTTAGATGGTCAGCATAGATTTTTAGCTGCTAAAAGGATTGGAATAGATAAGCTTCCGGTAATAATTGTTCCTGAAAAGCTTGCAAAACTTATGATGAATTTAAATATAGAAAAAGAGTTAAATATAAGAGAAAAATCATTTGTTGCATTAAATATTTATAGAGAATATTTGAGCACTAATCCCGAAATTTATGAAAACGATCCAATAATTACAGATTCTATTGAAAATGCATATTATGTCACTCTTGGAATTGCATATGAAAAGATGGAAAGATTTTCAGGAAGCTCTTTAGAATCTATAGTTAAAAAATGTGATTTTTTTGTTGAGGAAAAGATTACAAAAGCAATAAAAATAAGGGAAGAGAGGGCTGAAAAGGTTATTGAAGCTTTTACGATCATGAAATCAATAGCAGAAAAGCTTAAAGAAATGGGAGAATGGCATCCTTTTGTTTATCAGCAAATTGTCTCTTTTGCAAATCCTTATAAAAGAAAGAGAAAAATAGCTGTTGAATTTAATGAAGTTTTTTCAAAATTTATAGAGAGTCTGAAAAAAATAGAAAAAAATCCTACAGCTGTTTTAAAAGAGAAAATTGAAGGATATTGAAAAATATAACAAATTAAAAATGGACCCAGCGAGATTTGAACTCGCACCACCGCGCTGCGAACGCGGTGTCCTACCATTAGACTATGGGCCCTCTCTTATATGGGAAACATTTCCAATTTTTTCAACATAAAAAATTTTGTCTACAAAAGATTCTAATTCCTTTTCATGAGAAACTATTATAATTTGTGAAAGATCAATATTATTCAAAACCTCTCTCATTTTAAATATTTGATCTTTTGAAAATCCATCTGTAGGTTCATCTAAAATTAAAATATTGTTTTTCATTGATATGCAAACCTTTCTTACCATAAGATTTAATGCTAACCTATAAGCTAAAGCTAATGAGGTTTTTTCTCCTCCGCTCAAAGAATCTATTCCTATCTCATAACCAAATTGTTCAACAATAGGAGAAAAAGATTCGTCTATCCTTACTCTTATATCGCTTTCTTCCATAAGCATGTAAAAGAATTTTTGAAATAATTCATTAAATTCGTAATTTATTGTAAGTAGAACATTTTTTTCTATTGCATCAACAGCAGGTATAAAAAGTTCTTGAATCCATATTACATATTCTTCCAATTTTTCTTTTTCTTCTTTTTTTCTAATTTTTTCGCTAATCTGTCTTTCTATTTCATTGATAATTTCTTCTAAAGTTTTCAAATTTCCTTTCAAAGAGCTTATTTGAGAAATTATATATTCTAAATGTTTTTCAATGCTTGCTTTTTCTTTATTCTTTTCTTCGAGCTTTATTTGAAGCTCCTTATTTTTTTCTAAAACTGTTCTTTTTTCTTGAATATCCTTCTCTAATTCTTTAATAGCTTTTTCTGTTTCAGATATCTTTATTTCATTAAGATAAATTTTTTCCTTATTTTCTTTCATTCTTCTTTCAAGATCTTCTAACCTTTTTGAAATCCTTTCATATTGGATTAATTTTTCCCTAAGTTCATTCAATATTCTTTCATCTTCTTTTATTTTTTCATACTCTTTTGAAATCTCTTCTTCTCTTTTCTTTTCAGAAATTATTTTTTCTTTAAATTCTTCTGGATCAACAACCCTTCCACAAGTCGGACATATGCCTTTTTCCAAAAGATTTTCAAAATTTTTTATTATCAATCTTATCTCAGAAATCTTTTTTATTGCCTCTTCTTTATTTCTCATATTTTCAAATATCTTTTCTCTTAACTCATCTTCGCTTATTTCTATAACCTCAATATTTCTACCTTCCTCCAATTCCTTTTCAATAGAAATTATTTCTTCGCTTAATCTCTTATTTTCATTTTCCTTTTCAATAATGAGACTTCTTTTTTCCTTTATCTCTTTTTCTAAAAGAGGAATCTGAACTTCTATTTTGCTTATCTCTTTATAAATTTTGTCCAAACTTTCTATTTCTAATTTTATTTCTTCTAATCTTTCAGAAACTAATTTTCTTTGATTTTCCAGTTTTTCAATCTCTAACTTTATATTTTCAATTTTTTTTCTTTTCTCTTCTTTTTCAATCAAAATTTTTTCTAAATCTGCTATTTCTCCTTCCAAAAATTTTATTTTAGATTTTATCTCATCCAAAACTAATTTAGCATTCTCTTTTGCGATTTTATAATCCTCTATTCCAAATGCTTTTCTTAAAGTTTGCAATCTATCTTCACTTCTCATTTTCAATATCTCTTTCATTTCCTCTTGGGGAGTAAATACTGCATATCTATATATAAAAGAAGATGATTTTGTTTTCACGCTTTCTTTAAAATTTAAAATGTCTAAAATCTTTTTTCTCATCTCTGTTGAAGAAAGAATATGCTTATTTCCATCATAAAGTATCCAGCCTTCTTTTTGCATTATCTTTTTATCTTTTCTTACTAATGATCTAAAAACAGAATATTCTTTTCCATTTACATCAAAAATTAATTTTACAGATGTTTCATCTTCTCCAATACGCATAAGCATATCTCCACCCATTTCTCCTAAACCAAATAAAGCAAATTCTATGGCATAAAGAATAGAAGATTTTCCTGAACCTACATCCCCTTCAAACAATATTTTTCCTAGTGGAAATTCTATCTCTTCTTCTTTATATGACCTGAAGTTTTTTAGTTCTAACTTTTTTATTATCATAAAGATCATTCGAAAAGTATTTTAGAAGCTTTTTCAATAATTTTTCTTTCATAATCTGCCTTTTTTTCATCTATATTTTCTTCTTTTATAGCATTTAGCAGTTCTAAACAAGTCTTTGGATCTAAAAGTATTTTATTTTTGAATTGAAACTTTTTTAACATCTCTTCAAAAATTCTTTTTTCTATTTCTTCTGAACTTTCTTCTTTTATTTCTATACTTTCTTCTTCTTTTCCAATAAGTTGATTTCTATTTATATAAATTGTTGCTGCCTCTTCTAAAACCATTTTTCTTATTTTTTCAAAATCTATATCTCCTGGTTTTCCAGCATTTAGCTTTCCCTTGATCTTTAATAAAACTATTTTATCTCTAAATGATTTTCTTTTTAAAGTGTCTATTAACTCGCTTTCAGCTAATATTGAAGACTTTCCTTCTGCATCATATTCTATAAATTCTATATCACATAAATTTGTTTCAACAAACCTATAGTTTTTTATCCCTTCGTCATCAAACTCTACTATATAAAAACCTTTTTTATCTCCTTTTGCAGTAGATTCTAAATCTCTATAATCATAACCGAAAAGTGGACCTGGATAAGCAATTAAGGAGTTATTTATCTTTTTAATATCTCTTTTATGTAAATGGCCGCCCGCATAATAATCCATACCTTTAGGAAATAAATCAAAAGATATCGGCTCTAAAAAATTTTCTGTTGTAAAAATATCTATAGCAGCATGAAAAACAAAAATATGAATATTTTCATCTATTCTTTGTAATTTTATTTCTTGCATTATTTGTTTATCCACAACTGCTTTTCTAGCAGATATTCCTGCTATATTTGCTTTTGTTTTTTTATCTTTTATGAAATTTGGCTGTAGTTTTATAAAAAGACCTGCTGAATGAAGAATATCTATCATTGATGCAGAGACAGGAGAATAATCATGAGAACCATAAATAACATAAATCTCAATACCATTATTTTTAACTTCCTTCATTTTCTTAACTGCTGAATTTAATATTTTGATATCTGGCAAATTGCTATCAAATAAATCTCCAGCAAATATAATAAAATCTACATTCTCTTGAATACAAATATCCATTGCTTTAAGAAAAGCATTTAAATTTGCCTCTTTCAAAAAATTATCTCTATAGGCACCTAAATGAACATCAGCAATATGAGCAAACTTAAACATAAATAATGCTTTTTTACAACAAATTAAAAATCTTTATCAAAAATTATTTTATACTATGAGCAGGGGTAGCCAAGCGGTCAACGGCGGTAGGCTCAAGACCTACTGGCATAGTGCCTTCGCAGGTTCGAATCCTGCCCCCTGCACCTCAATTGATTTAAATATTCTTATCATGTTTTGAATAATTGTGAGAATATAAGATTCTTTTATTTTTCAATCGCAAATAAAAAATATATGAAAAAACCACAAGCATCGATAATTATTCCAACGCGCAATGAAGAGGAAGCCATAGCTAAAGTCTTGTGCTCTATTCCGAAAGAAATTCAAAAAAAGATTGAAATAATAGTAGTCGATTCTTCCGAAGATATGACACCAATAATTGCTCAAAGATTAGGGGCAAGGGTTATAAAAGCTAAGAAAAAGGGCAAAGGTTATGCCATGAAATTAGGAGTAAAGGTTGCGAAGAGTGATATATTGATATTTCTTGATGGTGATGGAACAGACCCTCCTCAATATATTCCAAAACTTCTTGAGAAAATTAAAAAATACGATTTGGTTTTGGCATCTAGAAACTTAAAAAACAAGCATTCGGATAAAAAGTCTGAGATTATATTCACTTTCTATCTACCATTTATCAAGAGCTTTTTTAAGCTTATGGGCTTCAATGTGAAAGGGGAGCCTCTAGCTGGTTTTAGAGCAATTAAAAGAAATACTTGGAAAATACTAAACCTTAAATCAAATGATTTTCTCATAGAAACTGAAATGAATCTCAAAGCGGTTGAACATGGTTTAAAAGTTGGAGAAATTCTTATACCAATCTTACCGAGGTGTGGAGGACCTTTAAAAAGTAAACTAGTAAGAAGTCCTGAGCAATGGATAAAAATCTTCAACTACGGAATTAATTATACAAAAGACAAATTAATTAAAAAGAAGTTAATTGAAATAAAAAAGAGATTAATTGAAGCTTCTTCGAAAATTAATCTTACTCAAAATTCAAAACAGAAATGAAAAGTAAGATATAAATGATATCAAAACATGCTCCTGCATAAATTTTTGGTTTTATGGAAATTGATTAAAATTGATGACTAATTGATTTCTGAAATTTAAAAATTATTTTAACACAATATCTTTTACATCATCTGTTAGAAAAATTTTATATGTTTTTCCATAAACTTTTCTATTTATTATTCCCTTTTTCTCCAATTCTTTTACAGCTCTATGTGTTTTTAGCTTTGTCATTCCTTGCATTCTTGTTATTTCTGATTGCAAAATTTCACCATTCTTTTCAATCAATGCCTCAATAACTTTTCTTTCAGAAGGATTTAAGAATTTAAGAATTGTTTGCTTCTCTTCATTAAAAGAAATTTTGTTCAATTTATCTTTTGCTATAAATTTTGAAATAACTCTAAACTTTTTTTCAATCTTTTCCTCCAATCTTTTAGAAATGATATAATATGAAAGAAAGATTGCAAAAATTATTAACGATGTGGAAGAAAGAAATAAAGAATATAATGGAATTCTTAACCTATACATAAAAAATGGTTGCTGTAATTCTCTTTTCTCAGCAATTTGAAGCGTCTCATATAGATTTATTAATATTAAGAGAATAAATATTGCTACTGATATTAAAGAAATTAAAAGCATTGTCTTTTTTGATTTCATGAATAATTTATTGTAAAAGTAAATATTAAAAGTTTCTTATAAATGAAACCTTACTTAATGGTTTCAGCAAATATTTATATATGGTTTCATCCATATGAAATCTTATGAAAAATTTGACTAAAATTATGGCCCTTTTTGTCATAGTAATAATTGGAAGTGTGGGATCTGCATTAGCCTTTTGGCCTTATTTGATGAATAAAGAGCAAAAAGAAGCCATACAAGAAGCCATAAAAAACAATGACTTCGAAGCTTGGAAAAATGCTATAATATCATCATTAACACAAGAAAATTTTAACAGAATTGTTGAAAGATATAAAGTAACAACAGAAATAAAAGAGTTACAAAATAAAATAATACGAGCTATTAAAGAAGAAAATTACAATGAATACAAAGAAGCGATGGAAAAACTAATAGATTTGTATAAATCGATAAGCAAAGAATATTTAAGTGAAGAATATTTTAATTACATTGTGCAACGCTACAATGAAACAGGAAAAATTGTTTACCCAAAAATGCTTTGTCCGACAGGAAGAATTGGTAGGTTTGTAAAACATAGAGCTTGGTAAGAATTGTAAGAGCTTATAAGTGATAAAGATGAAAACTCTTGTAGAGCTTAAAAATGTTAGCAAGATTTATAAAATGGATGATGTTGAAGTACATGCATTGAAAAAAATAAATATGAAAATAAAAGAAGGTGAATTTTTATCTATTATTGGGCCAAGCGGTTCAGGAAAATCTACTTTGTTGCATCTGCTTGGTTGCTTAGATAAACCAACAGAAGGAAAAATAATATTT
>Ga0197143_1000842_pt1 | contig 28790 bp, 26 predicted proteins | sample GBS70_MetaG_FD_148603 | JGI IMG/M metagenome (GOLD analysis project Ga0197143, IMG submission 148603) | Sediment microbial communities from Great Boiling Springs, Gerlach, Nevada, United States - GBS 70_MetaG | ecosystem: Environmental > Aquatic > Thermal springs > Hot (42-90C) > Sediment... | reverse complement strand
AAATTTGTTATTGCATGGATAACAATAACCCTTTATTTTTTAAGGGATTTTCCTTTATGGGCTTTAATTTTAATAATTTCAAGGGATTTTATAAGTCTTTTAATAGGAATTTATATTTTAAAAAAAGATAAAATTTTTGGTTCAAACATTTTTGGAAAAATTTCAGGATTTTTATTTGCAATAACAACCTTATTATTTTTATTCAATTTAAAATTGAGATTCATTTCCCTTTATTTAACAATTTCCTTTTTTTTAATTGCCTCTTTTACCTATTTAAAAAAATTATGCAAATTTCAAATGCAATAATACTTTCAGCAGGTTATTCAAAGAGATTAAGACCAATAACATTTTTTATTCCCAAGCCCCTTATAAAAATTAAAGGGAAGGAAATTATAATTCATATAATTGAAAATCTTGAAAAATTTGGTGTTAAAAAATTCTATGTTAATTTATATTATAAAAAGGAAAAGATTGAGAAATTTTTAAAATCTTCAAAATTTAAAGATAAAATTTTTATTTATAAGGAAAGAGAAATAATGGGAACTGGTGGAGGGATAAAAAATTTTGAAAAATATATAGATGATGATTTTTTTGTTCATAATGTTGATATTTATCACAATTTAAATTTAAAAGATTTTATTGAATTTCATAATTCTCATAAAAAAACAGGAAGCATTTTATTATTTGAAAATTTTTCAAAAAGTGAAATTATTTTAAAGGATGATTATATAGTTGATATATTAATAAATAAGAAAAAGAAAAAGGTTTTAACATATTCTGGAATTGGAATTTTTAGAAAAGAAATTTTTAATTATCTTCCAGAGGGAAAAAGTGATTTAATTGATGCTTTTTATAAGATGATAAAAAATAAAGATTTAAAAGGATATATTTTAAAAGATGAAATAATTGATATTGGAACATATAAGGGATTATTAAAGGCAAATTATTACTTTTGTTCCAAAACCATATTTTGATTCTATTTTGATTTCTCCGTTTAAATCCTGAAGAAGTTTTTTAACAATAAAAAGACCAAGTCCTGTCCCCTTTTCTTTTTTTGTATAAAAAGGAGAAAATATTTTATCAATGTCCTCAGGTGGTATCCCTATTCCCCTATCAGAAATTTCTACTTTTAATTTATCATTTATTTTCTCAAATTTTACTTCAATAATTCCTCCATCCTTTTGTGCTTCGATTGAATTCTTTATTATGTTTGAAAATATCTTTTTTAACTTTTTATAATCTGAAATTATTTTTATATCTTTTCCTTCTATTTTAAAATCAATTTTTTGTTTTCTTAAAATTTCCTTATTTTCTTCCTCAATTTCCTTAAATAAATCAAAAATATTTATTTCTTTTTTTTCAATATCAAAAGGTCTTAAATAGAGTAAAAATTCTTCAACTTTTTCCTTTAGATTTTTATATGCACTTTTTATTTTTAAAAATTCATCCCCCTTCAATTTTCCTTCAATTTCAGAGATTGATAAAGAAAGCAAATTTAAGGGATTTTTTATTTCATGGGCAAGACCTGCAAGAAATTGAGAAAAATCTGAAAATTTTTCTTCCTTTAATTTTTCAAATACATTGCTTACATCTCTTAAAATTGAAAAGTAAAATTTATTTTTTCCTTCTTTAAGATAAAAGGTATTTCCTGAAAATAGTTTTCCATTTATTCTTTCTTCAAAAAATATTTCTCTTTCTTCTTCTTTGCATTTTTTAATTTTAAAAATGTCCATCTTATCAATTTCAAATATATTTTTATTGATGATATTTTTTTCCTTTAAAATTTCTTCTCCTTTTTTATTTATAAAAATTATTTTACCGTCTTCTTTTGCAAATATTAAAGGACTTTTTTCATATTCTCTTAAAATTTTTAAAATTCTGTGATAAAATCTTATTTCTTCAGTTCTTTTTGAAATTTTTAAAGCAAAAAATGTTGTTAAAAAAAGAATTATAAAAAAACTTAAAAAGATTAAAAAGAAATTTCTTAAATTTTTTAAAAGCAAAAAATAATTATCCATTGAAAATCCTATTCTTAAAATACCTTCCTTTTCTCCAAAAATACTAACCGATTTAACAAATTCAAGACATTTTTTACCATCATTTAAAATTTCCCTAATGCATATGGTATCTACCTCTAAACATTTTTTTAAAAATTCTTCTTTTTCTATTGGAATTAAATTTTCAGGTAATTTTGTTCCAAAAACAACTCCTTCCTTTGCCTGAAATAAAAAGAAATCAATTTCAGGGTCCTTTGATATTTCTTCAAGTAAATATTTAATTCCATATTCCCTTTTTAAAAGTTTTATCCCCCTTAAATCCTTTAAAATTAAAACTTTAAAATTTCCAAAGTCCTTTAAAAAATAAAGGGTATCTTCTTCTATTTTTTCTTCAATACCTTTTAATATTTTTTCTTCTTTTAAAATTTCTCCCTTTTTATATTTTGTTGATTCTAAAACCCTATTATTTTTATCAATTATTGTTATCTCAAAAAGGTCAAATTTAAAACCAATTTCAAATAGTTTTTCTTTTTTAAATTTTCCTTCTTTTATTGTTTCCATCAATAAATTTAATTCTTTTAAATTTGTTCTTTCTATATATATTGAAAACTTTATTGAATTTACAATTGGTGAATATATTGTATTTATTAAATTTTTACCCTTTATCTTAATTCCTTTTTCAGAATATTTTAACCCTTTAAAATAAAAATAAATTCCTGTTGAAAAAATTAATATTTCAAAAATTATTAAAATTAGAAAAATTTTTCTCATTCAATAAATATTATCTTTTGTTTATTTTCACCTTTCTTTAAAAATAAAATTCCACTTTTTGTTTTTTTAGAAAATCTTCCATTTACTTGCAAAATTTTAAATTCACTTAAATCTATTTTCCTGATTATTTCAGGATATATAATTTTTTCATCTTTTATTTCAATGAAAAAGGGTGAAACATAACATTTATCAAAATCTGTTTGAATAATTTTTAAAAATAAAAAATGTTTTCCACTTGCAAGATGATATTCTTTTTCAAAATCTATATTTTTTGAATATAAAAATATTGAATCAATTTTTTCATCAATGTGTATAAAAATTTTTACAAATTCAACTTTTGCTTCTCCCTTTAATTTAATATTTATTTTATTTATATTTTTAACAATCTTTCTTTCATATTTATCATCAATTTTAAAATCAACATAAATTGTATCATCTTCAGGAAAAAGTTCAAAGGCATAAGTCATTCTTTTTCTCAACGATTTAAAAATTTCCTTTTTTGACAAAGAATCAACTAAAAAACATGTTAATGGTATTCTTCCATTTTTATTTTTTTCAATTCCCCATAAACATGTATGATTATCTTGAGATGCAATAAAACATAATTCCCATCCATTTAAAAGTGCCTTTAAAACCTTGTCTTCATATATTGAATCCTTATTTATTATTTCAATTCCACAAATATAATCTTTATATTCTTCTTTGAATTTTAAATTTTCAAAATGATTTTCCCATGGGTGATTAAAAATTCCTATCAAATTTTTATTTTTTATATATTCATAAAGGGAATCAAGATAATAGAAACATTTTTCCGGAACAATTTTATTTAAATTCTCACCATAAATATTTACATGACCAAAATAATTCAATTTTCCAACTTCTTGTCCAAAAAGTGCAACAAAATTTTTGTCGTTATAAAAATTTGAACACAAAATTATATCCTCCCATTCATTTTGTGAAAGTAAATGTGAATGGTCTGTTATTCCATAAATCTTTATATTTTTTGATTTTACAAATTCATATGCCTCACATGGAGTTCCACATCCATCAGAATATGATGTATGTCCATGAATATTTCCAAATATTTTTAAAAGGGAGATTAAAATTATTATCATTTAAATTTTGCTTTATATTTTGAAGGGCATTGAGTCATCAAAAATGTTGCATTGAATATATTTTGATTTTTATCATAAAAACCCTCAACAACAACCATAGCACTATCTTGATATATAAGGTCAGGAAGTGCCCCCCTATAAATTACCTTCAAATTTTCCCTTTCATTACCTATATAAAAGCTACCTATCCCTTCTTTAAAATTTACTGAATTTTTAATAACATTTCCACTTATTCTTATAACTTTTTCTCCAACTTCTTCTTTTTTCTTATAAAATTCTTCAAAGGTAAAATAATATACAGATGTTTTTTTAATTCCTGTTAAAATAACATATACAAATAAAAGGATAAGAAGAAATGTAATTATAAATATGTTTCTTTTTTTCCTTTTCACTTTTCCTCCTTCAAAATTTTAAAAAGTTTGTTTAAAATAAAATATGATGCCCTCAATTTAATTTCTTCCCTTTCACCTTTGAAAATATTTTTAAATACAAAATTTTTATCTTTATAAGAGATTGCCATAAAAACTGTTCCAACAGGTTTTTCTTTTGTTCCCCCTTTTGGTCCTGCAATTCCTGTTATTCCAATTCCTATATCTGTTCCAAAAATTTTTCTCACATTTTGTGCCATTTCTTTTGCAACTTCTTCTGAATAAACAGTATATTTTTCAATTGTTTTCCTTTTAACTCCCAAGAGATTTACTTTTATATCTTCATTATAAGCAACTACCCCCCCTTTATAATAAAAAGAACTTCCAGAAACTCTTGTGATTATATCTCCTAAAAGTCCTCCTGTACATGATTCAGCAGTTGAAATTTTTAATTTTTTCCTTTTTAAAATTTTTCCAATAACTTCTTCAATATTTTCTCCTTTTTCTGAATAAATAAAATCCTTAAGCAAATTTTTTATTATCTTTTTTTTCTTTTTTAATTCTTCTTTTTTACCATATAAAACAATTTCAACTTCTTCAAATTTTGGTAAAATACTAAAGGGCTTTAAAATTTCTTCTTTTTCTTTTATCTTTTCCATTATTTCAACTTCCTTTAATCCAAATGTTCTTATCCTTGAAACTTCTTTTTTAATTTTTGTTTTTTTTCTTAAATATGGCAATAAAAATTTTGAAACCATTGGAATAAATTCTTTTGGTGGACCTGGTAAAGAAAATAAAAAGAAATTTTTATCCTCATAAAAATATCCCTTTGCTATTCCATTTGGATTATCTAAAACTTTAAGTCCTTTGAAATTCCATGCATATTTAAAATGTTTTTCTTTTAAAAGATTTGGTTCAATCTTTTTTAAATCTTCCCATATATTTTCATCAAAAAATGGTTTTATTTTTAAAAATTTTGATATTCCTTCTCTTGTTTTATCATCATGTGTTGGTCCAAGCCCCCCTATTATTATTACTCCATCTGTTTTTTTCTTTAAAAAATTTAACGCTTCACTTATTTTATCTTCGTCATCAGGAACGGAAATTTCAAAAACAATTTCCCCTCCTACTTCATTTATTCTTTTTGCAATATAATTAAAATTTGTATTTAAAGTTATTCCCTTTAAAATATCATCACCTGTTGCTATTACACCTATTTTAATCACTTTATGTTGGTGCTCTTTGAGAAAGATGTTTTAATACCCTTAAACTTATTTCTTTTAATGTTTCAAAAACACCTTTACCCTGTGTTGCTATTGCTTCAAAATATGGAACTTTCCATGGATTCAAAATTTTTTCAAGTTCTTCAACAGTTGCAATGTTTGGAAGATCCCTTTTGTTGTATTGCATTATAAAAGGGATTTCTTCAAGTTTCATATTGTAAAAGGAAAGATTTTCCTGCATGTTTTCAAGACTTTCAATGTTTTCATCCATTCTATCCCTTTGAGAATCAGCAACAAAAACTATTCCATCAACCCCTTTTAATATTAATCTTCTTGAAGCATTGTAAAAAACTTGCCCAGGTGTTGTGTATAGATGAAATCTTGTTCTAAAACCCCTTATTGTTCCAAGGTCAACAGGAAGAAAATCAAAAAATAATGTTCTTTCTTGTTCTGTTGCAAGGGAAACAAGTTTACCTTTAATCGTTGGTGAAAGTCTTTCATATATATATTTTATATTGGTTGTTTTTCCAGAAAGTCCAGGTCCATAATAAACAATCTTACAATTTATTTCCCTTGCAGCATAATTTATAAGAGCCATTTTAACTATCCAAAAAGTTTATCAATTTCTTCTTCTGCTTCTTTTGTAAATTCTTCATCCAATAATCTTTTCTCTTCCTTTACAGGTTTTTTAATTTTTTCAAATATCCTGTTAAATACCTTTTCAAGTTCATTTGAAGCATGCTTAACTCTTACCCTTACAAGACCGAGTGTAGTCCTTTGGTCAAAAAGGACAGCAAGTATTACCCTTTCTGCAACCATTGAAATATAAAGGCTTTCCTTTTCTCCCTGATGAAAAAGAGAAGAAAACTCCTTTTCTCCGATTAGTTCGGCAAGTTGTGAGGTTGCTGCAAAATCTGCTGCTGAAAGTGTTGAAAAGGATAACAAATCTAAATCTCTTGTATCTCCTGCCGAGGCTATAAGTTGTCCTGCCTTATCTATTAAAAGGACAGTTTTAGAATTACTTGTTTCTAAAAGTTTTTTCAAAATGTTTGTAATTTCATAAAATTCTTCTTCAAATAATGAAGTTTCATCCTTCATTTTAATTTCTCCTAAAATAAGTTTATTATTTTAAGTTTATTTTTAAATTTTGTCAAATAACTCTTTTATCTGTTTTTTTAATATTTCTCTTGCCTTTAAAAATGCTTCTATATAATCTTCTCTTCTATAATCAGGATATGTATAAGGGAATGTATAAAAATTACCTTTTTTAAAAAAGAGCGTTACTTCTGCATATACTCCTTTTCCAAGATAAATTCTATGGGAATAGTCCTTTTTTGAAGAAAGAACAAGTTTAGATAAATCAAGGTATCCGGGATCAATATTTACCTTTCTTTTTTCATTTTCCATAAATTTTTCTTCAATTTTCATTGTTTCAATCTTAACATCCACAATTTTTTCAGGAGAAATTAATTTTTTAAAGAAATAAAATTTCTTTTTTAAATTTTTTCCCATTTCTTCTTCATAATAATCTGTGTTATCAAAATCAAAAATTTCGCTTTCAAAATCAATTTCACCAAATTTTTCTTCAAGGATTTTTTTAACTTCCTCAAATAAATTTATATTACCGGTAAATACTGCTACCAATAGTTTAACAGGATTTGGCTTTATTTTTCTCCGTTGCATACCTTAACACACAATCCACATATATGTTGTTTTCCAAATCCATATTTTTTCGCAAATTCCTTTAATTTTTCAAGGCATTTTTTCATATTAAATTCCTTATAATTTTCTCCAATTGCATTTGCAGGACATATTTCTATACACTTTCTACAATATTTACATTCTTTTATAATTTCTTTATCTGTTTTTAAGGGCATATCTGTTAAAATTGAAGCAAGTCTTATCTTTGCCCCCCTTTCAGGATGAACTATTAAATTATTTCTTCCTATCCATCCCATACCTGCCTTTTTTGCAATCATCTTATGGGAAAGAAAGGATGTTTGTTTTTCCCAATCAACTATGCAAGATGCAGGTATTGGTAATGCCTTATATCCCATTTTTTTTATTTGAAACGATAATTTTAATGAAACCCTATCAAGGTAATAATTTAAATTTTTGTAATGATTTAAATATAATCTATTTGGTCCATCTTCTAATGTGTTTAAAACTTCTTCAAGAACACAAACTGCAATTGATATTCCATATTTTAAATCCTTTATTTTTTCATAAGGTAAATTAAAATATTCTTTTAAATCATCTATTTTACATACTTTAAAATCAAAAACCCCTTCATCTACTATTATTTCCTTTAAAATCTTGTAATTTTCTTCTTCCATACTTTAAAATTATAAATTATAAATAAAGAATACTTCAAATGTATGTTCAAAGTGCTTGAAAAGGATGGAAATGCAAGATATGGTATCTTATATACCAAATCAGGATATATTGAAACACCTATTTTTCTTCCTGTTGCATCTTCTGGAACCGTTAAAACAATGCCTCCTCATTCTTTAAAGGAGATAGGAATAAGAGGAATTATAACAAATGTTTATCACCTTCATCAAAGACCGGGTGAAAAAATAATAAAAAAATTTGGTGGTATTCATAAATTTATGTGTTTTGATGGTGTTATTTTTACAGATTCAGGTGGATATCAAGTTTATTCCCTTTCTGACTTAAAAAAAGTTAAGGAAGAAGGAATTGAGTTTAAATCCCATATTGATGGTAGAAAAATTTTTTTTACACCTGAAAAAGTTATAGAAATTCAAATTGATATAGGAAGCGATATTTTTATGACGCTTGATGAATGCCCCCCTTATCCTGTTTCTTATGAATATGCAAAAGAATCTTTAGAATTAACACTAAGATGGGCAAAAAAGTCAAAGGAATTTTTTGATAAAATTTTTAAAGGTAAAAATGAAAGACCTTTAATTTTTGGAATAGGGCAGGGTAGTATTTATATGGATTTAAGGAAAAAGGGTATTGAAATTCTTAAAGAATATGACTTTGATGGATATGGGATAGGTGGTCTTGCTGTGGGAGAGCCTGAAGAGGATAGAAAAAAAATTGTTTCTGAAATTTTATCCTATTATCCTTATGAAAAGCCAAGGTATCTTATGGGTGTTGGATATCCTGAAGATATTTTCTTTGCAGTTAAAAATGGTATTGATATATTTGATTGTGTTTTACCGACAAGAAATGCAAGGACAGGACTTGTTTTTACATCTTATGGAAAATTAAGGATAAGAAATGCAATTTATGCTGATGATAAACTTCCCCTTGACCCTGAATGTGATTGTTATGTTTGCAAAAATTTTACAAGAGGTTATATAAGGCATCTTTTTTCTTCCGGTGAATATCTTGCCCTTTATCTCTCAACTTATCATTCTTTATATTTTTATTCAAAATTGATGGAAAATATAAGAAAAGCGATAAGTGAAAAAAGACTTTTAGAATTTGAAAAAAAATTTTTTGAAAAATATAAAGTAGAATGAGTTTTCCTTCTTATATTGAAATTTATAAAAAAGGAGAATTTGAAAAAAGGGTTTTAAAATCTCTTGAATACCTTAAAAAATGCATTTTATGTCCAAGGGGGTGTAAAGTAAATAGATATGAGAATGAAAAGGGAGAATGCAAAGTTGGAAGATTTGCAATCGTATCTTCTTTTGGACCACATTTTGGAGAAGAACCTCCACTTGTTGGAAGAAGGGGAAGTGGAACAGTATTTTTTTCAGGATGTAATTTACACTGTGTTTTTTGTCAAAATTATGAGATAAGTCAACTATTAGAAGGTAAGGAAATTGACCCTTTTACACTCGCTGAAATATTTTTAGAAGTGGAAAGAATGGGCTGTCACAACTTAAATCTTGTAAGTCCAACGCATGTTGTTCCGCAAATACTTGAAGCACTTTTCATTGCAATTCCTAAAGGATTTAGATTACCAATTGTTTATAATACTGGTGGATATGATTCTTTAATTACTTTAAAATTACTTGATGGAATAGTTGATATTTATATGCCTGATATGAAATATTCTGATTCAGAAAAAGGTAAAAAATATTCAGACGTTAAAAGTTATTTTGAGGTATCAAAAAAAGCGATAAAAGAAATGCATAGACAGGTTGGTGATCTTATAATAGAAAATGGTATAGCAAAAAGGGGGCTTTTAATAAGGCATCTTGTTTTACCTAATAAAATTGCAGGCTCTTTTAAAATTCTTGATTTTATAGCAGAAGAAATTTCAATAAATTCCTATATAAACATAATGGATCAGTATAGACCCTGTTATAAAGCATATTCTTTCCCAGAACTTTCAAGAAGAATAACAAAGGGAGAATATGAAGAAGTTGTTAAATATGCAGAAAAATTAGGATTTAAAAGGGGTATACCTTTTGAATATGATAGAAATAGATGGTTCTTATGGTGAAGGAGGAGGGCAGATTTTAAGATATGCCCTTGTTTATTCAATTCTTTTGAATAAACCATTTAGAATTTATAATATAAGAAAAGGGAGACCAAATCCAGGTCTTAAAGCACAACATTTAAATATTTTAAAGGCATTAAAGATGATTAGTGATTCAGAAGTAAAGGGCGATGAAATTGGCTCCCTTGAGGTTGAATTTAAACCGGGTAAAATAAAAGGTGAAAATATTTTTTTAGATTTTGGAACAGCAGGAAGTATTCCCCTTTTTCTTCAAACAATTTTTCCAGTTGGAATATTTTCAAAAGAGCCCATTTATATACATTTAAAAGGTGGAACAGATGTGCCTGGTGCTCCAACAATTGACTATTTTGAAAATGTTATAATAAAGAGTATTTTAGAAATAATTGAAAAATTTGAAATAAAGATTTTAAAAAGGGGATATTATCCAAAAGGTGGTGGTGAGGTAAAAATATTTTTAAAAGGAAAAAAATCCCTTTATGATTTTTATAATTTTAGAGATTTTAGAAAATTTTTAAAAGAAAATTTGAATTTGAATTTTGAAGGAGGAAAATTGTTGGAAATAAATGGAATAATTTCTTCTTCAAATATTCTTAGAGAGAAAAAAGTTTGTGAAAGAATGAAAGAGGTAGCAGAAAAAATTTTAATGGATAGGGGATATAAAAATTTTCATTTCAAATATTTTTATCAGGATTCACTTTCACCCGGTTGTAGTTTTACAATATGGGGAAAAATGGATAAAAATGGAATTGTGGGAAATGATATTTTATGTAAAAAAGGAATTCCAGCAGAAAAAATTGCTGAGGAATGTGTTAATGAATTTATTGATATTTCATTGAAAAATTCAGTAGATTACCATTTATCAGATAATCTTGTTTTGTGGCTTTCACTTGCAGGAGGTAAAATAAAATTGTCAAAACAAACAGAACATTTTAAAACTGCAATTTTTGTGGCAAAAAAATTTTTAGATTTTGATTTTTATAAAGAAGGAAATAATTTGATTTTTTCAGTCAATATTTAAAAACTTCTTTATTTTTATTCTTAAAAGACCAAGATTTATATCTTTAAATGAAATTGAAATTAAAAATCCTTTAAAAAAATCTTCATTATGAGCAAGGATTAAAAGATGCTTTTCAGTAAATAAATAAAGAATTTTTGGAAATCTTTCTTTATTTTTTAAGAAGGATTCAACTAAAGGCTTATAATATTCTTTATCACGAGAAAAAGTTGACTCTCTATAAACTTCTTTTCCATTTTCATCAAAAACATAAATTCCTCTTATACCGGGAATTTTAACAATACTTTCTAAATAATTAGTTTCCTTCATTCTATTTTCTCAATACTTTTCATAATCCATGTAACATGAGGAAATTTTGTATTCTCTTTAAATTTTATTTCTCTCCATCTTTCATTCTTTTTAATATAAAGACTTGTATTTTTATCCTCTGTTATAATTTTTTTTATATTGCCAAGCCCAAACCCCTTTAAAAATATTTCAATACCTTCCTTTATTTCAATAAATGGAAAATCATCAAGTTCTTTTATTTCTTCTATTTCCTTTCTTTCCTTTAAGAATTCTCTCTCTTTAACTTTTATTTTCTCTTCAAAATAAATTTTTTCAATTTTTTCAAATTTTTCTTTCAATTTTCTATACTTTTCAAAATCCTTCTGTGCCTCTGCTATTTTCATCCATAATTTTATCGCCCTTTCACTTATAGGAGAATCTTTTAAATAATCTTTCAAAAGGGTTTCTGCTTCCTCATAAAGATAATGATTTATATATTCTTCCACTAAATCAAGGATTAGTGAAGATTTTGGGTCATACTTTAAAGTTTCTTCCATTAAAATATACTCCTTTTGGAATCCGTAGCAATTATTAATTTTCTTAAAATTTTAACGAGATTTTCCATCTCCTCTTTCATTTTTCCTGTTGCATTCTTTAATCCTTTTTCTATTATTTCCAGTGCTCCAAGAATGTCTCCAAGTTTTATTCTTACGAATCCGAGATTATAATATCCAAGAGGATTTTCAGGGTCTCTTCTTATAACTTCATAATATGCTTGAGTAGCAAGTCTATACTGTTTTTGAACATAATAAACATCTCCAAGGGCTATATGAGCCATTAAGAAATCTGGTGCAAGAGATATTGCTCTTAAAAGGAATGTTTCTGCTTCAAGATAATTTCCATTTTTAGCAAATTCTCTCGCTTTTATAAAAAATTCTTCTGCTTTTTTCTTTTTAACTTCTTCTTCAAATGCTTTAACTTCTTTAACTTTTAAAATCCCCTTTTCCATAAGATCGCATATTTTTCTTGCAATTCTTAAAGGATTTTCCTTTGAAATTGATATTATCTCCGAGATATTTCTTTTTCCATCGGTAAGAGAAAGAATTTTCCATTCAATTGCATCAAGTTCTAGTTTAAAATTTTCCTTTTTTATCCATTCATCTGATAGTAATAAAACATATGAAAAATCAGGTATTTTGCTTGTTACACTCATCCATTCATCTAATTTTCTTGAACTTTCAAGTATTATATCTTGAGTAGAAATTTCCAATTCTGTTTCTGGTATTTTTTCTTCTCCTATTTCATTAAAAATAAAATTTCCTTCTTTCATTTGCATTAAATAAAACATTCTTTCATTAATAAGATTTATTATTATCCTCTTTATTATTTCCTTATTTAAGGGTTCTTTAAGGATTTTCTCCAAGATTTTATCTTCACCTTCAACTTTTTCAAAAATTCTTATCATTTCTTCCTTCAACATCCCTGTTTTCTTTATTTCCTCAAAAAGTATATTTTTACCAGTTTCTTCTATAAATTTTATATTTCCATTTTTTATAAATATTCTAAAATTATTTCCGTTACCTTTTATTTCTATTATTCCGGATTTTCTGTTCATATAAAGAATTTGGAGAAAATCAACAATTGAAAGTTCTTTTAGATTTCCCTGCACAGGCATTATTCCACCTCCCTTTTAAATATATTTAAAAAGTTTAAGGTTGTTTTAATATATTCTCCTGCCTTTTTACCCATTTTTGTATTTGGTTCCATCTTAACAACCTTCTCCCACGATGTGATTGCTTCTTGATATTTTCCTTCAAGAGCATAAATAATTCCTAAATAATAATGAGCAAGAGGCATCCAAAAATTAATTTTTATACATTCTTCAAGATATGGCAATGCTTCTTTATATTTCCCTTCCTTTACAAGTATTTCTGCTTTTAAAAGGCGTGGATAAGGATCCTCTTTTTCTTCCATAAGGAGGGCATCACAAATTTCCTTTGCTTTATCTATTTCTTTTTTATTTAAATAAACCTGAGCAAGATAATATTTTACTTTCTTATTACGTGGTTCTTTTTCTAATATCTTTAAAAATGTTTTTTTTGCATCCTCATATCTTTTTATTCTTAATAGTAATTTTCCAAATCTTATTAAAACTTTTGGGTCATCCTTTTTAATTTCTAAAAGTTTCCCTGTTATTTTTAAAGCCTCTCCATATTCTCCCTTTTTTTCCTTTATTTCTGATAAAAGAAGCATTACTTCATCATAAATAAGGGAGTTTTCTTTTATTTCCTCTAATTCTTTTTCAGCTTCAGAAATTCTTCCGGTTCTTGTATATATTTCAGCAAGTTTATATATTATTCTCGGATCATCTGTATTTTTTCTCAAATTTAAAAATATATTTTCTGCTGCCTCATAAAATCCAATTTTATAATACATATTACCAAGAGTATAATTTATTTCAAAGTCCTCTGGATAAATTTTTTTTGCTTCTTCTAATATCTTTTGTGCTTCTTCATAGTTTCCTTCTTCAATTAGTTTTTTTGCATTTTCAATTTTTAATGTTAGATCCTTTTTTCTTACTTCAAGTTCTTGTGGAAAATAAGGAATTCCTTTTGGTAAACCACTAATTGCAAGAAGAAAAACTTCGCCTTTTTCAACTTTTTTTGGTTTTGCAAATTCAATTTTCTCAAATATTTCCTTTCCTTCCTTCTCAGAATATATTTTTTTAAGAAGGGATAAAAGTAAAAAACTATCAGGGAAAAATTCAAGAGAATTCCTTATAATTTTTTCTGCTTGTGAAAGGTTATTTTTTTCTATAAGAATTTTAGCATAGTTATAAACTATTACAGGGTCTTGTAAATAAAATTCACTAATTTCTTCAAGATATTTTTCCCCTTCTTCTTTTTTCCCTTGCAATATTTTTAGAAAATAAAGATTATAAAAGGGTATTAAAAATCCTTCTTCCATTTCATAAGCCTTTCTCAAAATTCTTTCTGCTTCTTCCAAATTTTCTGGAACAAATAAAAGGGCATAATTATTAAGGGCATATGGATAATTTTTAATACCTTCAAATATTTTTTTTGCTCTTTCTTTAAATCCCTTTATTAAAAATATGCAACCTGTCATATTCCATGTGTGAAAATCCTTTGGATTTATCCTTTGAAGAGTTAATAAAGCTTCATCGTATTCTTCTTGAAGAATTTCAATTTCTGCTTTTAATTTTAAGGCGTCTCTTGAATCAGGATTTTCTTCAAGTGCTCTGCTTAATTCTCTTAAAGCGTCTTTTAACAAAAATTTATTTTTATAAACCTGTGCAAGTTCTAATCGTGATTTAAAAGTATCTACTTTTTCTTTCACCTTTATTCCTAATGCTTCTCTAAGTTCTTCTTCAGCAGATATTTTTTCATCCTCTATTTCAACCAATCCTTTTATTTCTGTTATATAAGGATTTAATTCCTTGGCTTTTATTGCCTCATCAAGTGCTTCTTCAATTAACCCTGTTTCTCCTAAAGCAAAGGAAAGGAAAAGATGTGTCTCTGCTGATTCAGGGTTCAATTTTATTGCACTCCTTAAATATTTTATTGCCATTTCATACACACCCATATTATAGTATATCTCACCCATACTCCTTAATACTTCTTCATCTTCAGGATTTATTTTATAAGCCTTTTTAAAAGTAGCAAGTGCTTCCTGCAGCAATCCCATTTTTTTCTTAACATTTCCAATCCTTTTAAAGCCTTTATATTATTGGGATCTCTTATTATAATATTTTTATATTCATTCAACGCCTCCGGATACTTACCTATTTGATAATATGCCTCTGCTAATTTTAACCTTGCTTCTATATTTTCAGGATTTTGCATAACCTCTCTTAGTGGTTTTTCAATATAATCCTCCAATTTGCATGTTCTTTTTAGTATTATTATCAAATTCCTCTGAGCAATTTTAAAATCAGGATTTATTTGAAGTGCTTTTTTAAGTTCGGAGATTGCATCTTCTATAAGACCCCTATTAAAAAATACTATTGCAAGGTTATTATGAGAAGAAGGGTCTTTGGGGTCTATTTTTTCAGAAAATTTTTTTAATATCTTTATTTCTTCTTCTCTTAAATTCATTCTATCATTTCTTCCAATTTTTTTGTTAATACTATTATTCCACTTTCATCAGGTAAAAAGAAAAAGTTCATGGTTATTTTTGGTCCATCTTCTACAAAAAAAGTGCTTCTTATGCATATTGCAAATTCTTCATAGGATTCCATACTTAAAAGAGCTGATGTTACAATTGTTTTTGCCATGTCAATTTTTAAAAAAGGGACAGAAGGAAGTGCTAAAAGGTTTAGGAATTCTGAGAGGGATGTCATATAAGAACCTGTTACAATATTTGTTATCTCTTTTAAAGCGGATTCCTCATTTTCTTTTATCTCTATTATTTCTTCTTGCATTATTAAAGAAAGAATCCTTTTTGCTTCTTCTTCCCTCATTAAAAGAAGTGTTAGACCTGTTAAATCACCTAAAAAATATTGTAATATCCCAACTGCAAGATAATTTTCTTCTAATATCTTATTGAATACATCTTCTGTTTTCCCCATAAAGACATCGGGTGGTTGCATAAATATTCTTTTTTTGATCATTTGAGACAAAGAGGTAGCAGCATGACCTGAACCTATATTTGCTACTTCTTTTAAACCATCTAATTGAAAAGGACTTAAATCTTTTATTTTCATTCTGCTCCTTTTTTCACAAGTAAAATAGGGTCTATTATTAAATAGGGTTTTCCATCTCCAAGAATTGTTCCTCCTGTTACATAAGGAATTTTCATAAAAATTTCATCAATATTTTTTACAAAAACATCCTGTTCAGATATTATTTTATTCACAAGTAAAACAAAATTTATGTTTTCTCCTTCTATTAAAATGCCTTCTTTTACATTTCTCTCTTCATTTTTTGTCCCAATAAGATTATTAAAATTATAAATAGGATATATTTTTTTATTTATTATAGTAAACTTTTTATTTTGTATTGAAAAAATTTTTATATGTTTTATACTTCTTATGCTGGTAATATAATTTAAAGGTAAAACATATTTTTCACCTCCACCTTCTACAACCACAGATTTTATAATTGCAAGTGAAACAGGTATTCTTAAAATAATTTCTGTTCCTTTCCCTTTTTCAAAGTTCATTCTCATTTCTCCTCCAATTTTAGTAATTGTTTCTTTTACTGCGTAAAGTCCTATGCCCCTTCCTGAAACTCTTGTTGCATCTTTTTTTGTAGTAAAAAGGGGGTTTGTTAAAATTTGAAGAATTTTTTCATCATCAATTTTATCAATTTCTTCTGGTCTTATTATATTGAGTTCAATTGCCCTTTTTATTATCTTTTCCCTTTCAACTCCCCTTCCATCATCTTTTATTTTCATAAAAACTATCCCTTTGTCCTTTTTTATTTCCAAAATTATTTTACCATTTCTTTTTTTCCCAATGCGAATTCTTTCTTCGGGTTCTTCTATTCCATGGTCTATTGCATTTCTTATAATATGTAATATTGGTTCCTTCAATTTTTCAAGAATAATTCTATCTATTTCAATTTCTTCTCCTATTATTTCAATTTCAACTTCTTTATTAAGTTTTTTTGCTTCATCCCTTACATATCTTGGAATTGCTCCAAATATTATTTTTGCAGGAACGAGTCTCAAGTTAATCGCTTGGTCACTTAATGAAGTTAACATTCTTTCAAAATAATCAAAACTTTCTATTATTTCTTTATCTCCTTTTTCGTATATTATATTTTTAAGTTTATCCTTTTCTATAACCAATTCCCCCATATAATTTATTATTCTATCAATATTTTCTGATTTAATCTTTATCTCATAAATTTCTTCTTTTTTTTCTATTATTTCTTTTTCTTCTTTTAATGGCGAAATTTTATAATACTCTATATCTGAAAATAAATTCAAAATTTCCTGAATTTCTTCTTTATTACCTTTTATTTTTACTTTAAAGGAAAAGTCAAATCTATCTTCCTTTATACTTTCAATATCAGGGTATATCTCAATTATTTTTGCTTTTTTAGTTATTTCTTGTATTATAACAAATGCTCTTACATTTTTTAAAGGGGTTTCACTTGAAAGATATATTTCTACTTCATATATTTCACCTTCTTCTTTTTTCTCAATTAATTTCTTTATTTCATCAATTTTTTTAAATATTTCCTCAACCTCTATATATTCTTTTTTACCTTTTCTTATCTCATCAAGCATATCTTCAAGATTGTGGGAAATTTTTTCTATTTCAAATTCTCCTATTGATGCGGAAGAACCCTTAAGGGTATGAAAATGACGAAAGAGTTCGTCTATAAATTCTTTTTTAAAACCCTCCTTTTCAATTTTTAAAACGATTTTTTCACATTTTTCTAAAATTTCTTTTGCTTCTGATTCAAATATTTCTTTATATTCTTTTAATTCTTTTATCATCTTTTAATTATTCTTTCAACTGCTTCAAGAACCCTCATTGGCTGAAAGGGTTTTACAATATAATCTTTTGCACCTGCCTGTATTGATTCAAGAACAAGTGCCTGCTGTCCCATTGCTGATACCATAAGAATCTTTGCTTCAGGGTCAATTTTTAAAATTTCCCTTACCGCATCTATTCCACTCATATCAGGCATTATTATATCCATTGTAACAAGGTCAGGTTTTAATTCCTTATAAAGTTTTATTGCTTCTGCTCCTGTTGATGCTTCTCCACATATCTCATAACCTCCTTTTTTTAATATATCTCCTAAAAGTTTTCTCATAAACTTTGCATCATCCACAATCAAAATTCTTGGATTCATATATCCTCCCTTTCCATTAAGTTTTCTAAATCCAGAATATAAATAAATTCACCTTCTTTTTCAAAAATTCCTTTTAAAAAATTTTTTTTAATTTCTTCTGAAATTTTATCAGGTGCACTTTTTGAAGGCATTGTTTCTATTTTTATACTTTCTACTATTTCATCAATCCCTAAGCCTATTTTTCTTCCCTTTTTTAATTCTGCTATTATAAAATAATTAAATTTTCTTTCCTCTTTTTCCTCAAATAGGATTTCTTCAATATTAAAAAAGGGTAATATATTTCCTCTTAGATTGAACATACCCTTTAAAATTTTTGAACTTATGGGAAGTTTTGTTATTTCCTTTCCTTCCACAATTTCAATTATTTTGTCCATTTCTATCCCTATTTTTAAATCCTTAATCTTGCATATAAGCAATTCAATCATTAAACTTTAATTTTAATTTAAAATTTTATAAAAATGCAATAAAAAAGTCAATTAAAAATACAAGGAGGATAGGGTATTAATAATCTCAAAATCAGGATGTGCAAGAAAAAGTTTTTTAAGATTTTGATCCTTAAATTTTTCCGAGAGTTCTTTAAGGAGAAAATTGGCTCTCCTTAAATATTGATATACCTTTTCTTTATCACCTTTTTTATTATATACATCTATAAAAGCACAAAATACGAGAAGATGGAGATAAGGTGAAGTTATTTTCTTTGAAATTTCAAAAGCTTTTTCTACATGTTTTTCCGCGTCCTTATCAGAAACTTTAGAAAAAAGAAGTTCCAAATCAATAAGAAGGGATGGATGAAATCTTTCTTGAAATTTATATAATTCTCTTAAAAAGTTTAAAAAATAACTTCTTTCCTCTGTTAAATACATTGCTTTTGCTAAATTAAGTAAAGATTTATAATCGTTTTTAAAATTGGAGGAAATATGTAAGGCCTCAGAGATGATTTTTTTTGCTGCTTCTCTATCTTTTAAATAGGATAAGAGAAGCGCTTTTAAAGTTAGAAATACAAAGTAATAATAGTTATTCTCCAAAAATTTTGTTTTTGTTATAACTTCGTTTATTTCTTTAAACATTTCTTTAAAATTTCCTATTTTTAAAAATAAATCAAATTTATTTTTCATTAACTTAAATTCCCATAATATATCCTTTTTTGTTTTAAGAATTTCTTCTGATATTTTCAGGTAATCTAATGAAAATTCAAAATTTCCAATTTCTTTGTGTAATTCTGAAAGTGTAAGGGCTATTTTGTAAATTCTTTTATCTTCAAGATTTCTCATTATATTATATGCTTTATTATATTCTAAAAGTGAAAGAGTATATTGTCCAAGAACAAAATAAAAATTACCCATAACAAGATGAGATGAAGCAATAATATCGTCTAAAATTTTTTCTTTCTCATTTAAAATTTCTAATATTAATTTTTTACAAGGTTCTAATTCATTTTTCTCAAGATAAAGTTCTGCAAGTTTTTGTTTTAATAAAAATAGTTTCTCATCCCTACTTCCTTCCAATATTACAATGCTTTTATGGAGATCTTTTATCGCTTCTTCTAAAAGCCCTAAACTTCTTTTTGCTTCTGACCTATATTCAAATACTTCACTTAATTTTATAAAATCTCTTTCTCTTAATTTTTGAAAACATTCCTCTGCTTTATTAAAATAATCTATTGCTTCTTTGAAAGCAGTTTGTAAAATTCTTTCTTTTCCTGAAAGAAGCGCAAATTCAAACGCTTTTTCCCATAACTCAGCATTATAAGCATGATAAAAGAGATAAGGAGAAAATTTTTTTAAATCAATTTTATTAACAAGTGTTTCAATTATATTTGAGTGTATTTCAATTTTTTCTTTTCTAAGTATTGCATCGTAAATTACATTTCTTATGAGAGGATTTATGAATTTGTAACTGTTACCGATTTTTTCAAATATTTCCTCTTCCACTAAATCCTTAATTATTTTCTTCTCATTTTCATTAAAGAAATCTTTCAGTTCCCCATTTTCATCCCATTCTATCAAAACACTCATTTTCTTAATAACTTCTTTTTCTTCTTTATTTAAAATATCATAAAATTCAAGAATGGTTCCTATTAAAGTTCCTGGTATTTCAATAGTTTTTGTTCCCTTTTTTGAAATAACTTTAAGAAATTCTGTTACATAAAGGGGTATTCCTTCTGTGATTTCTAAAATTTTTTTAACAAAATCATCACCTATTTCTTCCTTAAAAAAGGATTTTAATATTGTTTTTATTTCTTCAAAATTGAAGGGCAAAAGATTTCTTTCTCTTATAAAAGTAAATTCATAAGGTAATAAATTTTCTCTTCCTAAAAGTAAAAAAAATATTTTACTATTTAAAGTAATAAGTAAATATTCTATTAATGATTTTGTAAATTCATCAATTTTTTCAATTGAATCTACTATAAAGATAACAGGTTTTATTTCAATGAGAGATTCTAAAAAACTCCTGAAGTTAAGTTTAACTAATTCAATATAAGAATAGAATTCAATTTCTTCCCTTATTTTATAATCAAAAAAATATTCCTTTATTTTTTCAATTTCTTTTGAATCTTTTAAAGAATTTTTTTCTTTCTCAAAAAATATTTCCAAAGCCCTTTGAATTGTGTCTATAGGATTTCCATGAATTTCAAAAATTGGTTCAACTTCAAGTATAAAAAAATTATCTTTTTCTTTAAATATTTTAAGCCAGTAATTTTTTAAAGTTGTTTTTCCAATACCAGGAGGTCCTTTTATAAAAAGAACATTACCCTTTTTTTGTTTTAGAAGTTCCTTATAAGAATTAAGAATTTCTAATTCTTCTTCTCTTCCAATAAATGGAATTCTGAAACGCATTTCTTTTGGTTTTTCCCTTAATTCTTTTAATTCGTATAAAGAAATTATTTCTCTTTTTCCCTTTAAAAATATTTTTTTCTTCTTTGTTGTAAAAAATCTTTCTTCCACAAGAGAGTTTGTTTCTTCAGAAATTATTATTTCTGAATCTGATAATTCTGCAAGTCTATATGCCATATTTACCGTATCACCTATTACAGTTTTATATATGTAAATATCTGAGCCAATCTCTCCAAAATAAACCCATCCAGAATTTATTCCTATTTTATATTTTATATTTTTACTTTTTAAATAATCTTCTATTTTTAAAGCAAGCTCACATGCAATTTCTGCATCAATTCTTTTTGTTCTTGGAATACCAAATATTATCATTACTCCATTTAATCCAATCCATTTATCAATCCATCCCCCAAATTCTTTTGCTAAACTTTGTATTTCTGAAAGAATTTCAATTCTCTCTTTAAAAATTTTTTCATCTAATTTTTCTGTTACAGGTTTTTCTATAAAGACAAACATAATAGTTACATATTTCCTTTCCCCCTTCGTTTTTATTTCCTTAATTTCTAATTCCTCTTTATTTAAATTTATACCGCACGAAGGACAATATATTGAATCTTTTGGAATAGAGGCAAAACATCTAAAACAAACTTTACTATCCTCCATATTTTGATAAAAATATTTTTACAAATGTTCTTATTTCAGGTTCAGGGTCATTTTTAAAATCTTTAAATTTTTCAATAATTTTTTTATCCTCTTTAAACTCAGCAAGATATTTTAATGCTTCTTTCCTAAGTTCTGATGGGTATTTAGGTTTTCTTAAAATATTTTTTTCTTCTAATATTTTAAATAAAAGGGGAATTATTTCTTTATCTTTGATCTTTTTCAAACCTTTTATTATTTCCAGTAAAATTTCTGCTTCCTCAATTTTTTCAATGTTTTTCTTTAAATATTCTTTTATTTTTGAAACTGTTTCTTCATCAGTAAAACCACAGAGTGCTTTTACTACCTCTTTTCTTATTTCTTCATTTTTATCCTCTAAACAATTTAAAAGGATTTTTTTTGCTTCATCACTTTTTATTTTAGAAAGTGCCTTTACTGCTTCCTTTCTCACTATATCTTGACCAGAGGTTGCGAGTTCCTCAATATAAGAAATGAGTTCCTGTAGTTTTTTCTCACCAATAATGTATAAAATATCTCTTTGAACACTCCATCTTTTATCAAAAACTAATTCTTTTAAATCTTTTAAATCCATTTGAGGAAGTGATATAAGAAGTTCAATTATTCTTTTTCTTATCACAAGGTTCTCTATTTCTGGGAAAAGTTTAAGAAGTTCTTTTACTGCCTTTTCTCCTAATAAAGTTAATGCTTCTTTTATTTCTTCTAAACTTTCTTCTTCCCATAAAGTCGTTAATAACATTCTTAACCCAAAATCGCTTTTTGTCTTTCCAAGTGCCCTTATAACAAATTTCCTTTTCTCTTTTATATCAAGTAATTCTTTAAATTCAACCTCAAAAAGTTCTACTATATCAGTAATATTATTTTCTTTTGCTATAACATATCCCTTTTGAAAATATTCAAGATATGTAAAGAATACTTCTGGTTCTTCCTCTTCTTTAATATTTTCTTTAAGAAATTCAATCAATCTTTTTGCAAGCCTTATCTTTCCTGTTTTTAAAAAGGAAAGTAAAAGACTTCCAATACCATTCACAGAATATTTTCTCTTTTCAATCTCTTCTGATTTTATATCTTTTAAAAAGGGCTCTATTATATTTTCAAATTCGTCTCTTTTTATCCCTTCTTTTAATTCTTCCTTCATTGCTTCAAACTTTTTTTCGCTTGTCACTATAAGTTTTCTTTCTTTTGCAAATTTTTCTATTTCAATTAATTTTGGTGAAGGCGTAAAAATCTTTTCTCCTTCAATTAATTCCCTTTTTTTAAGAACTTCTATTTTTTCAGGGGGCAATGAGCCTAAAATTTCATTAAATTCTTCAGGAAAATTTTTAACCCTTGAAGAAAAAAGATTTACAAGTTCTTCATCAGGTAAACTTGGTAAAATATTTCTTATCATTTCAGCCATTTCCTTTGTTTTTGAAAGATAAGAATAAACATTTTCTTTAATATCAGGAGTTAAAAGAGAAAGTATATGAGAGGAAAGTATGGAAAATTCTTCAAAAGCATCTAATCCATATTTTTCTATTAGAAACGATGCTATTAATTTAAGAGAATTAATAAAGTCAGGAACCTTTTCAGGATTAATTTTGTAATCTTTTATACCAAGTAATTCCGTCAAAAATTCTGATATTTCTTCCTTTATTTTCCTTTCTTCACTTTCTCTTTTAAGCATCTCATAAAGTTTTGTAATCCTTTCTGCTATTTCTTCTGATAGAATTCCTTCTCCAAGATAAATTCCTTCTCCAACTCCTTTTCCTTCCCCTTTTCCTACTCCAATAGATAAATCTTCTAACTTTTCCCTTTTTTCAATTGGTAAATATTCAATTATTTCTTCCCTATTGCCTTTATAGGATATAATAAATTTTAAAAGCTCTTCTTCTGGAAGATTTTTTATAACTTCCTTAGCCATATTTTTCAATTCCTCCATCTCAAGCATACCTTCTAACACATCTTTTCTTAAATCTGGTGACAATTTTTCAAAAATCTCAGATAAAATCAAAGATAGTTTTTCTACTTCCAAAATTCCATAATTTTTTTCTAATTTATCTTTAAATTCTTTTACCTTTAAAATTATTTCTCCTTTTGATAAATAATTTAAATTTTCAGTTAATGTTCCGGTTAAAGTTTTAAAAAACTCAAGGGATTCAGAAGGTGAAATTTTTTCACCCTTTTTAACTCTTTCAATTATGTCCTCAATATCAAATTTCACTTCTACTTTTTGTCTTGCTGAAATTACTCCAAATTCAACATCGTTAATTCTTATTCTTTCTGCTCCTAATTTATAAAGTAAAATTCCCACATCTTCTGCTTCCTTAATTTCCTTTATAGGAATTGAAAATATTCTATAAAAGGATTCCCAGTCTTTTCTTTGAGCATTATAATCTATTGAAATACTTTTTACATTAATCCTGTTAAAATATTTTATCAAAGATTGTATTGCAGGAAATTTTGATATATCTATTTTTTCCTTTTCAACTATTACTGTATTTTCCAAAAAATAAAAGGAAATTGTTGATAAACCTGAAGGGATTTCTGTTAAAATTTTTAAAGAATCATCTACCATTTTTTCAAAAAGAGGATGTCCTGGTGGATAAAGTTTTGCAGTGTTAAGTGCAAGTGCTATTTGTTTTAAAATTTTCTCACTTATTTCAACAATACTTGTCATTTAAATCCTCTGTAATATAAATATATCGTTTCTAACATTTGTGGCTGGTAAAGTTTTTATATTCTTATTTAAAGAATTCAATAAATTTATTCCAATTGCAGTTTCTCCTCCTTTTATAAATTTCATTCCTTCTCTTGCCCTTTCTTCAGGTTCTCCGCAAAAAAGGAGATATGAGGACCCATCTGTTTTATGAAATGTTAAAAATAAATCCCCATATTCCATTGAAATTTTTATTTTATAATTTTTAAAAAAGGAATGCACCTTTGATTGTATTTCTAGAGCCTTTTCAGGTAAATTTTCTTTAATACCAGAAAGTCCCATAAGACCTACTATTTCATCTCCATAAAATTGATTTATAAATACTCCATAATTTTCAAAAATAGAAATTAATGAACTGAATATATCTTTTAATATTTCACCAACTGTTTCAGGTAAAGAAGCACTTGAAAACCTTGTAAATCCTTCTATATCTGCATGGATTACAATAAGTTTTTTAAACTCTATTTCAAATAAAGGGAAATAAAATCCACAAAATTCACAAAATCTTTCTGTTTCCTTGATATTTTTCTGACATCTGGGACATATTTTCATATTTTAATTATAATGCATAGAAAAAGAAAAGTCAATTGCCTTATAATTTTAATATGAAAAGAGAAAATTTTTTTCTTATTTTACTTTTTCTTTTGTTACTTTTTTTTTCTTTGTATAGATATATAAAAATTACTAAAGATACAAATGGAATATTTTTTTTTCCTGTTGATGATTCTTATATTACACTTTCCTATTCTCTTCAAATGGCAAAAGGTTTTCCCTTTAAATTTAATGAAGATGAGCCAAGAATTCCAATGGAACCCTCTTTTTTTGCTCAAATTTTTTATTCTTTAATATATAAATTGGGTATAAAAAATACTCAAGAATTTTCTTCAGTTATTTTCTGGATTAACGTCATTTTTTTACTCCTTAGTATTTTTCTAATTTTTTATATATTTAAAATTTGCACGAATGATAATTTTTTAAGTTTTGTCGCAGTATTTATGCTTTCCCTTTTTGTTCCTTTTAGATACATTTTTTATTTAGGAATGGGGCATAGTTTTTTAACCCTTTTTTTCTATTTGAATATAATATTTTTTCTTTTAAAAAAAGAGATTCCATTTTTTATTTCAGGGATTTTTTTAGCAATTTCTCGGCCTGAAACTATATTCATAATTTTAATATTTTTAATTTATTTTTTTATTAAAAAGGAAAAAAAATTTTTATTTTATACAATCCCTTTGATTTTTATATGGGCGATTCCTTCCATAATTTATTTCTTAACTTCAAAAACATTTTTACCAACAGGTATACATACCCAATCCCTTTTCTTTTTTTATTCTTTTCCTGCAATATTTTCTCTTTTAACAGAATATTTTAGAGATTATTTTATTGGTGTTTTTTTTGGATTTTATCCTTCTTTATGGGAAAGTGGTAATATAGAATTTTATTCAAGTCAATTACCTTTTGGCTTTTTTATTTTTTTTCTTATTGGCCTTTTTAGTAAAAAAGTGTTTTCAAATGAAAAGGCAAAAGAATTTATATATATTTCTCTTATAAATTTTTTAATTTTCTGGATTATTTCCGGCTTTACAGTTTTTAGGGGAGTTCATCTTCTCCGTCATACTGTTTGGCTTTTCCCTTTTATATTTTTAGTTTCTAATTTTGGAATTGATTTTTTAGTTAAAAAAATAAAATTTTTGTATATAAAACAAATTATTTATTTATTTTATTTTTTAATCCTTTTATTTCAAAGTATAGATTTTGAAAATAAAAACATATTCATTACAGTTTATAAAAATTATCCCCATTATGTGGCTTCAAAATGGATAAAAGAAAACATAAAAGAGGGAGAATTTCTTTCAATCACAGGGGCTCGTTTAAAATTTTTTACGCAAAAAAAAGTTTTCCCTTTTTCAGCCAGTTTAAATTGGAGAATGTATAAATATTCAAGAGAATTTCATCCTTCTAATTATTTTGAACTTTTAAAGTATCATTTTAAAAAGGATGGAAAATATTATATTTATTTTAGTTTGGATGATGAAGAAGTTCCTTGGTTTAATTCCTTTACATTTTTGGCAGATACAATCGTTTATTATCAAAGACAAGTTACAGGAAATTATGTTAAAATAGGTAAAGTTAATATAAATAAGATTTTTGATGCTCAAAAAATTTATACTGAAGGTTCTTATGAGATAATAGATTATTTAGATATTGGAGACCCAATTTCAGAAAAAACTCATAAATATTTCTATATGCGTGAACCCTTAATAAAAATAAGATTTTTTCCAATTGTTGGTAAAATAAATGGTAAGGAATTTATTGAAGGTGGCATTTTTTCAAGAGGTGAAAGATTTAATTTTTATATAAAAGGAGAAATAAAAGACAATATATATTTAATATGCAGGATGGCAAAAAGTATTAATTTTTCAATGACAATTTATAAAAATATTTCACCCAGTTTTTTAGAACTTCCTTTTCAGCAAATCCAAATATATTTAAATGGAAATTATGTAGGTCTATTTAATTTGAAAGATGTGGAAAATTTTAAAGAATTTGTTATAAATTTACCAAAAAAATTTTTAAAACAAGGTAAAAATGAATTATTTATTACTCTTCCCCATATAAGCGTAAATTATTGGATTGTTAGGAAATTAGATTGATTTTTTATAAACCTTTATTTTATAATAATATTCTTAATGGAAAAGATTAATAAGATAATTGATGACTTTTTCAAAAATTTCCCTAAAAGTAAAAGAAAAGAAGCAGGGGTTTTTTCCCTTTTTTATGAAATTTTACCATTAAAATATAGAAATCATTTGAAAATTGAAGATGTAAGAGACGGAATTGTTTTTTTAAAAACTTCTTCACCTTTTATAAAAAATGAAATTTCTTTTATAAAGAATGAAATTATAAAAAAAATAAATGAAAGAATTGGTGAAAATTTTATTAAGGAGATAAAAATAAGGAGAGGTAAATGAAGGAAGAAAGGTATGATTCTTCAAAAATTCAGGTTCTTCCAGGTCTTGAAGGGGTAAGAAGAAGACCGGCAATGTATATAGGTGATATTGGGAAAAGGGGACTTCATCACCTTATATTTGAGATTGTTGATAATAGTATAGATGAAGCACTTGCTGGTTTTTGTTCAAAAATTGAGGTTATTTTACATAAAGATAATTCTTGTAGTGTAATAGATAATGGAAGAGGAATTCCAGTTGATTTACATCCTGAATTTAAAAAACCCGGTGTTGAAATTGTAATGACAACTTTACATGCAGGAGGTAAATTTGATGAAAAAGTTTATGTGATTTCAGGAGGACTTCATGGTGTTGGTGCATCTGTTGTTTGTGCTCTTTCAGAATATATGAAAGTATGGGTTAAAAGAGATGGGAAAATATGGTATCAAGAATTTTCAAGAGGTTATAAGATTTCCGAACTAAAAGAAATTGGAGATACAAAAGAAAAGGGAACCCATGTTAGGTTTAAGCCAGATAGAGAAATATTTAAAAAAATAGATTTTGAGTATGAGATAGTTAGGGATAGACTTTTGGAACTTTCATTTCTTGTTGAAGATGTTGAAATAATATTAAGAGATGAAAGAATTAAGAAAGAAGAAGTTTTTAAAAATAGAGGAGGACTTATTTCCTTTGTCAATTATCTTGATGAGGCAAGAAATCCAATATGTGAGCCCTTCTATTTTAAAGAGGAAAGAGAGGGTATTATAATTGAAATTGCTATGGAATATAACGATTCTTATCTTGAAAACATTTTAAGTTTTGTAAATACTATAAATACTCATGAAGGTGGAACTCATGTATCTGGTTTTAAATCTGCTCTTACAAAGTGTTTAAATGATTTTGGGAAGAAAAATGGATATTTAAAAGAAGGTTTTTTGTTACAAGGTGAAGATACAAGAGAAGGTCTTACTGCTGTAATTCATATAAAAATGAGGAACCCTCAATTTGAAGGGCAAACAAAAACAAAGCTTGGAAATACACATGTAAAAGGGATTGTTGAGTCAGCATTTTATGAAAAATTTTACAGATATTTAGAAGAAAAGCCAAAGGATGCAGAAAGAATAATTCAAAAAGTGATTTTAACGGCAAAGTCAAGAGAGGCAGCAAGAAAGGCAAGAGAACTTGTTAGGAGGAAAAGTTTTTTAGAATCTGATTCTCTTCCGGGAAAACTGGCTGATTGTATTTCAAAAAATCCTGCTGAAAGTGAGCTTTTTATAGTTGAAGGTGAATCTGCTGGAGGAAGTGCAAAACAAGCAAGGATGAGAGAATTTCAAGCAATTTTACCACTTAAGGGTAAAATTTTAAATGTTGAAAAGGCTTCAATTGAAAAGATAATAGCAAATGAAGAGATAAAGGTTTTATTTCAGGCAATAGGGACAGGATTTGGGGAAGAAGAGTGTGACCCTTCAAAGGCAAGGTATCATAAAATAATAATAATGACTGATGCTGATGTTGATGGTTCTCATATAAGAACTCTTCTTTTAACACTTTTTTATAGATATTTAAGACCTTTAATAGAAGCAGGCTACCTTTATATAGCGC
>Ga0197143_1000839_pt1 | contig 28851 bp, 22 predicted proteins | sample GBS70_MetaG_FD_148603 | JGI IMG/M metagenome (GOLD analysis project Ga0197143, IMG submission 148603) | Sediment microbial communities from Great Boiling Springs, Gerlach, Nevada, United States - GBS 70_MetaG | ecosystem: Environmental > Aquatic > Thermal springs > Hot (42-90C) > Sediment... | reverse complement strand
TCCAGTTGTGAAGGTAAGGTTCCCGCTGTGCCCATACTATACCCCATCGATAACAGTGAAGTCAAGGGGTGTCGTCGATCGGCGGGCGGTTTGAACTCAAGTGCCCAAAAACCGCCGATCGACGACACCTGTCATATCGGAACACCAAATATTGTAGCAACTCTGCTGAACTCAGCACTACCTGTTGCGTCCACCACCACCCTATGTCGTCGAACGACTGGTCAGTTAACCCTTGAGCGCAACCATCTTCGCCTCGAGGCGTTAGGTCAGGTACACTTCAGGCTATGAGTCGTGGCGAACTTGCGCTGAAGGAGATGCCTGTGGTGGCGCGCTACCCCGCCAATCGGGTGCGGGCGATTGCGATGCCCGTTGGTGGGATTGGCACGGGCTGTTTCGCGTTGGCGGGCGACGGCGCGCTGGTGGACTGGCAGTTGATGAGCCGTCCGCATCGGGGCTGGCGTCCGCCGTGGGCGCACCTGCTGCTGCGGGTACAGCCGCAGGGCGAGCGGGCGCGCCTGCGCGTGCTGGAGGGCATTACGCGCCTGCAACTGGACGCCGATCACGGCGCGCCGCAGACGCTGGCAGGGCTGCCCCACATGCGCCCGCTGGGCTTCGAAGCGGCTTACCCGTTCGGACGCGCCCTGCTACGCGACCCCGAACTGCCGCTGGAGTGCGCCGTTGAAGCGTTCAACCCGCTGATTCCCGAAGCGACTGACGATTCGAGCTTGCCGTTCGCGCTGCTGACCGTCGCGCTGCACAACCGTGGGCGCGTACCGCTGGAGGCGAGCGTCGTGTTCGTGCTGACGAACTTCATCGGCGACGACGGCATCGTGCGCGATCAGAAGGGCAACATCACCGAGTTTGCGCGGGCGCACGGCTGGCGCGGGCTGCTGTGCCGCAAGGCGACCGAGCAGCGTTCCCCGCGCTGGGGCACGCTTGCGCTGCTGACGGACGCCGAGAACGCTGTTGTCGCGCGTCGCTGGGCGTTCCGACGCTGGGACTTGCCCACGACGCTGATGCCGCTGACCGACTGGCTGCTGGAGAACCCCGTTGTGCCCGACGCTGCGCCGCGCCAGCCCTGCCCGCCCAGCGACGAGCGCGGCTGGGAATCGTCGGTCTCCGTACCCGTATCGCTTGCGCCCAACCAGACCGCGCGCATGCGCTTCCTGCTGTGCTGGCACTTCCCGTACCGCAACATGCGCGAGGTGGGCTGGTGGCACGGCGAGAGCGACCCCATCGTGCGCAACTACTACGCGCTGCGCTTTGAGGATGCACGGCGCGTCGCCGAGTTCGTTATCCCGCGCCTGCCCGACCTGTGGGAGCGCACCGCCCGCTTCGTGGAGGGCGTCATCGCCCGCCATCCCGCGCCGATTGCCGAATCCGCGCTCAACTGCCTTGCCGTGCTGCGCAGCCCGACCGTCTTCCGACTGGAGGACGGCACTTTCTGCGGGTTCGAGGGCTGCAACGCCGACACGGGCTGCTGCTTCGGCTCCTGCACGCATGTGTGGAACTACGAGCAGGCGACCGTCTCGCTGTTTCCCGACCTGCACCGCTCGATGCTGGAGGCGCACCTGCGCTACGGGACGATGGACGACGGGGCGCATCGGTTTCGGCTGGACTTGCCGCTGGGCGCGAACGCCTACGCGCATGCTGCCGCCGACGGGCAGATGGGGCTGATTGTGCGCAGCTACATGCAGTATCGGCGCACGGGCGACCGCGCGTGGCTGGAACGCTGGTACCCCACGCTCAAAAAACTGCTCGCCTTCGCCTGGCTGCCCGGCAGCTGGGACGCCGACCAAGACGGCGTCATGGAGGGCGCGCAACACAACACCTACGATGTGGAGTTTTTCGGACCGAACCCTGTGTGCGGCAGTTGGTATCTGGCAGCGCTCAGGGCGATGGAAGAGGCGGCACGCCTGATGGGCGACACGGAGTTCGCCCAGAAGTGTCGCACGCTTTTCGAAAATGGCAGCCGCTGGATGGACGCGAACCTGTTCAACGGCGAGTTTTATGTGCAGCAAATCCGCCCCGTACCCGACAACCCGCATCCGATGACCACCCCGCGCAAGGGCGACTACCCGCACTACCGCGACAGTCAACTCGGCGAGGCGTGCTGCATCGACCAGCTGATTGGGCAATACAAGGCGAACCGTGCGGGGTTAGGCGACCTGCTGCGACGGGAGCATATCCGCACGGCGTTGCGCTCCGTGCTGCGCTACAATTTCCAGCGCACGCTGAACCAGCACTACAACTACGGGCGCACCTACGCGACGGGCGACGAGCGCGGCGTCGTCACGGGAACCTACCCGCGTGGGGGTAAGCCGAGCTTGCCGTTCCCGTACCAGTCCGAGTGCTGGACGGGGCTGGAGTATGCCTTTGCACGCCTGCTTCTGGACTACGGCTTCAAACGCGAGGCGTTGCAGGTGGTGCAAGCCATTCGCGCCCGACACGACGGCGCGAAACGCAACCCGTTCAACGAACCCGAATGCGGCAGCTACTACGCCCGCAGTATGTCGGCTTGGTCGCTGGTGGAGGATAAGTGATGGGCTCAGCGGCGATGTTGCGCATAGGAGCGCACGCTCCCGCAACATTGCCGCTGCGAGGCGATTCCATCGATGGGGTACCAGCAGGAGTTCCGCAAATGGGGTAGAATCCTCACTCCCACCAGAGGAGAGGAGGACATTTTCCATGAAGGTTCAGCTCAATCGCGAACAGTTCGATGATGCGCTTAGCGTTGTGGCGGGGGCGGCGGCAGCACGCGCCTCGTTGCCAATACTCAGTCATCTCTACATTGAGGCGCAAAGCGACACGGTGCGCATAGTTGGCAGCGACCTCGAGCAGTGGGTGGAGTGCCGAATCCCTGCTTTAGTCGGCGAGGATGGTGCAACGACACTGCCTGCACGCCTGCTGACCGAACTGGTCGGCTCGCTTGGTGGCGAGGACATCCACATCGAATCGGGCGAACGCTATCAAGCCGTGCTGACCAGTGGCGACTCGCGCTACCAGCTGATGGGGCTGCCCGCTGACGAGTATCCGCCCATCCCCGACATCGAGTCACCCAGCGAACTCGCACTGCCCGCCAAGCAGTTCCTGGAGATGGTCGAGTCGGTGGAGTTCGCCGTGTCCAAAGAGGAGACGCGTCAGGCATTGACGGGCATCCGCATGGAGTTCGAGGGCGACACGCTGCGTTTGGTGGCGACCGACACACACCGCCTTGCCGTGCGCACGGCGCATATCGATTCGGGCGCGGGCGCACCAACCGCCGCAATCGTGCCGCTGAAAGCCATTCAGCTCGTGCGGAAAATCCCCGCGGGCGAGACCATCACCCTGCGGCTGGGGCAGCATCGCGCCGCGTTTCTGGGCGAGAACGCCGCCGTCTACACCCAACTGATTGAGGGTCAGTATCCGAACTACCAGCGCGTAATCCCGCAGGAGTTTACACGCCAGTGGACACTGATGACGCAGGACTTCCGCAATGCGCTACGCCGTGCTTACTTAGTGGCGCGCAGCAACTCGAACAAGGTCTACCTACGCACGGACGGCGAGAAGCTGGTCATCACCGCACGCGGCGATGTCGGCGAGGCGACTGAGCGGGTGGATGTGGTGCGCGTCGGCGACGACCTTGAGATCGCCTTCAACGCTCGATACTTGCTCGATGTGCTGGATGTAGTCAATAGCGAAGGCGTCGTGATGGAGTTGACCGAAGCGTTGCGCCCCGCGGTCGTCAAGCCCGCCGAAATGAACGATTACCTGTGCGTGATTATGCCGATGGCGCTTTAGCTGAACACGGGGCGCCCCACGGTAGGCAACCACGAGGGCGCCCCACTACCAGAGAAATCCCACAGAGAAGCCATTTACCAGATTCGCCGATTCACCTACGCAACTATTCCCCTGACAGGCGCGTTGGGGTACCATAGAGAGTGCGAGGCGCGGATGCCTCGCAAGGAGGGATTAGAATGGCGCGTAAGATTCTGATGCTGGTTGGGGATTACGCCGAAGACTATGAGGTCATGGTGCCGTTTCAGGCCCTGCAAATGGTCGGCTTCGAGGTGCATGCGGTCTGCCCTGGCAAGCGTGCGGGACAGAAGATTCGCACAGCGGTTCACGACTTCGAGGGTGACCAGACCTATTCCGAGAAGCCCGGGCACAACTTCACGCTGAACTACTCGTTCGACGAGGTGAACCCAGCCGACTACGCCGCGCTGGTGGTGTCGGGTGGACGCGCGCCCGAATACATCCGTCGCGAGCCGAAAGTGCTGGAGATAGTGCGCCACTTTTTTGAGGCGAACAAGCCCGTCGCGGCGATTTGCCACGGGCTGCAGGTGCTGACCGCTGCAGGCGTGCTGCAGGGGCGCACGGCGACCGCCTACCCCGCCGTCGGTCCCGAACTGACGCTGGCAGGGGCGCGCTACGAGGAAGTGCCCGTCGACAAGGCGGTTGTGGACGGCAATCTCGTTACTGCGCCCGCATGGCCCGCGCACCCCGAATGGCTGGCGAAGTTCCTGCAGGTGCTGGGCGTGCGGATTGAGGGCGTGTAGTGGCTACAGGGCGGCTTCGCCGCGCTCCTCGGTGCGGATGCGTATCGCGTCGGCATAGGGCAAGACGAAGATTTTGCCGTCGTCGGGCTGACCCGTGCGAGCGTGGCGAAGCACCGCCTCGATAATCGGCTCCACCTGCTCGTCGGGCACGACCAACTCCAGGCGCAGGCGGATAGGCAGGCGAATCAGCGTCTCCTCGCCGAACCAGTCGGTTTCAGGCGGGCTGCTGCCGCACCCGCGCACTTCACTAACGGTCATGCCCGTAATCCCCAGTTCGTTCAGCGCGGTCTTGACCGCCTCCAGCGTGTGCGGGCGGATGATACAGTCTACTTTTTTCATAGGGGTGTAATTAGCGTCGGGCAAGTGGCGTACTCGTCGCGCGGTTCAGGATAGTCCAGCACATAGTGCAGCCCGCGGCTCTCTTTGCGGGCGAGTGCGCTCTGGGTAATCAGCAGGGCGCACGCAGCGAGGTTGCGCACCTCACACGAGTCGACGGTCGGGTGCGTCTGGCGGTAGGCAGCTTCCAGTTGCGCGGCAAGCGGCTCCAGCGTGCAGAACGCCTCCTGAAGGCGGGCAACTGTGCGCACGATGCCCACGCGCTTGTGCATCACCTGGCGGATGCGTAGCCGCGTGGCGTCCCAGTTATCGGCGTTGTCGTCGAGCGTGGGGGCGGGCGTCGGGGGCGCAAGATGCGCCGTAATGCACGACGGCTTCGGCTGCGGTGGCGGCTCGTCGAGGCGCGTGGTCGCGTGAATCGCCGCACGCTCGGCGAACACCAACGCCTCCAGCAGCGAGTTGCTCGCCAAGCGGTTCGCGCCATGCACGCCCGTGTAGGCGACCTCACCGCAGGCGTACAGGCGCGGAATCGTCGTGCGCCCGTGCAAGTCCGTCCACACCCCACCGCAGGTGTAGTGCGCCGCAGGCACCACAGGAATCGGCTCGCGCGTGATGTCGATGCCGTACTGCAGACAGGTCTGGTAGATGGTCGGGAAGCGTCGCTTGATGAATTCGGCGTCCAGGTGGGTGATGTCGAGGTAGACACATGGGTCGCCTGTCTTTTTGAGTTCGGCGTCGATGGCGCGAGCGACGATATCACGCGGGGCGAGTTCGGCGCGCGGGTCGTAGTCGGGCATGAAGCGGTAGCCGTCGCGTCGCTTGAGCAGTCCGCCCTCGCCGCGCACCGCCTCCGAAATCAGGAACGACGGTGCGTCCGTGTGGTACAGCGTCGTCGGGTGGAACTGGATGAACTCCATGTTAGCGATGACCGCGCCCGCACGCCACGCCATAGCAATGCCGTCGCCTGTGGCAATCGGCGGATTGCTCGTGTGCAGGTAGACTTGTCCACAGCCACCTGTCGCCAGCAACACTGCCCGCGCCCGAATTTCGAACAAGTCACCCGTGAGCGTGTCCAGCACGCGCGCCCCAACACACATCCCGTTCTGGAGCAGTAAGTCCAGCGCCTGATAGTGCTCCAAGAGAGTGATATGGGGTGTTTTGCGAGCGGCGATGAGCAGCGTGCGTTCGATTTCGTAGCCTGTATGGTCGGCGGCGTGCAGGATACGGTTGCGCGAGTGTCCGCCTTCGCGCCCCAACGCAAGACTGCCGTCAGGATTGCGGTCGAACTGTGCGCCGAGTTCGATGAGCCATTGCACCATGCGCGGTCCTTCGCGCACCAGCACCTCGACGGCTTCGCGGTCGCACAGCCCCGCACCTGCGCTTAGCGTGTCCTGCAGGTGCAGTTCCCACGAGTCGTCCGCGCCTATTGCGGCGGCGATACCGCCCTGCGCGTAGTTCGTATTCGACTCGGAGCGCTGCTTTTTTGTGAGGATGGCGACTGTGCCGTGGGGCGCAGCATTCAGCGCAAAGGTCAGCCCTGCGATTCCACTACCCAGCACCAGGAAGTCATACTCCATCGCTGTCTCCGCGTTGCGCCTGCCCGTTCACGCAGGGTGCGTCCTCGGTCGCGTGGTACGACAGCACTGCCAGCTCCTGCAGGAACGATACATTGCGCACATGCACATGGGGAGGCGTGCGTATGATTGTCGGCGCGAAGTTCAGGATTCCCGTGACGCCTGCGCGAATGAGCGCGTCGGCGACCTCTTGTGCGGCGTGTGCAGGCACTGCGATGATGCCCAGCCGCGCGCCGATTCGCGCGTTCACCTCACAGATTCGGGCGATGTCCTCTATAATCAGGTCGCCGAAGGGTCGCCCGATTTTGACGAAGTTGTTGTCGAACACAGCGGCAATGCGCAGGCGATGCGCCCGAAAGTTCGGGTAGCCCACCAACGCGGAGCCGAGGTTGCCCGCCCCAACCAGCAGAATCGGCTGCTCCTCGTCCAAGTGCAGGATCTGCTCGATGCGCTCAATGAGCGATTGCACCGAGTAGCCCACGCCTGGCTTGCCGAACTCGCCGAAGTAGGAGAGGTCTTTACGGAACTGTGCCGCACTGATGCCCGAAAACTGCTCCATCTCCTGCGAGGAGATTGTCTGGATGCCCGATTCGTAGGCATCCAGAAGCACGCGCAGGTAGATGGCTAACCGTTCGAGTGTCGGCACAGGCACGCGCGTCTGTGTCATGGCGATCAAAAGGCGTCGGGCAGGAACTCTCCTGCCCGACCTTGGCGATTACTGTAAGTCCGTGTCGATGAGCGCGAGCGCCTCTTCGAGTTCGAGCCCTTGGTTGCGGCGCAGGTCTTCGATGCGTTCGCCGATTTGGCGCAGTTTGCGCAGAGCGCGCAGTTCGAGCTGGCGTACACGCTCACGCGTGATTTTGAGTTCCGCGCCGACCTCTTCGAGCGTGCGCTGGCGTCCGTCGTCCAGCCCGAAGCGCAGGCGCACCACATCGCGCTCGCGCGGCTGCAGCTTCTCCAAAATCATGTCGATCTGCTCGCGCAGGATGAGCCGCTCCGTGACATCTTCGGGCGTGGGCACGATGTCGGTGGACGGGATGAACTCGCCCAGCGTGGCGTTGTCGCGCTCACCAACGGGGCTTTCGATGGAGATTGGCTCCACCGCCGCGCGCCGAATCTCCCGCACGCGCTCAACGGACATCTTCGTCTCGGCGGCAATCTCCTCGTCGGTCGGCTCACGCTGCAGAATCTGCTGCAGGCGCAGCTCGGTCTTAATGACCTTGTTGATGAGCTCCGCTACATACACTGGGATGCGGATGGTGCGGCTGTTGTTGATGACCGCGCGGGCAATCGCGCGCCGAATCCACCAAGTGGCGTAGGTGCTGAAGCGGAACCCGCGTTCGGGGTCGAACTTTTCGACGGCGCGAATCAGCCCCAGATTGCCTTCCTGAATCAGGTCGGCAAGCGAGATGCCACGCGAGGCATACCGCTTAGCAATGCTGACCACCAAACGCAGGTTCGATTCAATCAGCCGTCGCTTTGCCTCTTCGGCTTCTTGGAGGCGCACGGCAAGCTCCCAAGTGGGCAGATTCGCCGCTTTCGCCCACTCCTCCTCGCTAATGCTCTCTGGGTCTACCTTGCGCTTGTCAGCGAGCTGCTTACGGATTTTGTAGAGCCGTTCCCCCTCTTGCACCTGCTGCGAGTATCGAATTTCCTCTTCGGGTGTGAGCAGCTGCGAGCGTCGGCTTTGGAGCATCCAGAGTTCAACCTCGACACTGTCATCCTCGTGCGGGGTCTCCTCGCCGACGCCACCCCAGAAGTCCACTTCCTCCTCGTCGCCCAGCTCATCGCCCAGTTCCAGACCACCGATGCTCAGCGACGAGAAGTCGTCGTCCAATATATCGAGATCGTCCACTTCGGGCGTCTCCATCTCCAGCTCGAGCGGGTCATCGTACGCCGAGTCCCGCCCGACCTTGCTCAGACGAGCCGATGCCTGCGTGTCCATCAAAATATCCATCTCCTCATCCAATACAGGCACTTCGATAACACCTCCTATTGACGAGCGCGTTTGTGAACGGGTTCACAATCTTGCTCACGCTCTGGTTTTTCATATCGAGCGTTCCTACCCGAAAGGGTATACGATTCGCCCCTGCCGTGAGTTCCGCTGCAGGAGACGCCGAGTCTTAATTATAGCCCGACGGGCGGTTTTCCTGCTTAATCGGCGGTTCTCGAACGGAATTTCACAGGGTAGACGCCTCCGTTGGCGTTGCCCGCCGAAATTATAACAAGAAAACGCCGATTTGTCAAGGGGTTGGGCGGCTATATGGGGGGAATTTGCCCCCGAATCCACTACTTGTAGGCGTTGCTGGGCGTTCATGACTCGTGCAGGTACGCCTCCAGTTTTTGGCGGAGCAGTTCGCGAGCGCGGTGCAGGCGCGCTTTGACCGCCGCTTGCGTGATGCCCAGCCGTTGCGCGGTCTCTTCGGTGGAGAGTCCCTCGATGTCGCGCAGCACCAGCACGGGGCGCAGCGAGTCGGGCAACTCCGCCACCGCTTGCTGCACGCGCTCACGCAGGTCGTTCTCGATCACAATCGCTTCGGGGTCTTGCGCGTGCTGGTCAATCAGTTGGCGCAGGATGGCTTGCCCCTCTTCGGTGTTCAGCGGGTCGTCCAGCGAGTAAAGGCGGTCTAAGTCGCGTCGGGCGCGAATGCACAGCCGCCGCGCGATAGTATAGAGCCAGGTAGCGAAGTTGGCGTCCCCGCGAAACTGTTGCAGCGCCTTGAAGGCGTTGAGCAGCGCCTCTTGCAACACATCGTGCGTCGTGTCGGGGTTGCCCCCGCAGGCGCGCAGCAGGGAACGGAATACCCTGTCGCGATGGCGTGCCCAGAGCCGATCGAACGCCTCGTTGTCGCCTTGCTTGGCTGCCTCAATCAAGTAAGTGTCGTCGCTCATCATCCTAACCTTAATTACGCAACTTGCCGAAAGTATGCACCTCGCCTGACAGCGGAATCAGTGTGGGATATGCCACCATGTTCACATATCGCCGACGGTACGCGCCGCCTGAATCGCGTGCCAGTTGCTGCGCCTTGCCCAGCGATTCGAGCCACGCCGAGTTGAAATTGAACCCTGCCCGTTTGAGCGGGTCGGGATCCAGCGCGTAGCCCCATAGGACGATACGGGTGGTCGTTTGCTTTCCCTCAGAATCTCTATCAGTTGCTTGTTGCACGGCTTGCAGCAGCACCCTAAGGTCGGTTTCGGGGTCAAGCCAGCAAGTGGCATCGATGGCGCGCGCCTTGCCTGCGCTGTAGTAGCGTAGCCACTCCGCCAAGCGCGTGGCGGCGATCATCACATCGCCCGCGCGAATGCCAGGCGCGAACGCCTCCGCCTCCTGACGCTCGGTGTCGTACTCGGTGGAGCGCAGGGTCGCAAGTTTCATCAGCCCGAACAGCAGCAGCACGACCACCAGTGCAGGCGCTGCCAGGCTGAGACGGCGCACATCCTCGTCCACATAACTGCCGAGCCAGCCACCCAGCGCCACAATCGCCCAAAACAGCGTCCACAAATAGAACGCCTGCCGATCGCCTTGCCACAGCACCAGCACAATCAGTGCAAACAGCAGGGTTAACCCGCCCACGCCCCGCACCGCGCCCACCAACCGCTCGGTCGGCACGCGCTCGCCCGACGACCGTATCACCCCCAGCACAATCACGAACGCCAGCGCCAGCAGCAAAAACAGCCCCTTGATTAGCGTGACAAAACGCCCGCCGACATAGTATTGGTACACATCGCGCACGCGGAACGGCTGCCCCAGCGCGAGAATCGCGTTTTGCACCTGCTCGCCCATCGCGCGCCAATACAGCCCCGAATAGCGCGGGATGTCCACTGCGCTTGCACCTTCGCCCGTCCAGAGCCACTCCACAATCGACGGTTTGGGTCGCGTTGCGCCGCCGACCTGCACTGTGCTGGGCAAGACGGCGAAGTAGACGATCAGGTAGCCCACGAGCGCAACGCCCACTGCCGCGCCAAGTAGCCCCGCGCCACTGCCCCGACGCAGCCCGAGAATGCCGACCGCCAACGCAGGAATGAGCGCAAACAGATTCACCAACCCCAGCACGCCCGCCAACACGCCCAGCCGCGTGCCATATCTCGTGTCCAACTCGCGCTCTGCCAGCCAGCGAATCGCGTTTAGCCCCCACCACGCCATTAACAACATCGACAGCGCCGCTACAGGCAACATCGTCGCGCTCACCCACGCGACATTCGCGCCGTAAAACAGGAAAGTGAGCCAGCCGCGCAACCCCGCGCTCAGCCCCGCTAAGCGCAGTATCCGATACAGGATAAGCCCCGACGCCCAGATACTCAACGCGCCTACAATCTGCGCCGCGTCCACCAGCGGCAGCACGAACTTCAGCGGCAGCGTCACGAGCCACAACAGCAACACGCCCAACACGCCATGCCCACTCCACCAAGTCGTCGAGGCGCGACTAATCCCCTCCGAAACCGCTGCAATCTGGCGCAGACCTTCGTAGTCAACATAGTACGAGCGCAACACAATACACGCCAGCGCGTACACGACGCTGCCCAGCCAAATCCCGAACGGAATGCCTAAAATCTCCCTCCGTAGCATGCGTTCACTCCGTGTAAGTAACGATGTGGCGCAGCAGGTCTTTCACCTGCTCGCGTGTCGGCTGGACAGGATTGAACAGAATCGAGCCATCCGCCAGCGTCAGGTCGGCAAGCGTCTCCAAGTCGCTCTCGGAAACTTCCACGCCGACATCGATCAGGTGCGCAGGTAGCCCGACCTCGCTCATCAGTTGGCGCACGCGCAGAACCGCGTCTTCAGCCGTGAAGGTCTTGTCCCACACGCCGCCTTGCACCACTGCGCCTGGCATCGGCACGACCTCCGACTGCATATGCGCGTAGCCCATCACTTGGGCGATTTCCTCGAACCGCTCGCGTCGGCTTTCGAGGTTGAAGTGCATCGCCACGGGCAGCGCGAGCGCGCAGCACAGCCCGTGTGGCAGGTCGTACAGTCCGCCCAGTGCGTGCGCCATTGCGTGCGCCAGCCCCACCATGCTGTTGTTGAACGCTGCGCCCGCGATTGTCGCGGCGAACGCCATCGCCCCACGCGCTTCCATATCCTCGCTGCCGTTGGCGACGGCACGCGGCAGATAGCGCGTAATCAGCCGTATCGCCTCGAACGCCAGCATGTCCGAGAACGGGTTGGCTTGCAGATCGACAATCGCTTCGATAGCGTGTGTGAGCGCGTCCAGCCCCGTTTGCGCGGTGGCGTCGGGGGGCAGGTTGCGCGTCATCTCGGGGTCAACAATCGCCAAGTGGGGCGCGAGGTAGCGACTGAGTACGGGCATCTTTTGGTGTTTTTCCGTGTCGGTGAACATCGCGATGAAAGTGACTTCGCTGCCTGTGCCTGCGGTGGTGGGGATGGCGACCAGTGGCTTGCACGGCGCGGGGACGGTGTCCGTGCCCTCGTAGTCGCGCACGCGCCCGCCGTGGGTGCGAATAGCGTTGATGAGCTTCGCGCTGTCCATCACACTGCCCCCGCCGACAGCAATTACCACATCGACCGCCTGCGCATCGGGAACCGCCGCCTCGATGCTCTCAATCGTGGGGTTCGGCACGACGCCCGTGTAGAGGCTGTAGCGCACGCCCTGCGCCTGCAACTGCGCCTCCACAGGCTGCGTCAGACCCGCCTTGTGGACGCCCGCGTCCGTAACGATGAGCGCGCTCTCCCAACCGTTCAAACTGCACTCGAAGCCCAAGTTCTCCACTGCGCCCTGCCCAAACAGCAGGCGCGTTGGCATCTCGAAACCGAAAATCGTGCTCAGCATGGCACCACAGGCTATTCGGCGCAACAGAGGTGATTCCTGCTGTGTGCTGACCACCTCACCCAACGCTCACTGATTCCACCCCAAGTGCCCGTTGATGGAAATCGTGTAGACCGCCTGACCCGTAAAGAGGTGATACACCGCCAGCGGCATATCAATGGCAAACTCACCCAAAATCACGCCAATCGCCACGGCGCGCAGCTTCTCGTAGCCCGTCAAGCCAAAATAGCGGTTCACAAACAGTTTGATCAATAGCACAATCCCCAGCCCGAACCACACATAGTCGATGCCGAAGTTCATCGATAGAGCGTAGCCCGCAGGGTGAATTGGAAAGCCTGGGATGCGGTAGCGGATGAAGTCCAGCAGTAGCACGAAGCAGAACGCGCCTGTGAAGAAGGCGATTGCCGTGACATTCGGCGGGTAGCGATTGTCGGCGAGTTGGGTAATCACGCCCGCCATGCTGCCGCCCATGTCGCCCGCGCCGTCGCGATAGTAGCGGTTGATGCTGAACACCTCGCCCAGAAAGATGCCTAACAACACCGCCGCCGCCATCACGAAAAACAGTGCGCGCTGATTGAGCCGCGCAATCTCGCCCATCTTCATCGACTCCAACTGATACGGCATCGGGTGCGTGCGATGCAGGCGGTTCATGAAGTGGAAGGTGGTCATCAGCTTCGCGATCGTCGATTCGGTCAGGTTCTGCGTGCCCGTGAAGGCGATCATCAGTTGGTGGGGTCCCATGAACGCCATCTCGTGGATGGGCGCGCCCAGTTGCGCCCGCAGGCGGGTCACCACCACGCTGAACGCCATATACAGCGCGACATAAATCGTCACCAACCACCATGGTAGCCCAACGGCGACGCCCAGCCCGATTAGCCCCATCAGGCTCACGATTAGCCCGATGAACGCCGTGCGCGCCGAGAGCGCGTAGCCCGCTTCAGGATTCTCGCCCGTCTTAATCTCGCGCCAGATCTCCTTCAGGTAGCCCCGCGAGGCGTAAATCACGCTCACAAACAACCCCAAAAACGCGCCCCACGACTGCTCGCTGAAATATGGCGGCTGCGGCACCAAGTACCCCCCACCGAACACGCCTTGCTCGTACCCCATCGCCGCTGTGATGACCTGCATACCCTTGCGCACAAAGTAAAACAGCACGCTCGAAAACAGCAAGTCATTCGGCACGAACACCCCAATCGCCGCCATGTAGGGGAACAGCCCGACGGGGATCCAGCCCACCTGATTCCACGGCGGGGAAGTGAAGTAGTCGTTCAGCGCAGCAAGGAATCGCACATTGATGCGCGGGATCCACGGGAAGAACATATGCAGCCCGTTGATGACGCCGATGGTGAAGGTCACCACGAACGCGCCCCACAGGTAGCGACTGCGCCACAGCGGGGACTGCGGCTGGCACAGCAGCATCGGCACTTGGATAATCGGGAACGCCAGCCGCTCCTGTTGCGTCCACAGGCGGCGCATCAGCGTATTGATGCACAGCATTGCCAGCGTCGCGAAGCCGAACAGCCCCATCCAGCCCAGAAAAATCGGCAACCACACGCCGAGCTTGGTCAGCGCGTAGGGGAACTTGTAGCCGCCGATGCCGTACTCGCGTATCGGCTCCGCTGTTGTGTGAAACAGCCACGGCGCCAGATGGGGCAGGATGCGATTCCGATAGGTGTCGTTATTCTCGGCATATAGCCCGAACGAGTGCCATAGCGGGGCGCACACATTCATCCACTCCGCCGCCATCGCCGTGCCCACGAATAGAATCGTGAAAATCACAACGAGGTCGGGCGTCTCCAGCAGCCAGCGACGGAATACCAGCCGCCCAATCGCGTTCAGCAGCGCCACCACCATCAGCGTCGCCACAGGCGGAATCATGAGCGAGAAAATCACGCTCAGCACAATTTCCACTGCCCAGTAGGTCGTGAACGGCAGCAGAGCAAACCCAAGGATTAGCCCGCGCAGGCGCAGACCGCGCGCCCGCTCTATCGTCGGTGTGCTGAGTAGCCCGTCGGTCTGCGTCTGCGCAGGCTCCTGCATCACAGGCTTGATGGACATACGGCATACGATTTCTGTGTGCAGGGCGCGTTTCCTGCCAACACAGCGCCAATCGAAAACTTGTCACGGACAGCAGTCAAGTTTTGTAGGTAAGGGTGGGAGATCTGTTATGGCAGGGCGCAACTTGCGACGCACACACGGAACGCTGTGGCACACGCAGGGGCTTTGCCTTCACAGTGAGGCAACCCCTATGCCGCCTGCTCAAGCGGCAGTTCGCGCACTCTGGGGACGATTGGGTAACAAAACATTGGGCAGTGCCAGCACTTACGGCACAATTTCGAGGTATAATGGGTCGGCGGAAAAAGCGCACCTGGAGAGAGTCGTGAGTGCTAATGCTTGGGATGAAATCCAGCTTGTGGTGGAAAGAGTGCTGGAAGCAGAGTGCGCAGGCGATGGGGAGCACGCACTTGAAGCGGCACGAGACCGCCTCATCGATTTGCTACGCCCCCAGATACGCGCCATGCTCCGCGCACTCACGCGCGACCACCATTTGGTAGAAGACCTCGTGCAGGAAGCGCTGCTGCATCTCTGGGCAAAAATTCCTCAATACAACCCAAAGATTGCCCCATTTAAGCATTGGGCGGGGCGCGTGGTTATCAACTATGCGTACAACATGCTGGAACGCCACATGCGCATTACACGCCACGAAGTGCGCGAATCGGAATGGCTGGATCCCGACGCTGACGAAGAGACGCCCTCAACTTCCGAGTGGGCAGCGTCGTCCGACCCTGACCCTACCGAACAGGTTAGCGAGCGCGAACGGCTGGAGTTGATCCTTGCCTGCGCCCGCAGTGCGCTCAACGATGACGAGTACCTGGTCTGGCTTGAGCAAATCGTGAACGGCTCGTCGTATCGCCAGATTGCCAAGCTGCTGGATCGCACCGAGAACTGGGCGCGACAAACCATGCTCCGCGCACGGCAAAAGGTCGCCGCCGCGATTATCCTGCATCCCAGTATCCTGAGCGAGGACGAGGTGCGCGCGGCTATCGCACGCTGTATGCAGTCCGCAGAACCGCTTACACAAGCCGAGCTCGCGCTCCTACAAGAAACTCTCCAGCACGACGGCAGTCGGAAACCCCCAGGGTGGCGGCAACTGAACTTGTTCCGCCAAGCGTGCCTCAAAGTGCTTGCGCACTTGTTGGGCTGCCTTCTCTTGATTGTCAGCAGTCTTTGAAGCAAAGAGGTGATCAGTATGAAAAAGCAAAAGCAGATGCCACAAATCGCAAGTAGTAGGACGCTCGTGGAGCGGCGTCTAATGCAGCGTCTGCGCCATGCGCCCCTTGGCGAGTGCCTCACCTTCGAGCAGTTTCTGGAGTTAGCCAAGCACGGGCGACGCACCGCAGGCTACTACGAGCAGATGACGCACATCATCTCGTGCCCTGCGTGCCGACGCGCCTATTTGGAGCTGCGCGTCATCCTTCAGGCACAACGCCCCAGCCTCGCCCGCTGGCTCAGCCGCCTCGCAACCCCGCGCCTGCCCCAGTGGGCGCTGGCGACGGGGTTCGCAGGGGTGGTCTTCGCGTTCGCAGTGTGGGCGTTTTACCCAAAGCCCGCGAGCCGTACGCTGATTGCTTCGAACCCGCCTGCGCCGAAAAATTTAGGCGTACAGAACGACACCCCTGCTACGCCTCAAAACCCCCAAGTTGCCCAACTACCGCAGAATCCAACAGCCTCCAAACAGGAGAACAATCTACGCATCCGCTCCGAACAAAAGCCCAAGCCAGGGAATTTTACACCTGAGGGGACAGGAAACCGTGAAAAAAGAATTGTGATTGCGAAGAAGCCGCCCACTGGAAATGGTGGGAGCAGTTCTCCAACGCAAATTCCCCTAACGAAGTCAGGGCGTCCCGACAGGATCCAGACTGCGCGGGAAAAGTCAGGGACGCCAGCACCCTCATCTTCTTCGGGGGCAGCGCAGGCGCAAGGCTCACCCCTTGAGTGGGAGCTGGCATCTGTCGGACGACTCCTTTCACAGGGGGCGGAGTCGTTGAGCCGTACGCTTGCCTCGCTGACGCAGGGCAGAACAGTGCGTAGCGGGCACGACGGGCGCGGCATTCAGCAGATTCGCATCCTGCAACCCGACCTGAGTGAGACCGACCTGCTGGAGGACACGACGCTAACCCTTCGATGGAGTCCCGTGGAGGACGCCGTGCGGTACAGGCTCACCCTCCGCCACAGCGATACAGGCGAAACGCTACTGGAAGAGGAGCTGCCCGCGACGCAAACACAGTTTCAACTCCGCTCCCTTGCATCAGGAGACGAGTACGAGCTGATTCTGAGTGCGCCGCGTGGCGAACGCGCCACACTCAAAACCGAGATTCGATTCCGCGTGATGTCCGAGGCGCAGCGAGAACAGTTGCGTTGGGCGCGTCAAAACAGTTCCGAAGCGCCCTTAGTGGCAGGTCTCATCTTCTACCAGCTGGAGCGCTATCAAGAAGCCCTCGACGCCCTGCAACGCGCCCAGCAGAAGTATCCTAACGACGAGACAATCACGCGCGCCCTGAATAACCTGCGCGCCCGCATACGACAATAATCGCCTCAACAAACTTAGGAGGTGAACAGGATGAAACGGCATGAGTGGAGCGATATTAACCGACAGTGCTTGGAGATCTTTGCGTTAGAGCGCGCCGCTCGCGAAGGCGTCGGTACGATAGAGGCGTCGCTGTCTGCTGCCTACGAACGGCTCAATAACGCGCTGCGTCCTATTGTGTCCGAGATGGTACGCATGTTGATTCAAGACAGGCGTGAAGCGGAGCGGCTCACCAACGCTTTCCTCGAGCGACTCCCGCTGATTCTACCCATCCACGCAGACACCGAGTTCGAGTGCGAGCGTTGGATAGGGGCTGTGCTTATCGGATTTATTTACCATACTGCCGCCCTGCCGCGCGAATCGCTGAGTGAACAGGAGGCGCGCGTTCTGCAGGAACTTTCGGAATTGCAGCCACGCAGTCCGCTGAGTGCAGAAGAGCGAGAACTTCTCGATCGCGTGCGTCAGGCGTTGTCTCCAGAAGAGTTTCTCATCTGGTATGACTATGTGATTAACGGCAGCACGCCTGCCGAAATCGCTGCGCTCCACCAAGAGCCTGTGGCAACCGTAGAGGAGATTCTTCAGCGCGCGCGGCACAAGCTTTGGGAAACAACCACTGTCGACACGACGCTCCGAACGCGCGTGGATGTGTTCGGGCAGCGGCTGACTTGGCTCGGGACGCCAAAATCGTACTCGCATAGTAGCGTTGCTCAGGGCGTCGCCGATGATGGAACCGTTGTCGGCGTCGCCTTCGCCGAAGAGTATCGCTACAGCGACGCTCGCGGCAACTACCCTGTCTACATCGCCTGCGCCTTTCGTTGGCACCCCTACCAGTTTGAGCTGCTGGGCGAGTTAGGAGAGAACTGCCAACCGCGCTGCATCATCAATGGCGACGGCAGCGCCGTGTTCGTTTCCAGCACCGAATGCTTGCTCCGTTGGACACCAGAGCATGGGGTACAGCGCGACCTCAAGGACGGGTACATTCACGCGGTGAATGCCGACGGCAAAGTATGGGTGGGCGAACAAGAGGGTCGCGCCGTGCAGTGTCGCTGCGATACCGTTGAACCACTCTCACAGGATAACCCCAGCGCGGCGTATGGCGTCTCCGCCGACGGCAAGTATATTGTGGGACATATCCATCATCAAGCGGTGCGCTGGGACGCTTCGGGAGCCATCCAGCGACTGGGCACGCTGGAAGGCGGACAAAGCGAGGCGCGCGCCGTTTCGCGCGATGGGAATGTGGTCGTGGGCAAAAGCGACGGACGCGCCTTCCGATGGACGCCCCACGAAGGGATGTGCGCCCTGCGCCAAGTGGACGACGACATCAGCCACGCGCATAGCATCTCCTACGACGGCACGCGCATCGTCGGCGAAGCGCTGGACGAAACCAGCGGTCTCTTCGCCTTCCTATGGACACCTGAAGACGGTATGCAAGACTTGAACATGCTTTTCGCGCACCTACGCGCGACGGGTGAAGTGTTGGAACGCGCCTACGCCATCTCGCCCAACGGACGCTACATCGTCGGGGAAGGCTACTGCCCAGACACCGATAGACACGAGGCGTTCGTCCTCGACTTGGGCGAGTTTTCATGCTGAACGAAAGGGTAGGGGAGAGCATGCGCACGCGAATCGAGCTGTTGATAGCGTTGGTTGCGGTGAGCGTGTGCCTCGGCGGCGCGCAGCAGCCGAAATCGCCTGCACAAACCTTGCAGGAGCAGCTGCGTATCGTAGAGCAAGCCATCGAACAGCGACAGTACCGTGAAGCCCTGCAGCGTATCGGCGCGCTGCAGCAACGCAACGCGCATAGGCGTATGTCGCGGCTGGAACAAGCGTACCTGACCCACCTGCGCGCACGGACGCTCCACCGCTTGCGCCGCGAAGACCTCCGCCAGGAATGCATCGCCCTCTGGGAACAATCGCGCCGCACCTACCAAGAGCTGGGCAACCCCCCGCTTGAACTGGAGGCGACCCTCTCGTTAGCGTTCTGCTACTGGCGAAGCGACCGCGCCCGCGCCGAACAACTGCTCGAAGAGGTCTGGCAACGGCTACGCACAGAGCAGAACATCTCCCTTGAACTCGCGCAGGCGCTGGGCTTCTGCGCCGAAGATTGGTTCGAGGCGAACGAATGGGCAATCTGTCAGCGCTTGTGGGAGCGCGCCCTCACCCTCCGACAAGCGTTGGGAGCAGACGAAACGCTTCTGGCACAGACGCGCTATAACCTTGGAGTAGTTGCCCTCCGACAAAACCAACTGGACACGGCGCAAATCTATCTGCGTGCCGCGCTCAACAGTCAAGAGCAACTGCTCCCCAACACGCCCGCCCTCGCGTCGACACTCAAAGCGCTCGGCGAACTAATGTACCGACGGGGCAACCTCGAGGAAGCCGAGCGGTTCTATCAACGCGCGCTGCAAATCTACGCGCAGAGTGGCGAAGGCACTCTTGAACACGCGCAAACGCTCATCGGGCTGGGCACAATCGCGCTCCGCCAGCAGCGCTGGGACGATGCGAGAAGCTTCTACGAGCGTGCGCAGCAGATTGCCGAATCGGTCGTGCCCGAATCGCGCGAAGTGGGGCAGGTGTACCTTGGGTTGGGCACGGTCGCCCTCGAAACCGACCGATTGCAGGACGCCGAACAGTGGCTCCTAAAAGCCGCCCAGAACCCGAATCTGGAGCCGAGTGAGCAGATTCAGGCGAGCCACGAGTTAGGACGCCTTGCGCTCCGACGCGGCGATTTCAAAACCGCTACAGAGCAGTTCACACGCGCCTTAGAGCGTCAGCGGGCGCTCCCTGATACGCCGTTGAATATCGCACGCACGCTTTACAACTTGGGCGTGTGCGCCCTGGAGAGGGGTGAGGTCGCGCAGGCACGCGAATTCTGTCGCCAATCGCTGGAAATCCGCCAACAGGAGAATGCCCAGCCCGTTGCGGTTGCGCATACGCTGGTCGCGCTGGGCTTCGCCGAGTTCTACAGCCGCGACTTCGTGCAGGCGCGCCGCTACTTCGTGCAGGCGCTGGCGGCTTACGACGCGGCGAACGCCGAGCCGCTGGGACGCAGCCGCGCCTTGATGGGGCTGGGCTTCGTAGCGACCGAGTTAGGCGCGTTCAGTGAAGCCGAGACCCACCTCCAGAACGCGCTCCAAGCGCAACTGAAACACAACGCGCGGAAAACCGCGCTCCACGCGCAAACACTGATTGGCTTAGGCAATCTTGCTCTGCGTCAGGGCGCACTCGACGCCGCCTTCCGCTACTATACTCAGGCGCACGCGCTCGTCCAAGAACTGCCGACCCCCCCGCTGCTGAAAGCCCAGTCCCTAAGCGGGCTGGGCAACCTCGCCCTGCGCCAACGCGACCTCCAACGCGCCGAAAGCTACTATGCCCAAGCCCAACAAATACTGGACCAGTTCGCACCTGAGTCGCCCCTTGCGGTGCAAATCAGGCTCAATCGCGGTGCGCTCGCGCTGGAGCTTGGCGACGCGGAGCGCGCCGAGACACTCTTTAGGAACGCTCGCGCTGCCGCCGAGCGGCTCGCACAAGCTGACCTGCTCACGCGGGTGAACCTAAGCTTGGCAATCGCCGCAATCCGTGCGAGGCGTCAAGACGCAGCACGCGAGATGCTCCAACAAGCAATCACTGCCCTGCAGCGCCCTGGTGGCAACCCGCTGCTGCTGGCGCACGCGCTCTACTATCGCGGGGTCATCTCTATGCGCACGGAAACCAGCGACGCCGCGCGCCACGACTTCGAAGCCGCCCTGCAACGCTATCAGCAACTCGCGCCCAACTCGCTGTTCGTGGCGCTGGCAGAGCTAAACCTCGCCAAGCTCGACTATCGCAGTGGGAATGCCCCCCAAGCCCGCGAGCGGCTCCAGCGCGCCATCCACCTGATCGAACAACAGCGCGGTCTAATCGCCGACCCTGAGAGCCAGGTCGCTTTCAGCGAGGACTACTACGAGGCGTACAGCTTGCTTGCACTGCTGGAAGCCGAGCGCGGTCAGTACGGACGCGCGGTCGAACTGCTGGAGCAGAGCCGCGCGCGCACGCTCGTCGAGCAGATTCAGCGCAACCGAGTGGAGTTTGCGGACACTTCCCCTGCGCTGGCGGAGCTGCTACGGCAACAGCAGCGGTTGGAAGCTCGGCGTCTGGAGCTGCGCCGCCAGATTAGCCAACTCTACGCGCTGGTGGAGTCGCCCCCCGACGAGGCACTGCGAAAGTCGCCCGAAGACGCCGAGCGTGAGGCGCGCCCCCTTTATGACGCGCTGACGACTATTGAGCGCGAACTGCAGCAACTGGATGCGGAACTGCGCGCACGCTTCCCCGAAGTGGCGCGCCTGCTCGCGCCGCCCCAACTGACGCTCGCGCTCATCCAACAACAGTTAGAGCCAGATGTCGCCCTGATTTATCACGCACTGGTGGAAAACAACCTGCTCATCCTCGTGGTCACGCGTCAAGGCGTGCAAGCGCATTATGGCGCGGTCAACGCCGAACGGCTGACCCGCGCAGTGGAGCGGTTCCGCGAAGCAATCCAGCAAAAGAACCACTCGCGCGTCGTCGAGTTGGGCGCGTGGCTCTACGAGACGCTGATTGCGCCCGTCGCGACGGCGTTGACGGGCTATGAGCGTGTGCTGCTCTGCTCGGAGGGTGTGCTGAACCTGCTGCCGTGGGCAGCCCTGGTTGCCGAAGTGCGCAACAACCGACCGACCTACTGGGTCGAGCGCGTCGCCCTCCACACAACGCCTTCTATGGGGGTCTATCGCTACGCGCGGCTGATGGAACCCGCGTCGCAAGGAGTTCTCATCGTCGCTGTGTCCCAGTACGCAGCGGATGCTCGCGAAGAGATCGCGCTACAAAGACGCGCTCTGGGCAACCTGGCATATGTCTCGCAGGAGGTCGCCAACCTCGAACGGCTGTTCTTAGGGGCAAGCGTGCTGCGCGAAGAGGCGGTTCAGCCAGATGTGGTGCGGGAGCGTGCGCGGATGGCGCGTATCGTCCACTTTGCCTGCCACGCGGAAGCCGATAGCAACGCGCCCCTCAATTCGAGGCTTCTGTTCGGCACGGACGAAAGCCGCCAACTGACCGCTGCGCAGATTCTTGCCCAGTGGCGACTGCAAGCGGACTTGGTTATGCTGAGCGCATGCGAGACAGGGACAGGTAAAGCGTACCGTTATGAGGGCGTGCTGGGCTTGGCACGCGCCTTCCTGTCGGTCGGCGCGAAAACGGTCGGCGCAACGCTCTGGCAAGTGGACGACGAAAAGACCGCCCAGCTGGTCAGTGCGTTTTATACGGCATATGTCAACGACAGGCTGCCCAAGGATCGTGCCCTACAAAAGGTACAGCGCGCGATGGCACGCAACAACGAGCCTCCCTACTACTGGGCAGGGTTCATAATCGCCGGCGATTGTCGCTGAATCACCCCTCTAATCGGTCGAAACCCTGTCACAAACGGGCAACCGCAGGCTGTATAATTGGCAGCGAAGTGACTAACGCTGGAACCTACAGAGTTCCTGCACGGGGATATGAGACATGAAGAGCAAGCATGAGGTCAGGCAGGCGCATACGCCGTTGGAGCGACGCCTATCGCAGCGGCTGCGGCACGCTCCTTCAGGGGCATGCTTAGACTTTGAGCAGATTGTCGAGTTAGCGCGTCGGGGGCGACGCGCCACCGATTACTACGCGCGAATGGCACATGTGATCTCGTGTCCGCCGTGCCGACGCGCCTACTTGCAGGCGCGCCAGATTATCGAGGCGCAGCGCCCCAGCCTTGTACGCTGGTTCAAGCAGTTTCGGCTGCCGATTACGCTGACCCTCGCGCCCGCAACGGCGGTCGCCGCGGTGGTGTTTGCAGTGATGCTGTGGCAAGCACACACGCCACAAACGCTCGGCGAGCCGACGGTCATCGCGGCAACGCATGACTCGGAACCGTCTGCTGCGGGTGACCTGAGAGCCGATACGCAGCCGCGAGAAATCGCCGAATCGCGCCTAACTGCGCCCAGTGCGCCCCCACTCAGCACGCAAGAGGAACTTCGCCGCGCACGCCAACTGCCTGCATTTGTCGGCAGCGCCGTTGCTTGGATGCAGCAATCGATGGCGCAACTCGCGGTGCGCTCCGACGAGCAACCCAAAACGCCGTGGCTGCGCCTGCGCGCGCCTGACATCGAATCGAACAGCGCTATTGAGCCGGGGACGGTGTTCTTCCAGTGGGCGCCTGTGGCAAACGCGACAGGCTACCAAGTGCGCCTGACCCGCGCCGACCAGCAGGAGCCTATCGCAGAGGCGACGCTGAACCCAGCGCAAACCCAACTCACGCTTGACAAGCCCCTGCGCCCTGGCGAATACACCCTAACAATCACCGTGCTACAGGGCGAGGAGTCGCGAACCTTTCGGCGCGAGTTTTATGTGCTAAACGCGGAGCAGCAGCGCGCACTGCGCTGGGCGCGCGAGAACGCCGAACAATACCCGCTCTTGAGTGCTGCGGTCTTCTACGGGAACGACCGCTACACAGACGCCCTGCGCTGCATCGAACACGCCAGCAAGGAGTACCCGAACGACCGACTGGTAGACCAGTGGCGCAAGCGCGTGAAGGCACGCATAAGCCAGCGTCTTGCCGAGTTCGAGGAGTGAGGCCCCTCAAACCTTCCGCAGCGCGCCCTGAATCACCTGTAAGCACGCCTGCAGGTCGGGCAGCGGGTCGTCGGGCTTCTCCTCGTACTCCAGCGCGAGGCAGCCTTTGAAGCCGATGCGCCGCAGCGCACGCAGGAAGCCCACCAAGTCCAAGTCGCCCTCGCCCAGCAAGGTGTAGCGCGTGCGATCTTTCACATCCTTGAGGTGAACGCCGTACACGCGCTTGCCGAATCGCCGCGCCGCCTCCACAGGGTCTTCGCCCGACCGCAGGAAGTGCGCCGTGTCGATGCACGCGCCGATCCAGTCGGGCTGCCCGCGCATCGCGTCCTCCACCGTGCGAATCGTGTCATAGCGCGTGTTGGGTCCGTGATTGTGAATGGCGACGCGGATACGGTACTCTTGACACAGCCGCGCCAGGTATGCGAAGCTTTCAGGCGCGGGGTCAGCGGTAATCACAGGGATGCCCATCACTTTGGCGAACTCGAAAATCGTGCGTGCTGCCTGCTCGTCCGCGCCGAAGCTCACCACGCCATACGCCAGCACCGACACGCCCGACTGGGCGACCGTGCGCTTGAGACCGTCCCACTGCTCGCGCGGGCTGAAATACGGTAGGTGCGCCATGAACGCCTCAATCGCGTCCAGCCCCAACGCGCGGGTCGCCTGCAGCATCGCCTCCAGACCCATCTTGCGCATCGAGTAGCTTTGCACGCCCATCCGAAACGGCGCGTAGGGGTTTCGTGGTCTGCGCTGTCCGAACATAGCTGTGCGATTCGGCACACGATGCGCGGCTCCTGCCAGAAGTGTTTTAGAAACCTCTGCACGATAGGGTATGATTCAGCGGATATGAAAACGCCTGTATTGCTACCCGATGTCGCTGCGGAGACCGATCAACGCGGTGTCGCGCTGCATGCGGTCGGCATTCGTGGGCTGCGCCTGCCCGTGCTGCTGCGTACGCCTGCCGAGACCACCCAGCAGGTGATCGCCGTCGCCGACCTCAGCGTGGACATCGATGCTGCACAGCGCGGCACGCACATGAGCCGCTTGGTGGAGACGCTGTACGAGTGGGCGTCGGAGCCGCGTTCCCCTGCAGATGTAAGAACCCTGTTGCAAGCCACGCGCGACCGCCTCAACAGCCGCTCGGCGCGCCTGCAGATGCAGTTCCCCTACTTCCTGCAAGTGCCCGCGCCCGTCACGGGCACGCCTGGCTTGCTGGATGTGGAGGTGAAGTGGGATTGTCGGCTCAACAACGGCGCGCCCTGTGCCGTGAGCGCGTTCGTGTTCCCTGCGATGACGCTCTGCCCGTGCAGCAAGGCGATTTCCGACTACGGCGCGCACAACCAACGCGCACTTGCCCGCATCTGGGTGCAGACCCGCGACAACCTGCCCCGCCTGCCCGACGAGTACCTACCGCTGGTGCAAAAGTCCGCCAGCTCGCTGGTCTACCCCGTGCTGAAGCGACCTGACGAGAAGTTCGTGACGGAATACAGCTACGAGAATCCGCGCTTCGTGGAAGATGTTGCGCGGGAATTAGCCCTACACTTGGCTAAGCGTGAGGAGCTCATCTGGTACCGTGTGGAGTGCGAGTCCATCGAATCCATCCACAACCACAACGCTTTCGCGATGTACGAGTCGCCGAAGCGCAAGTGAGGGGCGTATGCCGCTTATTGATGCCGCCGATGTGTCGGTCGTGTTGGGTGGGCGGGCGGTGCTGGAAAGCGTCTCGCTGACCGTGCATGCGGGTGAGACGGTCGCGCTGATTGGTCCTAACGGTGCAGGCAAGACAACCCTGTTGCGCGTGCTGCTGGGGCTGTTGCCGTATCAGGGGCGCGTGCAGGTACTGGGCAAGCCGCCCGAACGGCTCACCCGCGCCGACCGCCAGCAGATTGGGTATGTGCCCCAAGCATTGCAGTTCGACCGCTCGATGCCCCTGCTCACGCGCGAGTTGCTGTGGGCGATGCTGGGCGAGCGGTTCCACAATCGCGCGGCGATGGAGGGCGTGCTGGCGGCGGTGGACGCCACGCACCTGCTGGACAAGCCTATCCGCACGCTCTCAGGGGGCGAGTTGCAGCGCATCATTATCGCCGCCGCGCTCGCGCAGCAGCCGAAACTCCTGCTGCTGGACGAGCCCGCCACGGGCATCGATGTCGGCGTGCGCGTGCAGTTCTACACCCTCATCGAGCGGCTGCGCGCCGAGCAGGGCATGGGCGTGCTGATGGTGTCGCACGACCTAAGCGTGGTCAGCCGCTACGCCACGCGCGTGGTGTGCATCCATCACCGCCTGATTTGCACGGGCGCGCCCGACGAGGTGCTGCAGATGCCCACGCTGGAGGAACTCTACGGGCACCCCGTGGGGGTGTATACCCATCGGCACGACGACGGGTTTTAGCCTGCCATGCTGGCGACGCTGACCTGCGCGGCGAGTTTGCCCGCGATTTCGCGGAACGCCTGTGCCTGCGCCGAACCGGGCGCGGCAATCACGGCGGGCTGACCCGCGTCGCTGGCAACGCTCACCGCAGGATCCAGCGGCACAGACCCCAAAAACGGCACGCGCAACTTCTCGGCGAAGGCGCGTGCGCCCGGACCTGGGAAAATCGCTGTGCGCGCCCCGCAACTGGGGCACACGAACTCCGCCATGTTCTCCACCACCCCCAGAATCGGCGCGTTCAGCCTGCGAAACAGCGCGACCGACTTGCCCGCAATCGACGCCGCGACCGCCTGCGGCGTCATCACAATCACCACGCCCGTCAGCGGCACGAGTTGCGCGGTGGTCATCGGCGCGTCGCCCGTGCCAGGGGGCAAATCCACCAGCAGGTAGTCCAGCGCACCCCAGCGCACATCTACAAAGAGTTGGCGCACTGTGCCCGCCACAATCGGTCCGCGCCACATTGCCGCCTGCTCCTCCTCCAGCAGGAAGCCGATGGACATTATCGACACCCCGTAGCGGCGTATCGGGATAATCTGCCCCGACTCCACCAGCGGATGCTCGCCTTGGCAGCCCATCATCTTGGGGATACTGGGACCGTAGATGTCGGCGTCGAGCAGCCCGACGCGCGCGCCCGACTGCGCCAGCGCAACCGCAAGGTTCACCGCCACGGTGGACTTACCGACCCCGCCCTTGCCGCTGGCAATCGCAATCACATGCTTGACTTCGGGCAAGATATCTTCGGGGTTGAAGTTGCGCCCGCGCACCTGTGCCGTCATCTCCACATGCACCGTCGACACGCCCGGCAGTTGCGCAATTAGCCGCTCCGCCTCCGCCTTCATCTGGTCTTTCACGGGGCAGGCGGGCGTGGTGAGTTCAATTACCGCCTTGACCGCGCCGTCGCACACCGCGATCTCCTTCACAAACCCCAGCGAAACGATGTCGCGGTGCAAATCGGGGTCGACGATGTTCCTCAAGGCGTCCAAAACCTGCTCGCGCGTTACGGTTGGCATAGTCGGTCTCCTACGCCGATACTTAGCGTGGCTAAGAGTATACCCCATCGAGGTATACTTCAGGTATGCAGCGGGCGAGTAATGTGGTGGTGATTGCCACACGGCGCAGTCCCGATTCGGTCTCTATCGCGCAGTATTACGCCGAGAAGCGCAAGTTGCCCAGCACGCACATCCTCATCATCGACTGCGTGCCCCAAGAAGAAGTGACGCTGGTGGAGTATCGGGACACGATTGAGAGGCCTGTGATGGATTTGTTGCGCCAGCGCAGGCTGGAGTTAAGTGTAGACTACCTGGTGCTGACGCGCGGGATACCGCTGCGTATTCGCGAAGGGGGCTTCTCGGTGGACTGCGCGCTGATGTGCGCCCCGCTCAAGCGACCGTTCAACACCCAGCCGACGGAGGCGAACCTGAACCCGTATTTCGGCAAAAACGAGCGGTTCAGCCGACGCAAGTATGGGTTCTACTTGGCGACGCGCTTGGACGGCTACACGATGCAGCATATTCGCGACCTTATCGACAACGCGCTGAAAGCCAAGCGCGCCAACGGCGTGTTTGTGCTGGACTTAGACCCCAAGCGCAACAGCGGCGGCTACCGCACCATCAACGAGAGCATGCGTGCCGCTGCCAAACTCCTCAAGTCGCGCGGCTTCGAGGTGATTTTGGACGAGGACGAGGCGTTCGTGGGTGCGGTACGCGACATCATGGGCTACTACTCGTGGGGCAGCAACGACCACAAGTTCAATGTGCTGAGCTATCGCAGCCTGCGCTTCCGCCCCGGCTCGATTGCCGAGACCGCCGTGTCCACCAGCGCGCGCACCTTCCGCTTCACGGACAAGGGGCAGTCGCTGATTGCCGACCTGATTGCGCAGGGCGCGACGGGCGTCAAGGGATATGTGTCCGAGCCGTACACGGCGGCGCTGTGCCGCGCGGAGGTGATGTTCGATTGCTACACGCGCGGGCGCACGATTGCCGAAAGCCTCTGGGCGGCTAGCCCATTTATCATGTGGAAAGACCTCGTGGTCGGCGACCCGTTGTGCGCGCCATTCGCCTAACGGCGCGGGTCGTAGCGGTCTATCGTGCCGTCGGGCGTCCAGGTTTGCTCAAACCGATGCCACTTCGCGTGCCCGTCCACATAGGTGTAGTTCGCCCCGCCGCTGTGCCAGGTCATCGCCAGCTCTTGGTTCGGCTCGATGTAGTAGACGCTGCTGCACTCGTTCGGGAAACGCCATGCGCCGGGATGGTAGTGGTCGACGGTGGTGTTCTCTTTGACCTCCGCGATGTAGATGGTGTTGGCAGGCGAGACGATGGAGGCGAGACTGTTGTAGCCCAGACAGTCCTGCTCGCCCCACAGGGGGGGCAGCATCCAGAAGTTCGTGCCATACGAGACGCGGCGCGGGGTGCGCTGTCCCTGTCGGGGGCGATCCCAGTTCGTGCTGGGGTCGCTGGGGCAGCGGTACAGCAGGCGCGTCTTGGTGTACGGCTCCAGCGTGAACAGCCAAGTCCAGCTCGCGCCCGACCCCGTGTGGCTGTCCAGTGGGAACCGCTCGTCAAAATCCTGCAGGTACATCTGCACCGCCAGCCCCATCTGGCGCATGTTGCTAAGGCACTGCGTCTGCCGCGCCTTCTCGCGTGCCTGCGCAAACACAGGAAACAGGATCGCCGCCAGAATCGCGATAATCGCAATCACGACCAGCAGTTCAATCAGTGTAAAGCCGTTGCGTCGCATAGGGATCACCTCAAGAGTTTGTGTGCCCCCCTCCGTTAGGTTCCCCCCGCTTCGCGAGGGGAACCCAGCTCAGGCTCGGTTCCCCCTGCAAGCAGGGGGAACCTTAAGGAGGGGGTCTGCACTCTGCTTGTGGATTGCTTCATCCTTCCCTCCGCGCTACAGCGAGATGACTTGGTCAGGTGGGTTGCCTGCCAGCGCGGCGTAGAGGTCGGGGAAGCAGCCCACCTGCACGCCCTCAACGGTGTTGTAGGGCACG
>Ga0197143_1000838_pt1 | contig 28889 bp, 37 predicted proteins | sample GBS70_MetaG_FD_148603 | JGI IMG/M metagenome (GOLD analysis project Ga0197143, IMG submission 148603) | Sediment microbial communities from Great Boiling Springs, Gerlach, Nevada, United States - GBS 70_MetaG | ecosystem: Environmental > Aquatic > Thermal springs > Hot (42-90C) > Sediment... | reverse complement strand
CAGATGATAGATATACTTAGGTATACCTATGAGCATCTCAGTGTCCATCAAGGTCCGCAGGGAGCTCGTAGAACTCGCGGATAAGATGGTCAAGTACGGTATAGCTAGGAGCAGGTCTCACGCTTTCAACATGATGATCGAGAGGGGCTTGAGCTGGGCGATCAAAGAGGTCGAGCATTGGGAGGACATATATAAGAGAGTGGAAGAGTTGGAAAAACAGGGATTCAGGTTGAGGCATGGTGGTTTGAGCAAGTTTCTAGAGGAGTGCAGGAACCACTAGGGTGTGGTCTTGATATACATCGACACTAGTGTGATCTTATCCTACATCGATGAGGCCGATCCCAATCATGGGAGAGCCTTTAAGCTCATTGAGAGCTTGAGTAGCGAGAGAGTCGTTTCTAGGCTAGTCATTGCTGAGCTAGTATCTGTTTACTCTAGAGCTGGCTTGGAAGAGCCGCTCCCCCTCGCTATATATTCAGTGAAGGTCATTGGGGCGAGTGAGATCGATGTGGACTTCGGGGAGGTCCTGAGGAATGCTATCGTAAAGGCCCCTGCTCTGAAGCTCAGGACACTGGACTTATTACATATAATAGCGTGCGAAGCGGCTGGATGCGAGGAGTTCGCTACATTGGACTCAGATATCCTTAGGAAGTCCGAAGTGATCGATAGAGAGCTAGGCATCGAGGTGATAACGGTATAGCTTGAACACATGCTTTGCCTATTCTACGCATTTTCAGGAAGTTAGAGAATCCCTTTCCACGAATCTATGCGGCTCCTCGAGTTCCAGCTCTCTAGCAGGAGGCCTTGATTATCTTTACGCTATACGACAGAACTTTTTAATCATCCGCGTACCATTATCTTATGAGGAGGTTCGGCGAGCTCATAGCCAGGAAGGCGAAGAGGAGGTTCGGAAAGTTCATGAAGGTGAAGAGGTGATCTAGTGGTCGTGAGGGTGCCAGTTGAGCTGAAATCAGGTGAAATGATCTGAGGACAGCTGCTTTAGCGAATAGCGGATATGAGGCAGAGGAGCCCGAGGTACACATACCTATAGCTCTAGCGAAGAAGCTCGGATTCAAGCTTGAGGGCATAATGGGGAGAGGTATGGAGTCGTGGGAGCCGAGGTAACTGCTTACATATTAGGAGAGGTCATGCTCAGAGCCAAGACGGAGGACAGAGAGTCGAACTGGATAAGAGCGAGAGCTGTCATGGTCCCAGGAGAGTATGAGGTCATTCTGAGCGATTCTCTGATGGAAGAAATGGGGATAGAGATTTTAAAGCCTAGCTCCGGTCTTTGGAGATTTTCTGGGGAAAATAGGGTCAGAGAGAGTGAGAAAGCGAGCTACTGGCCTGATTAATCGGTTGAAGGGTTCATCTTTCGTCAAATAGCTTTAAAAAGATTGAGAGCCCATTTCAAGATCGATAGCAAGATCTATTATGCGATCTCGAGCTCATCTCGGGGTGTGAAGCTGAGGCTCTGGTCGATCCATCCTAAGTACCTAGATCGCATCGGTCTAGTTGCCGTTTGGAGGGAAGGGCTCTTGGCTAAGCGAGTTCTCGAGGGGAAGACAAGGGGGTATCGCAATCACCCTCAACTCTTGAGATTTAAAGAGAGCGAGAGACCGCTCGATTCAATAGATGCATATCTCTTCCAGATATATCTAGAAGCTAGAAGGAGAGGATATTCATTCGATATCTCTAAAATAAGGGGCATTGGACTTCTAGGGGCCCTGAAAGTGACTAGAGGGCAGCTGGAGTTTGAATTCAATCATTTGCTGAGAAAGTTAGAGATGCGTGATAAGAGGAAGTTCGAGGAGCTGAAGGATCTAGATCCCAGAGAAGTAGAGCCCAACCCGATCTTCATAGTGATCGAGGGCGGAGTCGAGAAGTGGGAGAAGCATCCAATCCACTAAAGGTCCCTGAAGCGGATCCAGTCCTATATATGAGAGCCATCTTAATCATCGCGATCTCGAGGTGTATCCTCGTAGCATCCCCTCCGGTTATTTCATCTACTCAGAGGGCCCACTTGAGGGGTGAAACCGGCATCTCATGTCATAGTTCCATAAGATCGAGTTAACTCCCCGGGCACTCCCTAGAGTGAGGGAAGAGAGGCTCATCACAGCTTTAAAGAGATGGAGGAGACCTCTCATGATGCTCCCCCTGGTCTTAGCGATCATAACGCTGATGATAGCGAGCGCTTACGACCTTAAGGATAGGCAAGTCCCCGATGAGATCTGGCTTCCGGGGATATTAGTAGGTTTATCCATCAAAGTATTGGAATGGGAGCAAACGATTAAATTCCTCGAGAATCACTGGCCCTTCCTCCTTCTCCTCTCGATAATGCTCTTAATAGAGTGGCTCCTCTCTACATCTGGTGAAGCAGACCTTCTAGCTTACTTGACGCTAGTATCATTAATGTCTGGAAAGTGCTGGTTTCCAGACGCTCTCTTCGTGTACGTAGTATCGAAGGCACTGATGGTACTAACGCTACCCCTCCAACTCTTAATGAACTTGATCACAGTCATGAGGCATCCCGAGGTCATTGAGGGATTCGATGAGCCTATCTGGAGGAAAGCCTTAGCTCTCTTACTCTTGACTCCGTACAGGAAGCCTCTGTCTTTCTACGCGACAGTAGCTGAAGTAGAAGTAGGGGGGAAGAGGAAGTTCGTCTTGAGCGCTGCTCTCAAGCCTATAAGCGATGAGATGCCGGAGGAAGGGAAGTGGATAGCCCCTACTTATCCGATGATCCCCTTCATACTGGCTGCGACCCTCCTACTCATCATATTCAGCGGCTGCTGAGCCCCTCAGCGAGATCGGACTTAGAGCTCACTCGATCACGTCAGTTATAAAAACGTGCTCTCAAAACTCGCTCACGTATTTAGCTAAATGATAGCACTCTTTCGTCGACGAGAATCTCCCCGAAAGATGTTGAAAACGGAGGGCGAGCAGCTCTTAAGGATTTAACTCGAATTATTCGCTCAGCGGAAGTCTTCTTAACCCTGGGATCTTATCGAAAGCTTTGTCATCCGATATTATCGCTTTGTCTAGGGAGAGAGTTGAAGCAGTTATCATACTGTCGAAATAGCTCAGCCCGAATCTGCTCTCGAGTTCAGCTTGCTTGACGAGAAGATCAGAATCTATCGTTCGGACTTCCTTGACTCCATAGCTTCTAAATATCACTTTTAGGGCCCTCATCGCTTCAACAATTTCATCAGGGCTCCTCCCCCCTACTCCTGGGCACGATTTGAAACTCTAGGATTGCTGTATCAGGAGCCTTCAATCCCTTCATCCTGAGGATCTTCAGAGCGTCCTCATATCTACTATTACTGGGATTCAGTGCGAATATGACCTCTGTGTCCAGCACTGGCATTGAGCAGCCACCTCTCAGCTATTTCCTCATCGACTTCCTCCCTATATGGTTCACCGATGATCCTCTCTAGTGTCTTAAAAGGATCTGAACTACTACGTTTCAGAATTATTCTGCCTTCTTCCTCACTAATTTCGAGGAAATCGCCCTCCTTTAGGCCGAATTTCTCCCTAAATTTCTTCGGGATCACTACAGCGTACCTCCTCCCCACTCTCACTGTATCTGACATTTTTATTTCACCTGATAATATTCCATTATGATAATATAAGGTCATTGGACCGAGTTTCGGAGAGCCGCTGTCCTCTGAGCATTAGGGATCCGCTAACTGCAGATAGTTCTAGTTTAAGATGTAAAACACTCACCCCTCGATATCTCCGGATTCCTCCGCTCAAACTCGGCTTCTATACTGAACTGATCTATAATATTTCTCACAGACACATCGCCACTAAGTTTATCCTGAGTCTGAACATCTCCAGACTCGGAAGGGATTCCGGACTGAGTATCCTCTTCTCAGTAGAGGTAACATACGCCTATAGAGCTGCCTCGAGCATGACTCTCAAATAACTAATTCCATGAAAGATATCACGGGCACCCCGAATTCTTCTTCAAGTCTTTCACGCATCTTCCCGATGGATATCACAGTGAATATACTTGAGACATTAGCTCTAGCCTCCTTACAGAGATTAATAAGAGCTCTTATCGTCGCTCCCGTCCTGATTATATCATCAGCTAAGAGCACGTACTCCCCCCTCCTCAAGGCGTCCTTATGCAAGTAGATGTAGCGGTAAGTCCCAGATTCGAAGACTTGCTTTATCTCTATGAACTTCCTCACACCTACCTCCTTCGATTTCCTAGCTACAGCTACTTCCTTACCGAATATAGAGGCTATCTGATATGCTACAGGTATCCCATCAGTCTCTATAGTCAGCACTCTATCTATCTTCACTGAGTCCATCTTCTCGTACTCCGATAAGATTATATATTTTAAGAGAACTGGATCATATATTATAAAGCTGTTATCTACTACACCGAATTCATCAACTATAATCCTGTTCTTCACTTCCGCTATTAAGTATTTTTTCTTGAGGATGTTGAAGATAGAGCGGGCTATCTCGAGGCCGGGGATGACGTGCCCATTCACGTACCTACTCAGAGCGGTCGGTGGTATATCTAGCATGGATGAGAGCTCTCTATAAGACATCCTAGTCTTGAGCAACCTCAAGGCTTCGATAGAATTGAGCCTGTAAGTCAACTCCTCGAATTTCTTCATGGATTATAGGACCCCCTTAAGATCCCCGGAGATAAAAAGTTAAGGGGAGATGAATTAAGATCCTTAAACTCCCATGAACACTGGGAGCTCATCTAAGTATATGAGATCACCTTCATACCAAGGGCCCTCTATCCATATCGCAGCCTTACAGACGATAGTACCTCCAGCTCTCTCAATCAACCTCTCTAAAGCGTTTATCGTCCCTCCGGTCGAGACTACGTCATCTACTATGCATACTCTCTTTCCCCTAACCCTATCTACATCTTCCTTAACTAATATCAAGACTTGCTTAGCTTTCGTAGTGATAGAAGAGCACTCCTCAATGAGGTAATCAGTCATATAAGCTTTCAATGATTTTCTGGCTATCACTAACCTCTTATGCCCGAGCTTCTTAGCTAGCTCGTAAGCGAACGCTATTGCCTTAGCTTCAGGCGTCACTAATATCTCGGGATCGTATCGCTTAACTTTATCGCACATCAACTCCGCTGCAGCTCCTATGAACTCTATATCCCCGAGGATGAGATCTGCATTAGAAGCTATCCATAGATCCTCTGAGACTCTTATCACTGGCAGCTCTCTGACCACTCCACCTATATCGATAGTATGGCTCTTCTGCCCTCTGTACTCTAAGACCCGCTTCATACTGAACTCACCAAGACGCTGTCACAGTAGAGTAGGAGAGCTATCAGTGAGAGGCATCCTAAGGTGATGAGTAAATCCCTAGCCCTCAGGGGGCTGGATCTCCTACTAGTTAATAGAGTGGGCCTGAGCTCTAGAGCTAACACCATCTTCTCCGCATTATCCATACTCCTAATCAACAATGGGAGGAGCAGGGGGATGTGCGATCTTATCCTCTTGATTAGAGAGCCCTTATCGAGTTCGAGCCCCCTAGAGGTGTGGGCTTCTTTAATCGATTTATAATCTTCAGAGATGATATACAGAGTCCTGAGAGCTAAAGCTAGCACTGCAGTGACTACTGGCGGCACCCTCACTGAGTTCAGAGCTCTGACTATCTCCGTGGGCTTAACAGATATTAAGAAAGCCATCGATATCATTATGATCAGAAGCAATCTGATCGTCATGAATAAGCCTAGAGATAAATCGATTCCAGTTGATGCGTGGAATAAGGACCACTTGTTCAGGAAAGTCCAGAGGGGAAGCGCTAGGAGGATGACAGGCGCGAAGTTCCTCAGTCTGAAGAGCACATATCTTAGGGAGCCTGTGAGCGATAAGATGAGCATCGATGAGGCTATTAATAAAATTAGAGCGTAAATACTCCTACATAAGAAAACTGAGGAGAACCACGCGACGAATAAGAGGAGCTTGACTCTAGGATCCAGTCCCATCTTATGATACATTTGCCCTCACCTCTACCGATAGAGGCTCTATCCCAGCTTCCTCAACTAATCTATCATCGCTCAAGAGCTTCAACGGATCCCCTTCCGCATATACAGTACCGTCTTTCAGTACGGCCAATCTATCCGCTACCGATAAGGTGAAGTCAGAATCGTGCGTCACTATCACGACTGTCTTACCGGAATTGGAGAGCCTCTCGATGACTTCCCTTATCTGCCTCAATGTCTCCTCATCCTGGCCCGTAGTGGGCTCATCGAAGACGATCACCTCTGGGTTCATCGCTAGCACTGAGGCAGCGTAAAGCCTGATCTTCTCCCCCATGCTCAAGGAACTCGGGCTATCGTCCTTCCTATCTAAGAGGCCCAACATACGCAGAGCTTCTGTGACGTTCCCCTCCCCCAACCCGAGATTCCTAGCGCCGAAAGCGGCCTCATCCCAAACGGTCTCAGAGACGAAGTACCTCTCGGGGTCTTGGAAGACCATGCCCACGAGCTTCGACATAGATGCCGAGCTGACTCTACGAGTATCTATGCCCTTGACTATGACGGAGCCCCTCGAGGGTTTGAGGAGCCCGTTGATATGCTTCATTAAGGTCGTCTTACCGGAGCCGTTGGGTCCCATTATCGCGAAGACCTCGCCCTTCCTTATGCTCAGTGTGATATCCTTCAGTACGTAATCCCTATCCTTATTATACTTGAAATACACTCCCCTGAACTCAATTATGGGTTCATAATGACCATTGCACATCCTCGGGATCTTCGCTTCCCTCATCATCCCATCGCTCTCATAACTCTGCCTCAGGTGGATCACTCTATCTATCACATCCTCCAATCCCCTGAGCTTCCTAGTGAGCACTACGATTCCCTTTCCGTCTCTTTTCAATAATTCTATCGTTTTAGCTATTATCCTTCTACCATTCCAATCGAGATTAGCTAGAGGATCATCCATCACGACGTATTTAGGGTCGGATAGCATCATAGATGCTATGACTAACTTGTGCTTCAGCCCTCCTGAGAGCTCATGGGTATAGTAATCTCTATACTTCTCCAGCCCGAAGAACTCTAAGACCCACTCGATATTCCCTCTATCCCCTCTAAGGCTTATCTCAAGATCTTCCTCTACTGTCAAGCCGAATATCTGTAGCTCGTAATTCTGGAGGACTATACCGATGGAATCCATCCTCTCCCTTATGGAGCTACCGGATATATCCTCTCCATCGACCTTAATGCTCCCTCGCAACTCAGCGGATATCCTATTCGGGATTATCCCTGAGATGCAGTGAGCGAGAGTAGTCTTACCTGAGCCCGATGGACCTACGATCGCTAATGCCTCACCAGCTTTGACATAAAAAGATAGATCTTTGAGTATCCAATCGGAATCAGGGTATCTGCAGCTTAAACCCATCACTTCCAATGCCCTTAAAGCCTCCACTTAATCAGCCCCCTCTTGAGGAGAGGCGGCGTTATAGCAGCTATCACTATAGGCGTCCCCACGAGTATAGGGGGTATATCGCTCAAGATCAAGAATACTACAGCAGCTAAGAATGGAGCTACGCCCACGAGATCGAACCCTATAGCGACTATAGGAACCATTATCATACCTGAGATCAAGCTGACTAGAGCTACCTTCAGCAACCCTCTCTTGGATAGGGAATCGTTAGGCTTGCAGAAGTACCCTGGAATCAATCCCGTCAGACCGACCCCTATCAAATCGAAGATAGGCGTCGCTGGGTTGAAGTATCCACCTATTATGGCCCAGAGCGTATTGCCGAGGGCTCCAGCCACGAACCCCGTGATAGGGCCGTAGAGTATACCGAAGACGCAAGGTAGGAACGCTAGGACACGCCAGTGTATAGCGCCTGGGATCAGAGGTATAGGTGCCGTCAATAAGAATCCGATACCTGTGACAGCCGATGAAACAGCCATATAAGTTACCGCTGTGAGGACATCAGGTCTCTTAAACTCAGGACTCTCCTGATTCATATGACGAGCCTTTGCATCATTCATATAAAATTGACTGACAAGTACTTAGAAAATTAACAAGATCATGTAAGATGCTTTTCATGTCCGGCCCAGCGGCTCCCCGCCGGTCGGATGACTCAGTAAATCAACTCATGGAGGGAGCCTATTTTCACGGCTTCCTTTATCTCTCTAGCTATCCTCCTGCCCATTGACATCGGTTCATCGTAATAGTAGTAAGAGTAAGGCGACCCATCTGTGTAGAGGTTCGTCCCAGCGACTATCCTAGCGGATACCTCGAATACGATGAAGCCCTTAGAAGGGTTATATATAGTCTCCATGCAGAAAGGACCTATCAAACCGGGATAGAAGAGTCTCCTCGATGACGAAATTACCTTAACAGCATCTCTCAACAAATCGACTAGGTATTTCTCCCTCACGATCACAGGGATGTTGCCCGTGACAGTGTAGTCCATGAAACCCTCTAGGAGATCGGGTAAGCCCCTATGTATCTCATCGATCACCTCCAGACGGCGATCTATACCCAATAACTCCAGCCTCCCCCCCTCTAAATCGGCTATATTCTCCCTTTCGATCGGGCTGAAGAAGAAGTGCGGGTAGAACCTCACCCCGACTACGAATTCCTCTATCGAGACGTCCTCGAGATCCTCAACTAAACCCCTCTCTTTCAGCTCTCCGAACTTTTCATAGAATTCCTCAGGACTTGAGGCTTTGAAATATCCCTTTCCACCCTTGGCTCCATGTAACTTGACGATCACAGGCCTATCTATATCCTCAGGGTTCCTATAGGTCCTAGGAGTGGATACGCCAGCGTCCTCCAACCACTCCCTCTGCCTCCTCCTATCCCCCTCCCAGTATAACGTTAGCCTATTGCCGAACATGGGCACTCTGAACCTCTCGAGTATCTCCTCACTCCCGACGTACTCTACGAAAGATCCGTGAGGTATCATTATGACGTTCTCGGAGATGAGCTCCTCCTGAATCTCATCACTCAACAGATCTCCGTAACTATCTACTTCAATGAATATGTCAGGCGAGGCCTTCGGGAAGCTCTCATAATACTGTCTGTTCTCCCTCAGGACTATACCGACGCATTTAAGGCCCTCCTTTCGCGCTCCATTGAATATCTGGAGGGAGGAGTGGGAGCATATAGTAGCTACCTTTATATCGGACTCATCGTACTCCGATAGGATTTTTAGTATCCGCTCCCTAGGTATCATGTCACTACCTCCTCTAACATATCTCGCTTCAATGCTTCCTTTATCTCTAGAGCGATCCTCCTACCCACGCTCATCTGAACCCCCCAGAGGTCCTCTGAGTAAGGGGTGAACTTCACACCGGGGGAGCCCGGGACCCTAACGCTCACATCGTAAACTACTATGTCCTCATGAGGTGGGCCAGGTAGCACTACGCTCTGGAGGGCGAATGGCCCTATGACTCCAGGTGGGCATAGCTCTCTAGCTGCTCTCACGAACCTCTCAGCTAATTCGAAAGCCCTCTCCAATAGGGACTCCCTTATCGTGCAAGCTACGTGCCCCACCTCTATATTCCTGACCTCCAGGTATCTCAAAGCTTCGAGTTGTTGCGTAACTGGAAGCCTCACTATACCATCTATATTAGTCTGCCTCCTCATATCTATCCCTAGAAGCTCGATCTCACCATCTAGAGGTGAGTAGAAGAAGTTGAAGTTGAAATAAGCTCCTATCAAGAGCTCCTCTATGACAGCTTCATCTAATGCTTCCTCACTTATCAAACCCCTCTTTAAGAGCTCCTTAGATCTCTCCTCGAACTCCTCAGGCGAGGATACTATGAAGAAAGCTCTCTCATAACCTCTAGCTGCTTCAGATACTTTGACTATAACTGGCCTATCTATCTCATCAGGACCCCTGAATATCCTGGGGTGAGGTATACCAGCTCTCTCCAGCAATACGTACTGATTCAATTCGCCTCCTCTCTCCTCTACTTTGAGTAAGTACCTATTCCCGAATATAGGCAAGCGTAATGAGTTCTCTATCGCTTCATAACCTACGTACACGCACAAACCTCTGTGAGGTATCAAGATAGTATTCCTCTTCCTGATCTCCTCTTGCACTCTCTCATTGATGATCTCTCGGAACTTATCGAGGACTATGACTTCATCGATTATCCCGACCCTCCTCCCGAACCTCTCCCTCGAGATGTAGTACTTCGAGTAAGTCCTCTCCCTACCCCTCTGGCATATGACTAGAGTCCTCAGACCCTCATCCTTCGCTCCTCTGCATACTTCTAGTGCGGAATGAGTCCCTAAAACGCCTACCGTCAGATCTCGCTCTGAGTAACTCTCGAGGATGCTCGCTATCTCCACTCTTACCATCGAGTGAGCTCATCGTACGATGATTAAAAGTTTAAGTCATGAGCCTCGGAGCTACCTGATTTTATGTTAGGACATCGAGTACTCATATGCTCATAGTGGAGATAGCCGTGGATCCCATAGGCACGGGCTCCCCTAGCGTCGGGGATTACATAAGGAGAGTAGTTGAGGTAGTGAGGAGGAGGGGGTTGAAGCATTGGGTCGGGCCCATGGGTACCTCAATCGAGCTATCCAGCTTTGAGGAGCTAGGGGAACTCCTTCGAGATATACACGATGAGCTCCATAAACTGGGGGTCATGAGGATCGTGACAGCTGTGAGGATTGATGATAGGAGGGATAAGGGAATAGATATGGATTATAAAGTGAGGAGAGTTAGCTAAAGACCTCAAGTTTCCCGAGAGGTCCCTCTAGTGTTCAAAAGATCACTCTCACTTCCTCCCCCTCCCCACCAGATGTCTCCAGTATGAACTCTAGAGTCAAGGAAGCAGCTCTCTTGAGGAGGGAAGCGTCCACTCCAGGGACTCCAGCTGCTACTATGAGTACATCTCTCGTCTCCTGAGTTATCATAGTCCTCACACTATCTCTGTGAGGATATAGGAAGATTGGGCCATCTTCATCAGCTAAAACTGGCTCCCCTCCTGACAAGATCTTCTCTCCACCTCCTATCGGCTTGAAGACTTCTTTAGGCTCAGCTAACCTCAGCTCCAATTTCCCCCTCACTTTACCCAGGTCGTAGAGGCCTATCGGCACTAAAGTGATAGCGCTAGCAGCGTTCCCAGAGTCTACTACGCTATTTATAGAGGGTAGCCCTTCCTTCAGGATCCTCCTGACGAGAGCTTCGCTACTAGGCCTCACTTTAGTTGGATCTATCCCTATCCTCCAGTAGAAGTCCCTGTACGCTCTGACTACTGGATCTTCCTTCAACCCCTCCAGAGTGTACTTCCTCCTCACTTCCTCGACAGCTAGCTCTATGACCTTCCTCCCGGACTCCCTGACCTCCACCCCTCTGACACTCGAGAAAGCTACTGAGATACCGAGAGCTCTAGCTTCCTCTCTCAGCTCTATCATACTCCCCTAATCGGATCCCCTATTATTTAAATCATGCTAAATTGTACTAAAAAGAGAGTAGAGCTTTAAGCCTCCATAGATATCTATTTCATATTCATTTCGAGCTACTGAACTGCCAGCACCTTACTAGATGACCTCCCCCTATATCTACAAGCTCGGGCTCCCTGCTCTTACACAACTCAATCACATATGGGCATCTCGTAGCTAATTTGCATCCTGGAGGGGGATTAACTGGGCTCGCTGCTGATGTTCAGAGGGAGACTGGAATCTTCACTATAGATCCGACGGGAGCCGCTATAAAAGTAGCTGAGGCTTTAATTAAGCTGGGGATGACTGGTATCCCATATAGGAGGTGAGATCATGTGTCCCATGGGCTTAGATCTCGAGCTAGCTGTAGCAGCTCTGAAGCTCGTTAGGGACGTCATGAAAGTGAGGGAGGGAGAGGAAGTAGTGATAACTGCGGATACTGGCAGTGACTGGAGAGTAGCCGAAGCTACAGCTCAAGCAACTGCTCAGTTGAATGCGAAGCCGATAGTAGCATGGTACATGTCGCCCCCAGGTGTGGGGAAGGCTGCAGATCCCCACATACCCTTAAAAGCCTTGAAAGCTCTTTTGAGTGAGTCAGACGTCTGGATAGAGTTCAATAAATCTTGGCTGCTCTATTCAACACCTTATGAGAGTGCTATGAGCGTAGGTAAGGTCCGTTACATATGCTTAGTTGGGATGGATGCTGATATGGCCGCTAGGACCATAGGGAGGGTGAAAGTCCCCCTCCTCTACGAGTTCCAGAGGAGGTTAGCTAGGATAACGGGGGAATCGAGGCACATGAGGATAAAAACGCCAACTGGAACTGATGTAGAGTTTGAGAATGATAAGGAGAGGCCCGTGCTCGTTGAAGGAGAGGTCGAAGGGCCCGGGGAGTACATGCTCTTCGGTCAGGTAGATTGGGCCCCAATAGAGGATAGCATAAATGGATCTATAGTATTCGATGGATCTGTATGGCCTCCATCTGAGTTAGGCCTCCTCAGGAATCCCATAAAGCTGCACGTTAGAGAGGGGACTATAGTCAAGGTGGAGGGAGGGAGCGAGGCTAGGGTCTTCGAAGCTTGGCTAAAGTCCTTCAACGACCCTAATATGCTAAAGATAGCTCACCTATCCTATGGGTGCAATCCCGGAGCTAAGCTCACTGGGAACATATTAGAGGATGAGAGAGTATGGGGTGCTGTGGAGTGGGGAATAGGATACCAATCCCCTACGTTCAAGGGTAAACTGGGCCAAGCTTCATCTCATACAGATGGGATATGCCTCTCACCGACAGTGATAGGGGATGGGGAGAGGATAATAGAAGATGGGGAGTTCGTACACCCTGAGCTAGTAGATCTCACGAGGAAGTTGAGGTACGGATGACTTCTTTCCAAAATTCACTATTTTAGATCGGAATATTCAATCCAGGACTCTAGTTATGTATTTCGGGGGCTCAGTAGCTTCTTCGATCGATAGGCTCAGTAAACTCTTTTATTTTAATACACTTAATCTTCTAGGGTCTCGATGGATTTGCCTGATAGAGCTGCAACAGTTTTCGAAGTGATCAAGGGTAGGAGGAGCATTAGAGATTTTGATGCTAAGGAGATACCTGACGAACATTTGAGGATCATATTAGAGGCTGGGATTTGGGCTCCGAGTGGAAGTAATATGCAGCCGTGGGAGTTCATTCTGATTAAAGATAGGGAGCTATTGGAGAGGATAAAGCTCTTCTCTCCCGGGCTCTTCGGCAAGCCCGTAGCTATGGTAATTATATGCATAAACAGGAAGATATCAGAGAGAGCTGGGAAGCTTGGGGAGCTTATGCCAGTTATGGATATCTCTATGGCGGCTGAGAATATGATGTTAATGGCTTACGCTTTGGGGATAGGATCATGCCCAGTAGTATCCTTCAATAAAGCTGCTTTGAGGGAGCTCCTCAACATCCCCTCTCATATCGATCCTATGCTTATCGTGACGCTCGGCTACCCTAAGGAGATGCCCAAACCCCCGAGGAGGAGGCCTCTGGAGGAGGTGGTACATGTTGACGGATTCTAGCAGGAAGTTGGTAGAGGATCCGCACTTCAAACTCCTCTCCTTCTTGATAAGCAGCGCTAGAGGGTGCGTCGATGAACCAGAGCTCTACGGGTCCTTGAGATTGATAGATGCAGCTTCCAGACTCATAGACGTAATGGAAGAGGAGGGGCTAGTTAACGAGGATCTTCTGAAGCTGAGGGATCTAATAAGAGAGAAGATGGACCTCATTATGTACGATGAGACTGGCTTCATAGAATTCCTGGAGAGGGCATCCCTAGAACTAGCTAAGATCGTCAAGAGAGTCGAGAAGTAGCGATATCCGAGCATAAGAGGTCAGGCTCGAATGCCTCATCACCGAACAGCTCCCTTTAAATTGATTAGCTGAGATTTTCAGATGCAAAAGCTAGAATCCCGATGCTCCCAATCGGCATTAAGTTCGGAGCTGATCGAAGGAAATGGAAACCGTTATATCGTTTCGGGAGGAAATCATTAGGTGAGAAGTTGAGTAAGAGTTCGATCAAGTTTTTAGCGGTCCTTCTCCTCCTCATCATGGGCGTTCTAATGCTATATGAGAGAAAGCCCAGCGTTGTGGTAGCGAGCCCTCTCGATTCTTACACTGATTTCTCAATGGATCTCACCTCCAAGATCGGGCTCGGGGAGAGGAACACGGCTGTCTCCCCTTATAGTGTTTACATCGCCCTCCTCATGCTGACTGAGGGGACTGGGGGCGATACTAAGGAAGAGCTCATGAAAACGATGAGGATCTCCTCCTTAGACGATGCTAGAAATTGGTTCAATGCGAGCATTAGGAGATTCACTGATGTAGAGGGAGGGGCTAGAGCTGAGATAGCTGACAGCATCTGGGTGAAAAAGGGATTTCCGGTCAATAAAAATTATTTAGAAGTAGTTAAACGGTACTATCTCGCTGAAGTACTCAGCTTCAGCGATCCAGTTGATGCGGCACTGAGGATCAATGAGTGGGTCTTCAATAAGACTGAAAAGTTGATAGATAGGGTAGTAGAGGAGCTAGATCCCAGGACCGTGATAGTGCTCGTCAATACGCTCTACTTCAAGGCGAACTGGACGACTCCGTTTGAGGGAGTTGAGGAAGGAGATTTCCACTCCCCAGATGGGACGAAAATAGCTAGCTATCTCAGGGGGCGAGTTAGGGCTAAGTACTTAGATGCTGAGGATTATATAGCTCTAGCTCTCAGCTACGAGGGTACTGATGTCAAGTTCGTCGTCCTCATGCCTAAAAACGATCTCAAGGGATTTTTGAGTGATATTGGAAGGGAAAAGCTACTAGAGATATTCGATAAGCTCTTCAACTCAACTGAGAGCGAGATAGACCTATATCTGCCGAAGTTCGATATAGATAGCGGTCCCCTAGAGCTCAATGACTTGCTGATCTCTATGGGCGTGAGGAAGGTGTTCATCGAAGGGGAAGCTGATCTAAGCCCTATGGTGGAGGGAGATGAGAAGTTATGCGTCGATAAAGTGCTACACAGGGCTAGGGTGAAAGTGGATCTCTACGGGACTGAAGCTGCAGCTGCGACAGCTGTAGTGATAAGGTTGACAGCTTTGCCCTCTCAGGAGATCTCAGTGAGGATAGACAGACCCTTCGCTTTCTTCCTAGTGGATCCGGAGAATAAAGCGGTCATCTTCGCTGGGAGCTTCGTCTCTCCATAACTTATTTTTGAGCTTACAGCCAAGGGAATCGCATTCTTACTGAGGGTTGCGTAACTCAGAATCCATTCTTTGCTCATCTGAATAGCTTAACTGAGTTCTAATGACTCTCGACCCCTCTGATAAAACAGCTGAAACGATCGTCTGTCCTCAATATCGCCTTCTTCTAGGGAGTCATTGAGGTTTCAATAGATGTCCTTCAGGCGGAGTATCCTCGCACCATGCTTACTGCTGTACTCCCTGACCTCCTCGCGTAGGAGATGCTCGTCCTCCGAGAGTAAGTCCAAAGACTCGCTCAGAGATAGGGACAAATGTATCGCATCGGAAGCGTAGAGATTCAGTTCAAAGATAAGATCTTTCGCTAGCTCAAGGTTTCTAGAGACTGGGACTATTTGAATTAGACCTAGATCCGCGAGCTCTCTTAACAGGGCGAGTGCATCATCTATCTTACTCCTCGGATACCCTGCTTTTTTCAGACCTCTCGCTACCTCTAAAAGAACCCATTCCGACATTAAGAGGGCTATTCTATTGTGAAGGACATCATCCCGAAGTTTCAATGCTTCCTCCTCAAATATCTCCCCTCTCTTGAACCACTTAACTATTACACAAGAATCAGTGACGATCCTAAGCAACGTCCTCCTCCTCATGGGAGGATATAATAGCTTCTGTAACGCTTGGAAGTGCTTCAGTTCCCTCCCTTATGCTTTCAAATCTTTTTTTGAGCTCCTCTACTTTATAATAACTGATTAAGAGCTTGAGAGCTTGAGTGAACGCCTCGGTCTTGCTGCTGAAATACCCCTCTTTCACGAGCCTCTCTACCTCCCGAACGACTCTCTCATCCAATCTGAGGTTCACCTGAACTTTGGCCACATATCTTTACGTAAGAGCTAGCTTATAAATCTAGCTGGATGAAGTAGATATCGGTCTGATTAGTTTCATGTTTAAAAGTCGGGGGCTTGACAGCAGATTTTTATTCCTAAGTGACGGTAAAGATCGATGTCCAGGAACATTGAGGAGTGGGAGAAGCTAGAGGAAGAGGCTAGGGAGATCAGGAGGAGGGAAGCTGATTGGGAATTCATAGAATCCCAAAACCCTAAGGTGAGGGCAGCTCTCAAGTTCTACATAGAGACTGGGGATCTTTACGTCGCATCTAGGATAGCTGATATGAGCGTAGAGGAGTTCAACGATCTCAGGAAGAGGGCGAGGATCCCTAATGTCTGCTGAAGCTTTCGCCATAGCTGATACTTGCTTTCTGATAGACTGGGCATCTTGGAGGCATAGGGATCTCTTGTTCGAACTCTTCAAGACTGTCTTCGTCCCGGAATCTGTCATAAAGGAGATAAGGAGCGAGAGGACGGTGGAGTGGATCGCTAACTCCCTAGCATCCGGGTCCCTATCTCTCTTCACCGAGACCCCGGATGTGATCTCCCTCGCTAGGGACTTAGTCGAGAGGTCTAAGCTGTTCCCTATAAGGGGCTTAGATCTCCCTGAGGCCATATGCTTAGCTGTCGGGAAGATGAGGAATTACACTGTAATAACGGAGAACAGAGGCGCGTTGATGGCAGTTGATATCCTCGAGGAACTCTCGAGTGTGAGAGTCTGGAGGTCCCTCGAATTGATAACTGAGGGGTTGAGAAGGGGTCTCATGAGAGGGGACCCCCGCGTGATCTTCGCGGAGTACGAGGGGGACACGGGGCACAGGTTCCCCAAGAGGGATCTTGAGGTGGTGTTGCTTGAGCTCGGAGGAGAAGATTGAGAAGTGGAGGGAGCTAGAGGAAGAGGCTAGGGAGATCAGGAGGAGGGAAGCTGATTGGGAATTCATAGAATCCCAAAACCCTAAGGTGAGGGCAGCTCTCAAGTTCTACATAGAGACTGGGGACATAAGATTAGCATCTAAGATAGCTGATATGAACATAGAGGAGTTCAGGGAGCTCCTCAGGTCAGCTAAGATCCCTGTAATTGTTTAATCTATCACTCCCTACTGGGGCTCTCTCCAGGGGTCTGAATAGATCTCAGTGAAATGGATCTCATTCCCAGAATTGAGGGGGAGAGGACTCCCTCACTCTATCGGAGGGATCGTCGGAGAACCTCCACTTCCCCTTAGCTAGGTCCAGGAGTACTATCCCGAGCTCCCCTCCCAATTTATCGTTTATGAGGACCTCGAACTCCAAGTTCGATATCACAGCATCGCAAGTCACGGGGCCCACATCTCTGTCATCTGCTTCGACTGATACCTCTAACGCATCCCTGATTACGTAATTCCGCACGGGACCTCCCGCGGTCTCGAATACCTCTATCCGAGAGTCGGGAGGGGGAGGCCACAACCCCATCTCCTTAGCGAGCCTCATGGGTATTAGGAGTTGGGGCTTCTCCGTCTCGAAGCCAGAGTTCACAAGAGCGGATGTCCCGACTTCCTTCCCATCCTTAGCTCTTATCCTCAGTCTCACCCTTACGGCCAAGGCGAGCACCCCTGTGTATATGCCCTATCCTCCTCCTTCTCTTGTGTATATGCCCTATCCTCCCGACGCGCATCAATAGATAGGGAAAGAGTTAAATAAATGCTTTTATGAGTGACTCGAGCTTATAGGAAAATCGAACTTCGATATCTCCTCTCAGTGGGGGAATAGTCTCTCAGGGATCGTTAACACATGGCTATCCTCATGGATAGCTGGGATCGAGAGTCACGCGTGAGAAGAGGCTCTCAGTGGGGGGCTCTAGATTGCGATATAGCATTAAGAGCGGAAGTATGACTAAGAGGGGGATTCAACGGGCTCCCCACCTCCTCAATGAGTCTTAAATGACGAACTCTGGAATTTCGAGAGCCTACTTCGTTTGCGTAGCTGGAGCTCAGAGATGAGGAGGGCCTCCGCGGAGCGAACTCTCGGTCGAAGGTCCGATGAATACTCTAGAGGATGCAAATTAATAAATTTTTTAAACTAATTATTCCAACCGAGGGTCGTCAAATACAAGGTTGAAACTAGCGGATCTGGAGCTGAGGAGGTGTTCCCAGCTCCCTATCGGAAGTCAGGAGAATCCCGGGGAGAGGATCTCACTATCGTCAAATTGGAAAGCGGAGTGAGGAGAAAAAAATGGGAAAGATATATGAGAAAGATTTAATCATCTTCCGGGAGCTTCTCATCGTGTAGATCCTATTATTTACGGAATTATTAATAGGGTTCATTAATTTAAAATTTAATTTAGGAAGGAGGTAAAAAGAGGTTAGATAATTTGGAAGAGCTACGAGATTCACGATAACTTTATAAAGAATAGGTTGTGAATCTGAGTTGGATAAGTCCGGGGGGTAGAGTATGTCCGTCACTCCTACTCCTAAGAGGAAAGCAGCTATATTCGGAGTCCCTCTCGCTTGGATCGCAGCTTTTGGTGCTCTAATTGGAGTCTTCTCGATAGTCCCCATGATCTTCTATATATTCGGTGGTGGGTTCCTCTCCGCGGGTATGATAGTATTTTCACCTCTTGCTGGGATCATTATGGGACCTTGGGCTGGATATATCGCTGGATTAATCGGTGGACTAATAGGGATGTTAATCTCTCCCGCTAGTTATCCGTTAGGATTCATAGATGCGAATCTGTCGGGTGCTTTTATCCCACTTTATTGGGGTTTAGTAAAAAAGAACTATTGGAAGTTTATGATACCATGGTGGATCTTATGGATACTCGTCGCGATTGTATGGCCATATCATATTCCAGGTCCAGCGGGCGGTTACAAAGAGGCCCCTGAGCCGTATTACACCCTTTCCTGGTCATGGACATATATCGGATTTGCTCTCTATTTAGCGACATTAAAGTTCTTAAATGATTGGATTTCGGAAAAGTCAACAACTACTAAGAAGATAGCAGGTCTCCTAATATACAATTTCATAGCGAATACCGCATGGATGGTCCCTTGGAAGATAATATATTTCGCTTTACTCATGTATCCACCGGAGACCGTCATAGCTGATAACATTATCAGTTGGTGGGCGTACACATTGCCGATGGTGGTAGCTACTACGATAATAGCTTATGCAGTCGTTGAGGCGATGAGAAAGAGTGGTATGTACAGACCTCCGGGGGGTGTCGTGTGATGAGCGAGAAGGTCAAACCCGGTATCTGGTCCTGGGTCTTCTGGATAGGTCTTATAATACTAGCTTACGGTTTAGTTACATTCTCAACAGCTATAGCATCCCCTGAAGCTGCTGAGACTGCTGGTGCTATCGGTATATATGGATCTCTGACTGTCTTCGTAATCGGACTCATAATGACGCTCATAGGATACCTCAAGAAGAAGTAGAGAATACGCTACACAAGTATCGCTAGGGGATTGGCTCATGCCGAAGATACTCGAGATAGATGATTATTCTTTTTGGTATCCAGATGGTACGCAAGCTTTAAGAGAAATAAATTTAGATATCGATGAAGGTGAGTTATTAACTGTAATGGGGAGAAATGGAGCGGGAAAGACCACACTATGCCTGAGTGTAGTCGGTATAATCCCTAACATATTCCCGGGAGATATAAGAGGGAAGATTAATGTAATGGGCAAGAATCCCATTGAGCACTATGTCTACGAGATAACTAAGGACATAGGCCTCGTATTACAGGACCCCGAGTCTCAGATATTCACTCACTCTGTCCTCTCTGAGGTAGTATTTGCTGCTGAGAACTTAGGACTCCCTAAAGATGAAATTCTAGAGAGAGCGAATTGGGCGTTGGAGATAGTCGGTCTGAAGGGGTTTGAGAAAGCTCATCCTAAGAATCTATCTGGAGGTCAGAAGCAGAGGTTAGCGATAGCTGCCGCTTTAGTAACTAAGCCGAAAATGCTTGTGTTAGATGAACCCACATCTCAACTCGACCCAGTGGGAACTAGAGAAGTCTTGAGTACGCTTAAAAAACTAAAGGAAGAAGAAGGAATGACTATTTTGATGACAGAGCACAAATCAGATGAAATTACGGAAATCTCTGACAGAATAGTAGTTCTAGAAGAAGGGAGGATAGTAGAGGAGGGGGAACCCAGTGAAGTACTGACGAACATAGAGATGCTCAGGAAATTGAAGTTGAAACCACCTGAGATAGGTGAGTTCTACTGGGAGCTTAAGGAGAGAGGCGTTTCACTCGAGAAACTGCCAGTAACGTTAACAGAGGGAGAGAGTGTCCTGAAGAAGCTCTTTGAGAGAGGTATTATTGTAGCTAAAGATTTTACTCCTAATGGGCAGGAGAAGGCATATAGGGATATCATCATAGAAGTGGAAGGTGTGAATTTCGAATATAAAACGCATCCTCCAGTTAAAGCATTAGATAACGTTTCATTCAAGATAAGGGGAGGTGAGTTCGTTGGGATAATCGGGAAGAATGGCTCAGGTAAGACGACGCTCATGAAGTGTTTAGTGGGTCTGTTAAAACCAGATAGTGGGAAGATATTATTCAAAGGGGGGGAGATATCGAACTTCACAGCTAGGGAGAGAGCTAAGAGGATAGGGTTAGTGCTACAAAATCCAGATGCTCAATTATTCTCTCTATCAGTCTCTCAGGAGATAGAATTTGGGTTGAAAAATATAGGGTTAACTCCAGAGGAAGTAGCGAGGAGGAGAGATGAGGTATTGAAATTAGTAGGTCTGGAACAGTATAAAAATCTACACCCCTTCCAGTTGAGTTTTGGAGACAGGAAGAAGCTCGCAGTCGCATCTATCGTAGCGATGAACCCTGAAGTCCTCATTATGGATGAGCCTACGACAGGCCAAGATCATAAAGGTAGGTATGATATATGCGATTTAGCTAAGATGCTCAACGAAAGAGGGATGACTATCCTCATGGTGACGCACGATATGGATCTAGTCGCGAAGTACACTGAGAGAGTATTAGTGATGGACGGGGGGAGAGTGATATTCGACGGCCCTACGAGAGAGGCCTTTAAGCGTGTAGATATCTTGAGGCAGGCTGGCCTCATGCCCCCGAGGATAACTCTACTAGCGCGATCAGCTTCAAATTGGGGAATTAGACAGGATATCCTCTCAGTAGAGGAATTTATACGCTCTTTAGAGAGGAGGGAGGTGGCTTAATATGTCTATCTTAGCGTATACTCCAGGGGATTCTATCTTACATAAACTGAACCCAATAACGAAGTTGACGATAATAGTATTAATCTGGATAACGTCTCTCGTTAGTTTTGATATGACCACATTCCTCATACTCTTATCCTTATTAACGGTCTTCTGGATATTAGGAAAAATTTCGCTGGGAGAGATGGTAACTATAATAAAACTTCTCCTGCTCATATTCTTAGTATTCACTATAATAAATGGTTTCATGTACTTTAGAGGAAAGACCCCGTTGTTTTACGTCTTAGGATACCCCTTCACGATAGAGGGCCTCTTATTTGGGATAACCCTCAGCTTAAAGGTTCTCTGTATAGTTTCATCGATCCCGGTTTTGACTAGGACTACCACGATATCAGATCTCATAGGTTCTTTCGCTAAAATGAGGATCCCGTATACCCTAACATTCATATTAGCTACTGCTATAAACTTCACAGATATGATAAATGAGATATATCAGAACATAAGGGAATCTCAACTCTTAAGAGGATACTCTATCGATGAGATGAATTTCTTAAAGAGGATTATAAAGGGATACGCCCCTCTATTCACCCCACTCATACTCTTAGTTCTGAAGAAAGCATCTACTATGGATCTAGCTATAGAGGCTAGGGCTTTCGGAGCATCTAGAAAGAGGACGTACATAAGCGAGCTCAAATTCACAATTTACGATATAGTATTTATAAGTATTGTTTTAGTAGTGTCAATAACTCTACTAATGATCAATATAATTTACGGGAAGATAATTCTCATACTCCCAACATAGAGGGGTTGAAAATTATGAAAGCGATTGTGTATACAGGCCCCTCAAGATTATCCGTTGAGGATGTTCCGATACCCGAGCTTAAACCAGGTCAAGTTTTAGTTAGATTGAAATCAGCTGGAGTATGCGGCTCTGATGTTAATTACATAAGAGGAGAATTCCAATACTCAAAGATCCCCATAATCCCTGGACACGAGGGAGCTGGTGTAGTGGAGATCGCTGGAGATACTAGTGAGTTCAGGGAGGGAGATAGAGTAGTAATAAATTACGTCTCCTCCTGTGGGGAGTGCGAGTATTGTAAGATCGGGAGAGATAACTTATGTAACAATATAGAACTCATAGGATTCGACAGAGATGGAACTTGGGCTGAATATATAGCAGCTCCTGAAAAAAGTTTAATAAAACTTCCAGATAATATATCTTTCGAAGAGGGAGCCATAAGCGGGTGCGCGTTAGTCACTCCTCTCCACGCGATCAAAATATCGAGACTATCGCCGGGAGAGTCCGTAGCTATAATCGGTCTAGGAGGCGTGGGGATCAATGCAGTACAAATAGCGAGGACGATGGGAGCAAGCAAGATAGTAGGGATAGATATACATCCTTCTAAACTCGAAATAGCGAGAAAATATGGAGCAGATCTAGTGATAAATCCGCTGGAGGCGGATCCTATCGGAGTAGTGAGAGAGGAGATAGGAGGCGTAGATATCTCATTTGAGTTCGTAGGAAGCATAAATACCATTATGCAGGCACTTAAAATTACGAAGAGAGGAGGTAGGGTTGTTCTAGTTGGGCTCACTAAGAGTTCCCTATCTTTACCGCTACCCGATTTACTGTTCAATGAGAGAGCGATTATCACATCTATCGATCATACTAGGGGAGATCTGAAGGAGTTACTCGAGCTGATGGAGAGAGGAGCATTGAACTTTCGGGACTCGATCAGCGGGGCAGTTGATATCGCCCAGGTACCCAAGCTAGTTGAGGAGATGCTCTCTGGGAGATATAGCGGGCTCAGGACAGTGATAAAGTTTTAACTTTCAAGCTGCTCGTGACTTCGGCCAGCCGCATATATCGTTAGCGCATATCACACCGGAGATGACTGCAGCTTCCACTCCCCCTCCCGGGAAGGTAGATGCCCCCACTAAGTAGAGGCCCTTTATCGGCGTCTTGAAGTAAGGCCTCCTCACCCCTATGGATTGATCGAAAGCGTAGATAGCGCCCTCTGGCATCGAAGTGTACCTCTCGAATGTCTTAGGCGTCGCTTCATCTTGCACTACTATTCTATCGCTTATTCCAGGGATCACAGCATCTACTTGGCTTATCAGAGCTCTAGCTATCTCCTTCTTCACCCTCAAGTAATCATCAGTCCCCCTCTCGGGGAAGTCCCTGTAGTTAGCTGGAGCCAGTATGGTGACGCTAGCCTTCCCAGGGGGAGCTAAGCTACTATCAGCGTTAGAGTTTATCACGATATCTAAGCCCTTATCTAAGTCCTTTATCAACGTCGGGTAGTTAGATAGATCCATATCGACGCCTAAGAAGACCATGAAGCAAGATGGGGACATCTTGAGCCCCTTTATGTAGTCGACGAACTCCCTCTCTAAGTGCTCCTCCCCGACTAACTCTAAGAGAGTGGTCTTAGCGTTCACGTTCGAGACTATCACGGGGGCTCTGATCAACTTATCGCTTACTAAAACCCCGATAGCTCTACCGTCCCTCACCACTATCTTATCCACTCTCCTGTTGATCGAGACCTCGCCCCCATGCTCCCTTATGTATTTAGCTAGGGCCTCAGCGAAAGCGCCAGCCCCTCCCTTGGGGAAGAAGCCACCGTGAATGTAATAGGAGACGCAAGCTGTGAGAGCGCTACTAGCTGGAGCTCTATCTGGAGATGTCCCCACGTAGCCTATTAACGCACATAAGAGTTCTTTGAGCCCCTCATCCCTGAAGAACTCATCTAACTTCTCCTTGAAGCTCTTCCCCATCCAATCGTAGAAGTGAGGGTGCTCCTTGGGGTAATCAAGGAGTTTCCTCTCCCCTAGGACTTTCACTATCAACTCAGCTGGGAGGGGGACTCCGTATACATCAGCTTCCTTGTAGCATTCCTCATAAGCTCTCTCAGCTTCATCGAAGAACCTCTCTATGTTCGCTCTCTCATCGGGGAACATCTCAGATAACGCAGCAGTGAACTCCTCTAAGCTATCGGCCCTTATGGTCTTCCCCCTGAATATGAACATCCTAGAGTTCCTCACGAATAAGTCCTCTCTTTTGAGTCCCAATTCCTTGAGTAGGTATGTTATAGGCCCTCTCTCCCATAAGCCGCTCACGTCCTCAACTCCCGAATTGAACGTGAAGCCCCTCCTCTTGAAGGAAGAGCAGTAACCACCCACTTGATAGTGTTGCTCCAATACTAATACTCTGTAGCCCCTCTTAGATAGTAGAGCTCCGCAAGTGAGGCCCCCTATACCTGAGCCCACTATAATGACGTCGTAATCCCCCTCTCTATCTCTCACTCTCCAATCGTACTTCTTGAACTCAGCTGTAGCTCTCCAAGCGGGCAGTTTCACGGGGAGAGCGAGAGAGAGGGATATGCCCAAAGCTATCAAGGCATTGGAGAGTATCAAAGTGAGGGGGAAGCTCAAGAATGAGAATATCAAAGCGTTCACCGCGAAGATAACAGCCCAAGAAGCTGTTATGATGTTATTGATCATGATGAAGGACTCATCCTTCCAGTAGATCTCGGGGTAATCCCTCATGGAGACTTGCAATGTGTAAGGCCTCCTCAACGCTATAGATAACGCGGCCATTAGGAAGAGAGTCAAGTAACCCAAGAAACCGCTCTCATCTATGAAGACCCTGAGGCCTAATGAGAAAGTAGCGAGAGACGCTATGAAGAAGTAGAGGAAGGATACTGCATCCATTATGTTGAAGCTACGCTTAACTACCTGAGGTATCAAGAGGATGGAAGATACCGCTAGAGGGATTACGATCCCTAAAGGGCTCCCGATCCCGCAGAGTATCCAGTAGAGGATCCATGGGATGAAGGAAACTAAGATGTAGAGCATGCCTTTCATAAGCCCTCTGGGGGCTCCGCGAATATAAAAGTTAATTGACATCTTCGGCCTCATCACGACGCTCTTTCCGGAGACTTCCGACTAAGAAGTACCTTCGAGCTATCCTGAGACGCGGCCCTCAACGGGTCTCGAGACCGTTGAATAGAATCGGTCAATCTGGCTTCGAGATCTCGAGTAGTTCTCATGCAGTAACAGCCCTTATGTAGAGCGATCAGGGGTCCCTAATAGCCTGGGGTCTATACAACCTCATCACTAAACCTCGAAGACCGTGAGTTTAGGCCAGCATTATTCGGAGATACCTCATCTATCGATGATCTCTACGACCTCTAAGCTCATATCCACGGCCTTACTGGACATAGTTATGAAACTGCAACTGATCACATCTACGCCTAGTTTCGCGTACTCCAGGGCGTTCTCGTAGTTTATGCCACCGGAGACCTCTACTATGACTCTATCCCTGAGCCCCCTTCTCCTGAGCTCCTCCACAGCTCTAGCTACTTCTTCAGGCCTCATGTTGTCCAACATAACGATATCGGCCCCGCTCTCAGCAGCTTCAACAGCTCCCTCGACACTAGAGACCTCTACCTCGACTTTGTGCGCGAAACTAGCTCTCTCCTTAGCTAGCCTCACGGCCCTCCCGATGCTACCTATGATCCTCAAGTGGTTGTCCTTGATCAAGACAGCATCGCTCAAGGAGAGCCTGTGCGTATCGCCACCGCCAGCTGCTACAGCTCTCTTCTCGAAGTACCTCAAGCCGGGCATCGTCTTCCTAGTTGCAGCTACTCTCACTCTACTGTTCACATTCCTCACTGAATCGATTAGCCTCCTAGTAGCTGTAGCTACGCCGCTACAGTGCATGAGTATATTCAGAATGACCCTCTCTACGCTCAGAACGACCCTAGCTGGACCTGAGATCTCGAGCAGAGTTGAGCCTCTCTCAACTGAATCTCCATCCTTAGCTAATTGCTCGACATGGAGTCCGAGCTTCCTGAGGAAGGAAGCTATATCATCCACGCAAGCTACTACACAGTCCTCCTTAACGATCACTTTAGCTCTAATCTCAGTATCCCTCGGTATAATAGCTGTAGTCGTATCCCAGAAAGGTATGTCCTCTTCTAGGAAGTTGAGGAACTTCCTGAACGCTATTTCCTCGACCAAGGTACCTCAACTCCCATCAGCTTGAAAGTATTCTCGAGAGCCTTCCTCATTTTCGCAGCTACCTCTCTATCCACTTCAACTCTATAAACTCTATACTTCAGGCTCTCGTGAACTTTCTCTAATGTTATCTTCTTCATGTCCTCACATATAGCTTCAGTGGAAGCTGGTATCAGTGAAGCGCCCCCTCTCTCCTTGAGCATCCTGTAAATTATTCCTATCTCAGTGCCTATCATGAACTCGCGATTCTGAGAGTTCTTAACATATCTCAATATCTGGCTAGTGCTACCGATGAAATCCGCTAACTCCCTCACTTCCCTAGGGCATTCAGGATGCGCTAAGAAAGCATAACCTCTGTAAACTGACTTAAGAAGCCTTATAGTCGTAGGATTGAACTTGACGTGGACCGGGCAGTGACCATGCTCGGGCACGGGTATGACTTCCTTCCCCGTCCTCTCAGCGACATAATCAGCTAAGTGCTTATCGGGGCCGAAGATGACAGTATCCTCCTTCAGAGCCTTAACTACATCTAAAGCGTTCGCGCTAGTTACTACGTAATCCGCCTCAGCTTTAACAGAAGCTGGACTGTTGACGTAGATCACGACAGGAGCTCCTTTATGCTCCCTACGGGCTCTGAGGATATCATCGACAGATATCATAGAGGCCATGGGGCACTTAGCAAATGGATCTGGATGCAGGACTGAGCTCTCACTCATGATAGCTGCTTGCTCCGCCATGAAGTCGACACCGCAGAACACTATGAGCTTAGCTTTCAATTCAGCAGCTCTCAGTGAGAGCTCCAAGCTATCACCGACGAAATCAGCTACATCTTGGACCTCCGGGCTCTGATAATTATGCGCGAGGATCACTGCCCCTAGCTCCCTCTTCAGCCTCTCTACATCTCGCATCAGATCGCTCGCGTTTTTCGACGGCATGCCCCCCGGAAGTTATTGAACGGATCTATTTATCTATGCCCTTCAGCGGGGTCGGGGATTGGCACCGATCATTCAATAAAATTTATTCATCAAGGACTCAGGAATAAGTTTTTAACTGAAATTACCGTCCGTGGGACGCTCTTGAAGGATCGCTGCGGATTTCGATTCCCCTCTAGGGGAGACTAATAGGATTTTCCCCCTACGGCACTCTAATGGACTCGAGGAGGTACATGCTGACTAAGAGGGTGAGGGATCTGGAGTTGATGACAGAGATATAGAGGTGAAGGAGGACAAAACTTCATAATCAGTAATAGGGCCTAGGAGGGATGGAAAGACTTACTTCCCTTATAATCTGATCGAGAGGAGGGGCTCAGAGATGAGGACCTCATCTCCCTGGGTTTCGAGGAGCCAGTAGGGAGCTCGATCAGGCTATCATCCCACACCATGAGGCAAACGGGGGCCTCTTACATATTCTCGGAGGGGTTCAGGGCCTCAGGGGCCGGGAGAGGCACGTTCACTCCCTCTAAGAGGGGAAGAGATATTATCCTCATCGCTAGCTCTTCATCCAGGCTATTGGGTAGGAGGGTAGGACTCAGCTCAAGAGGGCTTTGCCCCTCTCTGCATTCCCGTTCTCGATACCTGGAGTATTGAAAGTTGGATATGGCTCAAGAGACTATCTTCATTAACTCCTCTATGAATAACCTGAACTTCCATCCTCATATATTGTATGGGCATTATCGAGAGATACGAGATCTCGGCTGAGTCTATGAACACTCTCTACTCTCATCCTGGTGTAAATCTTCTTATCAGAGACTCCTAGGGAGATCTATTTTTCTAGGGCCAGACCATACCTCTCAAGCCTCTCAAAGTGCCTATAGTTTCTAGTGAGCAGCTTCATTCCCTTGGCTATAGCTGTAGCGCTTATTATTAGATCTGCATCACTCAAAATCTCCCCTCTCGACCTCAACTCCTCGTAGAGCTCGCAGTACTTCAATATCACACTATTATCTAATCCTATTATATCAAAAGACTCCTCCAGAAGCCTCTTCGCCTCTTCCCTCTTCTCCTCAGGGATCCCCCTGAGGTACTCTAAAGCCGTCAGTACTGATATGGCATCACCCAGAATTCTCCCCTCCCTCAGGGAATCTATTAGAGCATCTGTGTCAATGAGAATCAAGGGAGAACTCCCTCCTGAATCTCTTATGGGATTCCTCTATCTCCTCTAAGTACCCAAGGCTGAGTTCTCTCAGCTTCCTGAATGATTCCTCCCTTCTTACTTTAATGACCTCATCTATAAGATCACTTAGAAAGTCGCTCCACTCCCTCCCACCTTTAAGCTTCTCGAGCCTCTCCTTCACCTCTCTCTTTACGGGTATCGTGGTGTATGTCATCATGTAATTTATTGTTAATCATTATATAACCATTGCGGAGTGCACGCTCTAAATGGATAGCTTACGAATCAGAATAATAGAGGCATCGGAAAGTCAATGATGGACAATTCAGGGATCTCTTGGCTGCTATTCTTTTGATTTTGGATCACATATGAATGAGATCTCCAGTGACAACGTTGGGCCAGCTAACTTCCCATCTCAATTTAGCTTGCATTTATCAAGGGATATGTGTAGCAATGCTAAACAGATAAGATCAGTCTAGAGCGTTCCTACTGAACACAATAGCTGATAGAGAAGAATACAATTGTGAGTAACAAAAGGGTTGAGAGGCTCGTATATATGGGGAGAGATAAT
>Ga0197143_1000837_pt1 | contig 28897 bp, 30 predicted proteins | sample GBS70_MetaG_FD_148603 | JGI IMG/M metagenome (GOLD analysis project Ga0197143, IMG submission 148603) | Sediment microbial communities from Great Boiling Springs, Gerlach, Nevada, United States - GBS 70_MetaG | ecosystem: Environmental > Aquatic > Thermal springs > Hot (42-90C) > Sediment... | reverse complement strand
TTTATTTATGCTTCATCTGCTGCAACTTATGGAGATGGTTCAATGGGTTTTTCTGATGAAGAAACTTTACTTCCTAAATTAAAACCTCTTAATCCCTATGGCTTTTCAAAACATCTTTTTGACCTATGGCTTTATTATAACGGACTTTTAACCCAAGTGGTGGGATTAAAATACTTTAATGTATTTGGAGAAAAGGAATTTCATAAAGGTGAAATGAAAAGTGTAGTTTTAAAAGCTTATGAAGAAATTAAAAAAGAAGGAAAAGTAAAATTATTTAAATCCTATCACCCTGATTATAAAGATGGAGAACAACTTAGAGATTTTATTTATGTAAAAGATGCAGTAGAAGTTACCATTTTTTTCTTAGAAAATCCTAAAATTAAGGGTATTTTTAATGTTGGAACAGGTAAAGCGAGGTCTTTTAAAGATCTTGTTTTAGCAATTTTTTCAGCTCTTTCCTTACCCCCCAATATTGAATACATAGAAATGCCAGAATATCTTAAAAATCAGTATCAATACTTTACTCAGGCAGATATTACCAAACTTAGAAAAGTAGGTTATAATAAGCCTATGTGGGAATTAGAAAAAGCAGTTAAAAATTATGTAAGTTATTTAGAAAAAAATTATACTTTCCTTTATGGATAGTAACTCTATATTGGAATTTATAAGATCATTTTTTAAAAAAAAACCAAAACAATTTTCTGAAGTAGAAGAAGAGATAAAAGAAGTATTAGAAGATTTTAAAGAGGAAAGGATTTTAAGTGAATTTGAGGAAAAACTTGTTTTAGCCTTTTTTAGTTTAAAAAGTTTAGAAGTTAGAGAGATTGTAATCCCAAGAAATATATTAGAAGGCTTAGATATTTCTTTATCTTGGCAAGAAATTAAAAAGGCTATTATTCAAAAACCTTACTATTTTTATCCTGTTTATAAGGAAGTTTTAGATAATTTTTTAGGATATGTCTCTCTTAAAGATCTAATAAAGGGCTTTGAAGAAGTTAATTTTAACTGGCAAGAGTATATAAAACCACCTTTAATAATTCCAGAAAATATTTCTTTAGTTTCTGCTCTTGAAAAAATGACAGAAAAAAAGGTTGAAGTTGCCTTTGCTGTAGATGAACATTCAGAATTAACAGGTATTATCAGATTAAACGATATATTTAAGGAATTATTAAAAACTGAACTCCAGTGCCCTCATCCTGATAAAGAGGGCTGGATAATTTTACCTGGAACCTTTAGGCTTAGAGATTTAGAAGAGTGCTTAAAAATAAAACTATCTAAAGGTGATTTTGAAACTGTCTCTGGATTAATTATAAGTCATTTAGGAAGAATTCCTAAAAAGGGAGAAAAAGTAAAGATAGACCCTTTAGAAATAGAAATTGTTAAAGCTGATGAAAGAAAAATAGAAATTGTTAAGTTAAGATCTTTAACTTCTATTGAAAGTGAGAACTCCAATTAATCTAATTGGCCCTATTTTTTCAGCCTTTCTATTAACTCTCTCTTTTCCAAAATGGAATTTATGGGTTATTGGTCTTTTTTCTTTTGTCCCTTTATTTTTCAGCTTCACCTTCACTAAGGAAATTAAAAATAAAATAATTTTTTCTTTTATTTTTGGAATTATCCACTTTTCAACCCTTCTTTATTGGTTAGTATATACTCTTACTAAATACGGAAATCTTAATTTAATCATTTCTTCATTTCTTCTACTTCTTCTTTCTTCTTATTTAGCTTTATACTATGTTTTCTTTTTTTATACTAATTTTAAACTTAAAATCTTTGAATCTCCTACTTTTATAAAAGGCCTCTTTTTTAGTTTAACCCTTGTGGGTATGGAATATCTGAGAGGAAAATTACTAACTGGATTTACTTGGGGACAGTTAGGTTATATTTTAAGTAATTTTTCACCCCTTTTACAATTAGCTGATATATGGGGAATATGGGGTTTATCTTTTGTTTGTGCTTTAATAAATTATTACATTTTTTTCCTATTGTATTACTTTTATCTTTCCCTGAAGTCTTTGGTAAATTTTAGATTTTTAATTAATAATTTTTGTTTTCTTATCCTTTTTATTGCATCCTTAAGCTACGGAATTTATAAGAAAAATTATTGGGAAAAAGTAATTTCTCAAGAGAAAGATTCTATAAGGGTCTCTCTTTTACAAGGAAATATACCCCAAGAAATGAAAGAAAAAAGTGAAATTGAATATTCTTTTAAAATTTATGAAAAATTAGCTCTTTCTACTTTAAAGGAAAAACCTCACATTATTTTTTTCCCTGAAACTTCTTTCCCTTTCTTTTTTCCTTATGAAAGGGAACCTACTCTCAAACTTTTAGCTTTTTTAGATAAATTAACTTTAGAATCTAAAAAATTTGATTATTTACCTGTTTTAGTTTTTGGCACTTTTAGACTTAAATATAAAAATGGAGATCCCTTAGTATACAATAGCTTAATTGTTTGGGATGGAAAAGACTTTGTAGATCTTTATGATAAGGAAAAGCTTGTCCCCTTTGGAGAATATGTTCCTTTAGAAAATTATCTTTCTTTTTTAAGAAGAATCACTGTTGGGCTTGGAATTGTTAAACCTGGTTTTTCCAAAAATCTTATCGTTCCTTCAAAAGATAAAATTATTAAAATAACTCCCCTTATTTGCTTTGAGAGTGCCTTTTCTGAAATTTTAAGAAAAAGACTTAAAGAAAATCCTCAGCTAATTTTTATTGCTACAAATGATGCTTGGTTTGGTAAAACCTCAGCTCCCTATCAACACTTTCAGATGGCAATAATAAGGGCTGTTGAGGCAAGAAGGTATACCATCCAAGTTGCCAACACAGGTATAACAGGAATAATTGATCCAACTGGGGAAATTATAAAGATGAGCCGGCTTGAAAAAGAGGAAATTGTTTACGGAAAAATAAAAACCTTTTATGAAAGGACTCTTTTTGTAAAATACGGAAATATTTTGGGAATTGCAGGTTCTTTAATTTTATTATTTTCCTTTATTCTAACGCTTCTCCCTGCCAGATTTTTAAACCCTTAGGAGTAAATCCTAAAAATTGAAGGATTCTTTTTACAAATTGAGTAATTACTTCTTCTAAATTTTTAGGTTTATGATAAAAACCAGGCATAGCTGGGAATATGACTGCACCCGCTTTACTACAAATTTCCATATTTTTTATATGAATTAAATTAAGCGGGGTTTCTCTTATAACTAAAATTAAAGGTTTTTTTTCTTTTAGCATTACATCTGCAGCTCTTTGCAAAAGATTTCTTGCTGAACCACTTGCAACAGCAGATAAAGTCCCCATAGTGCAAGGTATAATAATCATTCCAGAGTAATTGCTTGAACCACTTGCAGGAGGAGAAGCTATTTCATCCTCTTTATATAGTTTTTCTGCAAAGTTTAAGATCTCTTCCACAGGCTTTTCTAACTCGTGATTCCAAACTATTTCACCTGCTTTGGTAATAATTACCTCTGCAGAAATTCCAAGATTTTTTAATTCTTTCAAAAAATAATGGGCATAAATAACACCGCTTGCCCCTGTAATTCCTACTAAAAATTTTTTTTCCATTTTTTTGCACTCTCCTTAGCAATTTTATCAACTTTTTCGTGGTAAAAATTTCCGCTATGAGCCTTCACTTTTTCCCATTTTACTTTATGAAAATTAACCAGCTTTTCTAAATCTTCCCAAAGTTCCTTATTTTTAACAGGGTTACCCTCTGAGGTTACATAACCTCTCTTTTTCCATCTTGGCAACCACTCTGTAATACCTTTAATTACATATTCTGAATCAGTATAAATTTTTATTTTTTGGGGTTCTTTAAAATATGAAAGTGCATAAATAACTGCCTTAAGTTCCATTTGATTATTTGTAGTGTAAGGCTCTCCTCCTTTAAGTATTTCTTCTTTTTCTCCCGATTTTATCAAAACAGCCCAACCTCCTACCCCCGGATTGCCAAGAGAGCATCCATCTACATAAATTTCTATTTCCTCATTTTTAAATTCCTCTTTTAAATTTTCCAGCTCAAAAAGAATCTCATAACCACTACTTGTTCCAATAACATCAGCTCCTACAGACAAAAAATCTAAAGTATCTTTTAAAGTTCTTATTCCTCCAGAAGCTTTGATTTTTATTCTTCCTTTAGAAAATTTTTTAATAATTTTTATATCTTCTAAGTTTGCCCCTCTTTTTGAAAAACCCGTTGAAGTTTTGACAAAATCTATTCCTGTAAAAATAAGAATTTCAACTGCATTTTTTATATCTTCTTCTTCCAAGTATGCAGTTTCTATAATTCCTTTTAATACTTTATCTTTTGCAATTTTTCTAATACTTAAAAGTTCCTTTTCAAGTTTTTTATAATCCTTAGATTTTAACCATATCAAATTTATAACAAAGTCTATTTCATCAACTTCAAGTTTTATAAGATTTTCAATTTCTGCCAATTTAGTTTCCGTTAAAGAGAAACCTAAAGGAAATCCTGCTACAGAAGTAATTTTAAACTCTAAATTTTTAAAATTTTCTCTAAGATAACAAACTAAAGTAGGTGGAATACATATACTTCTAAAGGGATATTTTTTTGCTTTTAACAAAAAATCTTCAAACTCTTTATAGGAACCTTCTGATTTTAAGTAAGTATAATCAATTTTGCTTGCTATATCTTTTATTTTATTCATTAGAATTATTTATAAAGTAGATGAATACGATTACTTAAAGAAAAACCTTTTAGTTCTTTTTTAAGTTTTTCTTTTGGTAGTTTTGCCTGAATAAGAACCCAATGAGAAGTTCCAAGTCCTTCTGGAAATATTAAGAATTTTAGAGACTCTATATCTTTCCAAGTTCTTTCTGAAATCTCATAAAATACTTCATTTATCCCCAGGGCTACTAAAAATGAGCCTTGCTGAGTAAAGCCAATATTTGAAAATCCGTATTTTTCTCCCAATTCCCTTAACAAAGTGAAATCTACATGAGATGTTATATCAGTTTTTCCTGGTTTAAAATAGGGATTGCTTATAGCTTTATGATTATAATAACAAAGAAGTGTTCCCTCACTTCTTTCTGAAGAATAGTAATCTTGTCTGGGATATCCATAATCTATAGTTATAATAAAACCCTCTTCCATTTTTTCTGAAAGATCTTTATAAAATTCTTCTATCTTCAAACAAACTTCAGTTCTATATCCATCTTCCCAAAAAGAATAATAAGGTTCTATTATTCTTAAAACCCTTTCATCCTCTATATCTTTTAAAAATTCCTCAATCTTTCCATCCTTTTCTACTTTAATCCATACTTCATATATTTTATTATCCTTCTTTTGAATTAATTTTACAGGAAAAGAATCAAAAAGTTCATTTGATAAAAACACTCCTTTAAACTTTGGTAGATCTCTTAAATTTTTTATCCACTTTATTTTTTCTTTAAAAGCTTTTAAAGTTTTTTCTTGAATTTTTCTTATAGAGGGGAAAGGTTCAACTATTAAGTAATTAAAGTCGTAGCCCCTTTTTGTAGTATATTCTAAAATATCACCAGCTAAAAAGCCTTGTCCTGCTCCAGCTTCAACAATTAAAAAATCTTCTATTTCTCCCAAAATTTCATGCATTTCAATAATTTGACGAGCCAAAGTTGCCCCAAAAATTTTACTTACACAAGGTGAAGTTATGTAATCTCCCTTTTTACCAGGAAGCATACCCCGTACATAATAACCATACTCAGGATGATAAAGAGAAAGTTCCATATATTTTTCAAAAGTTAAAGGTGACTCCTTTAATAAAATATCTAAAAACATTAAATTACTTTTTAATTAAACCAAATTCTATCATCAGATCTTTATTTTCATCTATTTGATACAAAAAAACCATTCTTGGGATTTTACTTGGAATTTCTATTTTGTGGTCTTTACCTGTAACTATAGAAGGGGTTGAAGCTTGCAAAGTAATGCCTGTTTTTTCAAATTCTCTTCTAAATACCCCACATATTTGATTGGTAAGTTCTCCCCCAGCATCAATAACATCTTTATTAATTTCTTCTACATTTTCTCCAAGGACATTTTTCATAAAATCAAAAATTATCCTTTTATCATAACTAACAATAAAGACTCCTTCAAGTTTTTCTGAGGCTAAACCTATAATTACTGAAATATCTTTAAGTTCTGTATTTTCTTTTTTAACTTTTGTATCTTTTAAAACTGGAGTTTTAGCTAAGTAGGTACCCATAACTTCTTCTACAGCCTTTTTGATGTAATCTGAAACAGATGAAGCCTGCATTTCCACCTCCTAAATATTTTATATTTTAAATTTTTCCACTGCAGATTTAAGCTCTATTCCTAATTTAGCTACTTCTTCAGTAGTAGCAACCACTTGCTCAACTCCAACCTTAAGATCTTTTGTAGCATTTGCCACACTTCCTACGTCCTTTGCTATAGCTTCTGCAGTAACACTCATTTCTTCAGTTGCAGAGGCTATGCTTTGTATTCTTTCTTGAAGTTTTTCAGCTGCAGAAGCTATTTCATTTAGTATATTTGCTGCCTCTTCAGATAATTTTACTCCTACCTCAACTTTGCCTGACATATCTTCAACTTCTCTTTTTACATTATCTACAGCTTTTCTTATTTCTTTTATCGTCTCAGCTATCTCTTCTGTTGATTTGCCTGTCCTTTCTGCAAGCTTTCTAATTTCTCCAGCAACAACTGCAAAAGACCTTCCGTGTTGTCTCAGCTATCTCTTCTGTTGATTTGCCTGTCCTTTCTGCAAGTTTTCTAATCTCTCCAGCAACAACTGCAAAAGACCTTCCGTGTTCTCCAGCTCGAGCTGCCTCAATAGTTGCATTAAGAGCAAGTAAGTTGGTTTGTTCTGCTACGTCCTTTATAAATTCAACCACTGACTCTATAGCTCTTGCTCTTTCTTCAAGAGAAGCCATTACTTCTTTTAAGTTTTCTGCCACCTTTTCAATAACTTTGACCTCACTTGCAGTTCTTAAAGTATAATTTTCTCCGTCTCTCGCTACCTCAGCTGTTTTTTTACTTTCTTCAAGTATCTGTGGTATTTTTTGCTATGTCAACCACAGTGGTGCTCATTTCTTCAGTTGCACTTGCCATTTGCGTTGCCTTCTCAACCTGAATCTCTATACTTGTATTAAACTGCTTTGTTATAGCTGAAAGTTCTTCACTTGAACTACCTAAAGTCATAGAAGCTTGTTTAATTTCTTCTATAAGTTTTCTCATTGAGGATAAGGCTTCTGCCAAATCTTTTGCCATAATTCCTATTTCATCTTGAGAAGTAGTATCAACGTTAACTGAAAGGTCACCTTCTTTAACCCTTGACAATATTTTTCTCAAATTTTCAATAGGAGTTCTTACAGATCTTGCAACTCCTGTGCTAACTAAAATTGAAACCACTGCAAAAATAACCCCTGAAATTACAAGAATTACAAACTCTCTTTTTATATATCCTAAAGATTGGTTAACTTCTTCATCTGCTATTTTTGCATAAAAATTTACCAGATCATCAAGCTCTTTTTCCATTACTCTTATTTTGGGAAGCACTTCTTGTTCATGAATTAAAACAGCTTCTTCAGTTTTCCCAGTTAAGGCAAGTTGGATAACTTTATTATTACTCTCTCTTAAATTTAAAATAGCATTAATACCTTCACTTAGTTCCTTTTGTCCTTCTTTTGATCTCGTTGTTGCCTTCAAAAATTCTAAACGCTCTTTATACGCTTCTCTTGCTCTTAAAATTTCATTATGAAGTTCTTTTCTTTTTTCCATATCTGAAGTTAGAAGCATTTTGGTGATATTTAGCTGAATACCTACGAGGATGTAATCCCTTACTTGTTGAGCATTATTAATTTTAGCTATTCTCTCGTCTAAGTCTTTTGTGTTGTTATTTATGACATGAAGACTGTATAAAGTGTATAAGGAAACCATAACAAACATAAAAACTATTACTCCAAAACCAAAAAAAAGTTTTTTAGCAATACTCCAGTTCTTAAACATGGCTCCCTCCTTTTATTTAATTTTAGAATTTTTATTCTTTAATAATTTTTTCTATGTCAAGAATAAGTAAGAGTCTATCAGGTAGTTGGTAAACGTTTTTAATATATTCTTTAGAAAGTCCCTCTAATTTATCAGGCACTTTTTCAAGTTTTGAAGGCTCTATTTCTAAAATTTCTCCTATCTCTTCTATCACAAAAGAAACTGGGGCTTCTCCTTCGTCTTTTACTATTAAATTAAGCTTAGGAGTAATTTTTAAGTCTATTTTTAATTTTTTTGTAAGATCCATAACAGTCACAATTTGTCCTCTTAAGTTCATTATTCCAAGTATATGCTCATCTGAAAGTGGAACAGGAGTAATATCTATCTCTTTATTAATTTCCATTACTTTGCTTGCTGGTATACCAAAAAGAAAATCACCCATATAAAAGGTTACCATAGTAATTGTGTTGACAGCTTTAATTGAGGTATCCTCCTTTTTTTCTATCATAAATTTTTCTTTTTTTGCTAATTCCATCAGGATCCTCCTTTTCTTTAGAATCTTAACTTAATAACCTTTCCACTTCCTCTAATAGCTTTTCTCTATTAAGTTTTACTTCGTAACTATTAGCACCTAAATCATATACTTTTCTTCTTACATCTTCTCCTGCAAGAGATGTTACTACAACTATAGGAATATTTTTATAATCTGGGTTTGTCTTTATTTCTTTTATAAGTTCAAATCCATCAACTTCTGGCATTTCTAAATCAGTAATAATTAAATCAAATTTTTCGGAAGAAAGCCTATTTAAAGCTTGCCTTCCATTTTCAACTGCCTCCACCTCGTATCCTGCACTTGTTAGATAATTTTTAATCATACCTCTAAAAAAGGGGGAATCTTCAGCAAGAAGTATTCTTCTCGTCTTTTCTTCTTTTCCCACTTTTACAATAAACCAATCAGGATCATACATCTCAATTATTTTGTAAATATCAATAAAAAGAACGGTTTTACCATCAATAATTCTATGACCTAAAATCCCGGGATGAGTATAAATTCCTTCTTCTACTTCTGGGGAGACTTCTAAAGTTCCTACTATGTTAGTACAAAGGATACCACAAGTTTTCTCTCTTTCTGTAAAGAATAAAACATTATAACTTTCTTTAGAAGGCGCTTCTTTTAAAGGTAGGTAATTTTCTAATCTTATAATAGGAACAACCTCATCTCTATAAATGATTATTTCCTTACCTCCAGAAATCTTTATTTCATTCTCTCTTATTTTGTCAAGTCTTGAAATTAATGCTATAGGAATTGCAAATCTTTCCTCTCCTACGTCAAAAAGAAGTAAAATTACAGTTTCTTGAGCTGAAGTTTTTATTTTTACTGAAGTTGACTCATAAGCTTTTTCTACTTCTTCAACACTTATCCCAACAAATTGGGAAAGACCTACCACGTCCAGTATAAGGGCAAGTTTCCCATCCCCCATAATAGTTGCACCAGAATAAATGGGGATATTTTTAAACCACCTACCAAGTGGTTTGACCACAATTTCTTCAGAAGCAAATATTTTATCCACCAAAAGCCCTATAAATCTTTCTCCTGTATTTAAAATGACTAAATTTCTTTGTTCTTGAGATCTACCGTTTTCTTTTAAAACTTCTGATAATCTCAATACGGGTATTATTTCTCCTCTAAGTCTATAAAACTCAGTATTCCCAACTTTAAGAAGGTCTTTGTCTGGATCCACGTTAACGAGTTCTTTAAGATTTACCTGAGGAATAGCGTAGCGATAATCTTTAGATGCAACTATTAATGCAGGTATAATAGCAAGGGTAAGAGGAATTTTAATTTTAACGTTTGTCCCTTTACCAAGAATAGTATTAATTTCTATGGAACCTCCAAGTTTTTCTATGTTAGCTTTAACCACGTCCATTCCAACACCGCGCCCAGAAAGTTGGGTAACAGTTTCAGCAGTAGAAAAGCCTGGTTTAAAAATAAGATTTAATAATTCCTTTTCAGAGGCTTTTTCTGCCTCTTCGTAACTCATAAACCCCTTTTCCACAGCTTTTTTTCTTATTTTTTCAACATCTATACCTCTTCCGTCATCGTCTATTTCTATAACAACTTGCCCTCCCTCTTGATAAGCCCTAAGAATAAGGTTGCCTTCTTGAGGTTTACCAAGTTCAGTTCTTTCTTTCGGTGTCTCAATTCCATGATCAATAGCATTTCTAACAAGATGAGTAAGGGGGTCTTTAATAGCTTCAATTATTGAACGATCTAATTCTGTTTCTGTTCCTTCTAAACGTAAATTCACTCTTTTACCTAATGTTTTAGCTAAATCTCTTACGATTCTGGGAAATTTATTAAAAATACTCCCTATAGGTTGCATTCTTGTTTTCATTATGGTTTCTTGCATTTCTGTAGTTATCATAGAAAGTATCTGTACACTTCTTGTTAAGTCTTCATCCATTGTCTTTTGAGAAAGCTGAACGACTCTATTTCTTGCAAGAACGAGTTCTCCTGCAAGATTCATTAGCTGATCAAGAAGTTTTATGTCAACTTTTATGTGAGTTTCTGCTAACTCAACTTGGGATGACACAATAACTTCTTCTTTTTCTTCTTTAACTTCTTCTACCCGTTTAACTTCCTTTTTTTCCTCAATTGTTTCCTTTTTCTCTTCTACCTTTACTTCTAACTCTTTTTCTATTGGTCTTTCTTGAATTCTTTTTTTAAGTTTTTCATTAAAATTAGATAACTCAACCAGAAAATCTAAAATTTTATCTTCTACAGGTTCAGCTTTATTTTCTTCTATGTAGGAAATAATGTATTTTATGTAATCAATTGCTTTTAATAAAATATCTACAACGTCTTCTTCAAGCTCTATTGAACCATCTCTTAATTTTGAAAGAATATCTTCAGAAAAATGGGTTATACTTTCCAGAGTTTTAAAACCAAAAAAGCCAGCAGCTCCTTTTAAAGAATGCATTGTTCTAAAAAGTTCTTTTAAAATTGCTACATTTTTTTTATCTTTTTCTAATTCTATAAAACCTTCTTCAAGTTTAGTTATTCCTTCTTTTGCTTCAACTAAAAAGTCCTGCAAAATATCTTCATCAAAATTCATTCTTTTCTCACCTCCTTACTTTTCTGCATCTCTATTATAATTAATTTTTAAAAATTTTAAATTTTAAAGCTCCTTTGAAATAGCTTTGCTTTACCATTTTTTACAACCAAATAAGCCTTTTCTCCAATTATCAAGGGTAAATTATTTTTAATGTGTCCAAAAGAAAAGGCATACGCAATAGGTATATGCTTAGGTAAAAATTCTTCTATTCCCTTTAAAAAATCTAAGGAATTAATTTTACCCATATCCCCTATAATTATTCCTTTTATGTTTTCTATTCCTAAAGTAAAAACTACCTGTAAAAATGCCCTTTCAATTCTATATTTTTTTTCTTTAGTTTCTTCTATCATTAAAATAAGGGATTTTTCAATAGGTAAATAAAAGGTTCCACATAAACTTGCTAAGGTAACCAAATTTCCTCCTAAAAGAATTCCTTCTGCCTCGCCTTCTTTATAGGAAAGCCCCTCTAACTCTATATCTTTATCCCCAGCTATTACTTTTAATAAATTTTTTAAACTTTCTTCACTTAAATCTGGTAGATTAACAATCATTGGAGCATGCAGTCCCTTTCTTTTAAATTTTTTATAAAAGTATAAATGTAAAGCTGTAACATCACTAAACCCAATTAGAGAGGAATATATATTTATTTTTTTATTTTCGGAAAAAATTTCATCTAAATAAGGAATTAATTTTATAGCTCCAAATCCTCCTCTTACTGCCCAAATAAAGTCATATTCTTTTGTTGTAATTAATTCGTAAAATAAAAAGGCTTTAAATGAAGAAGAAGAATCGGAAAAATCTACGAAAGATTTAAAGGGTATATTGTTTTTTCTTAAAACTTTAATTCCTCTTTGATAGCTTCTTATAGAAGGAGGGCTTGAAGGTGAAAAAAGAACTATTTTTATCTCTTTTTCCATAAATAATAAAGTCCTTCTAAAGTTAAATGTGGTTCTATCTTTTCTATCTTTTTAGAATAGGGAGCTATGAATTTAGCAAGTCCTCCTGTAGCTATAACTTTAGGATGTGTCCCCATTTCTTCTGAAAGTTTTTCCACTAAAAAGTCAGTAAGCCCTATAAATCCATATATTAAACCACTTTTTAAAGCTGAAATGGTATCTTTCCCTATTACTTGAGAAGGAGGCTCACTTAAATCTATTTTTGGTAATTTAGCAGTTTTTTTAAATAAAGCCTCTGTAGAAATTAAGATCCCAGGTGCTATTGCTCCTCCTAAATAAACTCCATTCTCTGAGACACAATCAAAGGTTATAGCTGTTCCAAAATCAACTATAATTAAAGAGCTTTTATATTTTTCCCACCCTGCTAAAGCATTAATTAATCTGTCTCCTCCTACTTCACAAGGATATAAAAGATCTATAGGAATTTTAACTGTTTTATGATCTGCAACTAAAACTTCCCTTGCCAATAACTTTTCCCCCATTTCAATCCACCAATGAAGCGCAGGCGGAACTACACAAGCAATGCAAACCCCTTTGAGATCTTTTAAAGCTATCTCATAAATATAAAGAAAACTTTTAAGCTTTGCTAAAACTTCGTGAGAAGAAACTGGGATTTCAGTTTTAAAACTAAAAGTAGCAACTAAATTGCCATTTTCTTCAAAAATACCGCAAACTGTAGAGGTATTTCCTATATCTACAGTTAAAAGCATCCTAAATTTTCTCCTTAATACTTTCTAAAAGCCAGCTTATCCAGTCTTCTTTTTCTTTTCTCCAGAGAATTTTTACTTTACATTTTTTCAAAATTTCTAAAAGTTCTTCTTCCATATTTTTCATAAATCCAGATATTAAATAAAATTTAGAATCCCAAAAAGAGGGAAGATTAAATAGATCTTCTAAAAGACTTTTATAAAGATTTGCTAAAACTAAATCTACTTTAATAGGTAAAAGTTTTTTTATATCTCCTTCTATAACCTTTGCTGAAAGACCATTTAAAGTTAAATTGTGTTTAGTAACCTTTACACACAAAGGATTAATATCTACCGCTATAACCTCAGCTCCGAGCTTAGCCCAAAAGAGACTTAAAATCCCTGTTCCACAACCAATATCAAGAACTTTTTGAGGGTTACCAAAATTTTTATAGAATTCCCAGCTTAGCTCAAGGATCATAGAAGTTGTAGGATGAGTTCCTTCTCCGAAAACTATACTCGGATCAAAAACAAGATCCCATTTTCCTTCATACCAAAGCGGAGCTATTTTATAAGGTCCTACTTTAAAAGGTTTTAATACTCTATTTTCATTCCAATTTTCATAGGGCATTATATCTTTAAAATCAAGTTCGAGTCCATAATTTTTTATTAATTCTTCAACAAGACCATCTTTTGGTTTATGAAAAAAAAGAATTCCTATCCCATCTTCTTCCCAAACTCCTATTAAATCTTCATCTTCAAGTTGATTAAGTGCTGGATGGAAATTTTTAAAACTATATATAAAAAGGGTTTCATATTTTTTATACTTACCTTTTAACATTTTTAATTTATTTTATTAGCAAATTCAAATAACACAAGAAAAAAATAAGCTCAATTCTTTTATTATATTTTCAAGATATAAAGCAACTAAAATTATCATTAAATTCAAAATTATCCAGAGGAGCAAAAACATACGAATCCTTAAAAATCTTTTCTGAGTTTTACTAAAAAATCCTTCCTCAATTAAAATATTTTTTAAAAATTCAATTCTTTCAAATATTCCATAATGATGCCAGCTTTTTCTATACAATTGCCCTGTAATTTCTCCTATTTTAAATAGAGCTGAAATAATAGGCTGAGGATTTTTTAATATAATTGCAGATAAAAAATCTGCTTCCCTTTCAAATTGTCTTAAAAAGAAAGAAAAAATATATCTTATGTAAATAAAAGCTACAAAAATTATTCCTATCCCTAAGATTATTTCTAATGAAACTGGTAAAGTTTCTTTATTTTTCATAATTTTAATTAATTCAGGAGAAAAATAATAGACAATTAAAAAGATTAGTATTAAAAGCGTTAATAAAAATAAAGGAAGATTTAAAAGTAAGAGCAAAAGCCAGAAATTATGTCTTTTTTTGAGATGTCCTACTTCATGAGCTACCACTCCTAAAATCTCCTCTGAAGAAAGAATACTTAAAAGGTTTTTAGAAAAAAATAAATACTTAAAAGGTGGTAAAAACCCTATAATACCTGCTGTATAAAGTTTTTTCCCTAAGTTACCTAAAACATAAATCTCATTTATTTTAACCTTGTTTTTCTCTAAAAATTTTAAAATGGTTTCTCTTAAGGCAAAATCGTCTAAAGGTTTTAAAGGCCAAATTTTAATTATTAAAAAAGGAGAGAAAATAATAATAAAAATCAAAAAAAGAAAAAATTCTCCTTGAAAGTTTAAATTGAGAATATCAAAAATGTCCTGAAAAATAACTAATAGTAATACTGGAAGAATAATACCTAAAAGGATTTTTAAGTAATTAAGTGTAAATCTCAAAAGTAAAAATCTCACTAAAAATATGTAATGCAAAAACCATAAAATTCCTATAAGAGAGGAAAAATAGATTTTATCTAAATATATTTTTAAATTAAGAAAACTTAAATCTATAACATAGAAAATAAAACTAAGACCTATAAAGATTTTATCTAAAAAGTGAATAAAGTTGAGTTGGTAAATTTTTTTTCTAACTATTAAAAGTAAAAAAATAAAGAAGAATTCTTTAAAAATAAAAAGGGGAATGAGAAAAATTGAGGAAATTTTATAGGAAGTTACAGGAATAAACTCATAAATAATAAAGGCTAACCAAAGGTATATAAGGTCTTCATAAATCAAATTTTAATAACCTTTAGAAAGTATTTTAAAAAGATAAAAGATAATCTGCCAACTTATCTAAATCTTTACTTTCTAAACTTTTAGTCTGTTTTATATAGGGCTTCATAAAGTCTTCTCTATCTATATCAATAATAGCTTTAGCTTCTCCTTTTAAGTATTTAATAAGTTCTTCTTTTTTATTTTTGTATGCTTTTGATATACTTTTAAGAGATGGGGCAAACCCTTCCTCTTTTTGATAATGACAAGAATGACAATTAAGTTTTTTAAATATCTTTTCTCCTTCTGCTGCTAAAACTTTAAAACCATTAAACATTAAAATAAACATAAGCCCTAAAGAAATTAAAAATTTTTTCATGCTTCCTCCTAAAAATTTTTAACTGCTACTTTCTGAAGAAGTATTTTCTTTTTTCTGTTTTTCTTTCTTTTCTTTTTCTTTTCTTGCATAATCTGTAACATACCATCCAGTTCCTTTTAAGATAAAACTACTTTCACTAATAAGTTTTATTAATTTGCCACCACATTCCTTGCAAATTTTTAAAGGCTCATCTGTTATTTTTTGCCATACTTCAAAATGTTTCCCACAATTTTTACACTCATATTCATAAATTGGCATCCTTCCTCACCTCCCTTGCCGTTTTAAGAATAAATCTGGTCAAAATAGTAAAAAACTTTATTCATATGAGGTAAAAATATAAAATCTTTTAAGGCTTTTTTAGTAAGATTGTGCACAATTTTTTCTTCTTCCCATTTATATTTAGAATAAAAATTGCTCTCATATCTAATAAATCTAACTAAATGGATTAATTCGTGAGTTAAAATATAAAGCAAAAGTTCTTTTAGAAAAGGGTTCTTTTTATTAAAAATTTTATTTTTATTAAGACATATAAAATAGAAATCTTTTCTTTTTGAAGGTAAATCGTGTAACAATTCTCCTTTTAAAATAGTTGCAAACCTATTTTTAAAAAATTTACTTCCCTTTAAAATGTATATATCATAAATAAATTTATTAATTTCTCTTTCTGAAAGTTTAAATTTTTCAATAAGGTTTAACTCACAAAGATAAAAAATATTTTCTAACTCACAAAAATCGTAAGACTTTTTCAAAAACGAAGTTACTTTCTTCCCTTTGGATAAGATCCTAACCAAATTACTTGAAGACAATAATTTTGCATTTCTTCCAAACATTCTTTTATCTTCTCGTCTTTAATGTGTCCTTCACAATCTAAGAAAAATATATACTTCCAAGGTTCGTTCTTGGAAGGTCTACTTTCTATTTTAGTAAGATTTATTTTTCTTATAGCGAAACATCTAAGGACATCAAAAAGAGCACCAGGTCTATCAGCTACACTAAAAAGAAGAGATGTTTTATCATCACCAGTAGGCTGAACCTCTGTTTTACCAATAATCCAGAATCTTGTAGAATTTCCTTTTATATCTTCTATGTTTTTAGCTACAATCTGAAGATGATATAATTTTGCTGCCACTAAACTTGCAATTGCACCTATGCTTTCATCTACAGCTGCCCATTTTGCTGCTAAAGCTGTTGAAGGAACTGTTTCGATAGGCACAGAGGGTAGTTTTTTTCTCAACCATTTTCTACATTGAGCTATAGCTTGAGGATGAGAAAGTATTTTTTTTATATCCTCTATTTTGCCAGTTTGATTCATAAGGTAATGAGAAATAGACTCATAAATTTCCCCACATACCTTTAATCCATATTCATAAATAGCATCAAGTGTCGTTGCTACAACACCTTCAATAGAATTTTCAATAGGAACTACTCCAAAATTAACTCTTTCACTGCTTACTTCTTCAAAAACATCGGTTATAGTCTCTACAGGCACAAGCTCAGCAGAGGTCCCAAAATAGTTTAAAGCTGCAATATGACTGAATGTTGCTTCAGGACCAAGATAAACTACTTTTATTTTTTGTTGAACACTTCTACAAGCTTTTATAATTTCTGAATAAATTATCTTTAATGCATCTTCAGGAAAAACTTTTTGATTAATTTTTAAAATTTTATTCAAAATTTCTTTTTCCCTTAGCAAATCAAAACTTTCATACCCTATATTTTCTTTAATTTTTCCTATTTTTTTAGCAACTTCTATTCTTTCTTTTAAAAGTTCAACAATTTGTGTGTCTATTTTATCAATTTTTTCTCTTAATTCTTGAAGTTTATTGTTTTTCATACTCTGTCTCTAATTCGTAATTTTTAATTCTTAAAGAATAAAACAATTTTCTTTTTACCTTTAAGTTTTTTATTTTAGAAAGGCAATCCAAACAAAAATAGGCTCCTCTTCCACCTTCTTTCTGAAGTTTATCCAAAATTATTTTATTTTCTTTTACACAAAATCTCAACAAATCTTTTTTGGGCATCTTCCTTTTACAAACTATACAAGTTCTTTCAGGAACATGTCCTTTTTTAGGCACCTATTTCTTTCTTAGCTTTTTCAATAATTTTTTCTACCTCTTCTAAAGATAGCTTAGTTAATTCAGCAATTTTTTCTATAGGTGTTTCTAAAAGAGTTTTTAAATCCTTAATATCTGCTTCATAAAGGTATCCTGCAATTTCATCAGACAATCCTGTCACTTTAAGCAACTTTAAAAATTCTGGCTCCTGACGTCTCAAATACTGCGTTTCACTTAAAATGTCTATTCTCCATCCTACAAGTTTAGAAGCAAGTCTTACATTTTCTCCTTTTTTACCAATAGCAAGGGATAGTTGATCGTCAGGAACAATTACTTCAAGCGTTTTATTTTCATCATCCACTATAACTTTGCTACATTCTGCTGGAGCTAAGGCATTGTAAACAAATTTGGCAGGATCAGGATCCCACAAAACTACATCTATCTTTTCTTTACCCTCTTTTTTATCAGTCTTTACTATATTAAGTTCTTCTAAGATAGTAGAAATTCTTGAGCCCCTTACTCCTATACAGGTTCCTACAGGATCAATATTAGGATTGGTTGAAGTAACAGCAATTTTAGTTCTTGAACCAGGTTCTCTTGCTATAGCCACAATTTTAACTATACCTTCTTGAATTTCAGGTACTTCTTTTTCAAAAAGTTTTTTAACAAAAGCTGGATGCGAACGGGAAACTATAATTTGGGGTTCCTGTTGTCTATATACCTCTATTACCAAAGCTTTTAATCTATGTCCTCTAATATACTTTTCTCCAGGCACCTGTTCTTCTTCAGGTAAAAGGGCTTCTGCTCTTCCTAAGGAAAGAATCACTCCTCTTTTATCAAATCGGTGCACATATCCACTAACTATTTCTCCAATTTTATATTTATATTCGTCGTATATAAGTTGTTTTTCTGCAAGTCTTAATTTTTGAGAAAAAAGCTGTTTTACAATTTGAGCAGCAATACGTCCTAAATCTTGAAGTTCTACCCTTTCTCCAATGATATCTCCAGATTTAATATGGGAATAAATCTTTTGAGCTTCCTCTATGGAAATTTCTGCCTCTTTATCTTTAACTTCCTCTACTACTTTTTTTAATTTGTAAATCTCTAAATCTCCTTTTTCTTCATTATATTTAACTTCAATACGGGCTTTATTGCCAAATCTTTTTTTTGCTGCAGTTCTAATTCCCTCAATTAAAGCCTCAACAACTATCTCCTTAGATAACCCCTTTTCTTTACTTAAACTTTCTATAACTCTCTTTAATTCTCCTGGCATAAATATTCTCCTCTATCTTTAAAATTCATTTAAACTTAATCTCAGGCTGTAAATTTGCTTTCTTAATATTATCTAAAGAAAATTCCCAATTTTTCCCTTCTACCTCCATCTGAACTAAGTTTTCTTTTATTCCTAAAATAATACCTGTAAAATTTTTTCTTCCAGAAATAGGTGTTTTTAAAGTAATTTTAGCTTTCTCTCCCTTAAATCTTTCGTAATCCTCTTTTTTTACCAAAGGTCTTTCTATCCCAGGAGAAGAAACTTCTAATACATAAGAATGATGAATAAGATCTTCTTTATCTAATATTTTACTTACTATTTCACTTATTTTTGCACAATCTCCTACAGTAACTCCTCCTGGTTTATCTATAAAAATTCTTAAAACCCAACCTCCTTTCTCTCTTCTCCATTCTAAATCCACTAATTCCATATTCTTTCTCAAAATAGGAATTTCTATAATCTCTTTAATTTTATCTTTAATTTCTTTTTCCATAGTCTTAAAAAATTATTTTTAAAATTATATCACAAATATACCAAAAATTACCAATTTTTAAAGTGAAGTTTTAGATTTTGATTTTCTTGACTTTAATTTTATTTTAATAGAATATTTAACAGAAATTAACAAAACAAGAGCGGGCGACGGGATTCGAACCCGCGACCTGAAGCTTGGGAAGCTTCCGCTCTACCCCTGAGCTACGCCCGCTTTATTATTAAAATTATAATTAATTTTAAAATTTTAACAAGTAAAAAATTTTAGTCAAAGGAGGGGGGTTAAATTGAAAAAATATTATGATGTGGTTATTGTAGGTGCAGGACCTGCAGGAATATTTACTGCTTTGGAAATAATCTCAAAAAGTAATCTAAAGGTTGCCATAATTGAAAAAGGGAAAGATATTGATAAAAGAACCTGTTATATAGAAGAATTAGGAAAATGTTTAAATTGTAAAGTTTGCGATATGTTAAATGGTTGGGGAGGAGCAGGGGCTTTTAGTGACGGGAAACTCAATCTTTCTCCTGAAATCGGAGGTTTTCTTTTGGATTATATTCCAAGAGAAGAACTTGTTAATCTAATTAATTATGTAGATAGTATATATGTAGAAATGGGAGCCCCTCAAAAAATTTATACCTTAGATGAACTAAATATAGAAAGAATTAAAAAATTATGCTCTAAACAAGGGCTTATATTTATACCCTCAAAAATAAGACATATAGGAACTGAAAAGTGTAAAGAGATTTTAAAAAATTTAAAAGATGAAATTTCAAAAAAAGCAGATATTCTTTTTGAAAAACCTGTTTCTAAAATTTTAACTTCGGGGAAAAAAGTAAAAGGGATTAAACTAAAAGATGAAACTAAAATTCTGGCTAATTATGTAGTTGTTGCTCCAGGAAGAGCAGGAAGTAGCTGGTTAGAAGTTGAAGCAAAAAGATTAAATTTAAATACTAAAATAAATCCTGTAGACATAGGAGTTAGAGTAGAAGTTCCAGCTTCTGTAATGGAAGAGTTAACCTCACTTTGCTATGAACCAAAATTTCTTTACTACTCTAAAACCTTTGATGATCCTGTAAGAACTTTTTGCGTTAATCCTTATGGAGAGGTAATTGTAGAAAATGTAGAAGGAGTGTGGACAGTAAATGGACATAGTTATAGTTATAAAAAAACAGATAACACCAATTTTGCTATTTTATGTAGCACTTACTTTACCGAACCTTTTAAAGACCCTATTTTATATGGGAAAAGTATTGCAAAACTTGCCAATCTTTTAGGAAAAGAAGTTTTAGTTCAAAGGTTAGGAGATATTAAAAAAGGAAGAAGGTCAACAGAAGCAAGAATTTCCAGAAATCCAGTTAAACCTTCTCTAAAAATCGCTACTCCAGGAGATCTTAGCTTTGTTCTACCTTATAGATATTTAGTGAATATCCTTGAAATGCTTGAAGTTCTTGATAAAATAGTTCCTGGTGTTAATTCCCCCCATACTTTACTTTACGGAGTGGAAGTTAAATTTTATAGCCTTAGATTTGAATTAAATCAATCTCTTGAGACACAAATTAAAAATCTTTTCATAGCAGGAGATGGAGCAGGAATTACAAGGGGTCTTATCCAAGCCTCTGTCTCAGGAATTATAATTGCGAGAGAAATTATAAAAAGAAGTTTAAATTCAAGCTAAAAATTGAAATCAAAAATGCAAATCCTAAATTTTGTGCTATAATTTTAAAAAATCGCATCCAACAGGGGGTTTATTTTATGAAAGCTAAAATTGAAACTTCAAGATTAGAAAAAATATTGAAAAAAATTGAAGGAGTAGCTGACAAAAGAGCCTCTATGGCTGTTTTATCTATGGTTTTAGTAGAGTGTAAACCTACAGAAAATTATCTTCATTTACTTTCTACTGATTTAGAAATAGGTTATAAGGGGAAAATATTTGCTGAAGTTGAAGGAGAGGAAACTTCTTTTTGTGTTCCCGCAAGGAAATTTTATGAAATAGTCAAAAACTTTCCTGAAGACGAAATTTATTTAATTAAAGATGAAAGCAGATTGATCATTAAAGATGCACAAGAAAGAATTTTATATAATTTAGCTATTACTGATAGTGAAGAATTCCCAAGTTTACCTGAATTTATAGAAGAAAATGCTATAGAAATCCCAGGAAAAGTATTAGCTGAACTTATATTAAATACTATTTTCTCTACCTCTAAAGAAGAAAGTCATTTTGTATTGGGGGGTATTTACTTTGAGCCTATAAAAGAAGAGGGTATTTTAAGAGCTGTTGCTTCAGATGGACATAGACTTGTTAAACTTGATAGAGAAATAATAGGGATAGAAAATGTAAATTTTAACGAAGGATTTATTATTGGAAGAAAAGCTGCTAAACAGATAGAAGATATTGCAGAAGAAGAATTGATAGTAAAATTGGGATATATAAATAATTATGTAGTAATATGGACATCAAATTCGGTCTTTTTTGCAAGAACAATTGAGGGAACTTATCCAGACTATAGAAGCGTAATACCTTCTCATTATGAAAATATTTTAAGAGTAGATAGAAAACTTTTAATTGATGCTTTAAAGAGAGTATCTTTAATTATACCAGAAAGATTTAAACCTGTTACTTTTGATCTGAAACCAGATGAAATTACTCTTATTTCACAGGAAGTAGAATTGGGGAAGGCTCAGATTAAGCTTAGCGCTATTTATGAAGGAAAACCTCTTAAAGTAAATTATAACGCAGATTATATCTTAGATGCTTTAGAAGTAATGAATTCAGAAGAAGTGGAAATTAAAATAGGTGAAGAAAGAACTCCTGCTTTAATAACTGGAACAAGAGATGAAGGGTTTCTTTACTTGGTAATGCCTATGGTCTTATAAGATCATGGAAATTCTCGGTAAAAAAGAAAAAGAGTCCCAAAAGAATATGGATTTTACCCAAAATTACGAAGCAAGTAGCATAAAAGTCCTTTCTGGTTTAGAAGGCGTTAGAGCTCGTCCTGCAATGTATGTAGGATCAACTGATATTTCAGGATTTCATCATCTTTTGTGGGAAGTCCTTGATAATGCAGTTGATGAAGCCTTAGCAGGGTATGCTACAGAAATAATAGTAACACTTCATAAAGATGGATCTGCAAGTTGTGAAGATAATGGTAGAGGAATCCCCACAGATATACATCCTGAAGAAGGAATTTCAGCACTTGAGCTTGTAATGACAAGACTTCATGCTGGTGCTAAGTTTGATCATGGTGTGTATAAAGTTTCTGGAGGTCTTCACGGAGTAGGTGTTTCTGTGGTAAACGCTCTTTCAGAATGGTTAATTGCTGAAGTTTATAGAGAGGGGAAAGTTTTTAGACAAACCTATAAAAGAGGAGTTCCAGATGGTCCAATACAAGTTATAGGAGAAACAAAAAAAAGGGGAACTTTAGTAAAATTTAAACCTGATCCAGAAATTTTTGGAAACTTAGAATTTGATTTAGAAATAGTTCAAAAAAGAATAAAAGAATTATCTTATTTAAATCCAGAAATTAAGTTCTATTTGGTAGATGAAAGAATTGGATTCTTTGAGAAATATCATTACAAAGGCGGTATTGTTGAATTGGTAAAAGCTTTGAATGCTAAAAAAAATCCCATTCATTCAAAGGTTATTTATATTTCAGGAGAAAAAGAAAATATTAAAGTTGAAGTAGCTATTCAATATAATTCAGGTTATACAGAAACTCTATATAGTTATGTAAATAACATCCATACCAAAGAAGGGGGAACTCATGTTATTGGTTTTAGAAGTGCATTAACGAAAGCTATAAATAGATATATTTCCGATGAGAAAATCCCCAAACAATTTAAGATAAAAGTAGAAGGTGAGGATGTAAGGGATGGACTGTGTGCTGTTATATCTTTAAAAGTTCCTGATCCTCAATTTGAAGGTCAAACAAAAATGAAGCTCGGAAACAGCGAAATTAAACCTATTGTTGAATCTATTGGATATGAAGGCTTAATAAAATTTTTAGAAGAAAACCCAAGTGAAGCTAAAAAAATTATTCAAAAAATAACCATTGCTGCCAAAGCAAGAGAAGCTTCAAAAAAAGCAAGAGAACTTATAAGAAAAAAAAGCGAAATAGAGGAATTTTTAGTAGCAGGAAAGCTTGCAGATTGTTCTGAAAAGGATCCTGAAAAAAGAGAACTTTTTATAGTTGAAGGAGACTCTGCAGGAGGTTCAGCTAAACAAGCAAGGGATCGTAGATTTCAAGCTATCCTTCCTTTAAGAGGAAAAATCTTAAATGTAGAAAAGGCAAATATAGAAAAAATGCTTTCTTCAGAAGAGATAAAAAGTATAATTGCAGCTTTAGGAACTGGTATAGGTCCTGATAATTTCAATTCTGAAAGATGTAAATATCATAAAATTATAATTATGACTGATGCTGATATAGATGGAGCACATATTAGAACTCTTCTGCTTACTTTTTTTTATCGCCAAATGCCTGAATTGATAGAAAAAGGCTGGCTTTTTATAGCTCAACCCCCTCTTTATCGAGTAGTAGAAGGAAAAAAAGAAATTTATTTAAAAAATGATGAAGAATTGGATAAGTATATTTTAAAAAGAATTTCTGAAGGAGTTAAAGCCTATTTTATAAAAGATTCTCCTAAAGAAAAAATAGAAATTGAAGACTTTCGTAATCTTTTTTTAACCTGTGCAAAGCTTGATCGAATATTGCTAAATCTTTTCAAAAGAAATTACTCCCCTCAAATTATTTTACTACTTTTAAAAGCTGAATTAAATAATCTTTCCTTCTTTGAAGATTTTTCTAAAATGGAATCTCTGGCTAAGGATTATCAAAATTTGGGTTTTAAAATTTCTAAAATAAAACCAAGTGATTACAATCCCAAATACTATGAATTTTTTATATATTCAGAGAAAGAAAATTTTATTTCAACCCTTATAGGACCTGAACTTATTTTAGAAAAAGATTATAGAGAAGCTTATAAAGTGTTTGAAAATTTAAAACCTTATATTTCTTATAAATTACAAATTGTTTATAAAGATTCAATTAAAGTATGGGAAAATTGGATCTTTTTTATAGGTGAATTTTTACAATATCTAAGAGAAGAAGGTAGAAAAGGGCTTTTTATTCAGAGATATAAAGGTCTTGGAGAAATGAATTCTAAACAATTATGGGAAACTACTATGGATCCTAAAAATAGAGTCCTTAAAAAGGTAAGTATATATGATGCAGAAAAAGCTGATGAACTCTTTTCTGTTCTTATGGGAGAAGATGTAGAACCTCGTAAAGAATTTATTTATCAACATGCCTTAGAATATAGAGAACTTGATATTTAAATTAAAATGAAACCAAAATTGCCTAAAAAAAATTTAAAATTAGTTTTATCTAAGAAAGAAATTTCTCAAAAAACTAAAGAATTAGCTAAAAAAATTGAAAAAGATTATAATGATGAGCCTATAGTATTTATTGGAATTCTTAAAGGGGCTTTTATTTTTTTAGCTGATCTTATTAGAGATATTAAAAATCCTAATATAGAAATTGATTTTATAAGGGTTAAAAGTTATGGACTTTCTGATACTTCTTCTGGTAAAGTAGAGATTACAAAGGATATTGAAGTTTCATTAGAAGGTAAAAATGTTATCTTAGTAGAAGACATAGTTGATACAGGGATTACTTTAGAATTTCTTTATAATTACATAAAAACCCTTAATCCTAAGAGTTTAAAGGTTTGCGTTCTAATTGACAAAAAGGAAAGAAGAAAAGTAGAGATTCCTATAGATTATGTAGGTTTTGAAATAGAAAAAGGTTTTTTAGTAGGTTATGGACTTGATTTTGCTGAAAAATATAGACATTTACCTCATATAAAAGAGGTTATTAAAAAATGAGTAAAAAGAAATTTGTATGGAATTATTTAAAAAATAGTCCTTGGTACATGTGGGTGATAAGAATTACAGGAGCAATTTTTATTGCTTATATTGTAATTAATGCCTTAAAACTTAAATAATTACTTAATGCTCAGATTTATATTTGGGATGTTCATAAAGTACAGGCATACGGTTAAGTACAAAACGATAAGTTAAAACTAATAAAGTAACTACTCCTGCGCTAAGAGCTATCTCAGTCCAAGCTGGATAATATTTTTGAGAGAAGGGGACATACCACTTATAAGCTATTAAACATACATTTAAGCGATTTACTATTACTCCAAAAGCAGTTAAAACTGCTCCCAATTTTACAAGCCAAACAATTCTATTTCTTACAGCAGAAGTAAACATAAGTGCTGGAACAAGAACAAAAGCAGTTAATTCAACCACATACCAAAATCCATAAAATCCTTTTAAATAATGCCACTTTTCATAATGGGCGAAATCAAGAAGTTTTAAAATTAAATAAATATAAAGTGCACAAGCTGCAGCTTTCCCTAATCCAATAAGCTTTTTGTTAAAATCCTCTTCATCAAAATCTTTTATTTGGTGCCTAAAAGCTTTATGAGTAATAGTTCCTTCAATAATAACTATTGAAATTCCTCCAAAGATTGCTGAAATAAGAAAGAAAGGAGGCAGTAATGCTGAATACCATAAAAAATGAAGTTTATAAGGTGCAACCAAATATAAACCACCAAGAGCTGACTGATGCCCTCCAGCGATAATCACTCCAAAAATAGTTGCCCAAATAATAAGTTTAGCAAAGAAATCACGAGCTCTTTTTAAATCTAACCATTCAAATACTGTCGGAGCAAATTCTATGAGACAAATAATAGTATAAAGGAAGAAATGCCAACCTACTAAGAAAAGAACAGAAGAAAAACCCCAGGACCATATTATTAAATTATATAAATTATAGTATCTTCCCAAATCAAATAAAAGAGCAAAAATAGCAAAAACATATCCGAGAAGACTTGATAAAGCGACAGATTTTGCAAAATGATGGTATTCTTTAAGACCAAATAAATGGATTGCAGTTCCTACTGTAAGACCAGGTGCAGCAAGAGCAATACCTACTAAAATATCAAAACCAATCCAAAAACCCCAGGGATATTCATCTGAAAGATTTGTAGCAGGACCTAATCCATAAATAAGTCTATATACCATAGCATAAATTCCAAAAATTAAAATTATAAGAGCAATCATGTTCCCAATAGTGAAGTTATCTCTTGTAAATTCTCCTAAGGTCCTTCCCATAAGGATTTTTTCTCTAAACCAAGAGGTATTATTTCTTTCCATGGCCCTCTCCTTTTTCCTCATTTATAGATTGTTTTTTCTTACGGGATTTTGAAATATGATAATAGGCTCCAAAAACTAAAGGCCAAGCTCCTACCACTTCAAAGAGTTTTACCGCAAATAAAAATCTCTCGCTATATTCTGGTATAGGAGTCTCTTCAACTTTTACAAAACCTACTTCTTCAAAAGGAACAGGTGATATATAAAGCCAACTTGTTCCACCTACTTCGTTTTCTCCATATACATGAGGAACGTATTTGCCAGGATTATTGTGAATTCTCTCCCAAGCTAATTTAACAATTTCACTTCTCTTACCAAAAGTCAAAGCCCCTGCAGTACAGATTTCTACACAAGCAGGAACTTTACCCTCAACTATCCTATCATAACACATGGTACATTTTGTAATTTGGGGAGTAATTGGATCATAATATTCATAAGCAGGAATATCAAAAGGACAAGCTATCATACAATATCTACATCCAACACATACACTTTTATTATAAATCACAGGACCTTCAGGAGTTTTTCTATAGGCTTCCACTAAACAAGCAGAATAACAGCCAGGATGTATACAATGCATACACTGTTTTTTTACATAAAGAGGAGTTCCATCTTTAGTATAAAATCTATTTACTACGGTAAAGTTCCCAGCATGAGGTCTTCTTATTTTATCAAAAACTGATGGCTTTTGATGAACTGAAGCTTCAAATTCTTTTAATGGTCTATTAGGATTTTTGTTCCATTCATTACATGCCCATTCACATCTTCTACATCCAATACATTTAGAAATATCTACTAAAACCCCGTAAGGTTCTTCTGGAGGGGGCAAATGCTTTTTCTTCCTCTCCTCGTAAATTTTCCAAACTTTTTCATTAGCTTTATTCCCAGTAGCATAAATAGATGGTGCCTCTCCTTTACTATAGGCTTGAGAAATTGAGGGTTTAGTAATTATTAAAGTCCCAGCTAAGGCTCCCAATCCTTTCAAAAATTCCCTTCTACTTAATTTCATAAATCGCCCCCTTTTTAATATTTCCGCTCTGTGCTTAGAAGGTAATAAATAAATATAAATACGAAGGCTGCTGTAACTGCAACTACATATTCAAATCCATGGGCAGTAAACAATTGTTCTATTGCATACATCTTTCTCTCCCTCTTATCTTTTTATTCCAAGCACATCTGTTGGTAAAGGTCTTGGGCTCTTTTCTTTATGACAATCAGTGCATCTATGAGTAGGCTTTTCAAGTCTCATATTGTCATGACAACCAATACACTGGACATGATATGCAGATTGTAATTTTAACTTATTAGGATTAACAGGATTAAAATACTTAGGATGACAATTCTGACATGAGGGAGGTGTATCTTTTTTAGCTTCAGCAGGAGATTTTCTTTGATGATGACATCCCTCACAAAGAACTTTTAAATCATTATGGAAATACCTTGCCAATTTACTATTATTAGAAATATCTACTAATTTATCTATAATTTTGCGATGCGGAAAATCTGCAGGTTCAAATTCTTTCTCTAATACCTTTATTTTAATCTCCTTTTTAACCACTTCAGGATCAAGTCCAGCTGTTGAAAGTGGTGGAGGTAAAGTAACTTCTTTCTTACCTGTATGACATCTATCACATACTTCCTTGGTAGGTTCCTTGGCTTTTATATCCATTAAAGGAATAAATTTGTGACATCCTGCACAATCTTTTTCTAATTTCTTTTTATTGTGACATCCTGCACAACTGTGCTCTGAAAATGGAGCATGATAGGTATCCACTAAATTTACCCAACCTCCTTCAGGAATTCCTTCTAATTTATGACAATCTTTACAAGCTCTTAATCTTTCATGATGACAAGCTCTACAGGTTTTATGATAATATTCATGATTTTTATGATTAAACCCAACCCCTTTCATTTTAGCATTTTCTACATTTATAAAATAGGTCTCCTTTTGTCCTCTATCTGGACGAGGAACTTTTTCAAGATCAGCTATAGTTTTATATTCTCCTGTATGACACTTCCCACACTCAAGTGGAGGAGCTTTTTCTCCCTCTTTTTTACTTACTTCCATTTCTTTATTAATCTTTATATGACAGCTTAAACATCTTTCATGAGCTGTTTTTTGATAAGAAAGTCTTTTTTCTGTAGTAACTTTAACTATTTGAGAAAGTTCTGGACCTCTCTTTTTCTTACTAAGGTCATGACAGTAATAGCAAGATTCTTCTGTTCCATTTTGATAAACTAATTTCTTCTCTTTTAAATCATACGTGTGATGGCAAAGACCACAATCTTTTTCTCCTAACCTTTCTTTAAGCTTTACCTCATGGTCATAATGAAATTTAGGATCAAACTCAACCAAAGGATACTTTATTTTAACAAATTCCTTTTCCTTTACATGACAATCTCCACAAGTAAGAGGACCTGATTTTTTACCTTCTTTTAACTTTTCTTTATGGCATCCTATGCATTCATCATGATAAGCTTTTTTATAAGCTTCTTTGTCCCATTTAACTTCTTTTTTAGGAAATACAAATACAAAAACATCTCTTGTTTCTATCTTTTTCTCTTTTACTATTTCATCTTCCTTTTTTACCCTTACCAATTCTTCTTTTTTCTCTCTGTGACAAACA
>Ga0197143_1000836_pt1 | contig 28910 bp, 28 predicted proteins | sample GBS70_MetaG_FD_148603 | JGI IMG/M metagenome (GOLD analysis project Ga0197143, IMG submission 148603) | Sediment microbial communities from Great Boiling Springs, Gerlach, Nevada, United States - GBS 70_MetaG | ecosystem: Environmental > Aquatic > Thermal springs > Hot (42-90C) > Sediment... | reverse complement strand
CTCTTCGACCTCGTCCACCGGACCTGCCGGGTCGCGACCCTGGCGGAGTTCTACGGCGAGTGGGCAGCCCGCCGGTCCGCGGAGGTGTCCGCATGACCGGGAAAGTGCTCGTCCTCGGCCATGACAGCCGAGCGTTCCTCGCGGTGGTGCGGTCCCTGGGCCGCCGGGGCCTTGAGGTGCACGCGGGCTGGTGCCCCCAGGACGCCCCCGCCCGACGCTCTCGGTACATCCGGGTGCTGCACGACCTCCCGTCCTTCTCTGCGGAGGATTCCTGGTGGAAGGAGGCGCTGCTGCGGCTCCTGGAGCGCGAGCACTTCGACCTCCTGATCCCCTGCGAGGACCCCACGCTCCTCCCGATCCGCGCCCACCGCGCGGAGTTCGAGCCCCTCGTGCGGTTGGCCCTCCCGGAGGATGAAGCGTTGGAAGTCGCCCTCGACAAGATCCGGAGCTGGGAACTCGCCAAGAGCCTCGGGATCCCGGTGCCCCACGGTGCAGTGGTACGGGACCCCTCGGACCTCGATCGGCTCGGGCTCCGGCTGCCGCTCGTCCTCAAACCCCGCACCACCTTCCGGTTCCCCGACCTCAAAAACCGCCGGAGCGTCCGCACCTTCCCAGACCTTTCGGGTCTTCGGGCCCATCTTGAGCGAGACGGAGTGCAGGACGCCGTCCTCGTGCAGGAGTTCGTGCCGGGGATCGGGGTGGGTGTGGAGGTGCTGGCGGACCGAGGGGAGGTACTCGTGGCCTTCCAGCACCGCCGGGTCCACGAGCCCCTTACAGGCGGCGGGAGCAGCTACCGGGTGAGCGTCTCCCTCGACTCGCGTTTGCTGGAGGCGACTCGGGCCCTCATGGGAGCCCTCGGGTACACCGGGGTGGCCATGGTGGAGTTCCGGGTGGACCCGCCCACGGGCCGGTGGATCTTCCTGGAGATCAATAGCCGCTTCTGGGGCTCCCTCCCCCTCGCGGTGGCCTGTGGGGCGGACTTCCCCTACTACCTCTACCGGCTCCTCGTACTCAGGGAGCGCCGCTTCCCCCAGACCTACCGGGTCGGGGTATACACCCGAAACCTCACCTTGGACCTTTTGTGGCTGCGGGAGTACCTGAGGGCCTGGCGGTCTTCGCAGCGACTTTCCCTCCCCTCGCCCCTGCGGGTCGTCGGCGAACTCGCGAACCTTCTGCTCCTCCGCGAGCACAACGATACCCTCACCCTGGACGACCCGGCACCGGGATGGGCGGAGATGGCCTCCGTCGGGAGGAGTCTGTGGGCCCAGGCCACGGGTCACCTCCGGCGCCTGAGCCTGAGGCTCGCTCCAGTGCGCCGCCTGGAACTTGCGCGCCTGCGCCGGCGGCTCAGCTTCGCGCGGAGCGTCCTCTTCGTCTGCCGGGGGAACCTCTGCCGCAGCCCCTTCGCCGAGGGGTACGCCCGGCGCGTCTTCCCGGCCTCCGTGCGGGTGCGGTCGGCCGGCACCCGAGCCAAGGACGGCACCCTCTCGCCCCCCGAGGCGGCGGCCGTCGCCGCGGCCTTCGGGGTGGACCTCCGGGGCCACCGGGCGGCCCGGCTCTCCGAGGCGCTCCTCGGGGAGGCCGACGTGGTGCTCGTCTTCGACGCCACGGACCTTGAGCGGGTCCGCCGGGCCTTCCCGCACCACGCCCGCAAAGTCTTCCTCCTGGGGCTTTTGAACGGCGACCGGGAGGTGACCATCCGCGACCCCTACGGGGCCGGGGTGGACCGGTATCGGGACGTGTATGGCGCGGTCGCGCGCGCCTTGGACCGCGCTGCGCGCCTTGTGGCCGTACCCGAGCGGGGTCCAGCCCGGGAGGTGCTGGGATGAGGCGGTATCCCTGGATCGCCCTCGTGATGCTCCTGGGCCTAGCGGTTCGGCTCTTCCGACTTGGGGCCTGGGACATCGGGCTTGATGAGGCCTATAGCGCCCACGTGGCTGCTCTGCCGCTTGGGGACCTACTGGGGTTCGTGGCCCGGGACGACTTCCACCCGCCGTTGTACTACGTGTTCCTGCACGGCTGGCGGATGGTGGCGGGGGCGGACGAGTTCTGGCTGCGGTTCCCGTCCGCGGTCTTCGGCACCCTAAGCATCGGGGTGGTCTATGGGCTCGGCAGGGAAGTGGCAGATGAGCGCGTGGGTCTAGCGGCCGCTCTCCTCCTGGCGCTCTCGCCCCTCCACATCTTCCACGCCCAGGACCTCCGGATGTACGCGCTGCTCGTGCTCGTGGGGAGCACGGCGCTCCTCTTCTTCGTGCAGGGTGTGCAACGCGATCGGTCAGGGGACTGGCTCGCGCACGCTCTATTCCTCGCCTTGGCCCTCTACACCCACTACGGCGCCTTCTTGCTCCTGGCCGGGGAAGCGGTGGCCGTCGTCGCTCTCGTTCGGTCCTTCCCACTGCGGCGGTGGCTCCTCTCAGTGTCCGCGGCCCTCCTGGCCTTTGCGCCCTGGGCGGTCGTCTTCGTCCAGCACGCCTCCCGCACCGTACCCAGCGAGGCCGCAGGACTCCTGCTCCCCCTGCAGCAGGTGGCCTACGCCCTCGTGGCCTTCACCAGCGACTTCCTCCCGCCGGGGACCCCGCTTCTGAAGGCGGGGGTCCTGGTCTTCTTCGGGTCCGCCGCGGTGTACGGGGCCCTGCGCTTACGGGATCGGCGGGCGTGGATCCTCGTGGCCACAAGCCTCGGGGCCCTGGCTGCGGCGGCTCTTGTGGGGATGCGCTTTCGCGCCATCGCCGTGGGGACGAACGTGCTGATCCCGCGCACGCTCCTCCTGGCCTCCGTGGGCTACCTCGTGCTTCTGGGGGCCGCCATCGCCCGGGCCCGGCCTGGGGTCTTGGGGTGGGGACTCCTTGCAGCCCTCGTCGCGTTGAACCTCTCGGCCCTCCCCCGGGTGTACTTCGGCCCAAGGCCTCTATGGGGGCCCTGGCGGGCGGTCGCTCGGTACGTGGCCGAGCGTGTGCATCGAGGAGACGGAATCGTGGTCGTGAGCGGGTTCTGGGCTCGCCCCCTGGACTTCTACTTCCGCCCACCCGACGGGGTCCCGGTAGTCCGGTACGGGGGCCGACATGACCTCCCCCACGTGCTGGGAGTCGTCCGCCAGAGCCGGCGGGTGTGGCTTCTGCTCAAGCAGCCCGAAGCCGTGGATCCGTATTGGCGGGTGCGGGGACTCCTGCGGTCGAGGGAGGATCTTGTGGCCCAGGTGGCTTTCCCCACCGGGATCCGGATCGAGGTGTACGGGCTCCGGCACAGGCCGTAGGAGGTGGGGATGCCGACGGTCTCTGCCGTGATCCCTGCCTGGGACGCGGAGGCGACCCTCGGGGAGGCCCTTGACTCCGTGTTCTGCCGGACCCACCCGCCCGACGAGGTGGTCGTGGTGGACGACGGGTCCACCGACCGCACCTCGGAGGTCGCGGCCTCCTACGGGGACCGGGTGCGCTTCCTGCGGAAGCCCAACCGCGGGGAGGCCGCGGCCCGGAACGCCGGGGGTCCTGGCCGCGCGTGGGGAACTCATCGCCTTTCTCGACGCGGACGACACCTGGCTTCCCCGATACCTCGAATCCCAGCTCGGGGTGTGCGAGGCACACGGAGGGGGTTGCGTGGTGTTCTGCGATGCCTGGGTGGGGGACCGGCGGATGCAGGATGCGGGAGTCCAGCGAACACCTCCTCCGGGCCCTGCGCCGCCTCAGCCGGGACCCGGAGCTCCCCTTGCACGCGCAGAGGGCCGCCGGGGCCAGGGCCGCCGCCTTGCACCGCCGGTTCTGGTTTCTGGCCCGGGAGATGCTGGCCTCGGGCGAGGTGGAGGAGGCGAGGCGGTGCGCGGCCTGGGCCTTCTGGCTCCGGCCCTGGAGCCCGGTGTACGCGGCCGGCGTCCTGGCCCTATACCTGGCCCCCAAAGCCGTCCTCCGTCTCGCCCGGCGGAAGAGATCGGTGAAACGATCAGATGAATTCGTTCGTTTGGAGCAGGACAGCGAAGCGGTGGACGGCCCATGATGGAACGTCGGAGATCGGGATGGGCGGGGTGAAGGGGCTTGTGCTCTCCGGCGGCCGCGGCACGCGGCTCCGCCCCCTCACGTACACGAGCGCCAAGCAGCTGTTGCCCGTGGCCAACAAGCCCATCCTGCACTTCGTCCTGGAGCAGGTGGCGGAAGCGGGGGTCCTGGAGGTGGGCGTCATCATCTCCCCGGAGACCGGAGAGGCGGTGCGGGCCGCGGTGGGGTCGGGCGAGCGGTGGGGGATCCGGGTCACCTACCTCCTGCAGGAGTTCCCCGGAGGGCTCGCGCACGCGGTCAAGACCGCCCGGCCGTTCCTGGGAGACGCCCCTTTCCTCATGTTCCTGGGCGACAACCTCATCCAGGGTGGGGTGGCCCACCTCGTGGGCCGGTTCTCCCGGAGCTCCGCGGACGCCCTCATCCTCCTCAAGGAGGTCCCGGATCCCCGGCGGTTCGGGGTGGCGGTGCTCAACGGAGACGGGAGCGTGCAGCGCCTGATCGAGAAACCCCGGAATCCGCCCAGCAACCTGGCCTTGGTCGGGGTGTACCTCTTCCGCCCCACGATCCACGAGGCCGTCGAGCGCATCCGCCCCTCCGCAAGAGGGGAGCTGGAGATCACGGACGCCATCCAGGCCCTGCTCGATGCCGGAGGCCGGGTGGAGACCGTCATCCTGGAGGGGTGGTGGCTCGACACGGGGAAGAAGGACGACCTGTTGGAGGCCAACCGGACGGTGTTGGATGCGTACGCGCAGAGGCGGATCCTCGGGAAGGTGGACGAGGAATCCGTGCTCACCGGCCGGGTGGAGGTCGGGGAGGGGACGGTGATCGAGCACAGCGTGGTGCGGGGCCCGGTGGTGATCGGGGAGGCTTGCCGCATCACCGACTCTTACATCGGCCCGTATACGGCCATCGGGGCGGGCAGCGTCCTCCGGGAGGTCAGCATCGAGCACTCCGTGGTCCTGGAGGGCTGCCGGCTCGAGGGGATCGAGCGGCTCTTGGACAGCGTGCTCGGCCGCCAGGTGGTGATCCGCCGGTCCCCCAACGGTCCGAGGGGGCTGCGGGTGTTCGTGAGCGACGACTCCGAGGTGATGCTGTAGAGGAGGCGGACCATGCGGGTGCTGGTGACGGGCGGGGCCGGATTCATCGGAAGCCACTTCATCCGGACGCTGCTGCGGGTCCTGCCGGATGTCGAGGTCATCAACCTCGACAAGCTCACCTATGCGGGAAATCTCGCGAACCTGGAGGATGTGGCCTACGATCCCCGGTACCGGTTCGTGCGGGGGGACGTGGCGGACGCCCGGCTTTTAAACGGGCTCTTCCGGGAGGGCCTGGACGCGGTGGTGCACTTCGCCGCCCAGACCCACGTGGACCGCAGCATCCTCGACGGCCGGCCCTTCGTGCGCACGAACGTGGTGGGGACGTCCACCCTGCTGGAGGCGGCCCTCCGACACGGGATCCGGCGGTTCGTCCACGTGAGCACGGACGAGGTGTACGGACCGGCCCCGCCCGGCGTAGGCTTCTCCGAAGAGAGCCCTCTTAACCCCACCAGCCCCTATGCGGCCAGCAAGGCAGCCGCAGACCTCCTCTGCCTCGCATACAGGAAGACCTACGGGCTTCCCGTGGTGGTCACCCGGTGCACCAACAACTACGGTCCGTATCAGTTCCCGGAGAAGTTCATCCCCCTCGTGATCACGAACGCCTTGCTGGACCAGCCCATCCCCATCTACGGGGACGGCCGACAAGAGCGGGACTGGCTCTATGTGGAGGACCATTGCGAGGGGCTGGTGCAGGTCCTGCTGCACCCGGACCCTCGGCCCGTGCTGAACCTCGCCTCCGGCCGCACGGCCACCAACCTCCAGGTGGCCCGCACCATCCTCCGGCTGCTGCACAAGCCCCCCTCCCTCCTGCGGCACGTCCAGGACCGGCCCGCCCACGACCGCCGCTACGCCCTGGACACGCACCGCGCCCGGGCCTACCTCAACTGGAGGCCCCGGGTGGACCTGGAGGAGGGCCTGGAGCGTACCGTGGCGTGGTACCGGGAGAACCGCACCTGGTGGGAAGCGGTGAGATCCGGAGCCTACCGGGCGTACTATGAGACGTGGTACGGGAAGACCCTGCAGGCCGTGGGAGGAAAATGAAGGAAGGCTTGCTTTCGGTGATCGTCCCCACCTACAACGAGCGGGAGGCCGTACCCGTCCTGGTGGACCGGGTGCGCCGGGCCCTGGGGGGGCTCCCCTACGAACTCGTGTTCGCGGACGACAGCACGGACGGCACGGACGCGGTGATCGCTGCCCTCGCCCGGGAGGATCCCCGGATCCGGCTGCTGCACCGCACGGGACGGCGCGGGCTTGCCACCGCGGTGGTGGAGGGGATCGGGGCAGCCCGGGGAGAGGTGGTGTGCGTGCTGGATGCGGACCTGCAGCACCCGCCTGAGCGGATCCCGGACCTGATCAGGGCCCTGGAGGAGACGGGGGCAGAGGTGGTGGTCGCCAGCCGGTACCTCCCTGGCGGCTCCTACCGGGGCCTTTCCGGCCTCCGGCGGCTCGCAAGCCGGGTGGCCACCTGGCTCGCGAAGCTCCTGCTCCGCCGGGCAAGACCCGTCTCCGACCCCATGTCGGGCTTTTTCGCCTTCCGCCGGTCCGTGGTGGAGGGCGTGCATCTCGCGCCCGTGGGCTACAAGATCCTGGTGGAGATTTTGGCGCGGGGCAACTTCCGGAAAGTAGCGGAGGTGCCGTACGTCTTCGAGGCCCGGGCCGCGGGTCAGAGCAAACTCACCTTGCGCCAGAACCTCGACTACCTCCGCCACCTCCTGCGGCTGCTCCCGGCGAACCCCGAGGACCTACGGTTTGTGCGGTTCGTCCTGGTGGGCGCAAGTGGGATCGGGGTGAACACCGCAGCCCTGTGGGGACTCGTGCGGCTCGGGATGCACTACCGACCTGCAGGGGCTCTCGCCATCGCCACGGCCATCACCTGGAACTTCCTGTGGAACGATGCCTTCACCTGGAGGGACCGGCGGTCCCGGAACCTAGGCACCAAGCTGCGCCGTTACCTCCAGTACTGGGCGGTGACGGGTCTCGGATCGGCGATCCAGTACGCTCTCTACCTCCTGCTCACCGGGGCGGGGCTCCCGTACCTATTGAGCAACCTCGTGGGGATCGGGGTGGCGGTGGGGTGGAACTACCGGATGCACGGCAGCTGGACCTGGAGGCCCACGGAACCCACCATCACCCGGGTGGTCTACCGGCCTACATGACGGAGCTCCAAGCTCCCCCTGAGATCGCCGCGCAGGCCTTCGAACGCCGGAAGTCCTTCGTGCGCTACCTCAAGGAAGGCCCTCCCCCGCGGGTGCGGGTGCTGCGCGGCCGAGAAGGCGAGCACCCGCGCCTTTCCATCATCATCCCCACGGCCGGCGAAAACCGCAGCGGCCTGCTGACACAACTCCTCGGCCAGCTCGGAGCGCAGACTGAGCAGCGGTTCGAGGTGATCCTGGTGCAGGGCGACCGGAGGCAGGGCCGGGCCATCAACACCGGCGCCGCCATCGCCCGGGGAGAGGTCCTGGTCACCATGGACGATGACACCCGGATCGGACATCCGGAACTTCTGGAGCGGATCCTCCGGGCCTTCGAGACCGACCCTACCCTCGGGATCGTGGGCGTGGCGAACCTCCCTCCGGCCGATGCGCCCTGGGTAGTCCGCCGGGCCATGCGGGAGCTCCCGCGCCGGTCCTCGCCGCTCGTGGACCGGGTGACGGACAGCGACCTCGCGGAGCACCCGTGTCTGGGGATCCGCCGGGAGGTCTTCTACCGGGTCGGCGGGGAGCACGAGTGGATCCCTCGAGGTCTCGATCCGTACCTCCGGAGGGAGGTGCGCCGTTTGGGCTACCGGGTGGTGGTGATCCCGAACGCCTGGATCCACCACCTGTTGCCGCCGACCCTGTGGGGCATCCTCCGCCAGTACTTCCGGAACGGCGTGGGCGCGGCGTACGTGCGGAAGTTCTACCCGGATTTCGTCATCGAGCAGGCCACCTCCCACAGCGGGCCGGTCCGGGAGCGCACCTCCTTGGTGCTCCGGGGCCTCCGGTACGCCCTGAACCTGACCGTCTCCTTGCTGACCCTCCGCTGGGTCTACCTCGGCACCCTCCTCACCTACGCCGCGGGCTACGTGTGGGGAACGCTCCGGCTGCGGGAAGACTCTCTATGATCCGCCTTTCCTCCCTCGCCGATGCCCTCCGCCGGGTGGGGCAGCGCTCGCTCGGGCGGGAGCTGGACCGGGCTCGGTTCGCCCACTGGGTCGAGCAGTGGTACCCCGCCTGGCTGATCGCGGAGCGTCAAAGGGAGCGCCTCTCGGGACTCGTCGCGTACGCGCGCGTCCACAGCTCCTTTTACCGGGAGCGCCTCGCGGGTCTCCCGGCGGACTTCGACCTCGCGGCGTACGCCCAAGTCCCGCCCCTCACCCGGGAGGAACTCCTGCGCGACGCGAAGGCGGTCCGGTGCGGCACCGCGTGGGGCGCCCGAGCTTCTGGCGGGACGGGCGGGAGGGAGCTACGGGTCCCGGTGGACCGCCGGACCTACGCGTGGTACATCGCCGGCACCTGGCGGGGCCTGCGGTGGTGGGGCACGGACTTTACCGAGCGGGGCGCAATCCTCCTGGGACCCGGACACCGCGGGATCCTCGGGGTCGCTGCGCGGGCCAAGGACTGGGTGATGAACTGGCTGCGCCTTCCCGTGGACGGCCGGTTCGACGAGCGCGCCCCCCAACTTCTCCAGCGGATCCGGGCCTTCGGCCCCGCCTTCTTGTACGCCTTCCCCTCAGCCGCCCATCGCCTCGCCCGCGCGGTCCTAGAAGGGGATGCACGTCCGCCCGCGGGCCTGAAGGTGGTCGTGGTCACCGGAGAGATGCTCTACGCGTTCCAGCGCCGCGAGATCGAGGAGGCCTTCGGCTGCCCCGTGGCCCAGGAGTACGGGAGCGGGGAGGTGGGCAGCATGGCTTTCCAGTGCGGGGCGGGCGTCCTACACGTGACCGCGGAGAACGTGTACCTGGAGGAGGCTTTTGACCCCCAACTCCCGGAGGGCAAGCGGCTCCTCGTCACCCAACTCCACAACCGGCTCTTTCCCATCCTGCGGTACGAGATCGGGGACGTGGGCACCATCGAGGACGCCCCATGCTCCTGTGGTCGAGCCCTCCCTGTGGTGCGGGTGTTCGGCCGCCTGCGGGACCTCCTGGGAGCCGCCGGAGAGCGCCATTTCGCGTACCCCGTGTTGGACCGCCTCTTCGAGCTCCTGCCCCACCACCTACGCGGCCGGGTCCGGATCCGGCAGAGGGAGCGAGCCCAGCTGACCGCGGAGGTGGACGGAGGGTCGGACCCCGATCTCATCCGGGTGCGGGATCTGCTCAAGGACCTCCTCGGACCCGGCTGGCGGGTGGACGCGGGACGGGCGCCGATCCGCAGGCTGCCTTCTGGAAAGGTCGCGTACTTCGTGCAGGATCATGCGGAGCCTCTTTCTCACTAACGACTTCCCACCCATGGTGGGCGGGGAGGCGCGGCTTTATGCCCGCATCTGCCGGGCCGCGCCGCCCGACCGGGTGATGGTCCTGGCCCCTCGCCTTCCGGACGACGTGCTCTTCGACCTCCGCGAGCCCTACCCCATCGTGCGGGTCCGGGTGCCCATCTCCCCGCATCCCGCGGCCCGCATCCTCCAGGTCACCCGCATGCTCCTCGCTGCCCGGGGCCTCGTGCGGTCTGACGACATCCGCACCCTCCACATCGGGCACCTGTACCTGGGGATCGTGGGCCTCCTCCTCCGACGGCGGCACCGCATCCCCTACGTCCTGTACCTGCACGGCGGGGAGATGGCGCCGTACATGCGCGGCCGGGCAGTGCGGAGGCTGGCGCGGCGGGTGGTGGAGGAGGCCTCCCTCGTGGTCGCCAACAGCCGCTTCACCCTGGACCACTACGAGGCCATGGGGATCCGTCCCCGAAGAGCGGAGGTCCTCCCTCCCGCAGCCGACACCCGCCGGTTCCGGCCAGACCTGGATCCCCGGCCCGTGCGGGAGCGGTACGGGCTCGGGCGGTGCCAGGTGGTGCTCACCGTGGGCCGGCTCGTGGAGCGCAAGGGGCACGACCTCGTGATCCGGGCCCTGACGGCGCTCAAAGAGCAGTCCGTCCGGTACGTGATCGCGGGCACGGGGCCCGAGGAAGGCCGGCTGCGCCGGCTTGCGGAGGCGCTTGGAGTGCGCGACCGCGTGCTCTTCACGGGCCACGTCCCGGACGAGGACCTGCCGGGGCTGTATGCCGCCTGCGACGTGTTCGTGATGCCGAGCCGGGCGCTCGGTGCAAGGGACGGGATCGAGGGGTTCGGGACGGTGTTCCTCGAGGCGGGCGCCTGCGCGAAACCCGTGATCGGAGGCTGGAGCGGCGGGGTATCGGAGGCCGTGGAAGACGGGGTCACGGGCCTCCTCGTGGACCCGCACGACCCCGAAGCCCTGGCCGAGGCCCTGCGCAGGCTCCTCCGGGATCCCGAGCTCCGCCGCCGGATGGGGGAGGCGGGGAGGACCCGGGCGGAGCGCATGGAGGCCGCGTGGGCGGAGGCGGTCCGACGGGTGTGGAGCGAGGCGCTCGAGGCGGAGCCGTGAGCCGGCGGATCCGGGTGCTCCACGTGATCACGCGCCTCGTGGTGGGCGGAGCCCAGGAGAACACCCTCCTCACGGTCCGTCACCTCGACCGCACCCGCTACGAGGTGACCCTCGCAAGCGGTCCAAGCCTCGGTCCGGAGGGGAGTCTCGAGGCCGAGGTTCCTCAAGACGTGGCCTTCGTGCGGATCCCGGAGCTCGTGCGATCGCCCCATCCTTTCAAGGACCCCTTGGCCCTCCAGAAGCTGTACCGGCTGATGCGGCGGGGCCGGTACCACCTCGTGCACACCCACACCACGAAGGCGGGCATCCTGGGCCGGATCGCGGCCCGCCTCGCCCGTATCCCCGTCGTGGTCCACACACCCCACGGGCACGCCTTCCACGGGTACCTGGGTCCCCTGGGGACTGTGGCCTTGCGGAGGGTGGAGGCAGCCCTGGCCCGGTGGACGGACGCCATCGTCTGCCTCACGGAAGCCGAGCGGTCAGACCACCTGCGACTCGGGGTGGGTCGTCCGGAGCAGTTTGAGGTGATCCACAGCGGGGTGGACCTCTCACGATTTCGCCTCCCGGAGGGACCTCCGGAAGCCAAGCGGCAAGAGTTGGGGCTTCCGGACCGGGCCCGGCTGGTGGGGTGCGTGGCGCGGCTCGTACCCGTTAAGGGGGTGCAGGTGCTCCTGGAGGCCGTTCCCCGCATCCGGGAGCGCGTCCCGGACGCGGTGGTGGTGTTCGTGGGCGACGGGGAGCTGCGGCCGCACCTGGAGCGGCGGGCCCGGGAACTGGGGGTGGACGGAGCCGTGCGGTTCTTGGGCCTGCGGCGAGACGTGGCGGAGATCGTGCCGGTGTTTGAGGTGGCGGTCCAGCCCTCCCTCAACGAGGGGATGGGCAAGGCCGCGGTGGAGGCCATGGCCGCGGGAAAGCCCGTGGTCGCCAGCGCGGTGAGCGGGCTCGTGGACGTGGTGCAGGACGGGCACAACGGAGTTCTGGTCCCTCCCGGGGACCCGCAGGCCCTGGCCTCGGCGATCGCGGACCTCCTGACCCATCCGGAGCGGGCCCGTAGGCTGGGGGAAACCGCCCGGCGGACTGCCCAGGCTTACGGCGTGAAGGCCATGATGGCGCGCCTGGAAGCCCTGTACGGGCGTCTGTTGCGGGCCAAGGGCCTCCGCTAAGGATCCGGATCCGCGCTCCACCCGGGCTGCAGCTCCGCCCGCCGCTCCCCTCCGAGCTGGAGCCTGCGGCCTCGCCAGCGTCTCACCCGATCCTCCGCCTCCACGAGCCCCCGAGGCCAGAACCGGACCAGGGCGATCAGCAATAGACCCAGCAGGATGAGGTACAGGTACCGGAACCGGATGGACAAAAACTCGCTGACCAGACCCAGGACCAGGGCTCCCACCGGCGGCCCCCACCACCGCGTCACCCCTCCGAGCAGGGCCATGAGGACCGTCTGGAAGGAGATGAGCGGGCTGAAGGCAATGTGGGGATCGATGTAGGTCCACCGAGGCGCCAGGGCCCCTCCCACCGCCGCGGAGAGAGCTCCGCTCACCGCGAACATGAGCACTTTCAGACCCGTGGTCCGAAAGCCCAAGGATTCCAGGCGCTCCTCATCAGCCCCGATGGCTGCCAGCAGACGGCCGTACCGGCTGCCGTACAGCCACATACTCAGCCCCACCGCCGCGACGGCCACGGCCAAGACCGCGAGGTACACCCCTCCCACGTCCACGGGAAGGATGAGGACCCGCCCCACGGTCCGGGAAAACCGCATCTCGTAGCCCAGCGCCAGATACCGGACGAGCTCGCTGAGGCCGAAGGTGAGGATGGCGAAGTACGGCCCCTTGAGCCGGAGGGAGACCCCTCCGACCGCCAGGGCCACCAGCCCTCCCATCCCCGCTCCCAGGAAGATGGAGGGGATCCAGCCCACCGCAGAGGCCAGCAGGAAGGTGGCATACGTCCCGACCCCGAAGAAGGCCGCGCTCCCCAGGGAGAAGTACCCGCTGAGGCCGCTGAAAAGCGCCCAGGCGCTCGCGAGGGCCACGTAAGCAAAGAGGGCCTGGAGCAGCCCCACCACGTAGGAGGAGGCCCACAGGGGGAGGGACGCCAGCGCTCCCAGGCCGCTGAGCACCATCAGCCAGGCTGGACGAACCGATCCGCGCACCGTCACAGCTACCCTCCCGCCGCCTGCCCCGGGGGACGGGTCTTCGCCTGAAACAGGCCGTACGGCCGGAACAGGAGCACCGCCACCAGGAGGGCGTAGGTGAGGGCCGTGCGCATGTCCGCGCCCACCAGGTAGGCGCCCAGGGCCTCCAGTACGCCCAGCAGGAGACCCCCGAGCAGGCTTCCGGCCACGCTCCCCAAGCCTCCCAGGATGATGACCACCAGGGCGGTAATGGTGTACGGCATCCCGATGATCGGCGTCAGGGTGAACAGCATGCTCACGAGTGCCCCCGTGAGCCCCGCAAGGGCACATCCCAGGCCGAAGCTGAGGCCGTGGAGGCGCACGAGCGGCAATCCCACCGCCTCCGCCCCTTCCGGATCCTGCATCAGGGCCCTCACGGCGGTCCCCAGGGAGGTCCGGTGCAGAAACCCGAGGAGCAAGACGGTCAGCAGCAGCGCCACCCCCAGGGCCACCAAGCGGTTCACCGGGAAGAGGGTCCCAAGGACAGAGACGGGATGGTGCAGGTACTGATAGCCCCGGAGGGACGGGCCCCACACCGCCAGGGCCAGGTTCTCCAGGATGAAGAGGAGCCCGAAGGAGAGGAGCAGGGAGTTGGCCTCGAGTTGCGCGGGGCCTCCTCCCTGCTCCAGCACCCCTCGATACACCAAGCCGTAGATGCCCCAGCCCAGGAGGAAGAACAACGGGAGCTGCAGGACGAGCCCCAGGAGGGGGCTCAGGCCCAGGGAGGTGTACAGGGTGTAGGTGACGTACGCGCCGAGCATCACGAACTCGCCGTGGGCCACGTTGAGCACCCGCATGAGCCCGTACTGCAGGTTCAGGCCCGCGGCGATGAGGGCGTATAACCCCCCGAGCAGGATTCCCCCTGCTCCGATCTCCAAAAACAGGCGCACCTCCATCCCGGTCACTTCCAGGCGGGCTTCGGAATGATGGGCCGCGCGGTGGCGTACTCCGGAGGCCAGATCACCTCGTATCCGCTCGGCTGCCACTGGCCCAGCCGGTTCGGCCTCCCCACGTAGTTCCCCGCCCGGTTGATGCCCCGCTCGAACTTCACGGGTCCCCACGGGCCGTTGAACTCATGCCGTTCCAGGTACTCCTTGATGCGCCGCTGGTCCAGCCCCACCTCCGCGATGGCCTGCTCCAGCATCTTCAGGCTCTGGTAGACGAGCGAGCTTCCTGCGTAGTCGGGATCCCGCCCGAACTTCCTCCGGAAGGCCTCGTAGTACTCGCGGGCTCCGGGGACCCGAAGCTTCGGGCTCCAGGCCGCCTGGTGGCAGATGATGCCGTTGGTGTTCTCGCCGAACTGCTGGCGGAATTCGGCGAAGAAGGCCCCCACCCCCAGGATCATGATGGGCGGGTTGAAGCGCAGGGCGATGGACTGCTGCACGATCAGATTGCCGTCCGCGGGGTAGTTGAAGCACACCAGGATCTCCGGGCGCCGCGCCTGGATCGCCCGCAGGACGTCCGAGAGGTCCGTGACCGTGAGGGGGTAGCTCCGGTCCTCCACGATCTCGAACCGCTCCCGCCTCAGCAGAGGCACGATGGCGGTTTGGTGTTCCACTCCGTGGAGATCCGCCACGTGCAGCAAGGCCACCCGGTTGTAGCCGTAGCGCTCCCGCGCTTCCCGCAAGAACTGGACGATGCTGATGGTGACGGAATCCGGTTGAGGGAGCAGGGCGAAGAAGTTCTCCGCCCCCAACTCCCGGATCCGCAGGGAGCCCACCGTGATGCCGAGGAGGACATACCCCAGCCGGCTCACCACGGGCGCCACCGCGAAGTGCATGGCCGTCCCCCAGGGGGGGAGCACCAGGTCTACCCGGTCCTCTCGGATGAGCTTCTCAAACAGCCGCACCGCGGTCCCGATGTCGCTGCGGTCGTCGTAGTTCACGAACTCGATGGGACGGCGCCCCTCTCCGCGGACCAGCAGCCCTCCTCGCGCGTTCACCTCGTCCCGCCACAGGTAGTAGTTGGGGATCTGCGTGAGCCGTGCTCCGATGGCGTACGGTCCAGTTTCCGAGATGGCGAACCCGATCCGCACGGGCCTTGCCTGCGCCCTGGCCCAGGAGTGGGGCAGCAGGGCCGTGGCCGTAGCCCCCGCCGCCACCCGCAGGAACTGCCTCCGATCCATGCGGTGCGCCATATTCGCTTTCCCCCCTTTATTTGGAGTTTCCGGTGCCGGAAGCCGATCCCTCACACGCCCAAAAACGCCCTGCGCAAAGTCTCGTCCTCCATCAACGCATCGCTCGGCCCCTCCCGCACCACCCGCCCGTGCTCCAGGACATAGGCCCGGCCGGCCAGGCGGAGGGCCTCGCGGACGTTCTGCTCCGCCATGAGCAGGGTCACCCCCCGCTCCCGCAGGCCGGCGAGGAACTCGTACAGAGCCAGCACCACCTTCGGGGCGAGCCCCTGACTGGGCTCATCCAGGATCAGCAGGGCGGGCCGCTGCATGAGGGCCCGGCCGATGGCCAGCATCTGCTGCTCTCCGCCGGAGAGGGTGCCCGCCAGCTGCCGCCGCCGCTCCCTGAGCACCGGCAGGAGATGGAACACTTCCTCCATGGCCCGCTGCCGCTCCCGGCGATTCAAGCAGACCGCGCCTGCCAGCTCCAGGTTCTCCTGCACCGTGAGGCCCGGGAAGACGTGCCGCCCCTCGGGGACGTACGCGATGCCCGCCCGCACCCGGTGGTACCCGTCTAGGGGCACCAGGGGCCGATCCCGGACCACCACCTTCCCGGCGCTGACCCGGAGTCCGTTGGACCGCACCCCGGCCAGGGCCCGGAAAAGGGTGGTCTTGCCCGCACCGTTGGGGCCCAGGACCACCACCCACTCCCTGAGGTGCACCACCAGGCTGACGTCCCAGATCACGGACAAGGGCCCGTATCCCGCGTGCAGGTGCTCCACGCGGAGGAGGGGCTCGGTCATGCGCTCGTCCCCTCTCCCAGGTAGACGTCCACGACCCTGGGATCCCGCATGACCTGCTCGGGGGGGCCCTCCGCGATCACCTCGCCCTGATGCAGGACGACCATCCGATCCGCGACCCGGGTGACCGCGTGCATGAGGTGCTCCACCCACACCACGGTGATCCCTCGCTCATCCCGCAGGCGTCGAATCAGGCCCATGGTATGTTGAACCTCCACAGGCGTCATCCCCGCCATGGGTTCGTCCAGCAGGACCAGGGAGGGCCCCGTGGCCAGCACGGTGGCGAGCTCCAGGAGTTTTCGGTGCGTGGGGTTGAGGTGCGCCGCGAGGACGTGCTCTAGGCCGTTCAGCCCCACGAACGTTAAGAGATCCCGGGGGTCTGGATCCCCGGGCCGTGCCGCGGATCCTGCTCCGTTCCGCGCCTCCGCGGCCAGGAGGATGTGGTCGAGGCAGGTGAGGGGTCCGAAGACCCGCGGCACCTGGAAGGTCCGCCCCAGGCCCATCCGGGCCCGCAGCCAGGGAGGACCGGTGAGGTCCTGGCCCCGGAAGCGGATCCGCCCCTCATCCGGAGGCAGCATACCCGTGAGGAGGTTGAAGAGGGTGGTCTTCCCCGCGCCATTCGGCCCCACGAGCCCCACGATCTCTCCCTCGCGGACCTCCAGGCTCACCCCCCGGATCGCCGCCACACCCCCGAACCGCTTATGCAACCCCTCCGCGGTCAACACAGCTCCCCTTTCGGCCCGGGCCAGACCTGAACTCAGCCTATTAATCTCATAGCTCTGAACGCAGCTGTCAAGTCAGAATGGAGCGCCTCGACCTCCGCCACACAAGCCACAGGGCCACTCCCACCACCGCCGCCTGGGTGATGATCCCCCACGGCGGCGGGATCTCGTTCTGGTGGAGGCCAAAGGGCGGCCGCTGGAGGAAGTCCTTCGCGTGTCCCGTCAAAACCCGTTCCACGTCCGGGAAGGCACCGCCCGCGGCTCCCGCCAGGGCCCCGAGGGGCGAGGGGCTCAGGCGGGCGATGAGGAGGCTCAGGCCTGTGGCCACCGCCACGTCCAGCACCAGGGCCGGGGAGAGGGGCCGCCATCCCGTGTAGTTGGCGTGCGGGATGAGGTCGAGGCACGCATGGCTCGCGACCCCCGCCGCGAAGGCGAGGAAGGGGTTGCGCATCCGCATGCCCAGGGCCGCGCCGAACAGGAGGTGCGGGGTGGCGTCCATGGCCCGCCTAGCATACCCCATCCGGCGCAGCCACGCATCCCCCATCTGATCCGGCTTCTTCCTGCATCCGGGGGATGAGCCTTTGTGGGAGGCCGCCGTATGGTGGCTTTTGAACCTCCACATCCGAGGAGGCCAGATGCGCGCACTCGTTACGGGAGGGGCCGGATTCATCGGGTCGCACTTGGTGGACCGCCTGCTGGAGCGGGGCGACGAGGTGGTGGTCCTCGACAACCTCTCCACCGGCCGCATCGCGAACGTCCGCCACCACCTGGAGGACTCCCGCTTCCGGTTCGTGAACGACTCCATCCTGAACGCCGAGGTGGTGGACGAGCTCGTGGCCGGTTGCGACGTGGTCTTTCACCTGGCGGCCGCGGTGGGCGTGTGGTACATCGTGCAGAACCCCCTGCGGGCGATCCGGGTGAACGTGGAGGGGACGGAGACGGTGCTGCGGGCCGCGTTCCGGCACTGGAAGAAGGTGGTCTTGGCCAGCTCCAGTGAGGTGTACGGGAAGGCGACGAAGGCGCCGCTCCGAGAGGACGACGACCGCGTCCTCGGCCCCACCACGGTCAGCCGGTGGTCGTACAGCAGTTCCAAGGCCATTGACGAGCACTTCGCGTGGGCCTATGCGGCCCAGGGCCTTCCGGTAGTGATCCTGCGCTTTTTCAACGTGTACGGGCCCCGGATCCACGAGAACGGGTACGGCACCGTGGTGGCACGGTTCATCCGGCAGGCCCTGCACGGCGAGGACCTCACCGTGCACGGGGACGGCGGGCAGTCCCGCTGCTTCTGCTACGTGGACGACCTCGTCACCGGGATCCTGCGGGCCTCGGAGGTCCCTGAAGCGGAGGGGCAGGTGTTCAACCTGGGGAAAGACCGGGAGATCCGGATCCGGGAGCTCGCGGAGCTCATCCGGGACCTCTCGGGGAGTACTTCCCGCATCGTGTTCGTGCCCTACGAGGACTCCTACGGGCAGCGGTTCGAAGATACCCCCCGGCGGGTGCCGGATCTCACCCGGGCGAGGAGCGTGCTGGGCTACCGGCCCCAGGTGGACCTGGAGGAGGGGTTGCGCCGGACCATCGCCTGGTGCCGCACGAACGGCTTCCTCGCCCGCCGCTCCTGCGCGGCGGTGGAGGCATGATCGTCGCCATCCACCAGCCCCACTACCTCCCCTGGTTGCGGTACGTGGACAAGCTCGCGCGCAGCCATGTGTTCGTGCTCCTGGACGACGCCCAGTACACGAAGAACGGCTGGCAGAACCGCAACAAGATCAAGACCCCTCAGGGCTGGACCTACCTCACGGTCCCCGTGGAGGACTCCTTCGGGGAGCCCATCTCCGAGGTGCGCATCTGCAACCGGGAGGGTTGGCGCAAGAAACACTGGAACGCCCTGCGCACCTCCTACGGCCGGGCGCCCTACTTCCGCCGGTACGCGGAGGCTTTCGAGGCGGTCTACGCCCGGGAGTGGGAGTCCCTGTGCGACCTGAACCTGCACCTCCTGGGGGTAATCCTGGAGGCCATGGGGGTCCGGACGCGGCTTGTGCGGAGTTCCGAACTGGGGATCCCGGGCCGGGCTACGGAGCGGCTCGTGGGCATCTGCCGGGCCTTGAGGGCCGATGTCTACCTCACGGGGGACTACGGGGCCCAAAACCACCTGGAGGCGGGCCTCTTCCAGGAGGCAGGGATCGAAGTTTGGCTCCAGAACTGGACCTGCCCTGTCTACCGCCAGCAGTTCCCGCAGGCCGGGTTCTTGCCGGACCTCTCCATCGTGGACCTGCTCTTCAATGAGGGAAGTCGCGCCCTCGAGATTCTGATGGGCCGTCCGGGGCAACCCCTCCCCCTCTCGGCGGCCCGGGTTCCCTAAAAACCTGCCCCACCCCCGGTAGCTGCCCCCCCCGAACCTTACCCGAATCCTCGACCACCTCGAGGCAGGACCCCCCTTGGCCCCCTACTTCCTCCTGTGGGGGCTTGTGCTCCTCGGGGGAGGGCTTGCGGAGGTAACAGGGTCCCAGGAGGTGAGGAGGGTTGCCTGGCCGATTCTGGTTGGGCTGGGAGCCGTGGCCAGCGTCTTCCTGGGCGCGGTGCTGGGACCTCAGGCCCGGGTCCGGGACCCCCTGTGGTGGCGGCATCCCCTCCACTGGACGTTGGTGACGCTGGTGGCCCTCGGGAGTCCGCACCTTGCGGGCCTGGGGTGGTCGGTGGAGGGGAGGCTTCTCGTGCACCTCCTCTTCGCCCTGGGCTATGTGCTCTACGGGCTGTGGTGGTTCCCGGTGGCGGCCCTGGTGGGAGCCGGAGCCGGCGTCGTCGCGGTAGTGGGTTACCTCCGGGCTCCCGCCTACCTGGGGCCCATCGGCGCCCTCGCCTGGGCGGTCGCCCTGCTGGCCACCGGGCTCCTCACGGGAGCCCGGTGGGGGTGGCGGTGATGGGCCAGGATGCCCTCGCGCAGGGGACGCGGCTACGTATCGTAGCCGCCCTCTCCGCCCTGCCGGAGGAAAGCGCCCTGGAGTTCGAGGCCCTCCGCCAACTCCTGGGCCTCACGCCCGGGAACCTCTCCGCCCACCTGCGGGTGTTGGAAGAAGCGGGGCACGTCGCGGTGGACAAGGGGTACGTCTCCAGAAAGCCCCGCACGTGGGTGCGGGCCACCCCCAAGGGCAGGGAGGCGTTCCGGGACAAACTGGAGACGCTGCTCCGGTTGAGCCGGGGCGAGGGATCAGACCATCGCTGAGGCAGTGCCCCGAGGCAAGCCCGGACCTGGACAGCACCCCCCTTCCCGGAAGAGGCCACCTCCTCCGGGGACTGGCGGGTCACAGGGGCGAGCGGATCATCGGGGTAATGGAGAGCGGTCAGGAACACGTCCGATTCGACGCAGATCACGCCCGCCGACTGGCCCTGAGCGCTTCCTCGGGCGCGGCATAGGGTGGAGGGGTCGCTATTAGGGCCTACTCGATCTCCGGTCAGGCCTGCTCGTACGGCCGGGAGATCCGGCTCTTTCCCCTCCCTCGGAGGAAGGTGGCCGAGGTCCTGGACGCCCTGCAGGGGCACGCCCCGAACCTCCTGCCGGGAAAGGACCTGTTCGCCGCGGAGCACGCGTCTGCCCGCCAACGGTGGAGCCGACTACCCCCTCAGCTCGGTTGATTCGCCAGAATCCTTCCAATGGAGGAGGGACAACCCGGTCCCGTGGGCCTATACAGGAGGTGCTGGCAAAGAGCTGTAGAGGAGGCGCTTATGAAGAGCCGACGGCTCGACCTCATGGCCGGCCGCAGGAGGATCGCCCTGCTGGTGGCCGGATTGCTCGTCTTGGCCATCCCCCTGGCCGCGGCCGCGGTCTCGGTGAGACTCATTTCCGGTGCGACCACCGTCACCTGCAACGACGGGGACGCGTGTGACGCAAACCCCTTACCCGGTGTGGTCACGTTCATCGGACCGGTCGGGCCCTTCACGGTCAACGTCACCACCGCGATCACGGAGCCCGCCCTGGGGAGTGTGAGTTTCGCCTGGCTCGACCTGAACTCCGTGAACGTCTCCGGCGGGCCCGGCACTCTCACCATTCTCGCGAGCCACACCGGCTATACCGGGCCGCTTCCGGGTGGGATTTATCCGGCCCTTCTCAACGTAGGCGGCACCACAACCGGCACCGTTTCATTTGCGGGCTACCTGGACGACGGCAACACCCTGTTCGGGACCACCACCTTGCTCGGCACGCTGGGGCCGTTCGGATCGGGTGCCTTCAGCGGCTCGATAGCTGGAGCGGCCGGGGCAACCGCACCCTTCGCCCTCACCCTGGTCGCCGACATCACGCACGCCGGTGCCGGTACCCACATCACGAGCTTCGACTTCGAGGTGCGGCCCCGGGTAGCAGAGCCGGGCATGCTCTCGCTACTCGGGATCGGGCTCGGCTCGGTCCTGGTCGCAAGCCGTAGGCGCCTGCGCCTCGCCGCCTGAGACTCCAAGTCCTTCCAGCGCCTCCGGGGCCCGCACCCGCGGGCCCTTCGTTTTCGGGTTGCTAACCTGGTCCTACTCTTCGGTCCCGCACCCGGGGCACCCGGACCGGCACCTTGTGCTCCAGCAGGTAGACTGACCCCCGCTGTCGGCCCCACCGCACTCGATCCGGCGCCCCGTCCTTTCGGGCATACCGCGGGCCCGCTCATTTGCTCCACTTCCCGCTGCAGCACCTCCTCCACCGCCAGAAGCCCCCAGGTCCTCGAGCACCCCGAGACCCTCACGGACACTCTCTTCCCTGGCCTCGTGCTCGATCTGCACAGGGTGTGGGACTAAGTGCATCCCTAGCAGCGTGTCCCGGAAAAACCCCTCGAACGGAGCAAGACCTGGGTCCCCAAAAATCGCGCAGCGATTTTTGGGGGTGATTCTAGCCCCACCACTCCGTGGTTCTCCTTCTGCACCAGTCCTACCAGGCGTCCACGACCTGCCCTCTGGGCACGCCGTTACCTCAGTTCCTCCACCACCCGCCTGGCCTCCTCGGCCTCCCGGAAGTCCTGCCGTAGACCAAGGGCTGCGGCGAGCTCCCGGCGGGCCGAGGCGCGGTCCCCGAGCCGGGCGTGCTCTCGCTGTTCGGGATCGGCCTTCCCCTCCGCCTCACCGGCCCCCGACCCTGCAGAACGGCTCCGGAGCGACGCCCCGCGGCCTGAGGTAGAATGCCTGTGGGATGCCGTTCACGGTGGAGGACTTCCAGGACCTCGTGAGGCTGCTGCGGGAGCGCCCGGAGTGGCGGGACGAGCTGCGCCGGGTGCTGCTCACCGACGAGCTCCTCGAGCTCCCCAGGCTGATGCGGGCGCTCGCGGAGGAGGTGCGCCGCCTCGCGGAAGCCCAGCTCAAGACCGAGGAGCGCATCGGACGGCTGGAAGAGGCCGTTGCCCGCCTCGCCGAAGCCCAACTCAAGACCGAAGAACGGGTCGGTCGGCTGGAGGAGCGGGTCGGAGGTCTGGAGGAGCGGACGGGCCGGCTGGAAGAGGCCCAGATCCGCCTCGAACAGGCCGTTGCCCGCCTCGCTGCGGCCCAGGCCAAGACCGAGCGGGCCGTGCAGGAGCTCGCCGTACAGGTGGGCCGGCTCTCGGACGCCGTGGGCTTCACCCTCGAGGAGTTGGCCCGGGAGCTCGGCCCCGCCTACCTCGCCCGGCACTACGGCATCCAGGTGGAGAGTCTCGAGCGCCGCTTCTTCACCGTGGACGGTGAGGAGGTGGAGGTGGACTTCTTCGGGGAGGGAACTCGGGACGGTGAGCGGGTCGTGGTGGTGGGCGAGGTCCGCAGCCGCATCTACGGCCGGGACGTGGAGACCCTGCATCGCCGTGTCCGGAGCCTCGCCCCCCAACTCGTAGGTACCCCGGTTCCGGCCCTGTTCGGGTTCGTGATCCACCCTTCGGCCCAGGAAGCCGCAGACCGCACCGGGGTGCTCCTCATCGCCGCAGTGGGGAAGTAGGTCGGCTCCGGCGGGGTGCTAAACTGGTCCTACTGTTCGTGGGGTGTGGGAGTAAAGGGCACTTCCTCCCGCTCGGCGCGCAGGGCCGTCTTGATCAGCCGGGAGAGGAACTCACTCGCATCCAGGATCTCCAGCAACACCAGACGCCCGGTCGCGGTGAGGTGAGCGATCAGAGGGCCTACCTGCTCTGCATGATCCACCCTCTCCTCCGGGAGGATCTCGATCAGGAGGATATCCTCCTGCCGGTCATAACTCAGTCTCATAGCGCTCCCTCCGTCCCGGATAGAATGTGATCACTACCCGATCCTTCCCCTTCTGACGGTAAACGACCCGCAACACGTGGCGGTCTGTGATACGCCGTTGCGCGATCATTCTACCCTTCGCTTGAGGGATCACGAGATCTGGTGCGGCAAGTGTCTCTTCTACTTGCTCCCGTGTGACTTCAAAGCCATGTCGTTTGAGCACTTCAAATTTCTCCGTAGCATGCCGCGTATAGATGATGCCCGGCAAACATCTCTCCCGTTGATCCTGGCTAATCCGAAGTAGATCTTACCACGATTCGTCCGACGGGCCGCCATGCTGCGTCCCGGTCCTACGCCCGCTCCTCGACGCCACGGTCCGCCGACCGTCCTCTTACCTCAGCTCCTCCACCACCCGCCTGGCCTCCCCGGCCTCCCGGAAGTCCTGCCGTAGACCAAGGGCTGCGGCGAGCTCCCGGCGGGCCGAGGCGCGGTCCCCGAGCCGGTAGTAGGTCATCCCGAGGTGGTAGCGGAGCACGGGGTTCTTCGGGTCCTGGGAGGCCGCCTCCTGGAGCAACGGCAGGGCCTCCCGGTACTCGCCCCGCTTGTAGTGGACCCAGCCCAGGGTGTCGGCCACGTTCGGATCTCGAGGCATCCGTTCCCGGGCCATCTTCGCCAGTTCCAGGGCCCGGTTGAGGTTCACCCCTCGGTCCGCGAGAGCGTAGGCCAGGTTGTTGGCAGCCAGGGCGTAGTTGGGGTCCACCCGCAACGCCCGCTCGTAGTAGCTCTGGGCCAAGTCCACGTTCCCCTGCTGCTCGTGCAGGTTGCCGATGAGGGTATAGAGGTGCGGGTTGCGGGGGTCGAGCCGCAGCGCCTCCTCGTACTTCCGGGCCGCGAGCTCGTACTTCCCCTTCCGGGCGTACAGCCGGCCCAGCATCAGGTAGGGTCTGGGGAGTTTGGGGTTCGCCACCGTCCCCCGGATGTAGGCCTGCTCCGCCCGCACCTCGTCTCCCATCTCCTCGTAGATCATCCCCAGCACCACGTACGCGTTCGCGTGCTCAGGGTACTTCCGGATCTCCCGCTGCACCCGGGCGATGGCCAGATCGAACCGCTTGCGCTGCACGTGCACCCGGGCGATCTCCGCGAGGGCGTCGGCGGTATCCGGCCGGATCGCAAGCGCCGCCTCGAACTCCCGCAGCGCCCCGTCCAGATCCCCCAGCAACCGGAGGGTGATCCCCGCGCGGATGCGGGCCGCCACGTCCTTGGGCTCCACCGTGGTGGCCTTCCGGTAGGCGTCCAGGGCGAGCTGGAGCCGCTGCCGGCGCGCGTAGAAGTCTCCCAGGGCAAGGTGCGCCGCCGCACTCCTCGGGAAGAGGGCTACGAGCTCCCGGAGCTCCCGCTCCCCCCGGTCGGTCTGGCCCAGGGCCGCGTAGACGTTGGCGAGGGAAACCCGGGCCAGGGCGAACCGGGGGGCGCGCTTAACGGCCTCCTCCAGCTGCTCCCGGGCCCGCTCGGGCTTGCCCTGCACCAGGTAGGCCTGGGCCAGCAAAAACCGCGCCTGTATGAGATCTGGGGCCAGGAGCACCGTGGCCCGCAGGGCCTCGATCCCCTTCACGAGCTTTCCCTCTCCCAGCCGCGCCCGTCCCACGAGGAAGTGGGCGAAGGGATCGTTGGCGTTCGCGAGCAGGAGCCTGCGGGCCACCTCCGCGGCCTCCTCCCACCGTTCCTGCAGCAAGAGCAGTTCTCCGAGCTTGATCCCGGCCATGTTGGTGTGGGGGGCGAGGTCCCACGCGCGCCGGTAGTGATCCATGGCCTGGGGGAGCTGACGCTGGGACGTGTAGAAGTCCCCCAGGGCAAGCAGCGGCTCGGGCCGCTGGGGAAGGGCTTCCGCAGCCTCCTTGAGGACCCGTTCCGCCTCCTGGGCTCGACCCGTGCGGGCCAGAAACGCCGCGAGGGAGACCCTGGGCTCCGGATCCTGAGGGGCACGCCGCACCCCCTCCCGCAGGGTCCGCTCTGCGAGGTCCACCCGCTTGTGGCTCAACAGCAGCGTGGCCTTCCAGACGTACGCCCGGCCGAGCTTCGGATCTAACCGCAACGCGGCGTCCGCGAGCTCCAGGGCCTGTCCGAGGTCCCCGCGGCTCCCCACGGCCTGGCTCAGCAAGAGGTGCGCCTTTGCGTCCTTGGGCCTGCGGGAGAGGACCCACCGCGCCTCTTCCTCCGCCCGAGCGGGCTCGCGGGCCGACAGGTACAGCTCCGCGAGGCCCAGCCGCGCGTCGAGGAGGTCCGGGTTGAGTTCCAGGCTCTTCCGGAGGGAGGCGTAAGCTCGAGGAAGGTCTCCGATGCGGAGGTAGGAGACGCCCAGCCGGTAGTGGGCCCGGGCGTCCTCGGGCCGGATCTGCAGGATGTTCCGGTAGGCGATGATGGCCTCCCGGTACCGCTCTGCGGCGAAGAAAGCCTCCCCCTGCTTCCAGCTGCGAGCCATCCGCGCTTGAGGGCTGCGCCAGACCGCAAGCCCGGCGGTGGCCACCCCCAGCACGCCGACGAGCACCAGCCCCAAGACCCAGACCCTCCTGGGCCGGCCAGACCGGGCCTTGGGCACGTGCAATGCGTCTGCCGTCATCTCCGCCTCCTCATTCGGGAAGGTGCCGCAGAAGCTCGGGAAGGGCCGCCCGCAGGAACCCCTCTGCCCGGCCCAGGGCTTCTTCGGGATCCGACCGCACCGGACTGAAGACCCGAACGAGGGCCCCGTCCGACCGCCGTTCCACAAGCACGCGCCGCACCTGGTCCAGCCTGCCCCGGTAGGGATCCCACAGGACGCGCTGGCCCAGCTGGAACCAGTACAGAACCACCCCAGGCTCTGCCTCCTGCACCACCAGCGCCCGGTTCACCTCCAGCGTGCGGCCGCCGGCCTGCACCCGGTGTGCGGCCGCCTCCCGTACCTGGCAGTCGCCCCAGCACGCGGCTTGGATGCGAGCCCGGGAAGACTCCCGGGCGAAGTACGCGACGTACAGGAGCACGGACAGACCCCGAGGGTCGGTGTAGCGGCGGCTCAGGTAGGCGTCCGGGCGCGCACGGGAGAGGGCCTCGGGGTCCGGGGGTTCGTCCGAGCCCACCCACAGCCCAAGACGGCGGGGAAACTCCCCGAGGTCCACCCGGAGCGGGACCGCATGTCCCAAGGTGGCCTGCAACGTCACCATCGCCAGGAGGAGGCTCCCGAGGGCTGCCGATAGTTTCGGCCCGCTCACGCGGCCCTCACCCCTCTTCCCAGGGCGGAGGAGACCCCGAACAGCATGGCCGTGGCCACCACGAATACCATCCACCCCGAGACCGTGTGGTAGGTCCCCTCGTAGATCCCGAGCGCGATGTTGCTGGTGACTCGGGCCGCGTTGGCCAGGACCGCGATGGGGACGACCGAGGCCACCAGGAGGACGCGCTCCCGCCACCGCTCCTGAGTAAGGTGGGCCAGGAGGATCCCCGTGGCACCGAGGGCCACCAGCGACCGGAAGCCGCTACAGGCCTCCGCCACCTCCAGCCGCACGTTCGGGAGGTCGATGTAGATCCCCTCCACGTACACCGGGTAGCCCGCTAGGCGCAGGACCTCGGTGCTGAACTGGGCCGTGAAGACCTGCAAGGGCCAGGTGAGCCGCTGCAGGAGACCCGAGGGGATCGGGATCATCACCGCGAGGAAGAGGACGGGAAACGCCACCAGGCGCGCCATCCGCCACCCCCCCAGCAGCAGCACGAGGCCGAAGAGCACCGGGACGAGGGAGACGCGGGCGAGGAGGACCACGCCACCTGCCCGACCCAGCACCAGGGCCCCAAGCCCGAGGAGCAGGACAGGAAGCCCGAGCCAAGTCCCCTCCGGCCGGGTGGCCGCGAGGGCCCTGCGGCGCTCCCACACGAGGTAGGCGGCCACGGGCGGGATGTAGTACCCGTACCCGTAGGTGGTGTCCACCGCCCACTGGGAGGCCATCTCCCGGAGGACCGGGGCATACAGCCAGCCCAGCAGGGCTGCAAGCGCCCCCAGGACCCAGGCGGGCCCGAACCGGTGGAGAGTCGCTCCCACAGGTAAAAGAGTTGCGCTCCGGGCGCCCGCCTGCCTTCGTCCTTGCGGAGGATCGCCTGCGATCCTTCGGAGGAGGCCCTACCCCCTGCCGAGCCTGGACCCGTTCCGTCTCGGTCCGGTAGGGACGCGGCGGCTGCGGGCCTTCCTGCGGCAGTTCCCGGTGGAGCGGCTGTACCTGGTGGGGTAAAACAGAGCGGGCCTCCCGGCGGGAGGCCCGCTGGAACGGACTACGTGAAACTCAGAGGAAAGAGAGGGACGGGCCTCCGGCGCAGTCTACCCACCGCCAGGACGCCGGCGAGGGCCATGCCGGTGAGGGCGAACGCACTGGGCTCAGCGACCTTCCGGGGCGGCGTGCACCGCGGATCCGGCCCCGCGCACAGGAAGTAGCCGCTACTGCCGAACTCCACCCACCACGTCGCCTTCTCGAGGGCCAAGAGGTCCTCAGCCGTCAGGCTGGCGCTGTAGTTCACGAGGAACTCTAGGGTGTCCTGGACATACCCGAGCCCGTCCGCACTGGTGAACACCCTGCTCAACAACCCGCCCTGCGGGCCGTCAAGCCCCGTTGGCCCGTCCCGGTTGGGACCGGTTGCGAACTGGGTCATGTGCGATTCGTTCGTCGAAATGAAGTCAAGAGGGCCTGTACCGTCCATCGGCGCGTTGTTCCCAAACCCCCACTCCGCACTCCAGACTGTCCCGGCTGCGTAAGTTTGAGCGGGTGGTGGGCCGGCGGGGTCCCCAAACCCCACAGACCCAGTGGCGATCTTCGCCGACCCGCCGGTGATGCTCTGGGAGATCGCATTGTACGCCCACCCGAAGCTCGTCAGCAGCCGGCAGGCTGCGGCGATGCTCGACGTGACCATCTGGGGGCAGCTCCCTGACACTCCGCTGGGTAGAGGGACGGACATCCCGAGCGTGGTCGTGTTCGTCACGAGGATCTTGAGCTGGTTGGAGGCTACCTGGGTGACTACGATCCGGGCGCTGTAGCCCTGGGGTCCTCCGAGGATGATCGTGAAGGCATGCACCCCGGCGGCGGAGAGCGCGAGCACGCCTATGACCACCCCGGCGGTTAGGATCACGCGGCCGAACAGGATCTTGTGCCTACGTCGGTGCATCCACTTCCTCCTCATCCCGACTCTACCCCACCCCACGAGGCCGTCTATCCCCCGTTCCCCCCGTTCGGAGGAATGGGCCCGCTCATCCGGTGGAGGCCCCTACGCCCGCCGCCTCAGCAGCCTCAGGGCCGCGAAGGCCCCGAAGAGCGCGGTGCCCATGAGTGCAAAACCGCCCGGCTCAGGGACCTCCACGGGCCGCGCCTGCGCCCAGGCCGGCACAGTCCCCGTAAGGGAGAGCAAAACCGCGGTCACCCAAACCGCCGCGGATCCCACCTTGTGCCCCATTCGAGGGCCTCCTGGAATTGGGCTTGTCTATTTCATTCTGCGGCCCGCGAAAACCCGACACTCCTCCTTCCGGACGAAAGCTCGCAATCAAACGGTCGATTCTGGGGAAACCGGGGAGGGTCAGCCTTCCCGCGTTCCTCTTTCCTGAGGCTCCATCAGGAGCCGCACCCCGAGCTTCCGGGCAAGCGCCACCGCTTGCCTGGTGGCGTACGGCGCGAGGAGCACCGCTTCGAAGGGCTCGGGGAGGTGGCGGCGGGCGAACTCCACCTTCCGGACGAAGTTCAGCACATCCTCGGGCTCCGCAAAGCCCTTTACCTCCACCAAGAACCGTCGGCCGTCGTGGACGAAGGCATCGAACTCCACCTCCTGGTTGGGCACCCCGTACAGCTCGCCCGCCACGTCCCGGATCACCAAGCGCTCCGCCCGCAGGGGGCCGACCCCCGCGAACTCCTCGATGGTGGCCCGTACGGCCTCCTCGAACCCCTTCCCGAACCGACGGCCCAGGCTACCGAGCCCGACCTCCAACCGGCGGAGCGCCCTGCCGTGTACCTGCAGGATCCTCGCCTGCAGCTCGAACCGGCGGTCCATCTCCCGCTGCAGGGCCTCAAACCGCCGGTCCACAGCCTCGAACCGGCGGTCCATCTCCCGTTGCAAGGCCTCAAACCGCCGGTCCACGGCCTCGAATCGGCGGTCCATCTCCCGTTGCAGGGCCTCAAACCGCCGGTCCACGGCCTCGAACCGACGGTCCATGGCCTCGAACCGTTCGGTATGCAGCTGCAGCGTGCGCTCGATGGCCTCGAACCGACGGTCCATGGCCTCGAACCGCTCGGTGTGCAGCTGCAGCGTGCGCTCGATAGC
>Ga0197143_1000834_pt1 | contig 28981 bp, 20 predicted proteins | sample GBS70_MetaG_FD_148603 | JGI IMG/M metagenome (GOLD analysis project Ga0197143, IMG submission 148603) | Sediment microbial communities from Great Boiling Springs, Gerlach, Nevada, United States - GBS 70_MetaG | ecosystem: Environmental > Aquatic > Thermal springs > Hot (42-90C) > Sediment... | reverse complement strand
CTCCCAGATCGCAAACGGCCCTCCCGTCGTTGTCGGCGTCGCGGGGACGCGCCTCCCCCCGTTGATCCTCCGGCAGGCAGGAAGCCTCTTCGCCCGCATCCAGCGCCGGGCTGCCGGCCAGCAGTGCATGCGTCTGGCTGAAGCCGCCGTTGTCGGCCAGCGGCGCCAGCAGCGGATCCTGGCCGATGAGGTTACCGTCCACCCCATGGGTCAGACCGGCGTTGCCCTGCTGCTCGATCAGGCTGTAGGTGACGCTCATGGCCGAGGTGGAGCTGGAGCTGCGGCGGAAATCTTCGCTGCCGTTGTCGGCCAGGATGGTGTTGACCATACTCAGCGGCGTATTGCTGCGGACCACGTAGAGGCCTGCTCCCTGGCCGCTGCCATATTGATTGGAGTTGCCTGCGATGGTCACGTTGCGCAGCGTCAGGCTTGAGCCTCCGTGGTAGATGCCGCCACCGCCAAAGCCGGAGTTGGCCGTGTTGCCGGAGACGGTCACGTTCTCCAGCGTGGCCGAGGTGCCATCGCCGGACAAGTAGAGGCCACCGCCAGCAGCGTTGGCCGCGGTGTTGCCGGCGATCAGCCCGCGGCGGATGGTCAACGTGCCGCGGGTGAATTCAATCCCGCCGCCCCCGCCGTTGGTGGACGTGTTACCGGTGAAGATCACATCCTCCAGCGTGGCCGTGCTCGCGCCGTAGAAGGAATCTCCCAGATAGAGCCCGCCACCGCCAAGGCCGGAGTCCGTGTTGTTCTCGAACACCGCCCGGGTCAGGGTCACGTTGCTTTTGACGCCGCCCAGACCGCCGCCCCAGCCCCAGCGGCCGGACACGTTGTCGTGGAAGGTCAGGTCGGTGCCGACCAGCGTGTTGTCCTTGAACAGGAAGATGCCGCCGCCGTCGCTATTCGCCTGGTTGCCCGCGAAGGTGACATCGGTCAGCGTAATGTGCGACGTTGGGTACACATACAGGCCGCCGCCTTGGCCGCCGGTGGCCGAGTTGCTGATAAAGGTACTGTTGGTGATCGTCGCCGTGCTGTTGGAGATGTAGGCCCCGCCGGCCCTACGAGCGGTGTTGCTGTCGAAGACGACCCTGTCCAGCACCAGCGTGTCGGCACCGTTTACCACACACATGCCGCCGCCGGTGCCGCCGGTGTTGTTTCTGAATGTGACGTCGATCAGGGTGAGCGCGCTGTTATCGGCGTAGAGGCCGCCACCGCTGAGGTTGGAGTGATCTGCCCGGTTGCCCTCGAAGGTGACGCGCGTCAGCGTGGCGGCGCCGTTTACCACGTATAGGCCACCGCCGTGGAGATCCGCCCGGTTGCCCGTGAAGGTGACATCGGTCAGCGTGGGCCGGCTGCCGGCCGTGGCGCTCAGGCCACCACCTCGATTAACGCGGCTACCCGAAAGGGTCAGATTGCGCAGGGTGGGAGCGGCATTGCTTGTCAGGTAAATGCCGCCGCCTTCGCCCAGATTGCCGGGGCCGTCGGAGTTGGCCCGGCCGGCGGTGATGATAAACCCGTCCAGTACTGCTGTGCTGTCCACGCCGCTACCGCGCACCACGTTGTAGCTGTTGTTGCCCACGATGTGGCTCCACGTTTCGGCGATGAAGTTGCCGTCGTCGTTCGTGTCGTTCTGGTCGATGTCGCCGCTGAGGATGGTCAGATTGCTCTGCCAGTCGCGCTGGTCCAGGCTGGTTTCGGTGCCGGTAAAGCCGCCGTAGAGCACCACGCCGTTTTTGAGCATGAATGTGGCGCTACGGTTGGTGCCGCTGGTGGGATAGTAGACGCCGGTGGCCACCCAGATCTGGTCGCCGCTTTGCGCCGCGGCCAGGGCCGATTGCAGGCTGGTGTAGGCATCGGCCCAGCTCGAGCCGTTGTTGGCGCCGGTGGCGTCGTCGTTGACGTAGAGCGTGTCCTGCGCCCGCATCGCCGGCGCCAACCCCATCAGCAGAAGAGTGATAACAAAAGCTTTCATAACTTCCCGTAGATAGAAGTTTTTCGGTCTATAAGCCTATAGGTAAAATGCAGGCCCAGCGGATCACCGGGCGCAACTTTTTGTCAAAGGAGACAGCCTGTTCGATGCGCGATTTCTCTCATTGAGGCTGCGCCTCAGGCGGATCCTTCGGCCTCGCTTTGTTGTATCTTCACACATAAAATTCACAGATTTGCTGGCATTTGTCGAAACCAGAACTTGCCAGAGCGGCATTGGCCTGTATTCTTTGCTAGTCATGTCGGAAGCGCAGACAATTTCTGAGTTGATTGCCGAATCCCGTGCGGGCAAAATTGACGCGTTCAATGCGCTCTATGCGCAGGTGTATGCTGCGCTGCATCAGCTGGCCCATCGCATGCGTCAGGAGCGCGCAACCACGCTCAGTACCACGGCGCTCGTGCATGAAGCCTACCTGCATCTGTTGCCCTCGCACGATTTGGACTGGCAGGGCCGTACGCATTTTTTCAGGGTTGCCGCTCGGGCCATGCGCCAGGTACTGGCCCATGAAGCACGCCGCCGCCAGGCCCTGAAACGTGGTGGCGGAAGCTGCACGGTAACCTTCTGCGAGGCGTTGCAGGGCACGTCGATGCCCATTGAGGAAATGCTGACGTTGGAGGTGGCCCTTCGGGAGCTCGAAGTGCTCGACGCGCGGCAGGCTCAGGTGGTCGAATGCCGGCTGCTGGCCGGAATGAGTATCGAGGAGACGGCCGAAGCCCTGGGCGTCAGTCCGGCGACGGTTAAGCGCGATTGGCGTATTGCCCGCGCCTTTCTGGTGCGCCAGCTTACGCGTTGATATACTCGCCAAACGATTCAGGTCATGATACCCGAACGCTGGCAGCAGATTCAGGCGCTTTTCTTTGCGCTGGTTGATCTGCCTCCCGATGCGCGGCAGGACCGACTTGAAGCCCTTCAGCTCCAGGACCCACTACTGGCCGAAGAAGTGCAGGCCCTGCTGCTGGCCGACAGCCAGACGCTGCCGCTGCTGGATGACGCGATATGGGGCAGGAGGGAGCTCGATGAACCGCTACCCGAACGACTGGGCGCCTATCGTCCGATCCGGCTACTGGGACGCGGGGGCATGGGACTGGTTTACCTGGCCGAGCGGGCCGACGGCGCCTTCGAGCAGCAGGTGGCCCTCAAGGTGGTGCGACCGGATCTGCTGGAACGGACGTTTATCCGGCGCTTTTTACAGGAACGGCAGATTCTGGCCCAGCTCAATCACCCCGGCATTGCGCGTCTGCTTGATGGCGGCACCCTTCCGGACGGCCGGCCTTTTCTGGCCATGGAATACGTCGGGGGCATTCCCATCGATCGCTACTGCGACAACCACCGCCTTTCGCTTACGGCACGCATTCGCCTCTTCGATCAGGTGCTCGAAGCCGTCATCTACGCGCACCATCACCTGATCGTCCACCGCGACCTAAAACCTTCGAACATCCTCGTAACCGAGCAGGAAGGGAAGCCCCGCGTTAAGCTTCTCGATTTCGGGATTGCCCGGCTGCTGGATGCAGAGACGCCGGCTCTTACACGTACCGATCAACGGCTGCTCACGCCTGCTTATGCCGCGCCGGAGCAACTTGCTGGCCGGCCGATTACGACGGCCACCGACGTGTACACCCTCGGCACCGTCCTGTATCAGCTGCTCACCGGCCACCTTCCCTTTGAAGGGTCACTGCCCCAGCTCATGAATCAGATCCTGAACCGAGAGCCAGAGCGGGCCTCCCGCATGGTGACCCGTCCGGTACGGAATGACGATGGGACTCTGGTGCTACCGGAGACCCTGGCAGCCCGCCGAAACACCTCGCCTGAGCGACTGCGGCGCCAGCTCCGCGGCGACCTGGAGGCCATCTTGCGCAAAGCGTTGCAAAAAGACCCGGGCAGCCGGTACCCCTCGGCCGAAGCCTTCCGGGCAGATCTGCAACGTTACCTTCAGCAGCAGCCTGTCCTGGCCCGTCGCAGCACGACCGGCTACCGGATGCACCGCTTCGTGCAACGTCACCGACAGGGAGTATTGCTGACGATCGGGCTATTCGTGCTGCTTGCGGTCCTGGTCTTCTACCACCTGAATCGGCTGGCCCGTGAACGTGACCTGGCGCGCCAGGAAGCGGCCCGCGCAGAAGCCACGCTGGCTTTCATGGAATCGCTCTTTGAAGGGGCTGATCCCGATATAGCAGGAGGCGACACCCTTACTGCATTCGAGCTGCTTGAGCGCGGTGCGCGCCAGCTCCGGCAATCCGGCAGCCTGCCTTCTGCGGTCACGGCCCAGACTGCCCATACGCTGGGAACCCTGTTTATGAAGCTCGGAGCCTACAACCAGGCCGCGCAATGGCTGACCACTGCGCTGACGCACTGGGAACAGACTTCCGAAGTTGCTTCGGGCCGGGCAGCCACGCTGATTCAGCTCGGTCACCTGGCCACCCACCGCGGTCACTATGCTCGTGCCGATTCCTTTTTTGCCGCGGCCCTGGCGCTTCCGGGTACCCCCCTGGAGCGGGCCTCCCGCCTCGTAGACTACGGAGAAGCACTGACGGAACGGCAGGCCTACCGCCAGGCCGATTCCGCCCTGAACGCTGCACTGGCACTGCTGCCTGCTTCTCCTGACTCGGCCGCCGTAGCCCTGCGTGCCGACGCCTGGTTTGCTCTCGGCACCATCGCCATGAACGAGGCGGACTATGCCCGGGCCGAGAGCCTGTTCCTCCGCGTGCTGACCTGGCGCGAGACCCATCTCGGCCGAATGCACACCCGCACCCTTGACGTGCTCAACAACCTGGGCAACCTCTACGCCGACGAGTCCCGCTACGTGGAGGCCGACTCGCTGCTCTCCGAGGTGCTCCACCGGCGTGAGACTCTTCTCGGCCCTGAGCACCCCCTCACGGGCGAAGCCCTGAACAACCTCGGCCTGGTCGCCTTCGGGCTCGGCGACTACGACCGGGCCGACGCGCTCCTGCGCCGCTCGCTTGCGCTGGCCGAACGGCACGTCGGCCCCGTCCATCGCGACGTGGGCATGACGATGAACAACCTGGGCTGGGTGGCCCTGCGCCGCGAGCGCCTGCAGGAGGCCGAGACCCTCTTCCGCCGGGCGCTGGCCATCATGGAACAGGCCTCGGGGCCCGTCAGCGCCGACGCCGCTCTGCTGCTGGGCAACGTGGGCTTCGTGCTCCACCGGCAGAGCCGCCCGGCCGACGCCGTGCCGTTCCTCCGGCGTGCCCTCGACGTGCGGCGGCAGGTCCACGGCGACAGCAGCATGCACGTGGCCTGGCGCCTGTTCGCCCTGGGCGAGGCCCTGCGCGACCTGGGCCGGCTCGAGGAGGCCGAAGCCGTCCACCGCGAAAGCGTCACCCTGCGACGGGCCCTCCGCCCCCCCGACCACTTCGACCTGGCGCGCGGCCTCGACGGGCTGGCCCGTGTCCTGGCCGAGCGGGGCAAGCACGACGAGGCCATCGCCGCCTTCGAGGAGGCCCTGCCGATCTACCGCACCTATTACGAAGGCAACCTTCTCCACACCACCCTCTGGGCGCTGCTGCGCAACCTGATCACGAGCCTGAACGCCCGCGGGCAGTTCGAGCACGCCGACCAGCTCCTAACCGAGCTGCAGGCGGCCCTGCCGTCAAATGATCCGCGCCAGGCCGAGCTGGCCGCGCTCCGGCAGCAACTTCCTGCTCGCTAAAGCCCTGGCGCCGCGCCTCGGTCGGCCCGGGAATGCAAAAGGGGTAAAAACTAGGCGCATTCCCTTGCTATGGCACCTTCACGCTGAAAGTGCCCGGTGAAGCAGTTCGTCAACCGTTCTGGCTTTTTCCGATGGTACGCTCCTAAACAACCCAGATGGTTAAAGGAAACTGAGGAAAAGATTACCACGAAGCAGCGCATTCTGAGCAAGAAAGTGAAAGGGGCTAAGCGGTAGCGACAGATGTGTCGGCAAATTGCTAACTTGCACCTTGGGGGCTATTTCAAGCTGGCGAATTGGCTGGTCAAAGAATTTGACTTTATCGCCGTTGAGGACTTGGACATTAAAGGTTTGGGGCAAGGGATTTGCCGCAGAGGCGTGCACAATGCGGACCAGGGCTTTTCCTCTGCGAGATGTCGCCCGACAAGGCTTGGAGGGTTGGTCGGGGGCTTGTTCAGGTTAACCCGAACAGTACCGGCCAGCGTTGTGCTTGGGGTGGCACCCCTGCGGCTAAAGACCTCTCGGAGCCCCAGCATCGCTCATTGTGACATTAACGCCGCCCTTTTAATCCTTCAACAGAACTTGGAATGGGCCCGCAGGGACGGCGTAAGGATGGTGTCCTTGTGCCTGCAAGGAGCCGTCGGCTAAAGCCGACACTAGTTCACTCTAGAGTATTAAATACTTTTTACTTGACATATCTCTGTACGTTTTGTCACGTTTTCTGTAATCGAATAAAAGTCATAAAAAATATGGTTTCAAAATTGAGCTCGATTCATCTAAACTAAAATTGCTTTTGATTGAAGCTTAAGATGATTATGCTTTCAGTGTAGTACGAAGACCATATCAATCATCATAGAAGATCTTGCTGTATTGGGATGCGACTGTTGTGATGCTGCTGATTTAGACAGCGAGGCCATAGAGTGTCGGAAGGCAATAGACGAGGTCTCTTCTCTACAGGCATCCTCAAGCCAGTGGTAGCACAGGGTATCTACGCGGTCCTGTCACAAAAGCAGGCGTGCGCGCTATTTAGATAAATAGAAAAGCAAAAGCTGAAGGATGCTGTCGGTTTTTGCCTTTTTAGGTTTTATCTGGCTTTTAATGAGCATGTGGGTGAGTCGTGGTCGGTATCGCCGTGCGGCCCTGCGACGTAGGCTCGAAAAGCTACTGGAAAAAATTCAGGAAGCGGCACATGCTGAACTTGCGCTTGGCGAGCGAGCGCGGCGACTGCAGGAGGAGCTGAACCAGCTAGAGGCCCAAACGCAGCATCAACAGGGTTCGCCCTGGAGGGCTTTCGTGATCGGAGTGTTGCTGCCACTTCTGAGTTGGGGGATCGACTTCTACTTTCTGGCTCCTGTTACGGATTTCATACTGAATCTGGTCGGTGTTTTTAACGAGACGCCGTTGTGGGCCCGGATCGGAGTGGCTTTCATGTGGGCGCTTGTCGGCTATACCATTGGATTTCTTGTCTGGCGCGAGGATGGGGTGACAGATCTTGTCGGTCAGCTGCTGGCTGCCGGCTACGTTTGCGTAACGCCGTTACTGGCTTTCTGGGTTTACGCTCACGAGGCCGGTTTGCCCGGTGTTGCGCCTTGGGTCTTTGCGATCATGGGTTTTGTAGGCTCCTTGCTGCCGGTTTATGCGGCACGAGAGTCGGATGCGGCTAAGGTGTTGCTCGGCAAAACCTGTAAACAGCGGCGTTACCGCAGGGTGCTTGCACAAACAGAGTGCCGTCGCGATCAACTGGGGCGGCAGGCGGTGCAGCTGTTTTATCGGTACCATCGTCTCCAGAACACCTGCCAACAACAATTTCCCGATGAGGCTTTACCGCCGCCGCAGTTAGATCCGGCAACGCTTACTGTGATCGAAAACTACAGTTGTCATACGAGCCGTCCTGTGAAGTTTGACGTGCAGCATCGAGAGGTGGCATTCGGCCCTTCTAGTGATGTTGGGGGAGATGGCCAGGTAAGTACGCGAGATGCAGGAAGGCTTCCGGCATCTGAGGCGCTTCCTTGGGACTATCGAAGGAATCTGACGCCGAGCGATGATCAGCTGACTTCCCTTGAAGATCGCTTTACGGTTCGTCTACCATAAAAAGAGGTGTTGCGATGAGTGAAGTCATCACGTTGCGGACAAATGCAGTTGTTTTGAAGATTTCGGGTATATCCTTGGTAAGGGCCGCACAGCCGATAGTGGCAGCGTTGCGAGCGCAGGGACGAAGGGTTCCAGAGTTGGAGGAGCGGGCGGCGGTGTTGTCTGGGTCGGTCCTGGAAATCCAGGTTACGTTACCGGGATTTGGTCGGTCTCTGGATTCGACGGAGGCACTTCTTGAGAGCGCCGTCCTGCCCGTGGCTGATCCTCAGGGCTTACAGCAAGAGCTCATGCAACTTCCCCTAGAGGCCTGGGCTGAGCGGGTGCGACAGGCGCATGCCCGTACTTTCCATGAAGCACTTCAGCATGCGTTGCAAAGGGCCTGTCGTGCTACCGGCTTTGACCGGATACAGGTTGGGGCGGGACGTATTGAAGCAGAGGATGGATCGGGAAGGGTCCTGGTGGTCGAAGTTGGAGTGGGAGGTGTGGTCCAGGCCGAACTGCTTGGGATCGCCGATGGCTCCTGTCATCGGATACTAAGCCAATGGCTAGAGGCGCTGCGTCGGGAGGGGGTTATCTGGGAGGATGCAGTTGAGCGCCGGTGGACCGGCGGCAGGCCGCAGACTTCAGCAGCCTGGAGCTGGGTTGGCCGACGCTACGGCATTTCCTGGACGCTACAACATCTCTCGAAGGTGCGGCATACCCGTTTGCTAGAAAATAAAAACAGCATCCGGAGACGATGAAAATGCGGAAGTGTCTGGTCTGTATTGCTGCTGTGTTGTTAGTGGAAGGCTGTCGGTTGGCCGAGCAGCCTCCGCAGCTGCAGGATGCCGTGCAGATGCAGGAGGATCCTGCACGGCCGATTCGGATCTGCTTGGTCCAGGACCTGAGCGGATCCATTGAGCAGACCGGCATCAGGCGGATGAATCGCGAAGCACTGGAGGCGCTGGTTGCTCTGGTTCAAAGTCGTTCCGGCGAGCTGGCTTTTGGTCTTATTCGGGAAACGAGCAACCGGCCTTTGGAGCGACTGCGTATCGACGAGCTGCCACCTGCTGCCCCGAAAATGCCGCCTGAGCCCAAGAACCTCCTGATGCGGCGGTCCTGGCAGGAGCAAGTTGAGGCGCTTCAGCAGCAGTATGAAGCTACGCGCAAAGCTTATGAGGAACGCATCGCGCCACGTGTGGAGGCCTTTCTGCAGCGGGCTGTGGCGATGTTACAGGGGTCTACGGCAAAAAGGACAGATGTTTGTGGGGCTATTCGGCGATGTGATGTGTTCTTGGCAGAGATGTATCCGGAAAAGGCCGACGCTTTTATGATGCTGATTACCGATGGACTGCACAGTGTTCGAAGCTCGCGCTGCCCAGACCAATTAAGCTCTAAGGCGCAGGTGGTGTTAGTTACGGGCGGTGACAGCGCAGGTGTTGTAGAGCGTTACGGGCCGCTGCGGTTCGAAGCAGTAGAAGCAGCTGTGGAATTTTTGCGGAGGCATAAGCCATGAGTGCCATTGCTCCTATTGTCGAGATGCTGCAGGGAGGCAGCGTAGCCATCCTGTGGAGTGGACGTAATCCTCAGGACCTGGATGTGGCGCCCGATGGCCAGATTCGGCCACTACGCGTGATTCTGGAGCAGGTTCTGGCAGAACGACTGGGGATGGTATTGCTCTCATACACAAAAGCCATGGGGGTGGAGTACACCACCACGGTAGTTCGGGAAACGGGGATGCTGGATCGGGTTGAGGCAGCGCTTCGTGCACATGAATTGCTGGCCTCGTGGGATCTGGATTTCTTTATGCGTAACCTATGGACTTTTCTACGTAGCCCGGCAGAGATTCGATGGCCAGATGGTCGGCGTGTGCGTTTTGTAATCTTGATACAATTTGCCGAGGATCTTTTTCCACATGAGTTTACGGGTCGCAGTGAAGAGGAGGTGCGGGCTGCGGAGTGGATTCAGCTGTTAAGCCGAAGTCCGGCGCTGCACCAGGTCGGTAATGCGCTCATAGTACATGCGCCTGATGCTGGCCGGATCGATCCGCGAGTTCGGGAAGTGTTCCATGAAGTTGTATTGCCGCAGCCTGATCGTAAGGCTAAGGAGGTTTTTCTAGGGGCGCTGCGCCGTCTTTATCCAAAGGCGCATCTGGAAGCTGATCTGGAAGATCAGGAAGTGGCTTATTTGACTGCGCATACGCCCAACTGGAGCCTGGTGGAGTTTTTCCGATGGTCTCATTGCACGGGGCAGCCTGTAAGCAGCCGAGAGCTCATCCGTCGGCAGGCAGCCGATGTCGTGGCCCTCTCGGAAGGAATGCTTTCGTCGATGGGAGGCGCCGCTCCTCCCTTGTGGGGAAGGACTTTAGATCATGCCTGGCGCATTTTAAAACGCATTGCCCTGGGGTTACGGCGAGGCGATCCGCGTACGCCCCATAACGTTCTGCTGTGTGGAGGGCCTGGCTTTGGCAAAACGGCGCTGGCGCTGCGTATGGCTTCGGAGGTTGGGATCAACGCCTATCGTCTGCATTCGCCCAAGGCGGGGATTGTGGGAGAAACGGAACAGCGCGCGCGCTTACTGTTCGAAATTCTGCACCAGTGGGCACCTAACGTGGGATTTGTGGATGAGATTACCGAGGTGTTTACGACCGAGCGCCCGGAATATGACCAGGATTCAGGTGCCTCGCGCGCCGTGATAGGTGCGATGCTGACATATCTGGGCGACGAAAGCCGACGAGGTAGAAGCCTTTTTCTGGGGGCCACGAATTGTCCCTGGCGGATGTCTGATGCGCTTCGTTCACGCTTTGAGGTCATTCCAGTTCTCATGCCGCCTGAGCCCGATTATCCGGCTATCGTGGCCGGGCTAGCTCGGGAAATTGGTGGTCAGGACGTCTCAGAGGAGGAGACGCAGGTGCAGCAGGCAGCCTCAATCTTCTATGCTAAGGGATGTTCGCCGCGCCACATCCGCTCAGCCCTGGAGCAAATCTGTTTCTTGGAGGAAGGACGCCTTGGTCTCCAGGAGATTCTGCAGGCAGCCCAAAATTTCTGCGGAGACACGGGGCGGTTCTCTTCGATTTACTGCGATCTGTGGGCGATTCGGATGACGACATCTAAAGCGTTTTTTCCCTGGTCCCAGAATCCGCAGCACTATCCCTACCCGGATTACCTGTGCGGGCTTGTCGATCCTAAAACGGGAGAGGTGGATCGCGAGCAGCTGGATAGACGCTTATCCGAGCTAAGACCTCAGGTGTCTATATAAACTATGAAGTACGATGCAAGCGAAGTCGGTTCAGGCAGTCCTGTCGGTTCTGCGCCGCTGGGAGCAGCTAACGCCCTCCGGGGGAATGCCCGTTCAGCGCCTGGAGGAACGTTTTGCTCAGCGGATAGGTGCAGCGCACGTCCTGGCCACTTCCAGCGGAACGGTTGCGCTGGAAGTGGCCCTTCGAGCAGCCGGGATAGGTCCAGGTGCTGAGGTGGTGGTTTCAGCCTACGACTGGGGTGCAGCCGCCGGGGCCGTCCTGCGCTGTGGAGCTGAAGCGGTGTTGTGCGATATCGATCCAGTGCGGGCCACGCTAGATCCGCGGGCACTGGAAGCCGTGGTGAGCAGGCGCACGCAGGCCGTGATCGTAACGCATCTGTTTGGCTGCCCGGCCGATATGGAAGGCATTTTGCAGGTGGCCCGTCGGCATGGACTAATGGTTTTGGAGGACTGCTGCCAGGCGTTGGGCGCTCGGTACCGTAGCCGATCAGTGGGGACTTGGGGGGATGCGGCGGCCTTTAGCTTTGGCTGGGGGAAAGTCGTCTGTGCCGGTGAAGGCGGTATGCTTGTGACGCGAGATGAGGCGCTCTGGCGCCGGGCCGTTGGCTGGAGTCAGCACCCGATGCGGCAGTTTCGAATGCCGGAAGCAGAAACGTTACCCGGCGATATGGCGATGAACGGGCGTATCCATCCGCTGGCGGCTGTGCTGGCATGGGCTGAACTGTCCTACCTCTCTGGGCGCCTTCGGCGTCGCCGCCAGCGCTGCATGCAGCTTACTCGCCAGCTTCGGTCTTGCTCCGAAATCATTCCTGTCGAAGACCCCCCAGAAGGGCTTCATGCCTTCCACCGCTACTGCCCGCTCGTGTCCGATGCCGAAGCCGTGGTCGCGCAGCTTGCTGCATGGCCAGTAATTTCCGGCTGGATTCAGCCGCTTTACCGGCGTCGTCCCTTCCGACAGAAGTACCATGCGGCCGATTTTCCGGGTGCGGAACGGCGCCGAGTCGGGTCAATCCTGATCGACCTTCCCTGGGATCAGATTCCCCCTCGGCAACTCGATGGATTGGCACACGCCCTGATCTCAGCCTGTGAGGAAAGTCTATGCCGGTAGAAGCAATCAGTCAGGCGCGCCCTCTGGTAGAAGCTGTGCTCCGCTGGACTAAGGAGCTAGGCATGCGGTTTCAAGGGATACCGCTGCAGGTTAGACTAATAGATCCGATAGAGGACGCAAAACGGGATTCCGGGCATGTGATATGCCTGTTTTACAAACACGGCCGAAAGATTACTCACGTTCATATCGAAACCCTCGAAATTGTCAAAGGGCTAGCGCCGATCCATTTTCAGGGGGTTCTGGTGCATGAGCTAGGACACGTGTGGATGCTTTGCCTTCGCCGCCGATGGCCCCAATGGATCGAGGAGGGCTTTTGTGACCTACTGTCCTATCGATTCTATATAGAAACAGGTACAGAAGAAGCAATGGCGCTGGCCCATCAGATCGAAGCAAATCCCAATCCGATTTACCGGCATGGATTTACTTTTGTGCGAGATCGGTTGGGGCTGAGGGGACTAGAGGTTTTTGTAAGAAGGGAAGCCTCCTGTTTCCTGTCACAAATGCCGGATAAGCGACTAATCTATTAATAAAACACCAGAAAGCCAGGGAGGGATAAAGTCATGCAAAAGCTTGCAACTTTTTTGCGTGAGGTTCGGTGGGGCGATTCGATGCCCCTAGGCGAAAGCCTCACAATCATGCCGTTACTAGTAGATGCGTTTGGCGAGCGGGACTACGATCTTTTTGAAGAGGCGCTTCGTCAGGGTCGGGTGAGCATTGAAGAGCGCAAGAATGCAGAAGTGGGGGCCCTGATGGTGACGGTGCGGGGCTCGCGTCCGGTGCTGATTCTAGAAGGAACGCTTCTTGAGGGCGGGTTGCAAACGCGCACGGTTAACCTGACGTTGATGCTGGAAGAAGGCACACATGATGTAGCCGTAAGCTGTGTGGAACGGGGACGTTGGGGAAAATATCGTCCATTTCACGCATGGCATTTTTTGTTGGACAGTGAATTGCGCAGCCGAAAGACGGCTGCCGTCATCCGCCATCTGCGACGGTACCGGGTGCTCTCCTCTGCGCAGACAGAACTGTGGGACCTTGTGGCTGAGAAGCTTTATGCTGCCAAGGTATCTTCAAAAACAGAAGCATTTTCCGATCTGCTCAGCAGCTATGGTGACGATATCGCAGCGGAACTGGTTGCGCAGCCACTTGAGACGCAAGTGGGGGCTCTTGTGCTCCGAAATGGCCGTGTGCTAGGATTGGATCTTTTCGACCACCCGGAGATCTGGCAGGCTGTAGCGCAGAAGGTTCTGGGAAGTTACGTAATAGCTGCCCGCTGGGCTTTGATGCCCGACTCGCTAACCCTAGATGATTTTCTAGCGTTTTTGCAAGAAGCGTCGGTCGAAGTTGTGCCAGCACCAGTAGGTCTTGGACGGCATTTGCTGCTAGAAGGGGGCCTTATCGGCTTCGGTCTTGAAGAAAAGGGGCGCATACGCCACCTGTTTATAACCCCGCTAGGTTGATGGCCTGGAATAAGGAAAAACAGCAAGCGTGGAGAAAACGGTTAGTAGAGGAAGCCTGGAACTTCTGGAAAGTGCGAGATCCGATTGTATACGCTAATTTAACATCCTGGGAAGGCGTAGGGCCTATAATTGGCCGGCTAGCACCCTCTAAAGTGCAAACGCTGTTGGAGCAGCTCAGCGACAAGGACGCGGAAGTGCGCAAAGCAGCGGCCTGGGCCCTAGGAGAGCTGGGAACAGCTGCTGCGCCGAAGGTCCTAGACATGCTAAAAGAACGCCTCCACGATGAGCCGGAAGCGAAGGTTCGACAGGCGATCAACGCTGCTCTGGATCGATTGGATTTGGATCGGTTGAAATATATCCTCGACGAGCGTTCTGGGGATTTGGAAGCGACGATTGATAAGGTAACTGCCGCAGAACCAACCATATTCGCGCTGCTGGAACAGCTCAGCGACAAGGATGTGGAGCTTTGCGGGACGGTAACCGCTACCTCGAAGGTGATGTGCGACCTGGCGCAATGTCTTGCGTATGAAAAAGATTCAAGAGTGCGTCAAGAAGTGGCCCTGGCGTTGTGGAGTCTGGGAAGTGCGCAGGCGCTACCGAAGGAGGTCGCAGACATCCTGCTAGAGCGACTGGAGGATGAGGACGAACAGGTTTGCAGGGCGGCTGCTTTGGCTTTGGGAAAAATAGATAAAACCACGGCATTAACAGTTATCCCGAAGCTTTTAGCCTTTTTAAAAGACAAAAGAAAAAAAGTCCGTCTAGCAGCAGCCCTGGCGTTGGGAGAACTTGGACCGGTTGCAGCTACGACAGAAGAAGTGGTGCATGCCCTTATGGAATGCCTCAAAAAGGATAAGTCCCCTCGAGTGCGTGCGTTAGCCATAGGGGCCTTGAGGGAAATGGTGCCGGCTTCAGACAGACCAGAGCTAGTGCGGCTTTTGCTAGACCATCTTGTGAATCATAAAAAAGATGAAATACGTCGAGCGGCGGTTTGGTGTTTGTGGCGGCTAAGCAGCCAGGCCTCTAAAAAAGAAACCATAGAGACGCTCTTAAAACTACTGGAAGATAAGGATGCAGCTGTTCGGCAGGCAGCAGCACTGGTGTTAGGAAAGCTGAGGAGAACTGAGGCGGTCGGATCCCTTGTTGAACGCCTTCGTGATGCGCATGAAGATGTGGCGGTTCAACGCGCGGTAATTGATGCGCTGGGCAAGCTGGGTAGTGCGGCGGCAACGGCAGAGATTCTGGAGTTATTGTTAGAATGCGCCAGAAAAAATGAACAGGTTCGTCTGGCTGTAGTCCGAGCCATAAACGCATTTCACCAGCAAAAAATCCGCTTCTTCAAAGATGAACAGGGACGATGGCTGGTAAAGACCGTTTCGGATTTAACTGAAAATCAGGTGTAGGGCATGAAATGAAGCAGCCGCAACTGTCCCAAGCTCTTAAAGAAGAGAATTTGCCTAATTTTCTCCGGTGCTGTCACGAAGCCCTTCATGGGAATCGAAGAGTTATAGATTCATGGCTTGAGGAGCTAACGAAGAATGGCTACGAGATTGTTGAGAACACCTCCCCATTTCCTTATGTCCGGAAGTGGTTATGGGCTTGGTTGAAGATTTTTCTGAAGGCCTCTCAGCTCTTGGCTGATCATGCAAACTGGACTGAACGATCTTATCCAAAGGAGCTCCCTAGGTTGTTGTGTCAGGATGAAGCAGCCAGCGCACTTCGAGTGGATGTGCAGAGCCTGCCAGCGGCTTTCTGGGACGATCTGCTTCAGCTACTATTGACCGGTGAGCAGGTTCGAGGGAGACGCAAGGTAAAGGCCAACTTTCCGGTAGTACCCACACATCTGCAGCGGAAGATAGGAATCTTGGTGCAATGGGTGTTGGAAAAGCTGGAGACCAGTGCTGTCGCTATATACCCAGACCCGGCGCAGATTCATCTGCGCCCCATGGAGGAGGACTTCCTGCAGACTTTGCAGCACGCCTATGATGCGGCCAAACTCGAGATAGCGGTGCGGGTTCGCATCGAACCCTTGAGGTCATGCGATGAGGCATTCCTGTATCGTTCCTTGCTCGAAGGACCTTCAGGAGGGGGTGCTTTGTATGTGGGATTGCGGGCCCTGGGGGAGGAGCTAAGCTTAGATCCGCGTCTGGCTGTTTCTTTTCAAGTGACCAATGGTGTGCCCGAAAAGGTTGCCCATCTGAACGTCAAGCTCCAGGCATGCCGCGATTATGGTATGCAAAAGCTACTGGTTGCGCAACCATTGGAAGAGCCTTCCGATTCTTCCTTGGAAGTGGTGCAGGTTGATTCTCTGGAGCAGGCCGCACAGCAGGCACTGGGACTGCCTCAGGAAATTAAAAAGTACATAGACCACCTGCAGGATAAACTGGATCGGAGTCCTTGGTATGATGAGAAAAATAAAGTTATTCAGCTGACTCAGATTGTGCTTCCACCACGGGTGCTCAAAAAAGGGAGACGCTTTGGCGAAGAAGCGATAGACAGAAAGCATTGGCATGTGGATTCAGAGTTGGCTTCTTACTACGAAGAGCCCGCAGAGGTGGAAGGCAAAGTGGAGGTTTCTTGGAAGGAGGAGATGGAGCGAGCACATCGCGTAGTTATTCTGGGAGCGCCGGGAGGCGGTAAGACCATTTTGACACGGTGGACGGTGCTTCAGGTCATTGAAAAGGTCCGGATGCAATTGGAGCAGGGGTTCAGTCTTGAACACCTGACATTGCCCGTTTACATTGCGCTGCCTGAAGTAGCTGAGGGCTGGAACAAGTGCAGTGAGGCGGAAGACATCCTCGTAATGCATTTTATGCGGATAGGGATCCCTGAGGCTGTAGGGCGCCGGATCGCAGCGCTGGTTAGTAAAAATGAGTGGGCTTGGCTGTTTCTGGATGCTATGGATCAGGTTCCCTCAGATAAATGGAGCAGGGTCAGCCACTGGCTGGAGAAGATTGAAGGCTGGCAATGCCGTATTGTGCTAACCTGCCGTACGGCGCGCTACGATCGCGCAGCGATTCCCTGGAGGGAGGTAACAGCGTACGAGCTGGTGCCTTTTACACCAGGACGTATACGGGCATTGTTTGGACGCTGGTTGGGGAAAAAGCGCGGAGAAATGCTCTGGAAATTCGTGCAGAGCAATCCGTCGCTTCTGGAGATATGTCGCTCCCCTCTGGTCGCTTCTATGGCATGTGTGGTTTACCAGGTAGAAGAGTTGCCAGCAGAAGTGCGACGAGGCTTCCTGTACGAAAGGGCCCTTGTGACTTTGATTAAGCGGGGATGGGAACGTTTAGGTCGAAACGGAGACTTCGATGATTTGGGACGACGACTGACCGTTCTTAAAGAGACGGCCTGGGAGCTGTTTAAGCGCCGCCCTGAGGCCAACGATTTCAAACAAACTGAGGTAGAGGCAGCCATAAGACAAACCATAGAGCGCTTGAAGTACAGCAGATTGACGGTAGAAGATTTGCTAGACGAGTTTAAGGATGCAGGGATTTTGCAGAATTCAGGGTTGAAGGATGCGGAGGCGTTGTATTCTTTTTTGCACCGGACTTTTCTGGAATATTTAGCAGGTTTGGGGCTGGCACGCAGAGTGGAGCAGGAAGGATGGGACGCCTTTCAATCCCTGATTGATCGGAAAGCCTGGGATCCGGCCTGGCGAGAGGTGTTGGTGTTTATGGGATATGCTATGGAAGACCCGGAGCCGCTTCTGATGCTACTGGCCGATGAAAACCGGGATGACTACTTTCGGCATCGTTTGAGCCTGGCGCTACGTGTTTTAAATGAACGAATTGAGCACAGCCTGGAATAAGGAAAAACAGCAAGCGCGGAGAAAACAACTGGCAAAAGAAGGCAGAACCTCTGCCGGGTAAAAGGCGCAAACGTGCATTCCGTACGGACGTCCTTCTTGGAAAGTCATACAGGATAGCCCCCTTGCTTTTGCTGGATGCAGGAGTAAGGATACTGGCTGAAAAATCTTCCTTTCGATAAGGCCGCCTTTCCACCGATTACCGAATCCTGTCCCAATTGGTCAAAGACCTGTCTATTTATGCAGTGAAGTGATTACCAGAAGGCGCAGGGAAAGCCTACCTCAGACGCTTCATGGGTCTGGTCTGGGAGAAAGCACAACAAACACAGAAGTCAGGCTGTCACATTTGGGCCCATTAGCGCCTATTTCAATATAGAAGTAAGAAAATAAATCAACTGGAGGTTGCTATGCGTGCGTCTGTTGTCTTGAAGAATACAGAATCTGTGCAGGACACAACAGCGGCAGGCGTTGCCGAACCCGACAAGCTGTTGTGCAGACTCTGGAAGAAGGTCCGCCAGGAGAGGCAGCACCCTTTTTCCGAACAAAACAAAACAGTATCCCGAAAGATTCGGTTCCAAAAGGACTGAGCTGATGAAAATCGAGCTGGTTTGTCCGCGTGTTTGGTGGGATGCGCTCCTGCAAGAGGGTTTACGGGCTGAGTCAGAACATCGGGTTTATGGAGCGCCTTTAGGACATGCACGAACAGCTGACTACTGGAGATTGTTGGTGCGTGGGCCATTTCGCCCAGTGAGCTCCGGTGCAGAAGCTGATCTCCAGGTGTTGTTTCGTAGTGGAAGTCCCGGTGTGCAGCTTTATGGTGCAGCAGAGGCGGAGGCGCTGCTGGTGCTAGGGCGCGGGCCAGCTGAAGGACGATGGGCTGGCTGGGTGAAAACGCCTGAAGGACAAGAGCCCCTGACTCAGCTGTTTTTCCCGGGCTCCGGCATGCTGCGGATCGGTATGGCACCGCCAGACAATACCCAAGCATCTCGCTGGTCACGTACGCGGAGCGCTCTGGGCGAAGACGTCTGGCAGCGGCTGGCGGGTTTGAAAATCGGAATTGTCGGTTGTGGGCGACTAGGAAGTGCCGTAGCGCAGGCACTGGCACGGAACGGTATTAGGCAACTGATTCTGGTCGATCCCGATCGGGTCGAGCTGCACAACCTCGGTGAGGGAGAGGGATTGACGGAGAAAGACGTGGGAGCTTTCAAAGCAGAAGTGCTGGCCCGCCATTTGGCGTCCGACTGTCCATGGATACATGCGGTGGCAGTGGTGGCCTCAGTAGAGACTTGGCCAGGACTGCAAGCCCTAAAGACGTGCGATTTGCTGATTTGCGCAGCAGATACGAGGCAAGCGCGCCGAAACGCCGCTCGCCTGGCTGCCTGTTACCTATTACCCTTGCTGGAACTTGGGACCGGCGTATTCGCGCTTTCGGAAGGGGGGCGTCAGCTGGGATTAGAGGTATGGCTGTTTTTGCCGGGCGAGGCCTGCCGGTTTTGCTTCGACCATAATGCAACGAATGAGGAGATGCAGGGCCTTCCCTGGTGGGCCGACCGAATGGGAAGTCTGCGCAGCTTAAACTTGACGGCAGCAGGCCTGGGGCTGCTGGCGCTTGAGGGACTGGTTCGGGAGGAAATTAGACACTCGACGGCATGGATCTGGCAATGGCCTGGTGAGCTTCAGCAGATTAGCCCAAGCGTGTGCGAGCGTTGCCGGCAGACTTCCTGGGGCCAAGGAGACGCCTTTTTGCTGGCTACTGTCACAAACGAGCATGAACCTGACTATAATACAACAAAGAGCAGCTACTTAAAAATTTACAGAGGACTGTCACAAACCAACATAAACCTCCCTATTAAAGGGGTGTGACAAAGATTTCTGAATCAATCAAATAATGTTTGTAAAAGCAATGGCTTACTTGGCTTCTTACTATTATTACTATTATTACTTCAATAAGCCAACTGTTTACACACTAGGCTTTGAAGAACAACCAGCAAGCTGGCCTCAAGAGTTGGACTTTACACCACTTTCGGATGTGTCTATGCTACAGCAAGGACCCGTAGTGGTTCACGTTTCAAGGCTGAATGACTTTATTCGTCGCGCTCAGGAATTGGCCAAATTGCGGTCAGACGGCCGGCTTCCTGAAGCCATTCTTTATCTGCCGAAGGAGGGGCAAATACCACCAGAAGCAATCGACTACTTTGACGCTATTGTTCAGGAAGGAGAAGAATTTCGTCTTTTAGAGCTGCTTCGTTGTCCCTATCGGCTCACAATCGATGAGTGGATATACGAGCTTCCTGTAGCGAAACTGTTTTCACAGAAGGAGAAACCCTGGCAGCACGAGGCTTTACCGGAAGAAGTACGTAGCCATTTGGAATTGTGCCCCGATTGCCAGAAAGCATTTATGATGGCCCTAGAGGCTCGCCGGCGGTTTTACCGTTTCTTTTTCCAGGATCCCAGCAACTACGCTCTAAGAGAGCTGTCAGAGCAGAAGCAGATCCTATCGGCAGAGCAGCAGCGGGACAGGCAGCTGGCGGCAGCTCTTACGTTATCGGCCTGCGTTGTCCTGCGCTTTCACATTCCGAAAAAATGGAGACGAGGATCGTTCGCTGCTGCAGCTAATACGGCAGCCTCGGAGCTGGTACGCCTCAAAAGCGAAGATGGACGACTGCTGGTGGAAATGCGTCGGGAAGCTAATGGAACGGTCTGGTTGTGGATAGAGACGAAAGAAACCTCCTTGGCTGGTCGGGAGGTAGTGGCCCTCGCCAGTAAAGAAGGCGAACAAGAAAAGCTTGGAGTAACTGTCCTAGAAGAAATAGAATCTGGACGCTATGGGGGGTCGATTTACCTGGGAAGTGGCGAGGAATTGCAATTTGATGATGTGGTTTTAAGTATAAAATAAAATAAATAATAAGAAACTTTAGAAGGCAAAAAGCATAAAAAAGATATAAAAAGAAGCAAACATGGAGCCGCAGCAACAGTTGCAGTTACTCGTTTTGAGAGCCAAAGACGGAGAACAGAAAGCGTGGTATACGCTCTATGAGCGTTTCTCTTATATGATTAATCAGGTATGTTGTAAAAGGTTCAAAAATTTTGAAAATAAAGACGATCTTTATTCGTGGGCCTTAGAGGGATTCATGAGAGCGATCCAGAGTTATGATCCGGCTAGAGGTACTACGCTTGAATATTGGATTAGAGAAAATATTAGATGGATGATATTTCTCGAGCTGAAAAGGCGGAGAATGTATAGTATAAATGTAAATGAAAATGAAAATATCATAAATTTAAATAAAGATAATGTTTCATTAGATGATTTATTAGATTGCTTAAATTATCTGAGAAGAATGGTAAGGGAAAATGAAAAATATCTTTTACATTTATTGCTTATTGTTTTAAAAGAATTTTTAGGTTATGGATGGAGAGATATTGTTCAAATTCTTAATCATCAAGAGAAGCCAGAAATATGGGATGAAATAATTAATAAACCTATTTTTATTTTTGAGATTTTTCCAAAGCTTAGAGATTGGAATAGCGTGCGTTGCTTGATAAATTCATTAAATTTGGTAAACGGACTATTCACTGAAGAAAACATTCGGCAGCGTTATTCCCGTGTTCAAAGGGAAATGCAAAATAGATTTCTAAATTTACTTTAAACCGTATCCATAAACCAAAAAAAGGAGGTACTATGATGAAAAGCTACGAGACCCAGATTCAGCAGCTGTTTGACTATCTAGTAGCCATCGCACCGTCCAAGAAAAGGGAGCGGTTTCTTCTCGAAGACCTCTTTGAGACAGAGGACGAAGACGCGGAAGATTTAGGGATTGAGTTGCAGAGCTGGAGTAACGCAGCGCCCGAGCTTTACATGAAAGCTCAGGGTCTTTCCGAGAACGAATGTAAGGTGGTAAGGATGCTGTTACTGCAGGCACTGCTAGAGGAAATGCCGGCTAAGCCTTTTTGTGGACGGTTATCGCAGCTATTGCCTCTTGTAGCCTCTAAGGGGGGTATACGCGAACAGCTTGACGTAATCAAGATGTTTATCCCGGGTAGCCGGCTGAGGCAAAACGCTGTCGTGCAGGTCAAGGGGGCAATTTTAGGGGGCGATCCAAGGGTGCAGCTAACACCTAAAGCCCTAACGGGAATGCTGGGTGAGCTCGTATTTCCGCTTTTAGGACTGGAGCTGTTTGCTGAACCCGCTCAGGAAGTGCCTCAAGAAGAGAGGATGTCTGGAGGCCTGTTAATCAAATGCTCGCTTGATCGGGCACCGTTTGTAGCCAGCACGCTGGCCATGCTCTGCAGGGGGATGGCTTGGAAAGCGCCCAAGGAGCTTGACGTGGATGCTTTACCGCACGAGCTGCTGGAGACTGCCTTCGCACACCATGGCGGTTTGCTAGTGCTGGAGGAGGAGGGCGATTACATGTCAAGCACTTTGCATAAGCTGGCCCGCCGATTTCCGGTAATCCAGCTTGTTGATGCCAAGAATGTGCTAAGAATCCAGGTGCTGGCTTCTTCAAAAGAAACTGGCACGCAGCTAAAGTCAAGGCTGCGGCAGCTACTGTCTCGCAGCAGCGGAGATGGACAGGCTACGAAACTGCCAGAGCTGGAGATTCAATGGAAGGCTTGAGTTACACACCAAACCAGAGGAAGTGAGCCATGTACAGCGCCAAAGTAGAGCAGAACGGCCAGGTACGCGTGTGGGATGAAAAGGGCCGGATGCTTTTTATCCGTTCAGTTCCTGGTCGCGTAACGCAAGTAAACGTTAATGGTAATCTGCTCTCTATCCAGAATGACCGCGGGCGGCTGTACGTATACGAGTTGCCCAGCGGCAGCCTGAAGTACACCCGCTGAAGGGGAAAGAAGGGGCAGGGCTTCCCTAGAGCCCTGCCCCTGAACTTTTTCAAGTAACTTGTTGAGCTGCTTGTGCAACACTTGGAAAGTAAAACCTGATTTGAAATAATGCAAGAAGCATCTGTGCTAATAAAAAAGGCGGTAGGCCTTCCCATTGCCTGCGCAGTTGACCATAGAAAACGAGCATAAGGGACTCTCTGCATCGGCTGCTGGCGCAGGCCTCCTCGATTGTAAAATCGCAGAAGACCTGAGGGGCGCGGACATTTGCGGATATGGCCTGCCCTGCAGAAAGCTGCCGGAAAAGAGGTAAGCAGGGAAGCTGCCCTGAAGTTTAGCTTTAGAGGCTGAGGGTACATCCCTTGAACTATGTCTGGCATTTGAGACCAGAACCCGTTTTTTTAACGGTAATGCGGACGGATCCAAAAACCGCAGTTCACCGAAGGGCCGGAGGAAGCGTCAAAACAACCAGTAGCTTGGCTTGCTCGCTTAAGTCTTACAGCTATCGGCAGGTCGAGCGGAAACCAGCCCCCTTGTGAGTAGGACAGAGCTGGGCAGCAGGGGGCCTACAATACTACAATACAAACAGTAAAGCTTTTTGCCGCATATTTCGGTTTTACATCCAATTAGCCTGTAGTCCAGTACAGTTTATGGTGGATCCCTTAGCAGGACGTATCCGGTGCCGAGCAAAGGACTCCTTTAACCCAATCTTCATCACCCGCAAAGGCGCACAGTTCGTCTTCGCCAGGCGCCTGCTCAAAAAGACCGGCAAGCAATTGGCCAGAATCCGCGCCTACCTTGCACCTTTTGCCAAATTCTACGCCCACCTGAACAAGCGCACAGGCGCTTTTGCCTGCTTTCCGGTCCATTCCGACGGCATCAACCCCTTTGAGCGCATCAGGGCGCCGAAAGAGCGTGAGATAATAGGGGGCGTGCAGTTAGCGAAAGGTTTTTGGTGCGAATTGGCGAGGGGCCAATGGAGGAAAGTAGCCGAAGACCGTATACTATTGGCCATTCATCATTTTCCGGTTCAGGCTTTGATAATTAGGCTTCCTGCATCGACGGTTCTTGAAAAGGCAGCACGCTTTTGCTTTGGAATCAAGGTTTCAATACCTAAAAGGAGGCAAAATGCAACCCGGAAACATCGTACGTTTCCGTGATCGGGACTGGGTGCTCCTTCCCGGTGACGACGATAACGTCTATCGCCTGCGTCCGCTGACGGGCGCAACCGACGAGGTGACGGCGGTACACAAAGCGTTAACCACCCTCATCGCGTATGATCTTCCGGAGGAACGCCTTCAGCCGTCGCAGTTTCCACCACCTTCACTCGAGGATCTCTCGGACGCCGCCAGCGCCCACCTTTTATGGCAGGCCGCCCGGCTTACGCTGCGTGATGGTGCCGGCCCTTTCCGCTCCCTGGGCCGGATCTCCATCCGCCCGCGCACCTACCAGTTCGTGCCGCTGCTGATGGCGCTGCGCCTCGACCCGGTGCGCCTCTTCATCGCCGATGATGTGGGCGTGGGCAAGACCATTGAAGCCTTGCTGGTCGCGCGCGAACTCATCGACCGGGGCGAGGTGCGCCGGATGGCCGTGCTCTGCCCACCTTACCTGTGCGACCAGTGGGAAAAGGAGCTGCGGGAGAAGTTCAACCTGGAAGCGGTCGTCATCCGCTCCAGCACCCTCAGCCAATTGGAGCGCCGCAAGCCGCCCGACAGGAGCCTCTACGAGCACTATCCGGTGCAGGTCATCAGCATCGACTGGGTCAAGAGCGACCGGAATCGCCACCAGTTCTTGCAGTTCTGTCCGGAACTGGTCATTGTGGACGAGGCGCACGGCGCGGCCGAAGCAAGTGAGCGCAACACGGGCCAGCAACAGCGGCATCGGCTCTTGCAGGAAGTTGCACAGGACGAAAAACGCCACCTCATCCTGCTCACCGCGACACCGCACAGCGGCGTCGAGGCGGCGTTTCGCTCGCTCCTGGGCCTCCTTCGCCCCCAGTTCCGCGAATGGGACATGGCGTCACTCACAGAACCGCAGCGGGACGAACTGGCCCGGCACTTCGTGCAACGCACGCGCAAGGACATCGTACGCGACTGGGAGGGGGAAAACTGCTTCCCGGAGCGCCTCAGCGTGGACGCGACGTATGCCCTGTCTGACCAGTACCGCGAGCTGTTTGATCGTACCTACGCTTTCTGTTCTGAGATTGTGCGCACGGGCCAGAACCTGGAAGAACGCAAGCGCCGGGTGCGCTACTGGGGTGCGCTGGCCCTGTTGCGGTGCGTGATGTCCAGTCCCGCCGCGGCCGTCGCCGCGCTGGAAAAACGGGCGGGGGAACACGTGCTGGGTGAGGAAACGCCCGATTTCGGTCCGTTTGTCTTCGAGACCTCGGATGATCTCACCGAAGATGAAACGCCCACGCCGCCCATCGAAAAAGCGGAGGAAGAGCTGCCTGAAAGCGATCGGCGCCGGTTACGCGATCTAGCACGTCTGGCACGTACGCTTCTCCACACCCCACAGGACACCAAGCTTGCCGACTGCACAGACGTTGTCCGGAAGCTTCTCGAGGAGGGCTTTCACCCTATCGTCTGGTGCCGGTATGTGGCCACGGCCGAGTATGTGGCGGAGGGGCTTCGGCAGGCCCTGGATCCGGACGTGCAGGTCGTCTGCATCACCGGCCGCATGGGCGACGAGGAGCGACGCCTCAAGATCGACGAAATCGATACCGACCGCCCCCGGGTGCTGGTGGCCACCGACTGCCTTTCGGAGGGCATCAACCTGCAGGAGAAGTTCACGGCCGTCCTCCACTACGACCTGCCCTGGAATCCTAACCGGCTCGAGCAACGGGAAGGTCGCGTGGACCGCTACGGCCAGAAGGCCCCCAAGGTCAGGGCCGTGCGCTTCTACGGCCGCGACAACCCAATCGATGGCGCCGTCATCGAGGTGTTGCTCGACAAGGCGCGTGAGATTCATCAGACGCTGGGCACCTACGTCCCGGTGCCAGAGGACAGCGAAACCGTGATCGAGGCGGTGCTGAATTCGCTCTTTCTGCGCCGCCAGGACCAGGTCCGGCAACTGCACCTGTTCGAGGAAAACAAGGAACTCCAGGAGTTTCATCAACGCTGGACTCGCGACGCCGAGCGCGAACAGATCAACCGCACGCGCTTTGCCCAGCGGGCGCTCAAGCCACAGGAAGTTCAGCGCGAACTGGAAGCCACCGACGCCGTCCTTGGCGATCCGAACGCGGTGCGAGAGTTCGTTCTCAGCGCCGCACAACGGCTGGGCTTGCAAATCTGGCAGGATAGCCATGTTCCCAGCATGTACCACGTCAATGCGTCTGCCGAGGCCACAGCAACGTTGCCCGACGCCGTGCGCTTTGAGTTGCCCAGGACAAAAAGCGGCGACTGGCGCATCAGCTTTGTCTCCCCCACGCCGGAAGGGGCGGAATACGTTGGGCGCAACCACCGCTTCGTGGCCGCGCTGGCGCGCTATCTGCTGGAGGAGGCGCTTACCCGCGGCAGGGATGCCGTCGTCTCCCGCTGTGGGGTGCTGCGCACGCAGGCCGTAGACCTGCTGACCGCCTTGCTACTGCTCCGGGTGCGCTTCCTGGTCGAGATTCCCGGGCAAGCGCCGCTTCTTTCCGAAGAGGTGCTGGTGCTCGGCTATCGCTCCGATGGTGAGAAAACCCACTGGCTCGAGCGCCAGGAAGCGCTGCGGCTCCTGGCCGAAGCCAGGCCCGATGAGAACCTCCCCTATGGAGAAAAGCGCGAACTGGTGGAAATGGTGCTCAAGGAGATGGGCAAATGGGGAGAAGGAAACGCCCTCCAGGAGGCCATCCGTCGACAGATCCAGCAGCGGGCGCAGGAGCTGGAGGAAAGCCACAAGCGCATTCGCAAGGCGGTGTCGCTGCGCATGCGGGAGCTGAAAGTTAGCCCTCAGCTTCCACCGGATCTCCTGGGAATCCTGGTATTGCAACCAGTGGTCAAGCCATGAAGACTTTTCCCGCGATTCGTATCGAAGGAGGCCTTTTTGCCCCGGACCTGATGGACCAGTTGCTGGCCGAGGAACTCCCCGGCCAGAAGCCCCGCGATTTTGGCCTGGAGGGCCGCCACAGCCTGAGAGACAAGATCGCCGCCGTCTTTACCGATGCCCAGGCACTCTGGCGGGGCTTCCAGCACCGGCTCGAACGCACCCCCGAGTCTGATCCTGCGACCACGGTGACCCGTGAAGCTTGGGTGATTCCGCTCCTCAGCTTGCTGGGCTACGAACTCCGCTACAACCGCGAGGCTTACCGGCTGGACGGCCTGAGCTTTGCCATCTCTCACCGGGCCGGCGAACCGGAGGAGGCGCCGCCGGTGCATATCGTCGGTGTGCGCCAGGAGCTGGGACGCCGGGGCCGGGAACGGCTGGCGCCTCACTCCCTCGTGCAGGAGTTCCTCAACCGCACCGAGGCGCTGTGGGGCCTGGTCACCAACGGCAAAGTCCTCAGGCTCCTGCGCGACAGCACCTACATCCGCCGTCAGTGCTACGTGGAGTTCGACCTCGAAGCCATCTTCGAGCAACACCTCTTCCAGGACTTTGCCGTCCTCTACCGGCTGCTGCATCGCACCCGCCTCCCACGAACCGGTGCGGACGCCCACGAGTGCCTGCTGGAACAGTACTACCAGCACTCGGTGGAGCAGGGCGGCCGGGTGCGCGACCGGCTGCGGGACGGCGTCGAGGAATGCATCAAGCGCCTGGCCAATGGATTCCTAGCCCATCCGAAAAACGACGCGTTGCGGCGCCAGCTCTCCCCCGAAGCGTTCTACCGCCACCTTCTGCGGCTGGTCTACCGCTTTCTGTTTTTGCTCGTCTCCGAAGACCGGGGCCTGATCAGCCAGAACCCCCTCTACCTGGGACACTACAGCGTCAGCCGGCTGCGCCGCCTGGTGGACCAGCGCGCCGCCTACACCGACCACAACGATCTCTGGCTTTCCCTTCGGGTGCTCTGGAAGCTGCTCTCGAACGACAAGCCGGTTCAGCAGATCGGCGGCAAGCCCCTGGCGGCGCTGCTCGACCTGCCTGTGCTCAACGGCGACCTGTTTGCGCCCCTTCCTCTTGACGACTGCCTGATCAGCAACCGCGACCTGCTCGCAGCCCTGTGGCACCTGGTCTACTATCAGGAATCGCCTTCCAGCCCGTCCCGGCGGGTGAACTACGCGGCGCTGGACGTGGAAGAACTCGGCTCGGTGTACGAGAGCCTCCTCGAGTACCATCCGCAGATCGACACGTCGGGAGGCCTACCGCGCTTCGAGTTGGCCTTCGGCTCCGAGCGCAAGAGCACCGGCTCCTATTATACGCCGCCTGAACTCGTGGCCGAGCTCATCCGCTCGGCGCTGGACCCAGTGCTCCAAGAACGGCTCGAAGCAGCCCGTACCGCCGAAGATAAAGAGCGAGCGATTTTGTCTATCCGCGTCCTCGATCCCGCCTGTGGCTCGGGCCACTTCCTGCTCGCGGCCGCGCGCCGGCTGGGAAAGGAGTTGGCCCGCATTCGCACCGGCGAGGAGGAGCCTGCCCCCGAGCGCGTGCGCGAGGCCATCCGGGATGTGGTCGCACACTGCATCTACGGTGTGGACAAAAATCCCCTGGCCGTGGAACTCTGTCGCGTGGCCCTGTGGCTCGAAGCCCACTGCGAGGGGAAGCCGCTCACGTTCTTGGACCACCGCATTCGCTGCGGCGACTCCCTTGTTGGGGTGTTCGATCTCACCGTCCTGAAAGAGGGCATTCCTGACGCGGCCTTCGAGCCGGTATCTGGCGACGATCGGCACGTGGCCCGCTCTCTCAAGAGGAAAAACAAGTCCGAGCGCGAGGGGCAGTACGCGCTTGCGTTCGATGCCCAGGCCGAGATCGAGCGCGTCGCGGAGTCCATCCGTCCCTTGCTCGACACCCCCGATGACACTCCTGCCCAGATTCGCAAGAAAGCCGAAGCGCTGCGGGATTGGGAACGGGAAACCGAGCGCGACCGTATCGCGTGCCACCTGTGGGTTGCTGCTTTCTTCCAGCCACTTGCAGACCGCAATTCGCCGCCGATTACGACTGACACACTTCGAGTGTATCTCGAGACCGGCACTGCGCACGGGAAGACGCGGGGAACGGCCCTCGCGCGTGCCCACCAACACCGCTTCTTCCACTGGCCGCTGGAGTTTCCGGAAGCTTTCGCGGAGGGGGGCTTCGACGTCGTCCTCTCCAATCCGCCATGGGAACGGATCAAATTGCAGGAAGAAGAATTCTTCGCCAGCCGCGACGCCCAAATTACCCGTGCCCCCAACGCCGCCGCCCGCAAACAGCTCATCCGGAAATTGCCGCAGGAAAACCCCGCCCTCTGGCAGGAGTACCAGGAGGCCCTCCACGCAGCCGATGCCACCAGCCGCTTTCTCCGCCACAGCGGCCGCTTCCCCTTGACGGGCCGGGGCGACATCAACACCTACGCCGTCTTCGCAGAGCTGGTCCGCCGGCTCCTCAAGCCCACAGGCCGGGCAGGCATTATCGTGCCTACGGGGATCGCCACCGACGCCACCACCCAGCACTTCTTCGCCGATCTGGTGGAACGGCGGCAGCTCGTGAGCCTCTACGACTTCGAGAACCGGAAAGGTGTCTTCCCGGCGGTCCACCGGAGTTACAAATTCTGCCTCCTCACCCTCACGGGGTCCGAGCGCCCCGCGAAGGGGGCAGAGTTCGCCTTCTTCTGCCACGAGCCCCGGGATCTGCAGGACCCCGAGCGCCGCTTCACCCTCTCGCCCGAGGACCTGCGCCTTGTGAACCC
>Ga0197143_1000833_pt1 | contig 28985 bp, 30 predicted proteins | sample GBS70_MetaG_FD_148603 | JGI IMG/M metagenome (GOLD analysis project Ga0197143, IMG submission 148603) | Sediment microbial communities from Great Boiling Springs, Gerlach, Nevada, United States - GBS 70_MetaG | ecosystem: Environmental > Aquatic > Thermal springs > Hot (42-90C) > Sediment... | reverse complement strand
AAGATCGGGATTTGCGGGCAGGCGCCGTCAGACTTCCCAGAGTTCGCAGAGTTCTTGGTCGAGTGCGGGATTGATAGCATCTCGCTCAACCCCGATACAGTGATCAAGACGCGCTTGTTAGTAGCTGAGAAGGAGCGCGAACTGAAGCGTCAAGAAGTCACGGTGTAATGGTGCAGTTCGCGCAGGGATTGCGTGTGAGCTTACTTCCCCCACAGGCTCAGGTCGCCCCGCGCAAAACGCTCGGCTTCGTCTAAAACCTCGCGCACCCCTTGGAGCGAATCCAGCTCACAGTACAGTCTCAGTAAGGGCTCCGTCCCGCTGGCCCGCAACAACAGCCACCCATGCGGGAAGCGCAGCTTCACCCCGTCGAGCATCTCGGTCTTAATCACTTCAAGCCCAGCGATCTGGCGCGGCGGACGGCGCTTCACCCGCTCGACAATCTCTAAGCGACTCTCTAGGCGCAGATCACGCCGGTCGTACCAGTGCGGCCCCACTTCGCCCAAGAGATCGTTCACGATCTCGCTCACTGGTTTCTGAGCTTTTGCGGCGATCTCGCACAAAAGCAGAGAATTCAAAACCCCGTCGCGCTCCGGAATGTGATTCTTTATGGCAATCCCCCCAGACTCCTCGCCCCCAATTAAAACGTCCTCCCGAACCATCTTCTCGCAGATATACTTGAACCCCACGGGGACTTCGTCGAGCTCTAAATTATTTTTGACGGCGAGCATATCTATCATATCCGAGAGCGCAAATGATTTCACGACCTTGCCCCGCCAGCCCTTGCTCAGCAAGTGCTTGAGAATCAACGCGAAACAGCGATGGGAGTCTATCACATGCCCCAGCTCGTCCATCGCGGCGACTCTGTCGCCGTCGCCGTCAGTGACTACGCCGATGATACGCTGCGTGCTCTTAAATTTTTTATGGCGCTCGCTGGCGATCACCGCGCGCAGCGGGCCTAAATTCTTTTCGATGGGCTCAGGGTTCTTCCCCCCAAAGCGCGGGTTGTCCCCATGACGCACCGTGAGAAATTCAACGCCCAGCTCTCTGAGAATCTCTGCGACGTAGCCCCGAGCTGCTCCGTACATCGCATCAATGACGACGCAGAGATTGCTCTCGCGCAGAAGCTCTGCATCAACGAGCTGGCGGATGCGCGCCAGATACGGGCTCTTGAAGTCTGCAAAGTTGAGAGCACTTTCAGGGGTCTTGGGCGTCGGCGCTTCTGAGGGGACAAGAGACTCAATAAGCTGGGTGACGCTGGGCGGAGCCGACGACGCATACTCGACTTTGATCTTGATCCCGTTGTACTCAGGGGGATTATGGCTCGCGGTGACCATCACGCCCAACGCCGCTTGGTAGTGGTGGACTGCGTAGGAGAGCGCGGGGGTGGGGACGGGCTCGTGCGCGATCCAGGTGGGAATCTCTGCGTCTTGCAAGATCCGCCCGATGTGTATAGCGAATTCTTTCGAGAGAAACCGCGTATCGTAGCCGATGACGACGCCGCGCTCTGGGGGACGATACGAAACGCCCCATTTTCTGTAGACTTCTAATGAACGGCGCTGCGGGCTCTTTAAGTACTCAGCGATAGCACAAGCGACGCGTCCCACGCTGTCAAACGTGAAATCGCGGGCGATCACGCCGCGCCAGCCATCAGTCCCAAAGCGAATCGCGCTCATCTTTTAGAGAGTGGGTTCTCTGGGCTGCAGGGGCTTCTGCTGCGCCAGAATCTGCCCCCCGGGCCCTACGACACGCTCGACGTGGGGGGGCAGCTTGATCTCCATCGTCTCAAAGACTTCGATGATGAGATCGCGCGGCAGCCCCAGCTCCATCCACAGCGCCTCTATGTCCACCACACCGTTCACCACGGGGACTTCCGCGAGCGTCTTCTCGATCGCCCGCGCGTAGTTCTGCATTGCATTGGGCAGATACGGCCCATCAGGGTGCGTCAGAAATTCCTCCATAGCCTCAGTACTTCCACTCTAGGGTGTATGTGACTTTCGCCGCAGCGCGCGCCTTGACGGGCACGGTGAAGAGCACCGTGCTCGCGTCGAGTTTTTCGTAGCTCGGCTCAGAAGAGATGATCTTCCATATCCCCGGCAGTCTCTCTTTGACCTCGATCACGACGTCGGAGTCTTTTTGATTACGCAGAGTGATCTCATACGTGTCGCGATAGAGCTCGCGGCCCAGCTCGTCTCGTCCGACGACTTGGCGGTCTTTGAGAACTCTTTCAGCTTTGAGATCGAAGGCCACTCCCGGCACGAGCACGATCTTTTCGCCCGTTGGGGTATGGCTCAGAGAATCTTCGCCGATCAGCTGTATCCCGTCTTGAGTCTCTTTGTAGAGCCGCACGACGCCCGCGGGGAGCGCAATTCCCAAGCCGTGCGCCCCGTCGTTGACAGAGCGGATCTCCACGCGCACCTGGGGCGAAATAGCAGCTTCATAGACATAGTGTTTAGAAACCGTGACGGCGTCGGCGCGTATGAACGACAGTTCTAGGGTCTGTCGGTCGTTGAGAGTTATTCTTCTTGGGAACTCGTACTGATGGTACTCGAACGTCGGCTGAGTTTCGAGCCCTTTCTCTTGAGCCGCGAGGGGAGCGACAGCTCGCGGAGGGCTGACGGGTGCTGGGGGCGCCAGGCGGCGCAGCTCCCCAGCGATCAGCGTGAGCTTGGCGTTCTTATAGTCTCGCCCGCTCGTGTTCTGCACCGTCACCCAGCTTGTGAGGGCCATCTGAGTCTCGTTCTCATTGAGGATCGCCGTGTAATACGCAGACCAACTCAGCCCACTAACAAGATAGCTCAGCTTCCCTTGGACTTGGCGGGAGGAGTCGCTCTGGATGCGCCAGCGCAGCGCGGGCGCCTTGCGATACTCCCCCAGCTGAGCCAAAGAGACTTCGCTGAACTCTTTGATGATCTGCACCCGCCCCGTCACTTCTTGCAAAACGATCCCGTCTTCGACGCTGAGGAGCGTCCCTCGATACGTCTTTGGAACTAGACTCCGGGCTACGGTGACTTCGACCTCTTGGCCGACAGCATTCTGAAGCAGTTGCCAGCCCGTCGGCTCTTGGGCTGGGAGAAACTCTTGCTCGATGATCTCTATCTCCTTGAGGGGGCGGAAGAGCACCGAATCGGGCAGGAGGGTCTTGGGCAGGTCTTCGATGAGATAGTCCCTCTCTCCCGAAGAGATAGTAAGTGTACGAAGCTCTTCGACGAGAGCCATGTCGCTATAGATCGTGACATTCGGCCCGGCGATATTCTGCTGGGCTCCGCCGAGGCTGCCGACAAGCAGCGCGATCACGACGACGGCTAAGCGTTTCATAACGCCTCCTTTACCTCTCCCGTTCCCTCTCCGCTTGCGGAGAGGGTCAGGGTGAGGTATCGTGCCCTTACAGTTTAGCTGAAGATACGGGCGTCTGCCACGCTGGGGGAGCTTGACAGACGCGTGTGGGAACGCTACAATAGCTATGCGTGGCGGCGTAGCCAAGTGGTAAGGCGAGGGTCTGCAAAACCCTTATGCACCGGTTCGATTCCGGTCGCCGCCTCCAGGGTGGTTAGCTCAGCGGAAGAGCGTCTGCTTGACGTGCAGAAGGTCGGAGGTTCAAATCCTCCACCACCCACCAGAAAGACAGTTTTCAGTCAGAAGTTCAAAGTTACAAGTTTGAATTCGTGTTTCAATAATCTGAGGCTCCTCTAATGTTGTGTCCACCGTGACAAAAGAGATCTTTTCTGCGCGCGGGTCGCCCCAACCGTCAGAGAGCTTCTGCTTCATCGCTTGATAGATCTCATAGCGCCCGTCGGAGTAACCGCGCTGACTTAGGGGCACAGTACACCGCGCTTCCAAACGCGCTCTTACAATCTCTTCAGGACACGTTACATAGACGAGCCACGGCGAAGCTTTCTCTCGAAACTCTGCGAAGAACCTCTGGCGCGCCTCGCGGCGCAAGAACGTCCCGTCCAACACGACATGACGATCTCTCCTGAAAGCGCGATGCGCTCGCGCGATCATATACTCGTACACCCGGCGATAGTACTCGTCATCATAAGAGCGTCTCTCGCCGAAGAGTCGGTAGCCCACCCTGTCGGTGCTCAAATATCGTGCTCGAAGCTCACGCGCGATCTGGCGGGCGATCGTCGTCTTGCCCACGCCCACCAGCCCACAGACCATCACCAGCCACGGCTCCGGCAGTTCTTTAAAAAGTTCGCGCCAGCGGATCATCGGGGGTAGTAAAGCACGTCTTCCAGGCTGTTGTCAAGTCGAGGGCAGGGCTGTGTGCGCCGCTCACAGCATTCGAGCAAGAATAGTTAAGAACGCAACGTCCCGAAGAGCTCAGTAATGACTTGGCGCCGAAAATCGAAGATATAGTTCAGTCTATGGCGCACCCAGAGGGCATGAGCAAGTTCTCCCAAGGGGCCCAACGGCAACGCATAGACGACACAATCTTCGATCTTCGTTCCCCCTTCTACAGGGACAAAGCGATGCTCATGATGCCAAAGCTTATACGGTCCCAGACGCTGTTCGTCAATGAAGCGTCTCTTAGGCTCTACGTGCGTGATCTCCGTGAGCCAGTGCACCCTCACCCCAGGCACAAGTTGAATGCGATACTCGATGATCTGCCCTTCGTGCATGGGCTCATCGTCTCCGTATAAGATCTCAAAGTGCATCTCTGGTGGCGTCAAAAGATTGAGATTGCGCGGCGTGGCGAAGAACTCCCACACGCTATCGAGGTCTGCAGAGACGAGCTGTTCTCTTTGGAGTCTATAAATTTTCGACACAGTGCGGGACACCTCCTGAAAAATACTTTAGCCAAGCTGCTAGCTCGCTCAGCGCCGTCGAGTGCAACAAATATGTGACACGATGAGCATACGCCAACTGTTGAATGAGAGCGAGTGCGCGAGTAATGTCTTGAGCAACCTGATGACGCTGAGCTTGAGGGACATAGTCAGAGACATAGCCCCACATGTGCTCGATGGCATTGCGCAAGCCTCCGCTCGTAGGAGGTCTTCGCAACAGCTCTACAAGCTCTTGAGAGAGCTGCGCAAAGTCTAGAGCATTGGCGACTCGCCGCCCAAGCTCTTGATAGCTCTTGGGATCGCGAGCGAGCACAGAATACTTATGCTGAGCCCACAGCTGCTGCACTGAACGCGGTAGCGGGATGCGCCCTGACTCTTTGGTGCGATACTTCTCTCGGAGCACCTCAAACTGGCGTGCCGGAGGATCTATGTAGTGCGCAGGCCAGGATGTATAATCTGGAGCTACAGCTAAAGGCGAGTGGTGCTTATAGCCACGCAGCTCCATCTCGGCCACGAGGATGTCGTGGCGCACAGCCAAAGAGGGCAAAAACTCTCTCCAGCGGAGCGTCTCAGGATGGTGCGCGTAGCCCTTCTTCTGGTGGACGCAGATTGAGACCAGGGCGTGCAGTTCTCTATGTTCTCCGAGCAAGCTGTTTCGATTAAGATACCCAGGGTGGATATCCCAGATGCGCATGAGTGCTAAGGCGGTGATGGAGAAGAAGCTTTGAGAGACCACCGAACGGCGAACGCGAGCGCCGCGCCGGCGGCGTCCAGACGCACGGAAAGACTCTCTGATCGCAGGGCGAATCGCAGGGGCTCGAGGGCGCGCCCGTCGCCCGCGCGAGCGAGCGCAAAGAGTGCAGCTATCCGAGAGCGCGGATCGCGATCGGTGACAAACGGTGCGAATATCTCAGTGTCGTCGGGCGTCGCCCACGGGGCAAGCCCCTCCAGCGCCGCACGGCGCACGAGTGAATTCTCATCACGAAGGGCTTGGAGCAAAAATTCTCGCGCTTCGGCTTGATAGACACTCGCAAACGACGCAACCCCCAGAGCCCGCACAAACGGGCTCGGATCGCGGAGCAAAAGATCGAAGAGCTGCGGAGCTGCGCGGCCTACAGCACTGAGCGTTTGCACAAGATCGCTCTCAGCAAAGACGAACAGAAACGGAAGCGCATCCCGCAGCGCAGCGAGAGTCGCTTGGGTCACCTGGAGAGCGATCTGTGCTTGGCCAAGCTCCGCGAGCGCTCGGAGCGTCTCTAGGGCTAAGCCCCCGCACGCCGTGGGATCGCATTGCTCCAAATAGCGACTTTCCAAGAGAGTGAGCACAGCTTGTGTTGCCGTTAGGCCCCCAATCTGACGCAGTGCTCTGAGCGCCGCTTGGCGCACCGCGGGCACGGAATCATTCAGCAATGCTTGCGCCAAAGCCGATACAGCCGATGGGCCAAACGAGGCGAGCGCGGTGGCCGCGGCGATGCGCGCTTGGGGAGATCGCGCCGTGCGCAGCAGCACGCTTAACGGTTCGAGAGCTATGGGATCGCCCAAATGCCCCAAAGCGCCTGCAGCGCCGACTTGGATCGCTTCGAGATCGGTGCTCAGGGCTGCCAACAGCTCGGGTATAGCGTTGCGCACGTTGAGAGCCCCCAAGGCGAACGCGGCCGAGCCGCGCACGAACGGGTCTTCGGTGGAGTCAGCGAGCGCCCGCTGCGCGAGCGAAATCGCCGCAAGTGACCCAAACTGCGCGAGCGCTTTGAGCATCGCCGCGCGCTCGACGAGATTGAACGCCTCGCGATCAGAGAAAGCTCGGATGAGCGCGATCTCTGCAAAGGGCCAGACCGCTCCTGGCAAGCGCGCAGCGTATGTGGGCTCTTGGAGAGAGATTGCAGCCGCCGCGAGCGTCTCGCGCTCGTGCAGCAGATCTTTGAGAACGTCAATCTCTCTCAGGGAGACGGCCGCGGCCCAGCGGATGCTGGCGACGCTGTCGCTCTGAGCCGCTTGGCGTAGGGCTTGGCTCACCTGAGGGGAGCGAAAGCGAACGAGCCCTTCGGCCGCGGCGCGCCGCACAAACGACGCCTCATCACGAAGGAGACGCTCCGTCAACAGTGGGATGACAGAGTCGTCCCCATAACGCACCAAGCTGGTGACGGCGCTGAGGCGCTCGGCGGCGCTCCCTGTGCTCAGCGTTTCCGAGAAGACCGCGAGCGCCTCGCTCTTCAATTCCGTCAGCTCACTCAGCGATGGGGCTTCTTGCCCACGAGCGACGAAGCCTAGCGTCAGCGATATCATCAAAAGAGCCCACCGCGCTCGCACAGCCTCTCACTTCCCTAGCTTCGTAGGATCGAAGAGATCGTCGGGAAGATCTTTCGCTTCGATCTTGGTGATCGTCAGCAACGTCTTATTGGTCTTGATGAGCTGGTTCTCGATGAGCTGCTTCTTGACGTACTCGTCCTTATCAAGCGTGGCGTACTCTTGATACGTGACGTCGTTGAGCGGGTCGCCGCTGAGGGCAAAGAGCCGCGCCTTGATGGGGCGCAAGGTAGCTTTGTCAGCTGTGACCGTAGCTTTCTGGAACGCAACGCTCTTATCAGTGGCTTCCAGCTCGACCTCGAGGCCGGGCTTGTTCCCAGGGAGTGTGACGTCTTTGCGCGATTTTATCTTATAGTCGCCCTTGAACTGAATACCTACGGTCTCGGCGACGCTCGAATCCCCGAAGACTTGCTGGCGCCCGCTCACCTTGAGAGGCGTGGCCAGGCCCGGCTGCCAGAAGAAGACCCCGTCGGGTGTGCTCACGTAGACTTGCCCCTTCAGGTCCTCTGGAGCGAGAAATTCGATGCGAGCATAGCGCTTCCCGTTGATCTCTTTGAAATAGAGCTGCACGACGGCTTGCTTGGTGCCGTCAGGTCTATCCGCGACGACTTCGACGGTCATAGTGAAAGACGTAGCTTCGACAAAGCGCGCCTTGTCAAACGCTTCTAGGATCTGATCGTCGGTGGGCGCGGGCTGCGCCGCCAAGACGATCCCCAACACCGAGGCCACAAGCGCGGCCAACAGCACGTACTGCGTGAGTCTCTTCATGGTTCCTCCTTCGAGATTACACGTAGCTTAACGCTTCGACAATATTCTTTCTCGCGGTCTTCCACGCCGGGTAGAGCGTGCCCAAGAACGTCGAGATGAGCGCCGTCAAAAACGGCACCACCGCGACGGAGAGATTCACCGCGATGCGCACGGGGACAGGATCGAGCGCCCCCGGCGGGAGCCACCGAATATCTACACTGTTGATCCATAATCCCAACGCCGCCCCTGCTAGCACGCCGAGCACTCCTCCAAGCAACCCCAAGATCGTCCCCTCAGCGAGAAAGATGCGGAAGACTTGGAGCCTGTTGGTCCCGATGGCGCGGATCGTCCCGACCTCACGCGTGCGCTCCAAGAACGACATTGTCAAGACTTCCAAGACGCTGAAGAAGACGAGCACGAAGACCCCCATCGTCGTGAACGCGGCGAAGACGCCCCAGAACGCTCTAATCGAATCATAGAACGCTGTGAGCTTCTGCCACGGGCGCGCGTCGAGCGGGATCTCTAAAGCCGCGAGTTTGGCTTTTAGCTCCTGGGCGAACGCTTCGGCTTGGTCTAAATCGTTTAATTGAATGAGGATGCGCTCGACCCCTCGGGTGCGCAGGAGCTGCTGCGCGAACTCTAAGTTGACGATCCCCAATTGGCCCTCTTGGGCGATATTGTTGTAGCGAATGGTGCCGACGATCGTGGCGCTGGCGGCGTTGAACGCGCCGCTGGCCGTGCCCGTGGCGACGTTGATGATGTCGCCGGGGCGGACGTTGAGCGTCTCTGCGAGCCGCCGCCCGATGAGGATCTGCGGCGTGCCATCGTTGCTTAAGGGCCGTCCGTCCACGACAATCTCGCTGTAGTCCTGGATGGGATTGCCGGGGATGAGTCCGCGCCCCACGACGAGCGTGCTGCCCTTCTCGTTGCCGATCAGCCCGGCAAAGCCCAACGTCCACGTGTACCCCGTCACGCGCGGATCGTCTCTCAAGAGAGCTACGATCTTCTCCAGAGTTTCTGGAGGGATGAGATATTCATAGCGTTCGGTCTTATTATCGAAGAGCTTGGCGTCGGCGATCTGCACCGCGCCGATCTCGCGCGTGAGATTAATTTTTATAGACTCGAAGCTGTCGGTGATGAAGCCGATGACGAAGAAGAGAATAGCCACGCCGAGGGCAGTCACGCCCAAGCTGAACGCGGTGCGACGCTTGTTGCGCAGGACGTTCCGTGCGGCGATCTTGAAGAACATCATTGCTAGCTCCTCTATTTCGATGCGAGCGCTTCCACGACGTTGAGCCGCGCCGAGTGCAGCGCGGGATAGAGCGCCGAGAGCGCCGTCGCAAGAACGCTCACAAGAAACGGCCCCAGAGCGTTCTTCAGCTCTAGGCGCAATTGGACTGGGACGGGCTCGATAGCCCCTGGTGGAGTCCAGCCGATCTCCAAAGAGTTAAACCCCTGCCCGGCCAACCATCCCACAACGATCCCGATCAGACCCCCAAACAGCCCCAAAAAGACGCTCTCCGTGAAGAACATTAAGAAGACCTGGTAGCGTTTCGTCCCGATGGCGCGGATCGTGCCCACCTCGCGCGTGCGCTCCAAGAACGAGAGCGTCAGCACTTGCAGCACGATGAAGAAGACGAGCACCGACACCGCGATCGTCAGAAATCCGAAGAGTATATTAAAAAATCCCCGGATTTGGCGGTAGAACTCAGCAAGCTGTTCCCAGGTGCGCACTTCAAAGTCTAAGCCCGCTTCGGTGAGCTTGCGCTGCACCAGTGCCGCGACGCGGTCCGTGTCGTCAATATTGCTAATCGTAACGATGATCTTCGTGATCCCAGGAGTGTCCAGCAGCGTCTGCCCATAGCTGAGGGGCAGGAAGATGAGTTGCCCCTCGACGATAGCATTGTTGAGCGCATAGATTCCTGCGACCTGGAGCGGACCGACGTTATACGCGCCATCTACGGTCGTCGTGGTCAGGGTGAAGAAGTCGCCGGGCTGGAGCTGGAGCTCTTCAGCCAGAGTGCGGCCGATTAAGACCGTGGCGCGATCAGTGGGAGCAAGCCCTGAGCCCCTCTCGACGAGATCGTTATAGTCGAGCGCTCGGTTTTGGGGTTCGAGGGCCGTGGCGCGCACGACTTTGGTCTTGCGCTCGGTGATCGCCAGCCCCGAGAGATTCAGCTGGGCCGTGTACGCTGTGACTTCAGGGATTGTGCGGAGAATCTCCCCAATCTGAGCGACTTGTTCTGGGGGAATGAGATACTGAAAATTCTCGGTCTTCTCTGCCCACAGCAGGGGCGAAGCGATCTGAAAGTTCCCGAACTGTCGGACTGTTCCCCCGCGAATGCTGAGAATACTCTCGTCCACGTAGCCGCGCACGGCGTAGATCATCGCCGTTCCCAGGGCGATTATTGCTAAGCTCAGCAGCGTGCGCCGGCGGTTGCGCAAGAGATTTCTTAACGGAATGAGCAGCTTAAGCTCCATTGGTGCGTCCTCCGTCGAAGAGCTGCCCGTCGCGAATCTTCACTGTGCGCTGGGCGTACTGCGTGACCACCGGGTCGTGAGTGACGACTAAGAACGCCACGTGATGCTCTTCGTTGAGCCGTCTCATCATAGCCATGACTTGCTTGCCCGTCTCGGAGTCCAAGTTCGCCGTGGGCTCGTCGGCGAGCACTAATTTGGGATTGGTGACGAGCGCACGAGCGATGGCCACCCGCTGCCGTTGGCCGCCGGAGAGCTCATCGGGCCGACGATTGGCTAAATCTTTGAGGCCTACTTCATCGAGAAGGGCCATGACGCGCCGGCGGCGCTCCGCGCGACCTACGCCCAACAGTAATAATGGGTACTCGACGTTCTCGAACGCCGACAGGACCGGGATGAGATTGAACGTCTGAAAGACTAAGCCGATCTTACGCTTGCGCAGCTCCGCGAGCTGCCCTTCGGAGAGCCGGCTCGTGGGTTGCCCTTCGATGAAGACCTCTCCTGACGTAGGCTTGTCGATGCACGCGATTAAGTTTAAGAACGTCGTCTTGCCTGAGCCCGACGGGCCGTTGATCACGACAAAGTCGCCGACATCAAGCTCGAAGTTCACCCCGCGCAGCGCGGGCACCTCTTCTTTTCCGACACGATAGATTTTCGTGAGGTCTTTCGTCTGAAGAATCATAGTAGCTCCTTTAGAGTCGTTTGAGTTTTGCGATGAATTCGCGGCACCATTGCTGATAGACTTCAAGGCTTTTCAACCCCAGGCGCACGGTGGCCAGCAAGAAGGGCTTATGGGGGGTCAGCCCTAGCTCACGGCAGCGCTTGGGGAGGTACTTTTCAATCTGTTTGTAGACGTCTATACGTTGTTGGAGCGCCTCATCGAAGCGATGGAGATGCTCTAACAGAACTTCTTTAGGCAGCAGCGCTCCGAAGAAGACTTTCATCAAGAACGGGTTGCGCACGGTGGGCAGCTCAACAGTGGGCTCATGGAGCCAGCGCAGTAATTCTGCTCGCCCGCTCTCGGTGAGCGAGTAGATGTGCTTAGGGGGTTTGGACTCCTGGTGCTCGATCCTCATCGTGACCAGCTCTTCTTCTCTGAGGCTCTCCAGCGCCCGGTAGATCTGGCTGAGATCGGCGCTCCAGAAGTGCTGAATAGAATTTTCAAACGCGTGCTTCAGCTCATATCCCGTCGCTGGCCCGAAGCTCAGAAAGCCCAACAGCGCGTGTTTTAGTGACAATATGATCACCCATATATATGACTTTACATATATTAGCACAATCATACTATAGGGGGGAGGGTTTGTCAAGTCTTACGATTCTATGGGGATTTTCAGACGAAGATCTCTTCGGGGCTGACGGAGAAGCCTTCGAGCAACTGAGAGCAAGCCCTTCCGCCCACTGGGGCGAGGGGCTCGTAGACCTGCCCACGCAGCATATAGACTTCGATTAAGCGTTTCTCTGGGTCCACGAGCCAATATTCGCTGACCCCGGCCTTAGCATACTCAAAGAACTTTTCGCCGCGATCGGTCTCGCGCGTTGCTGGGGAGAGGACTTCGACAACAAGATCGGGCACGCCGCAGACCCGCTCGCCGATTCTTTCAGCATGCTCTTTGGCGATGAAGAAGATATCGGGCTCGCGGATCTTGCCGGGCCACAGGCGCACCGGCAGCGGCGCAAACCGCACGATTCCCAGCTGACGACTCTCCACGAAACTATGAAGCCTCAGGAAGAGATTTTGCAGGGCTGTCTGATGGGCAAACGTCGGGTGTGGCGGCATGATCAGCCTCCCCTCGGAGAGCTCCAGGTAGCGATTGGTCTCTGGGAGCGAAAAATATTCTCTCTCGGTCCACTGCCCCTGGGGCGGGAAGAGCTCAGCCACACAGAGAGCGACTTTGTGACTCTTTCTCTTGGTGCTCATAGTCTCAGTATACACGGCTGCGGGGCCGCGCGCTAGACTCGCCAATACACCAAAATCGCTAGCAGACCGCACAAGGCTTCAAATCCCATCAATACTAAAACGAGCGTCCGCTCATGCATCCCTCCAGCGAGCTTCAGTATCAGTTGGGCCAGCCCCACCGGCCCATGAGCAGGGCAATAGAGTTTGCCGTCACGGTACTCTCCATGCCACCCGGTGCTGGGGAATCTCTTTCGCGCTTTCAGCAGAAAATCCACGGCGTGAGGGAGAATCACCATCACCCCAGCCCACTCAAAATTGCCCACGATCACGGCTGTGGCGATCACTGTGCCGATGGTGAGCGTCCCCACATCGCCGATGAAGACTTTTGCCGGGTACCAATTGAAGTAGAGCGTGGCCAGCAGCGCCCCCAGCGCCGCGAGCAAGAGCACGAGCGACGTCACCTCTCCCAAGTGCGCCGCTATGATCGCGAGCGCGCCGATGGCCACGGCGCCCATGCCCGCTTCCAGGCCGTTAAACCCCGCAAGCATGTTGAACGCATTGGCCGCGCCGGTCACTCCTAAGGGGACGAGCACTAACGGGTAGAAGACCCCAAAATTGACAGCGCCGATGAGGGGCAAGGTCATCGTCTTCTGCCCCACCTCAAGGACGATCAAGGGGATAGCTGCCAATGCCGGGATGGCAGCCTTCCATCCCTGGTGGACTCCGATAAGATCGTCCATCAGCCCGATGAGCGCAATGATCAAAACCGTAGATAAGACAGCGAGCAGCTCAACGGTGCTCACGGTAGCGAGCGCCTCAATTTTGAAGAATGTTTGTAGGGCTATGAGGGTGAGCACGCCCGCGCCAAAGCCCCCCACAAGACCCAGCCCGCCCATCTCGGCCACGGGGGGCTGGCCGGGCTTGTTCATGTCCTTCCCGACGATGCCAGCTTGCGCCAGCCGCGGGATGAGCACGCGCAGCAACCCAAGCGTACTGAGGCCGGACACGAGCAGCGTGACCACAATCATGAGCGATCCCAAAGCACAATCCCGCCCTCGGTCATCTTCTCGAGTATCTCGCGCGATTGCTCATACTCGGCGTGGGTGTACAGGTGGGGCTCCAGACGCGGGAGATCGAGAATCTTCTTCACGCAAGCGTAGGCGTCGGGGCGCGCCGGCCCCGCATAGACGATGAGCAGATCTATATCGCTGCTCACGGTATAACGCCCCTGAGCGTAGGAACCAAACAACACCGCCCTAACGATGGGAAGCTTCTGCTGCAACTCCTTCAGTCCTGCCTTAAGACGACTGATGACCTCAGCTTGGCTCAGCGCGGGATAGAAGATCCTCACAGAACTTGATGATCTGCTCTGCATACTGAATCAACCTCGCGGCTTCGTCTCTGGTGAGGTCGCCCTGGGCTTGATCCATCCAATCGCGGCTGCGCTCCATTGGGTATTTATTGTAAGCTTTTGAGAGAGACAGAGCAAACTCTCTACCCCGACTACGCTTCTCTGCCAGTGCAGCACTCTTGCCTAGGGGGGACGGCTAGGATTATTCGACGCTCAAACCTTCGGCTTCCGCTGCGCTTTTAAGCCCTAAGCCTAGCTCGACAACGTAGAGTTTGACGAGGGCGCTGGTATCAAGATACAGGATCATCTTCGGTCTTCGATGATGATCTCGGAGAGCGGGCGGCCGCGACCTTTCACCCGCCGTGAGGCTCCCTGGGGCTTCCCCCCTGCCCACGAAGCCAGCCCTTCCTCAACCAACGCTATCAATTCTTTATCTATCTTCTTCCCTCCCTTAGCTGGGATCAAAAGAGCGATCACTTCCCCTCTGTTGGTGACTTTGATCTGTTTGCCCTCGGCAACCTGCTTCAAGTAGAGACTCAACCTATTGCGGAGTTCTCTAATCCCTCCGGTTATCATATACATCACTATGTGGCAACATTCTAGCATATTGTGGCTACATAGCTAAGCGCCGCTAGCGGGTAAGGCGCCGAATGAACTTCCCCACCGGCACGGGGATAGCGTGATATTTCTCGACGTACTCCCGCCCGCGCCAATTATACTTCTCCCGCACCGCCCGCCCCCGTCTCGCCCTATGCTTGGTGGGATGATGTGCTTATAAAAGCTCCAATAGGCGCTCCACCGAGATACCAGCCTTCCTCAAGATTCCCCTGAGCGTCCCCGGCTTCAAGGTCTTCCCCTTATGCACCGGTACGGGGAAGGTTATCTTCTTCCCCTCGACGTACTTTCGCACCTGTACATGGCTCCCTCGCTGGCGAGCCACCTCAAAGCCTTCCTTCTGTAGCGCCTTGACCAGCTCTTCACCGGTGATCTGGGGCAGTTTGGCCTCAGACATGAACCTCCAGCTCAACCGCCCGGTGTTCGACCTTCCGCAGCCGCAAATCCTCAGAGCCCAGCTCCTCAATGTGGAGCTCTGCCGCCTCTTTCAGGTTCCTTAAAGCGTCGTCGACATCTTCACCTTGAGTGTAGATGTCCAACTCCGGACAATAGACGGTGTAGCCTCCCTCCTCTTCCTCAATCAACTCCGCTGTAATCGTGATGCGTCTCACACTCTCCTCCTTTCTTACTCTCTCTTTCACGTCTGGCAAGCTTGCTTTAAGGCATTATCATAGCAGAATTTAGGGCCAAGTTCAGCTCACAAGCTTCTCATAGAGCGCCAAGAGCTTCTTGCTCTCCCTCTCCCAATTATACTTCTCCCGCACCGCCCGCCACCTTCTCGCTTCACCAAATGGTCTTGACCTGATCGAAAAATGACATCGGAATTCACCTCACTGTCATTATAGACTAAGCTATGGCTAAGTCAAGTTCCTGCGAGGCACCGGATGAGTTTCTCCGCCAGCACTGGGATGGCGTGATATTTCTCGACATACTCTCGCCCGCGGCGGCCCATAGTTTCCTCGCTTCTTACATGCCTATCCATTGCTTGAAAGGTATCGAGCGTAAATCTCGGACATTTCCTTAATCACGTGATCGAGGGAGTAAGCTTGAATCTTTTCACGCCCTGCTTCCCCCATCCTCAGTCGTAACTCCGGGTCATGAATAAGTTGAAGGATCGCCTGCGCCAATCCTACAACATCACCGAGTTTTACAAGGATGCCGGTGACCCCATTTTCCACAAGGTCGCGGCTCCCGCGGACATCCGTGGCCACCACCGGCTTCCCAGCAGCCATCGCTTCCATGATCGAGCGGGGGAGGCCCTCCCGCCTGGAGGGCAGCACGAAAATATCTGCGCTCTGAAGGAGTCGCGGCACATCTCTCCGGAAGCCCAGAAAATGCACATTAGGGATACTCTCCATCTCGATCTTCCGCTCCATAATCTTCTTCAGTTGACCCTCACCGGCCAGGAGCAAGTGGGCGCGAGGCTCATCCCTTGTCACCCTTGACCATGCAGCCAAAAGAAATGCATGATTCTTGGTGGGAGTGAACTCCGCCACGCACGTGACCACCACGTCCTGGTCGCCTAAGCCAAGTTCTTCTCGAACGGAAGCTCTACTCTTAGGTACTGGAGAGAACTGCTCTAAGTCCACACCCACGCCGTGAACAAAGAAGAGATTCTCGCCAGGTTTGAACCCCATCTTCTGGGCTTGCTCGTGGTCCTCAGAGTTCATGACTATGAGGCCATCGGTCCAACGAGCGGCGAGCTGCTCCGCAGGGTAGTAGAAGAGCCAGTAGGGCCAGGGCGCGCCTTTGTAAAAGTGGAAACCGTGCGCGGTGTAAAGCACCGGCCCTTGTTTTGTACGTTTGGCTGCCAGTCTTCCAAGCCAAGCGGCCATCGGGGTGTGAACGTGGATGAGATCATAGTGCTCTTTAGTGAGGAGAGCCTTAAGTTTCCAGTAGGCAACGAGGTTCTTCAGACTGACCGGCGACCGCACAAACGGGATGTCCCAACAGCGGACTCCGATAGCCTTGATCTCATCTTTTTTATGTCCTTCATCAGGAGAGGCCGCGGCGTGGACTTCATAGCCCCAGCTTTGGAGAAGCTTCATAAATGGGATATGAAAGGCAGCAAGATGTGTATAAACTGTGGCTACGAACAAAACTCTCCCTCGCTTTTTAATGTCGACCATAAAAAGAACCTCTCTTCGTCTTAAGTATACCTAAAAACTTCATGGATCGTTCTTCATAGGCTAAGCTTGACAAAGTTGCAACAAGACCCTCTAGATCTTGAAAAGCTGAGATGCCTATGTTAGAATACCCCATGTGTTCTGTTCAGCTAGTGGGGGTATTCTGTCCACCAAGAGGGGATCACTTGAGTGCAAGCGGTACATGTTGTGCGCACAGTAATCCAACGCCGTGCGTTAACGGTGGAGCTTATCTGGCGTGAACTGAAGCTCCGCTACCGAGGGACTTGGCTAGGAATTTTGTGGACCCTCCTCAACCCTCTTGTCTTTACAGTTGTCTACACCTTGGTCTTCTCATACTTCCTGCGCATTGGGATTCCCAAGTTCCCTGCCTTTCTGCTCACAGGGCTCCTCCCTTGGAGATGGTTCTCCGAGTCAATTATGGATGGGACGAGTTGTCTCGTGAATTACGCCACATTCCTTCGGAATGCAGTTTTCCCCGTGCAAGTTCTTCCAGTCATCTCTGTGGGAACTGGCATGATGAACTATATCTTCTCTCTCCCAGTGCTGTTCATTCTCCTAGCAGTGTATGAGGTGCCTCTCAAGTGGACAATACTGGCGCTCCCCTTGGTGATGGCCGTCCAGTTTCTCTTGATTCTAGGCATTGTGTACTTTACCGCAACGTTTGATGTGTTCCTTCGGGACTTGCGGTACATCATCCAACATATTCTGATGGTGGCCTTCTACCTTACCCCAATTATGTATGACCTCTCCATCGTCCCATCCCAGTTCCACTGGCTCCTTAAGATGAACCCCATGACTGTGGTGATTGATGGCTACCGCCATGTGCTCTTCTACGGTACGTGGCCGCATTGGCGGAACCTCAGCCTAGTCTTCGCCTTAGCTTTAGGGTTGATTATCGTCGGAACGATAGTGTTCGAGCGCAACAGGGAGACTTTTGCAGAATACTTATGAGAGAGGTTATCGTCCTTGAGCATGTGACCAAGCGGTTCAAGCGGTACCAGACCCCAAGGTACACTACTTTAAAGGATCTTCTGGTGCGGGGGGAGTGGCTACGCCGTCAGCCCAAGCAATATGTGGAGGCGCTCCGTGATGTTTCGTTACGAGTTCCGGAGGGTATGGCCCTGGGGGTCATCGGTCCTAATGGTTCTGGGAAGAGCACTCTGCTGCGGCTTATTGCTGGGATATACCGGCCTACCTCAGGAAGGGTTATAGTGCACGGTCGAGTGTCAGCCTTGCTGAGTCTGGGGCTGGGATTCCATCCAGATCTTTCTGGGCGCGAGAATATCATAATTGGCGGGCTGGCGATGGGACTCTCCAAACAAGAGATTAAGCGGAAATTCGACGAGATCGTGCAATTTGCCGAACTGGAGGAGTTTATTGACGCCCCTGTACGGACCTATTCCTCGGGAATGTACGCGCGCTTGGCCTTCTCCGTAGCAGTCAATGTAGATCCCGATATCTTACTTTTAGATGAAGTGCTGGCAGTAGGCGATGAACGCTTCCAAAAGAAGTGCATAGAGCGAATGCTAGAGTTCAAGCATAGAGCCAAGACCATCGTCTTTGTTTCGCATTCGGCATCTGCTGTGCAAAAGCTATGTGACCAGGCATGTTTGTTATCTCACGGGAGCGTAGTTGAAGTAGGAGAAGTCGCTCATGTCCTGGAATCTTATAGAACAGGGGTCACACTTGAAGGAGCCATTGGTCACTAGGTTGCTAACAAGGATCAGAAAAATGTAATCTAGGAGGTACTACTTATGCGCATTACGGTAGTAGGGACTGGCTATGTTGGCTTAGTAGCTGCGGCGTGCTTTGCCGATAGCGGTAACAATGTTATCGGTGTTGATGCTGATGCTCATAAGATTGCTCAGCTTCAACAAGGGCGTTCCCCCATTTATGAGCCAGGTTTGGAAGAGCTGCTCGAACGTAACATGAAGGAAGAGCGACTGCGCTTCACTACGGATCTTGCTGGAGCTGTTCGCAACTCTGAGATTATCTTCATTGCTGTAGGCACGCCCTCTCATCCTGATGGGAGCGTTGATCTCAGCCAGGTCTTTACTGTTGCAGAAGAGATCGCTCGCTCCATGAATAGCCCTAAGATCATCGTGCTGAAGAGCACTGTGCCTGTTGGAACAGCGGCGCAGGTCCAGGAACTCATTGCTCGCTATACTCGCTATGAATTTGAGATTGTCTCCAATCCTGAGTTCCTTAAAGAAGGTGCGGCTCTGAACGACTTCCTCAAGCCAGATCGGGTCATTATTGGCACCAGCAGCCTCAAGGCTGCCGAAGTGATGAGGGAACTCTATGCGCCCTTCGTGCGCACGGAGAAGCCCATTATCATCATGGACAACCGCAGTGCAGAGATGGCCAAATATGCCTCTAACTTGATGTTGGCTGCTAAGATCTCTCTTATGAACGAGCTGGCGAACCTGTGTGAACATGTGGGAGCGGACATCGAGCAAGTGCGCAAGGGGGTGGGAGCAGACAGTCGCATCGGCTATGCTTTTCTCTTCCCTGGCGTAGGGTATGGAGGGTCATGCTTACCCAAGGATGTGAAGGCCCTCGTTCGGATGGGGCAAGATCACGGCTATCCCTTGCGTATTGCTGCGGCAGTGGATACTGTCAACGAAGAGCAGCGCCTGCGCTTCTTCAGAAAGATTTACGATCATTTCCAAGGGCGTCTGGAGGGCCGACGCATCGCGATCTGGGGGCTCACGTTTAAGCCGGGCACCGACGATATGCGCGAGGCGCCTTCGATTACTATCATTGAGAAGCTCTTAGAACATGGGGCAAAGGTGGTAGCCCATGATCCGAAGGCTAACAACAAAGCCCGCGCTCTCTTCGGCGATCGGGTAGAGTATACGGATGACCATTACGGCAGTGTGCGGGGTGCTGAAGCCCTGGTGCTGCTCACGGAGTGGGGGGAGTTCCGCACCCCAGATTTTGAGAGAATCAAGCGAGAGATGAAGACGCCTGTCATATTCGACGGCCGAAACATTTACAATCCCGAAAAGCTGCGCAAGATGGGCTTTACATACTACGGAGTGGGTCGGCCATGAAGAAGGTGCTGATCACCGGAGGAGCTGGGTTCATCGGAGCGCATCTATGTGTGCGCTTGGTGAATGAGGGCTATGAGGTCTGGTGTGTAGATAATCTTCTGACTGGCCGTCAGGAGAATATCGCGTCTCTTTTGGATAATCCTGGGTTTCATTTCTTAGAGCATGATGTGACTCAGCCTATTTTGTTTCCAGATCCGTTACACTATGTGCTCCATTTAGCTAGCCCAGCAAGCCCAGTGGATTATTTACGGTATCCCATTGAAACCTTGCGTGTCGGAGCAGCTGGGACGTATTATATGCTCGAACTAGCAAGGCAAAAGGGGGCTGTCTTCTTACTCGCTTCAACATCTGAAGTTTATGGCGATCCGGAGGTGAACCCGCAGCCGGAGAGCTATTGGGGGCACGTCAATCCCATCGGGCCGCGCAGCTGTTATGATGAAGCCAAGCGCTATGCTGAAGCCCTGACGATGGCCTATCACCGCCGCTATGAGCTGAACGTGAAAATTGCACGCATTTTTAACACGTACGGGCCGCTTATGCGCCCTGATGATGGCCGAGTTGTCTCGAACTTCTGTTGGCAAGCCCTTCATAATCAGCCATTGACCATCTACGGTGACGGCACACAGACTCGAAGCTTCTGCTATATAGACGATATGATTGAGGGGCTGTACAGACTGTTATTGTCCGATGAGACAGGCCCGATCAACCTAGGCAACCCTGATGAAGTCAGCATATTAACGCTTGCTCAAGAGATCATCGAGCTAGCTGACAGCCAAAGCCAGATTGTCTTCAAGCCACTCCCTGTAGATGACCCTAGAGTGCGTCGGCCAGATATTCGTCTCGCGAAGGAGCGATTGAGTTGGGAGCCCAAAGTCCCGCGTCGAGAAGGCTTGCGTCGGACGCTGGACTATTTCCGCCACTTGTTATAGCTAGCAAGGGGGGATAAGTAAATGGAAACTAAGGCTTGGACGATCGCACTTGCGGCCTTCTGTGCACTCATGGGTTCATTCGGCCAACTGTTGTTTAAGCTGGGCTCGTCATCAGTGTCCCTGAGTGTATGGAGTTGGGTTACCAATCCAAGGATCCTCGGCGGTATGGCTCTTTATGGCCTTTCTGCCATCTTATTTATCGTGGCGCTCAAGCACGGTAACCTATCGGTGCTGTATCCAGTGATTGCTACCAGCTATGTGTGGGTTGCCCTGATTTCAGCAAGGTTCCTAGGTGAACCTTTGTCAGTCTTGCAATGGGTGGGCATTGTGTTGATTTTAGGAGGTGTAGCCTTAGTTGTCCGTGGCTAAGGTATAGTGATGAAGCTTTCCGTAGTCATGCCAGTTTATAACGAGAGGGCATATATTGAAGAAGTTCTCAAGCGTGTCCAGGAGGTTGAGCTAGACAAAGAAATCATCATAGTTGACGATGGCTCAACTGATGGCACACGCGACTTCTTGCAGCAGCTACTTGAGGCACAAAGTATCCCCAATTCGAGAGAGTTTGAACTGCCAACGCTAAAGCAAAAGATTCGCATAGATAATATCAAAGTCATCTTCCAGGACCGCAATCGTGGTAAAGGAGCAGCATTACGAATTGGCTTCCAAAATGCAACCGGCGATGTCGTCGTAATTCAAGATGCAGACCTAGAGTACGATCCGCAGGATTATCATAAACTCTTGGAGCCTATCCAGCGGGGCGTGGCCGATGTTGTCTACGGCTCGCGCTTCTTAGGTGGTCCACACCGCGTTTTATATTTCTGGCACTATGTAGGCAATCTTATTCTGACTACTCTGTCAAACATGTTTACCAACATGAACCTGACTGATATGGAAACCTGTTATAAGATGTTTCGGCGCGAGGTGCTTCAGAGAATTGAGCTTAGGGAGGATCGCTTTGGATTTGAGCCAGAGATAACAGCAAAAGTCGCCCGCCTCGGCTGTAGGATCTATGAAGTCCCCATTTCTTACTACGGACGCACCTACGAGGAAGGCAAGAAGATTACCTGGAAAGATGGGCTCATTGCTATCTGGTATATATTGAAATATAACTTGTTCTTTCGTCGTTAGCGTGCTGAAACGTGAGTTAAGTATGGAGGCAGGTATGGCGTCAAAAATTCAGCAGCTCTTAATGAGCAAAACACTTTGGCTGGTGCTTATCCTGCTTGTTACCATGCTTGTTTATCGAGATGATCTGCTTAAGCTATTTCATGTTCCTACAATGTTAAATGTTTATGATGACGACATCAACGACGGTGCTCAAAAGATCCGACAAAACGCTCAAGTGCTAGGTGACTGGGAGGTCATGCCCAGAGGCCTTGGGCTCAGCCGTGGCCACAGCGGTGAAATCGTTTATAAAATCACCAAAGAAGCTAATGAAGACGTTATTCTAGTTCTCTGGTTCTACTGGAATCAGCTGAGACAGAATCGCGTTTTGATCTCTACAGATGGGGTTCATTATCAAACAGTGGTGGAGAACACGCATATGATAGGCCGTTCCCTACGTTTGACACCGTATGTCCTTGGGCACTCAGAGGTCTGGATACGATTGACTTCTCAATTCACAGAAGCAGCTCCTCCTGAAACTTGGATTGTCCTTGATAAGATCCAGATCGTCAAGGTTAAAAACCCTATCGACTTGCCTTACCTACCGGGCATCTTCTTGTTTATAGTTATCCCCTTAACAATATTCTTATGGTCACGTGCTCTTATACCTAAGGCAGCTGTTGGTCTCCTCGCTGCTGTTCTAGGCCTTGAGGTCCTGGCCAGCTCACTATGGCCCAGTTGGGTATCAGCTAGGTTTCCCTCAGAAGGACTAACACACTTTATAAAGTCTAATGAGCCAATTGGGGCATATCAGTTGGAGAACGTAATTGTCTCACTCCCGTGGAGTTTGATTGTTTACGCAGCTGGTATCGCAATAGTCATATTATACACTACAATCACAAATCGCTTCGAACAAGTACGCGGACCTGCAACCGCCTCTTTGCTGATAGCCATCATCGCACTAGGTTTCGCATTGCGCTGGGAAGCGTTAATAGAATTTCAGTATCGCCCACTGGACCCAGATGCAACCGCATATAGGGTAATTGCTGATAGAATGAAACATATCTACGACACGGATCATAGAGAGCCCATGTGGATCTGGACAATTAAGCTTTGGTTTTTACTCTTGGGGCCCTCTGATCTCAGTTTGCGTCTTCTTACTATCACACTCTCTTTAGTCCTGTTAATAGTAAATTATAAATTTTTTAAAGACTACACTAAACAGCCAACGCTGGCACTTGCTGTGGTTGCATTGTTGTCGGTTAATCCTTATATGAGTTTCATGAGCGTCCGCGGACTGCGCCTAGAGCTTTATATGATCGCCATACTGATGCTGGCATATCACGTGCTCGTACAGAAGGAGGGATTAAGAGAGAGCCAGCGACTAGCAAATCTGAGTTGGTGGGGCACCGTAGCTGTCCTACAGCAAATCAATAGTTTGATCTTCGTTCTCCCTTTGTGGGTCTATGCCTTCTGGCGGCAGAAAATTGCCTGGAAGAAGTTCTGGATTGCTCCTGTAGGTTTATTGTTGCTCATACCGTATTTGGTTTATAGCTACCAAAAGTTTGGTGACCCGTTTTATAGCGCAAATGTCCATGCCATGTGGTATAGGAACTACGAATTCGTCGTTATTAAAGGCACAAGTTGCGAAGGGTGCCCAACATTAGCAGAAATTGCTCGGGGGAAAAGAGGAGCACATGTGACTACTTTTCAGTACATCTTCGGCATGCACAGCCTTGGCGAAGTCATCTCACGGACAGCACATGGTTACGCAGAACTGTTTTTCCGCCCCACTAATCTGTTCTGGAAACAAGTGGGATTGAAAACAACCCCTGTGTATTATCTGTATCTGCTCGGATTATTACTCCTGATATTTTCCCGATTTCGCGAAATTTTGATTTTCCCAATTCTTACTATTAATATACTGGCCTTCTTGGTGCCCTTAGGTATTGATGCGCGTCTCGTGATGCATACCGCTCCGTTTGTGGTTTTCGCTTTAGTATATACAGTTTGGTTTGTGCTTATACAAGGAGTTGCAATAGGGAGGAGGCTGAAGGCTCGGCCAGGCTAAGGAGAAATTGATTATGGGCTGTTATTTAGTAACTGGATGTGCCGGTTTTATTGGGGCAAAAGTGGCGGAGCTGTTGCTCAATAGAGGCCACATTATAGTCGGAGTGGACAATCTCTATCCCGCCTACGATGTGCGCCTAAAGGAATGGCGACTGGCACAGCTTCGCCATCAGCCTAATTTCACATTTTATCGCCTTAACATCTGTGAGAAAGACACTCTGTATAGCAACCTTAGGCAGGGCAATTCCCAGATTGACGTTATCATCCATCTTGCGGCTCAGGCAGGCGTTCATGCGTCGGTCCAGAACCCACAACTCTATTATGAAACCAACGTTTTAGGCACTCTGAACCTCTTAGAGTTCTGCCGAGATGCAGAGATCAGAAAATTCATACTGGCTTCGACTTCGAGTATATATGGAGCTCGCACTCCCTTGCCTTTTCGAGAGGATTCTCCCCTAGAAGCCCCAATCTCGCCCTATGCCGCTTCAAAAAAAGCAGCTGAAGAGCTGTGCTACACTTATCACTATCTTCACGGGCTTGATATAACAGTGCTGCGCTATTTCACAGTTTACGGCCCAGCCGGAAGGCCTGACATGAGTATCTTCCGTTTTGTACGAGATATCATTGAAGAGAAGCCAATAGTCATTTACGGAGATGGCACTCAAACAAGAAGCTTTACCTATGTTGACGACATCGCTCGGGGTACAATAGCAGCATTGACGCTTAAGGGATATGAGATTATTAACTTGGGCAGCTCCCAAGCCGTGAGCATCAATGAGGTAGTTCATGCCATCGAGCGCTTAACGGGACGAAAGGCTTCAATCGAATATCGGCCGCGGCACCCTGCTGATGTCCCAGCAACACAAGCTGATTGCACAAAAGCGATGCGCTTGCTACAATGGGCCCCTAAAGTCACGCTTGAAGAGGGTCTGCAAGCTACTATAGACTGGTATAAAGCGAACCGGAGTTGGGCCAAGGAGATCAAGTAGCAAGGAGGAAACAACTATGAAAGCTGATCTTCCATCGGCTATAGCGATTGTGGGGCTTGGTTATGTTGGGCTTCCCTTGGCTACTGCCTTTGCGATGAGCGGTGTTCCCACTATTGGCTTTGATATCAACGAGAGGCGTATCAGGGAGCTCCAGAGCGGATACGACCGCAATGGGGAAACTTCTCCTGAAGAGCTCAAAGCAAAGAATCTCCGATTTTCTCACGATCCATCTTGCCTCCGTGGAGTACCCTTTATCATTGTAGCGGTCCCTACGCCCGTAGATCGCGCGAAAAGACCAGACCTCAGCCTCTTGGTTCAGGCAAGCCAGATCGTTGGTCGTAACCTCAAGCCAACTCATGAAAAGCCCATTATCGTTTACGAGTCCACTGTCTATCCTGGATGTACTGAGGAAGTATGTGTTCCTATACTAGAGAGAGAGTCGGGGCTTAGGGCTGGACAGGATTTCAAAGTGGGGTATTCGCCTGAGCGGATCAATCCTGGTGATCGCGAGCACACCCTAGATAAAGTGGTAAAAGTAGTTGCCGGGCAAGACCAAGAGACGACTGAGACCATAGCAAGGGTCTATAGCCTCGTGGCCAAAGCGGGGGTCTACAAAGCCCCGGATATCAAAACAGCAGAGGCAGCCAAAGTGATCGAAAACGTCCAAAGAGATTTGAATATTGCGCTCATGAATGAGCTGTCTTTGCTCTTCTATCGTCTCGGTCTAGACACCCATGAGGTGCTCAAAGCGGCTCGGACGAAGTGGAACTTTTTGCCTTTTGAGCCAGGCTTAGTTGGGGGCCACTGCATCCCTGTTGATCCGTACTATCTGACTCATAAGGCTCAAGAGGTGGGATACCATCCAGAGGTTATCCTGGCCGGTCGCCGGATTAACGACTCGATGGGCGTGTACGTCGCTCACCAAACGATCCGCTTGCTTATCCAAGCAGGCAAAGTCGTCCGAGGTGCGAAGATTCTTGTCCTCGGGGTAGCCTTTAAAGAAAATGTACGCGACGCTCGCAATACTCGGGTGGCCGAGCTTGTTCAGGAGCTGCAAAACTATGGAGCAAATGTCGCTGTCTATGATCCCTTGATAGACGAAGATGAGTTACGACACTTGCAGCTCACATCGGCATCCAACCCTTTTGGAACCAAGCAACGATATGACGCCATCGTGCTTGCCGTTGCTCATAGAGATTTCCGAGAGAAGCCTATACACGAGTACCTTCAGTTGCTTCAGGGCAACCCCGGCGTGCTCGTGGATGTCAAGGGTATTTTGCGAGAGGCTGCTCGTGAAGCAGGAGTGTTATACTGGAGTCTATAGAGAGGAGGAACTGCTCATGACTAGAGCACTGATCACTGGTGGGGCTGGTTTTATCGGTTCTCATCTCGCCGAAGCTCTCCTAGACCAAGGGTATGAAGTCCAAGTTATTGACGATCTTTCAACAGGAAGCATCGAAAATATTGAGCATTTAAAATCTCATCCGCGTTTTTCGTACGTCATTGACACAGTGATGAACAGGCCCCTGATGGCAGAACTCATAGACCGAGCGGATATGATCTTCCACTTAGCAGCAGCGGTGGGTGTGCGCTTGATTGTCGAGCGTCCCGTTCACACTCTGGAGATGAACATCAAGCCCACAGAGCTTGTCTTAGAACTAGCCTCTCGCAAAAAGAAGCCGGTGCTGCTCTGCTCAACCTCGGAAGTATACGGGAAGCTCAACAAACCGAGTTTTCATGAAGAAGATGACCTCATCTTAGGCCCGACATCCCGCTTTCGCTGGTGTTATGCGGCTTCAAAGATCGTTGATGAATTTCTAGCAAGGGCATATTTCAAGGAAAGAGGATTGCCTACCGTTACGCTGAGGATCTTCAACACTATAGGTCCTCGTCAAACCGGCCAATATGGCATGGTCGTGCCTCGCTTCGTACGCCAGGCTCTTTTGGGCAAACCTATAACAGTGTATGGGGACGGAACTCAGCGCCGTTCCTTCACATGGGTCGGGGATGTCGTCTCTGCGATGATCGCCCTCATTCAACAACCTCAAGCTTATGGAGAAGTCGTGAACGTCGGCCATACTCAGGAGATATCAATTTATGATCTAGCAGTGCTGATCAAAGAGAAGACCAAGAGCAGCTCTGAAATCATTTTCGTCCCCTATGACCAAGCGTATGAAGCGGGGTTCGAGGACATGCCCAGGCGTCTCCCCGATCTTTCCAAAATCCAGCGGCTCATAGGGTATCGCCCCAGCCTTAACTTGCCTGAAATGTTGGATCGGATCATCGCCTATGAGAGATCTAAGCTGGTGAGGGTATAGAGAGGTGTTGCACCCATGATAGAGAAAGAGCTCAAGAATCTGCTGCAAGCTCTAGATCAGGCACTCTTGCAGCACCGGCAGCTCCTCGAGGCTCTCTCTAAAGCAGAAGTCCCTGAGCTCGAACCCAATTGGTATCAGGTCCTACGGTTGATCATCAGCAACAAACAGTATGCCAACTACTTCCATGAACTTCCTAAGAATATAGGTATAGTCAACCGCGAGGATTTCATAGTGGAGTTTTGCAAAGGGCGTCGAGTGCTTCATGTAGGGTGTGTAGACGAGGGGTTAGTCGAGGCAAAGCTCAAAAGCGGCAGATTACTACACCAGAAACTTCAAGCGGTTTGTCAGCATCTCGTGGGGATAGATATTTCAAGCTCAGGGGTGAAGCTCCTACAGCAAGCCGGTTTCCAAGATGTGTTCTTCCTTGATGTAGTAGAAGTAGAGAAATTGCCCTACAAAGATTTTGATGTAGTTCTGCTTGGAGAGGTATTAGAACATTTGCCCAATCCCTCGGAGGCTCTCAAAGCCTTGGCTATTTTCCACAGGGCGGATTTTCTGATCACGGTTCCTAATAGATTCTCTTGGGAAGGTATGTATTTCGCGAAAAGAGATATAGAGTTTGTGAATCCAGATCACTGCTACTACTTCTCTTACCATACTTTGCGGACACTGTTACAGAAGTGCAATTACCGAGTCCTTGATATGTATTACTATACCCATCGGCTCAGCAATACGAGTTTTGTTGCTAAGTTAAAAGAGCGACCTCAATTTTGTGAGGGCTTAATTTGCATCGCTAGAGTGAAGTCAGCGACAAAGGACGCCGAGGATAGCAAGCCTGCTATCCGAAGCCAGCAAGAGATAGCTGAGTCGGTAGGCCAAGAGATCTACGCCGAAGAAGGGATGCTACTCAAAATTCAGAAAGATTTATCCACATTGAAGGCAGAGTTAAGCCAGCTGCTGCAGCAGATATTAAAGGAAAATAAAGTTTTGAAGGAACAGTTACGTGTTAAGGAGCAGCAACTAGAGCAGGTAAAGAGCCAGCTACAAACTCAAGAACATAAACTCCAGCAGCTAGTAACTCAGTTACAAGCGAAGGATAAAGAACTCGCCCAGGCGCATGAAGAAGTAACCAAACTGAAGAAAGACTTAATAGAGATATACAACAGCTTGGGGTGGAAGCTTCTAGATCGGTTCTGGCGGCTCACCAATCGTTTGTTGCCGCCGGGAACTCGAAGGCGCCTTTGGTTCAATCGAGCCCTTTTTGCAATCAAAGTGGTTACTAATGAGGGATGGGGCAGTTTGTGGCGCCGCATTCGGAAGAAGATAAGCTCGAAATTCCCAAGAGACAAAACCCCAGTCAACAATGAAACAAATCCAGCCACTAAAAAGACAAGACTCATGGTCTTCGTGCCCTCGATGCAAGCAGGAGGGGCGGAGCGTCGTACGTCTATTCTGTTAGAACAATTTGATCGCAGATTCATTGAGCCAGAGCTGACTATATTTTTCGATAGAGAGATCTTTTATTCTGTCCCCAAAGATGTGCGTGTGCATATCTTAGAGAAACTCCCCAGACCTGCTACACAAATCAGCGCATATATTAGGCTCCCGGATCATCTGAAGGAGCAGCAGCAAGGAGCTGTTTTTCTTGAAACTGCTGCCTTGAAGTTGGCCAATCTTGCTCAGGAGCGGCAGTGTGATGTTATCTTATCTACCCAGTTGTGGACCTCTATCATTGCCGTTTTAGCGCGCAAGTATTTACCCCCCAACATTCAAGTTATCGCCACAGTAGATAACCATCCCTCCACTTTTCTTCCTGGCAACCAATATGGTGAACTCTATGCCCACCTGATCCGAGAGTATTTTAACCAAGCAGATCGTGTGGTAGCAGTGGGGCATGGAGTGGCTCAAGACTTGATCAAGAATTTTGGAGTCAGAGCAGAGAAGATTGAGGTGATCTACACCCCAACGCTTTTGAAGAGAATTCAGAAGTTAGCACGATCGAGGATAGATCACCCTTGGTTCCGCGAGAAGGTGCCGATCGTCCTTTTTGTTGGGGGTTTACGCAAAGTGAAGGGGCTGGAGTATCTACTGAGGGCCTTCGCCAAGGTGCGTCGGAGCACTCCAGCCCGTTGTGTGCTCGTGGGGGATGGAGAAGAGCGGGCTCGCTTAGAGACACTGGCCCACGAGCTGGGG
>Ga0197143_1000832_pt1 | contig 28987 bp, 21 predicted proteins | sample GBS70_MetaG_FD_148603 | JGI IMG/M metagenome (GOLD analysis project Ga0197143, IMG submission 148603) | Sediment microbial communities from Great Boiling Springs, Gerlach, Nevada, United States - GBS 70_MetaG | ecosystem: Environmental > Aquatic > Thermal springs > Hot (42-90C) > Sediment... | reverse complement strand
ATCAACACTGACCCCACCGTCTCCCTGAACGCGACCTTCGCCCCAGGAATGCCCCGCCAGGGCAATATCGCGTTCATCTCACAGAGTGGCGCCCTGGGCGTCGCTGCCCTTGAGTATGCCCAGCGTCAGAAGATCGGACTCTCCAAGTTCATCTCCATCGGCAACAAAGCCGACTTACACGAAAATCATCTCTTAGACTATCTCAAAGACGACCCGCTCAGCGACGTCATCTTGCTCTACGTGGAAGACCTCGAAGACCCCCAGGGGTTTCACAGACTCGCGACGGAGATCACGAGCGAGCGCCCCAAGAAGATCCCGATCTTAGCGATCAAATCTGGGCGTACTATCGAAGGGGCCAAGGCGGCTACCTCACACACCGGGGCGCTGGCCGGCTCCGACGAAGTCTATGATTCGGTCTTTATGCAGTCAGGCGTGCTGAGAGTCGAGACGATCGAAGAGCTCTTCGATTACGCCATAGCGTTTGCGCAGCAGCCCCTGCCCCAGAGCAACAAGATCGCTATAGTCACCAATGCTGGCGGCGCAGGGATCTTAGCCACAGATGCCGCCGTGCGCCACGGGGTGCAGCTCGCAGAGTTCACCGAAGAGACCGTGAAAAGACTTCGGGAGCTGCTGCCGCCTACGGTCAACGTCGCCAACCCCGTGGACATGACCGGCGAGCCCAACGAGCAACGCTACGAGACGGTCGTGCGCACCGTTCTTGAAGATCCAAACGTCGCCGGGGTCGTGGTCATCGCTGCGCCCCATATCTTGATGAGCTTGGAGAACATCGCGCGGTATATCGTCCGCGCTGTACGAGAACCATTAGCCCCCTCACCCCTCTCCTCCCCTCTCCCTCAAAGGGGAGAGGGGATGGGAGTGAGGGTGCAGAAGCCCGTGCTCGCGTGCCTGATGGCAGTCACCGACGCCAGACCCGCTATAGAAATCCTAGAAGAAGCGAACATCCCACACTATAGCTTTCCGGAGCGCGCGGCGCGGGCTTTAGCCGCGATGGCTCGCTATCGCGAATGGGTCCATCGCCCGCGCACCGAGTATAAAATCTTCACGGACGTGCAAATCGAGCGCGCCAGAGAGATCATCGCGCGCGCCAAACGTGAGGGGCGCGCGCTGCTCCTGGAGCCCGAAGCTCACGATGTCCTCAAAGCCTACGGCTTCCCCGTGCTCAAGTATCGCTTAGCAAAGTCTGAAGACGAGGCCCTCCAAGCTGCTCACGAGATCGGCTACCCCGTGGTGCTCAAGATCGTCTCGCCGGACATTGCTCATAAAGTTGATGTCGGCGGTGTCAAGCTTGATATTCACAGCGACGCCGAGCTGCGGGAGAGCTATCGCCAGATGCTCTCAGACGTGCAGAAAGCCAAGCCTAGCGCTCGGATCGCAGGGGTCTTCGTGCAAGAGTTCATCAAAGGGGGCAAGGAGACGATCTTGGGGCTCAAGCGCGATCCGCTCTTTGGGCCGTTGTTGATGTTCGGGCTTGGGGGGATTTATGTGGAGGCCCTGCGGGACGTGACGTTTCGCATCGCGCCGATTCGCGAGCTGGGCGTTCAGCGAATGATTCGACAGATTCGGGGCTTTAAGATCTTGGAGGGCTTTCGCGGCGAGCCCCCCTCAGATATAGACGCAATCGCGGAGTGCTTAGCGCGGCTGTCGCAGCTTGCGACGCAATTAGAAGAGATCGTCGAGCTCGATATAAACCCCTTGGTCGTCTTAGAGCGCGGGCGCGGGGCGCGCGTCGTGGACGCGCGGATTGTCGTCGCTTAAGAGTTCTGAGCGCGATCAGCGCTCTTTCGAGCGAGCGCGGTGGAGCGGACAGTCGTCACCCCACTCCTCGCACGATTTGCTGAAGAGATGTGTCCGGCCCTCCTTCAGATTCTCTGGGTGCCAGCAGGTCTGCCCCATATAGATATCCTGACTGCTGATGACCCACGGGCCGCGATACTCGCACTCGACGATCTGCTTTTGGGCGGTCATAGCCTGCACCTCCGCTGCCCTCAGCCTACAGCGAAGCTAGGGCTAAGACTATGACCCTGGTCATCAGCAAGTTTGATCTTGGGCAGATGGCGACGACAGAACGAGAGCGAGCATAAAGACTAGCGAGAGAAAGCGCTTCATCGGTTGCCTCCTTGCGGCCATAGTTCTTATGGGGCGAAGCCTGGTTGACCAGCGCTCCTGAGAGAGGCTAGACTTGGTCGTAAGGGAATGGATTGACTTCCAAGGGCTCGGGGAGTTAGAATAATTAAGATTCGTTGTGCACTTGCCAAATGCGGAACAAGCTATCATCGAGGAGAGGAAATTGCGGGAGTACCTGCTCTCGCCGGTGCACCCCATAGGGCGCTTCAAGGCCGCGTTCTTCGCCCAGCTAGGGTATTCAGCAGAGCGCTGGGAGCAGCTGGAGAAGGATCTCCGGGTCCAGCACTTAACTAAAGATGCTGAAGAGATCGGTGAAACTCGCTATGGCAGGAAATATCGGATCCGTGGGAAGCTAGTAGGGCCGAACGGGAAGGCTGCCGAGGTAGTCTCGATTTGGGTGATCCGAAGGGGCGAGACCTTGCCCCGCTTGGTGACAGCTTATCCAGGGGAGGAAGAATGAAGATCGAGTTGCTGGAGACGGTAGTATTAAGGCGGGATCTCCCAGAGCATGGGCTCCAGCAGGGGGATTTGGGGACGGTAGTCGAGATCTATGAGCCCGATGGGCTGGAGGTCGAATTTGTGACGGCCTCTGGGAGGACCCAAGCGGTGGTGACCTTGAGGGTCAAGGATGTCCGCAGGGTGGAGCCGACTGACATGGTGACGGTCCGCCGTTTACAGCCGATCTCTTAGCCACTCAACAGACACTCAAGACCTCTCCCCCAGCCCCTCCCCGACGCGGAGAGGGGAGCTCCTCTTCCCTCTCAGGGAAAGGGGCACCAGGGGGGGTGAGGGCCGCTCACCATTTAGTTCCGTAGTGGCCTCCCTGTCGCTAACATATGCTGGATGCGCTCTTGGGTCTTCGGCGTCCCGCAGAGCGATAAGAACGCTTCGCGCTCTAAATCGAGCATCTGCTGCTCAGTGATCTCCGTTCCCGGCGGAACGTCCCCACCCGTCAGCACCCACGCGAGCTTCTGCGCCATCAGCGCCTCGTGATCCGTGATGCGCTTGGCCCACTGAAAGTTCTTTATCGCGATCTGCAGGGCCGCATAGCCGCTGCGCCCCGTCACCTTGAGCTTCCTCGGTCGCGGGGGCTCGTACCCCATCATCGCCATCGCGAGGACGTCTCTCTTCGCGTCGGCGATGAGACGATCTCTGTTCATAGTAATCTTGTCGTCGCGGCGCAAGAATCCGAATTTCTTCGCTTCTTTCGCACTCGTCGAAACTTTCGCTAAGGCGATCAGCTCAAAGACGCGCTGCAAGAACGGGAAGAGATCAACGTTTGCATCTTCGGGGAGGTTTTCCAGCTGTCGTACCCAAAGCTCCTTGCAGCCCCCGGCTGCAGGGATGACCCCGACGCCGAACTCCACTTGCCCCATATAGAGCTCGCAGTGCGCCCGCACCCGCGCGCAGTGCAGCACGATCTCCGAGCCGCCCCCCAGCGTCATATTGAAGGGCGCGGCGACCACGGGCTTCTCAAAGTATTTTATCGCCATGTTCGCGTCTTGGAACGCTTTGACCATCTGCCCCAGCTGCTCCCAAGCCCCACTCTGAATCGCCCCTAAGATCAGCCCGATGTTCGCCCCCACGCAGAAGTTCTGCCCCTCGTTGCCGATCACTAAGCCGACAAAGCCGCGCTTGCGGACCTCCTCGAGCGACGCCGTGAGCATCTCGATGATGTCGGCGTCTATAGCGTTCATGTACGTGTGAAACTCCAAGCACGCCACGCCATCTCCCAAATCTATCAGCGACGCGCTTGGGGTTGCTCTGATGACACGCTTTGTGTCTTCTTTCAGCTCGGAGAGCACGAGCACGCCCGCAGGGCGGGGCACCTCGCGATAGCTTTTGGTCTGCACGTCAAAATAGAGCTTCTTGCTCTCTTTTCGCTGATAAAAACTCTCCCCGCAAGCCAAGAGATCTTCGACGAGCTTGGGGATCGGGCGGCCCTCGCGCTTCATTCGCTCTACAGACTCCCTCACTCCAATGGCGTCCCAGGTCTCAAACGGCCCCAGATCCCAGTTGAAGCCCCACTTCATCGCGTTGTCAATAGAATAGATATTGTCTGAGATCTCTGGGATGAGCCGGGCTGCATAGAGCAACGTCTCCGACAGAACTTTCCAGGCGATGCGCCCCGCCCGATCATCGGCGTAGACGACGCTCTTGATCTTCTCACCTACTGTAGATTGCTGGCTTGCTCTCGCCAGCGACGGATACTCGAACTTCTCCTGAGGACGATAGTCGAGCGTCTTATAGTCGAAGACCCAGAACTCGCGCTTGCCGTTGACCGTCTTCTCTTGGTAGAACCCCTTGCCGGCCTTGCGCCCCAAGAGCCCCTGAGCGAGCATCTTCTGCACAAAGTCGGGGAGACGATAGACCTCACGCATCGGGTCGTGCGGAAGATTCTCGTAGATATTCTTCATCACGTCGGCCATGACATCGAGACCAACTAGATCTACGGTGCGGAAGACGGCGCTCTTGGGGCGGCCCAGCGCCGGCCCGAAGATCGCGTCAATCTCCTCGATCTTGTACTCTTCTTCTTGCATCACTTTGAGCAGATACGAGATCCCGAAGATCCCGATGCGGTTGGCGATGAAGTTGGGAGTGTCTTTGGCCAAGACGACCCCCTTGCCCAAGCGCCGCTCGGCGAAGTCCATCATGAACTCGACGATCTCGCGATCAGTCTCCGGCCCAGGGACGATTTCTAACAGCTTCATATACCGCACGGGATTGAAGAAGTGCGTGATGAGCGTGTGTCGCTTCAGCTCTGGGGAAGATTTTTGGGTGATCGCCGCAAGAGCAATACCAGAAGTGTTCGAGCTGACGATGGCGTCTTTCTTTCTGAATCTTTCGATCGTGGCGAACGTCTCTTGTTTGACGTCCAAGCGCTCGAAGACAGCTTCGATGATCCAATCAGCTTCTGTTAAGCGATCCAAGTGATCTTCTATGTTTCCCACGGTGATGAGCTGGGCGTCGTTGGGGTCGAAGAAGAGCGCCGGGCTTGCTTTGAGGGCTCTCTGGAGCCCCACGTTAGCAATACGATTTCTCACGGCGGGGTCTTGCAGCGTGAGCCCTTTGGCCTTCTCTTCAGGGGTCAGCTCTTTGGGGACGATATCCAAGAGATGGACTTTGATCCCGACACCGGCTAAGAGCGCGGCGATCCCCGCGCCCATCGTGCCCGCGCCCAGGACTGCAGCTGTCTTGATTTCACGCATATTCTTTTGCCTCCTTCTCTAACTGACGTTCTCGAAGACCGCGGCCATCCCCTGGCCACCACCGACACACATCGTCACCACGCCAAACTGCGCATCTCGCCGGGGCATCTCGTGCACCAGCGTCACGAGCAACCGACACCCCGACGACCCCAACGCGTGCCCCAGCGCGATCGCCCCGCCGTTCACGTTGACCTTCTCCATCGGCAGATCGAGCTCGCGGATCACCGCGAGCGCCTGCGCCGCGAACGCCTCGTTGAACTCGAAGAGATCTATATCGCCGAGCGAGAGCTTGGCTTTCTTGAGGGCCTTGGGGACAGCGTAGACCGGGCCGATGCCCATGATCTCCGGACGGACGCCCGCCGCTGCCGCCGAGACGAATCGCGCCATCGGTTTCAATCCCAACGAACGCGCCTTCTGCTTGGACGCCAGCAGCACCGCCGAGGCCCCATCGGTCAAGGGCGAGGAATTCCCCGCGGTCACCGTGCCTCCCTCGCGAAAGACCGGCTTGAGCTGCGCGAGCGCCTCCAGCGTCGTATCGCGCCGAATCGTCTCATCGACGGTATGTGTGATCGTCTTGCCGTCTAGGTGCACCGTGAGTGGGACGATCTCGTCCTTGAAGCGCCCTTCGTCTGTGGCCCGCGCGGCCTTCATGTGTGACTCATAGGCGAACTTGTCTTGGTCCTCGCGAGAGATCTTATATTTTTCAGCGACATTCTCTGCAGTGATCCCCATCGGCGTATAGACCTCGGGATACTCTTGAGCGAGGATGGGATTGGGGCGCGGGGTGTAGCCGCCCATCGGCACCATGCTCATAGACTCGACGCCCCCGGCAATGATGAGATCGGCGTCGCCATAAGCGATCTGATAGCAGCCGTTGACGACCGACTCCAGGCCCGAAGCGCAGAAACGATTGATCGTGCACGCCGGAACAGACTCTGGGATCTTGGCCAAGAACTGGGCGATGCGGGCGACGTTCATGCCCTGTTCAGCTTCGGGCATGGCGCAACCCAGACGGATATCGTCGAGCTCTTTGGGGTCAACGCCGGTGCGCTCGATAAGAGCCTTCAAGACGGCCGCGGCGAACTCATCGGGGCGCGTCTGGCGCAAGACCCCGCGGACGGCCCGACCCACCGCGCACCGTACCGCTCCCACAACCACGACTTCTCTCATAAGAAGGCCTCCTTTGCTGAGCGAACTCTATGCATGTTCCCATTCCTCGCTCACTCCCTAACCAACTCCGCGTCAATCATCGCTTTGAACTTCTCGTAGGGCCACGCCCCAACGAGCGGACGCCCGTTGATGAAGAAGAGCGGCGTCCCGATGGAGCGGGGCCTCTCGAATTCGGGCACCTTCGCTAAGAGTTCCTGAAGGATTTGACGGTCTTTCTCGATCTCGGCCTTGGCCCAATCAGAGTTCAGACAGCTCGCAAATGCTTCTGCATCTAGCCCCAGCTCCCGCGCAAGAGACTCTAAATCCTCTGCGCTCAGACGCCCCTTCCCCTCCTCGAAGATCACATAGAAGAGTCGGTCGTGATACTCCCAGAAGTGCCCCTGGGCGTGAGCGCACTCGCCCGCTTGCGCCGCGAGCTGCGCCACCTCTCCGTGCACAACGAGATTGTGAAAGACGTACTTCACGAACCCAGGGCGAATGTACTCTTCGTCGATCTTGGGAAAAGTCTGGAAGAGATGCCGCGCGCAGTAGGGGCAATAGAACTCGGCAAATTCGACTATAGTGACGGGGGCATCAGCCACGCCCTTGGTCGGCTGCTCCGGGATATTTTCTATCAGAGTTGGAGGAGTTTGTGCTGGCTCTGGAGGCTGCTCTTGCGCTGGGGGTGGAGCCGGCGCGGTTGTAGTCTCTTGGGCGGGGGGCCTGGTCGGGCGCGACGAGATCCAATTGATCGCGATCAGCGCCCCAGCCGCGACGATCGCGAGAATCACGATCCAAATGATGGGATTGCTCACGAGGTTGACGTTCTTTTTAGCAGACATAGGGTCTCCTTTCACTCCTCGATCTTAACGGGTAAACCCGCGCTCTGCCACGCGAGAATGCCCCCTGTAAGTCATAGACACGCCGAAAGCCCAGCTCTTTTCTCCATCGCTGTTGTTAAGCAGCAGCACAAACACAACGAAGGCCACCAGAAAGCTGAGCGCACGCCGGTGGTGCACGGCTTCACCTCTCCCTTGTATTTTCCTGATGGGAGGGTGCCCGTGCAAATTTACTTCGGTGGCTTGGCGATCAATATTAAAGCAGCCGCGGCGGCGCTCAAGACGGCCAGCACAATGAATGCCCCGCCCCAAGCTCCCGTCGCTGCGCGCACTTGCGCTCCAATGATCGGCCCTAAGACCCCCGCCGCCCCCCACGCCGAAAAGACCCACCCATAGTTGACCCCCAAGTGCTTCGTCCCGTAATAGTCCGCCGTGAACGCCGGCATGACCGAGAGGCTCCCTCCATACGCCAAGCCAATGAGGCTGATCCCCAGCGTATAGAGCGCGAAATCCCGAGCGTTGGGCAGGATGAAGAGCAGTGTGAGAATGAAGACGGCTTGCGCGAGGATCGTCGCCCCCTTGCGCCCAAGCTTATCAGAAATAAACCCAAATGCCGGTCGCCCAAGACCGTTGAGCACTGACATCAGACCCAAGGCCCCCGCCGCGACCGTCGGGCTGAGATTGGCGAGCTCCTGGCCCATCGGGACGGCTTGGGAGATCACCATCAGTCCCACTCCCGCCCAGAAGAGAAAGACGACCCATAAGAGATAGAACTGAAAAGTTTTGGCCATCTCTGAAGGGGGATAATCCCTCTGCTCTTTGGAGCCGGGGCCATTCTCCGGGGGCGTCCAGCCCGCGGGTCTCCAGCCCACCGGGGGATTCCGCAGCAGAGCCCCAGTCAAGACGACCAAGAGCCCAAACGCCACCCCGAAGATCGCAAATGTATTATAGACGCCAATCTGGGAGATCAGCGCTGTGCCCACCGGCGCAACGATCAGTGAACCTGCACCAAATCCCAAGACTGCGAGCCCCGTGATGAACCCCCGCATATCGGGGAACCATTTGACGCACGTCGCGATGGGCGTCACATAGGCAAACCCCACGCCCAACCCCACCAAGACCCCATACGTGAGATAAAGCCCCAGCAGGGTCTGGCCAAACTGACTTGCTAAGAGAAAGCCTGCCCCCAGCAGCACTCCCCCAGTCATCGCGACAATTCTCGGCCCGACGCGGTCTTGCCAGCGTCCAGCAATGATCATCCCCACGGCAAAGAAGACGACACAGAGCGTGAAGGGCATGGTCGCCTCTTGAATAGACCACCCATGCAGGCTCATCAACGGATTGCGAAAGATGCTCCACGAGTAGACGTTCCCCAATCCCAGCTGCATCAAGACCGCCGCGATTACGAAGAGCCACCGGTTGGGCAGACGCTCTTCTCCGGCAACGACGTGTGAAACTGTGTTTTTCATAGGGGTCACTCTCTCTGTATGAAAAGTGTGAGCCCATCCCTCCCCCGCCCAGGCACGACGGGGGAGGGATGGAAGGAGGAGGCCATGCGCGCTTACCCCTCGCTCGATTCGTACTGGCTCTTCAGCTGCGCGATCACCGTGGGGTCAGCAAGCGTCGTCGTGTCCCCCAGAGCGCGTCCTTCAGCAATGTCTCGTAGCAACCGTCGCATGATCTTCCCGGAGCGCGTCTTGGGGAGCTCCGCTACGAAGAAGATATCATCGGGTCGGGCGATGGGCCCGATCTTCTTCGCAACATGCTGCTTGAGCTCATCAGCCAGCGCTGATGAGGGTTTATACCCCGCGCGCAGGGTCACGAACGCTGAAACGGCCTGGCCCTTGATCTCGTGGCTCTTGCCGATAACTGCAGCTTCGGCGACCGCCGGATGGTCCACAAGGGCGCTCTCGACCTCCATCGTGCTAATTCTGTGTCCGGAGACGTTGAGCACGTCGTCAATGCGCCCAAGCAACCAGAAGTCTCCGTCTTTATCAATCTTGCAGCCGTCGCCCGTGAGATAGACCCCGGGGAACTTGCTCCAGTAGGCGTGCTTGTAGCGTTCCGGGTCGTTATAGAGCGTACGGAGCATTCCCGGCCAGGGCTTGGTGATGACTAAATACCCGGCGCCCTGACCTTGAGGGATGGGGTTGCCTGCTTCATCGAGCACGGCAGCCTCGATCCCAGGGAATGGCCGATTGGCCGAACCAGGCTTGAGCGTCGAGATCCCCGGCAAGGGCGTGATGAGAATATGCCCGGTCTCGGTCTGCCACCACGTGTCCACAATGGGGCACCGCTCCTTGCCGATCACCCTATAGTACCACATCCAGGCCTCGGGATTGATCGGCTCACCCACCGAGCCCAAGAGCCTCAACGATGAGAGATCGTGCTTGTTGGGATATTCTTCGCCCCAGCGCATGAACGTCCGGATCGCTGTAGGAGCCGTGTACAGAATCGTCACTCTATATTTCTCGACGATGGCCCAGAAGCGGTCTCGATCGGGGTAATCGGGCACGCCCTCGAACATCACTGTTGTCGCTCCGTTGGCCAGCGGACCGTAGACGATATAGCTGTGCCCCGTCACCCAGCCGATGTCCGCGGTGCACCAGTAGACGTCTTCGTCTTTGATGTCGAAGATCCATTTGTGGGTGAGGGCAACACCAACCAAATAGCCGCCGGTGGTATGCACGACGCCCTTGGGCTTGCCCGTCGTCCCTGATGTGTAGAGAATGAAGAGCATATCTTCAGAATCCATTGGTTCGGGCGGGCAGTCTATGGGGGCATCGCGCATCAGTTCGTGCCACCAGAATTCACGGCGATAGTACCCGCCGGTCAGGGGCGTCTTCAGCACGTCGCTGCCCAAGATACGCCGCACGACAATGACGTTCTCGATAGACGGGGTGTTTTTGAGAGCCTCGTCAGCGTTCTGTTTGAGAGGCACGATATGGCCACGACGCCAGCCCCCATCGGCCGTGATGAGCAATTTCGCCTGAGCATCGTTAATTCTGTCCCGAAGGGCTTCCGCTGAAAAGCCCCCAAAGACTACCGAGTGCACCGCGCCGATGCGGGCACAGGCCAGCATCGCGATGGGCAGCTCGGGGATCATTGGGAGATAGATCGCCACGCGATCCCCTTTCTTGATCCCCAATTTCTTCAAGACGTTCGCGAACTTGCAAACTTCGCGGTGTAAATCTTGATACGTGAGGACGCGCTCGTCGCCGGGCTCGCCCTCGAAGATGATCGCGGCTTTATTGCGCCGCCAGGTCTTCAGATGGCGATCTATACAGTTATACGAAGCGTTGAGCTTGCCCCCGATGAACCACTTGGCCCAGGGCGGATCCCACTCCAAGACTTTCTCCCATTTCTTGAACCAATCGAGCTCTTCGGCAGCCTTGGCCCAGAAGGCCTCAGGGTCTTTGGCTGCTATCTCATAGATCTTGGGGTCGTTGATGTTGGCCCTCCTCTTGAACTCCTCGGGCGGGGGAAATGTCCGCTCCTCTTCTAAGAGAGCAGCAATCGTCTGGGTATTCGCCATATTCGATCACTCCGTTTCTCGTTGTGCTTCATTCTAAAGAGAATGGGGGAAGGACGCCATGATGCGGCGCAGGGCTGGGAATGATTTGGCTCATGTGAAAAAACGGACGTAGGAATGGGAATTCCTACGCCCGTTCCTTCTAAGAGCTACTTAAAAGAGTTAAAAGAGTCCCGTCACCTTCCCCGTCTTGACGTCTATATCTATTCTGCGGAACGCGGGATCGGACGAGGTCCCCGGCATCAGCGAGATCGTCCCGGTCACGGGACACAAGAACTTCGCCCCGGAATAGATCAGAATATCGCGAACGGGGAGCACCCACCCCTTGGGCACGCCCTTGAGATCAGGATTGTGAGAGAGCGAGAGATGCGTCTTCACCATCATCGTCTGATAGTCACGGTACTTGGGGTCGGACTCGATCTTCTTCGCTTTGGCTTCGGCTTCGGGAGTCCAGCTCACTCCGTCAGCCCCATAGACAACTCTTGCGATCTTCTCGACCCGCTCGCGCAGCTTCATCTCCAACGGATAGAGAAATTCAAACCGAGAGGGCTCTTGCGCCGCATCAATGATCGCGTCCACGAGCTCTAACGCGCCTTCGCCGCCCTTGAGCCAATGCTCCGAGACCGCGCACCGCACCCCAGCCGCTTCGACAGCTTTCTTCACTGCCGCGATCTCCGCTTTGGTGTCGGTATGGAACGCGTTGATGCAGACCACCGGCACGATCCCCGACGTCTGAATGATCTTGAGATGATGCAGTAAGTTAGGCAACCCCTGCTCGACGAGCTTGACGTTCTCTTTAGTATATTCGTCGGGGAGGGGCCGACCGGGCACGACCTTCGGCCCACCGCCGTGCATCTTCAGCGCTCGTATCGTCGCGACCAAGACCGAGACGTGGGGCTTGAGCCCACTCAGCCGACACTTGACGTTCCAGAACTTTTCAAAGCCAATGTCGGCCCCAAAGCCCGACTCCGTCACGTGATAGTCAAAGAGCTTCAGCCCAAGCCGATCCCCGATAATAGACGATTGCCCAATAGCGATATTGGCAAACGGCCCGGCATGCACCAAGACGGGCTGATACTCTATCGTGCAACAGAGCGTAGGATTGATCGTATTGCGCATCCAAGCGGCCATCGCCCCAGCGACTTCCAAGTCCTGGGTCGTGATCGGATTGCCCTTCTTGTCGAAGGCTACTGTGATCTGCCCAATGCGCTCGCGCAGATCCGCCAAGTCTTTCGCGATGGACAAGATCGCCATGAGCTCGGAGCTGACGGCAATATCGAAGCGCGATTCCATCATGTAGCCGTCCATGCGCCCGCCCAGCCCAATGACGATGTGTCGGAGGGCTTGGGCGCAGAAATCTATGACCCAGCCCATCTGGACGTTGGTCGGGTCTATATCTAATCTGCGCAGCCCGATCTTCTTGAGCTGCTCGTCGTCGTAGTTGCGCTCGTGCTGTAAGCGTGCTGTAAGCGCGACCATCGCCAAGTTATGCGCGTTGGCGATATCGTTAATATCTCCTGTCAGCCCCAAAGAGAACTCGGTCATGGGGATGAGCAGGGCATTGCCGCCGCCGGCAGCCGTGCCCTTGATATTCATAGACGGGCCGCCGGAGGGCTGCCGAATGCAGCCGCCCGCGTTGAGCCCGCGCTTGCCCAACCCCTCGATGATCCCCAACGTCGTGGTCGTCTTCCCCTCGCCCAGCGGCGTCGGGGTGATCGCCGTCACTTCGATATATTTGCCGTCAGGCTTATCTTTGAGACGCTCGATGATCTTCGCGAAATCGAGCTTGCAGACTCGCCCGTAGGGAAGCACCTCGTCTTTTCTTAGGCCTAAGCGATCGCGCCACTCCTCGGGAGTAGGCATCTTCTCCTCGGCGAGTTCCGCGATCTGCCAGTCCGCAAGCTTCGTCGGATCATAGGGCATACGAATCGCCTCCTTATCTGAGTCCTGCTCGCTTCACGATCTCTGGCACAGCATCTTCCCATTCGATGGCCATGATGTGTACTCCCGAAACCCCTTCGATCTCCTTGAGTTGTTGGATGATCTCCACGCAGATTTCGATCCCCTCTTGGCGCCACGCTTCGGCTCTAGCTTTCTTATCTTCAATTCCCTTGCCGGCGGCTTCCATCCGCTCCACGATCTCATTGGGGACATCCAAACCCGGCACGTTATCGCGCATATATTTGGCCGCGCCGGGCGTCTTGATCGGGCTCACCCCAGCTAAGATATAGACTCTGTCGAGGAGCCCAAGATCGCCCACGCGCGCCATGAACTCCCGAAATCTCTGAATATTATAAACGATCTGGGTCTGGATGAACTGCGCCCCGGCTTCGACCTTCTTCTTCAATCGCAACGCCCGGAACTCATAGGGCGGCGCGAACGGATTCTCCACAGCCCCGATGAACATCGCGGGGCGCTCGCCTACAAGCTCATCCCCGGAGAGAAACTTCCCCTCGTCGCGCATCTTTCTCACCGTCTCGATCAGGTGTACCGAATCGAGATCGAAGACGCCCTTGGCTTGGGGGTGATTCCCAAACGATTGATGGTCTCCCGTCAGACAGAGCACGTTGCGAATTCCTAGAGCATACGCCCCCAAGATATCGCTCTGCAGGGCGATTCGATTGCGGTCCCGACACGTAATCTGAAAGACCGGGTCAAGCCCGAAAGATTTTAAGATCGCGCACGCCGCGAGGCTGCTCATGCGCGTCACGGCCGTCTGATTGTCGGTGACGTTGGCCGCGTCCACCCAGTCTTTGAGAAGCTGCGCCTTCTTCTCTATGACGGTTCTATCGGCGCTCTTGGGCGGGCCGCACTCCGCGGTCACCACAAATTTTTTCGACTCAAGAGCCCGCTTGAGGTTGCTGTCGCTCATAGCAGCATATCTTCGCGGACGCGCCGTCGCGGTCCCCCGTGACGGTCCGAAGACCAATCCTTTGCCGTAAAGATATTTTCTATGTTCTGCCGCTGATTGAGCTTCCCCAAACGTTCATAGATCAGCACCCACGCGCAGGGGCGCGGGCCGTTCTGTAAGACTTCGCACGTCCCGTCGGCCCGCACCCCCCCGCAGGGGCCGTTCAGCAGATTCTTCGCACACCGGGCAATGGGGCAAATCCCGCCCGTCAGATGCAGAATACAGTTCCCGCAGCCGGCACAGACCTCCGTCCAGACCCCTTGTCGCTCGACCTCTCCAAAAAATTTTGTGTTAAGCGCGGGCAAGATGGGTAGATCGAATCTCTCAGAAAGTTTATTTACGCCAACCCCGCACGCCAGCGAGAGCACGGCTTCTTGCTGCTCAATAGTCTCTCTCCAGGGCTCGTTGAACTCATCATCACACTGGCGCTTGACGGCCCCTTCAGTAATTTCGATGGGACGGCCCTGAGACTTGCGCGCCAGCCTCACCGCCGACGCTAAAAGCCCGACTTCTTTCTCGCCCCCGGCCATGCACACCGCCACGCACGACTGACACCCCAAAAAGAGCACTCTTCTGTAGGGCTCCAGCATCTGCAGAATCTCTTCGATGGGCTTCTGATCCGCGACGATCATGAGAATTTTCCTCCTCCGCCCTTCAGCACCCTCACCCGCTCCACCATCTCGCGAGCGATCTGTGCAAATCGGTCCCCTTGAGCTGAGCTGAGATTGAAGAACTCCAAGCGCTCCGGCTCGATCCCTAGCTTGGGCAAGAGCTTCTTGATCGCAAGCACTCGCTTCTTGGCCCGAATGTTCCCAGAGATAAAATGACAGCTCCCCTCAAGACACCCCGCGACGATCACCCCATCGGCTCCCGCCTCAAACGCTTTCAGCACATAGAGCGCATCGAGCTTCCCCGTGCACGGCAGACGAATGATGTGCACATTGGGAGGATACTTCAAGCGTAGAACCCCGGCTAAATCTGCCGCCGCAAACGCGCAGTAGTGACAGCAGAACGCCACGATCTTCGGCTCAGCGTTGGCGCTCATCAGACGCTCACTCTCTCACGAAAGAGCTCTTCGATCATGGAGAGCTCTTGGGCGTCTTCAAACTGCCCTAGCTGAATAGCTTTCGCAGGGCAATCCGCCGCGCAGATCCCGCACCCTTGACATTTCACGGCTTCGATCTCGGCGAGCCCATGAGCGTTGATGAAGACCGCCCCGAAGGGGCACTCCCTCAAGCACGTCAAGCACGCTGTGCACTTCTCTTGATCTACTGTGGCGACAATCCCGCCGGCTTCGAGCTCTTTCTTAGCGAGAACAATCGCGGCTCGCCCTGCAGCCGCCTGCGCCTTAGCGATCAGCTCAGAGATCGTCCCTGGCGCGTGCGAGCCGCCGCAGAGAAAGATCCCTGACGACGCAAAATCCACCGGACGCAGCTTGATATGCGCCTCCACGAAGAAGCCGTGTGCATCGAGCGGGACTTTCAACAGACGACTCAGCTCTTCGTTATACGGATCGGGCACGACGCCGGTGCTCAGCACCACGAGATCTGCTTGAATGGAGACTTCTTGGCGTAGGCGCGCATCGCGCACCGTGACGGAAAGCTGATCGTTCACCCTCTGGACGACGGGCGGCCTCTGCTCGTCATAGCGAATGAAGATGACTCCACGCTCGCGCGCCTGACGATAGAGATCTTCCAAAAAACCGTAGGAGATCATCTCGCGATAGAGCACGTAGATCCGACAGCTGGGGTCTTGCTCTAGGAGGGCGAGCGCGTTCTTGAGGGCTTCCCCACAACAGATGCGCGAGCAGTACGGGCGCTTCTCATCGCGCCCCACACACTGAATCATCACCAGACTTCGTCTGGACTGTGCGCCTTCGCCAGCGAGAGGCTGGCGAAGGAGCTCGCGCTGCGTCAGCACGCGCGGATCTTCGCCGTAGAGATACGCGCTCGGCTTCTGCTCATACGCTTCCGTGGCCACGATCACGACGCCATGTTGGATACGCTCTTGGCCATCAGGCCCGTCGAGCACAGTCGAGAAGTTCCCCACAAAGCCGGAGATCTCCCTAACTGTTGTGTTTGTGTACACGCGGATCTTCGGGTGTGTGTGCACCGCGTCGAGCAGCCTTGTCCGCAGACGCTGAACATCTTCGCCCTCTGGGGTGCGAGAGATCCCTTGCAGCTCAGCACCAAGCTCGGCACGGCGCTCGACCAGATGCGTCTCGAAGCCATTCTCAGCGAGCGTCAGTGCCGCGACCATCCCCGACAGCCCGCCGCCAATCACCAACGCCGCCGGAGCGATCTTTACCGACTGCACCGAGAGGGGCTTGAGCTGTCGCGCTTTGGCTACCCCCATGCGCACTAAATCCTTCGCTTTCTCCGTAGCCCGCTCCGGCTGATCCGAGTGCACCCACGAGCACTGCTCCCGAATGTTGACCATCTCAAAGAGAAACTTATTCAGCCCCGCCTCACGGATCGTATCTTGGAAGAGCGCTGCCAAATTCCTCGGGGTGCACGAGGCGACCACGACCCGATTGAGCTTTTTCTCACGAATGACTTCCTTCATGTGCTTGAGATTGTCTTGGCTACACGTGTAGAGCACGTTCTCGGCGTGGACGACGCCGGGGAGCTTCTTGGCGTACTCAGCCACGGCCTTGACGTCCACCACCCCGGCGATGTTGCTCCCGCAGTGACAGACGAAGACCCCGATCCTGGGAGCGCCGTCGGGGACGGCTTCTTCTGGGTAGTGTTTCGCTTGGGTGCGCGTGCCCCGTGCTTGGGCTAAGAGCGCCTGAACGGCAGCTGCGGCTGCGCTCGCTTGAATCACCGTCTCTGGGATATCTTTTGGCCCCGTAAACGCCCCGGTCACAAAGACGCCCGCGCGCGTGCTTAGCACGGGGTTGATCGGGCTCGTCTTGGCGAATCCGTGTTCATTGAGCTCTATCCCAAGTTTGCGTGCGAGCTCCTGCCCCTTGGCGCTGGGGCGCATCCCCACCGCAAGCACGACTAAGTCAAATTCTTCTTCGCGCAGAGCCCCCGACTCGTCCCGATACCGAATGAGCAAATTTTTTGTTTCGGGGATCTCCGTGACTTGCGAGACCATCGAGCGAATGTAGCGCACCCCGTGCTCTTCTTTGGCGCGCTTCACTAAGTTCTCAAAACCCTTCCCATAAGCTCGCAAGTCAATATAGAAGATCGTCGGCTCGATCTGATGGTCGTGCTCCTTAGCAACGATAGCCTCCTTGGTCGCGTACATGCAGCAGACGGCTGAACAGTAACTTTGATGGCGCAAATCGCGCGAGCCAACACACTGAATGAACGCGATCTTCTTTGGGGCTTGGCCGTTGGAAGGGCGCACGACCTTGCCCCCAGTTGGGCCAGAGGCGCTGAGCAGCCGCTCAAACTGCGGACCCGTCAGCACATTCGCATAGCGCCCAAATCCATACTCCCCCACCACGCGCGCATCGGAGGGATCAAACCCCGGCGCAAGCACCACGGCGCCAACTTCCAACGTAAAGATTCTCTCAGTCTGGGTGAAGTCGAGCGCTTGGCGTTCGCACGCCTTCAAGCAGTTCTGTGGGCAGCGCCCCGATTTGAAGAATATACACGTCTGGGGATCAACGACAGCCGCCAAGGGCACAGCCTGCGGGAAGGGAATGTAGACGGGCTTGCGCTTGCCCAAGCCCACGTCAAACTCGCTGGGGAATTTGGGCTCTTGATAGACGCACGACGCAATGCACCGCCCGCACGCGATACATCGAGTGATGTCTACATACCGCGGGCGCTGACGAATCGTGATCTGAAAGTTTCCGGGTTGTCCGTCGAGCGATTCGACAGAAGCGAGCGTCAGAATCTGAACGTTAGGGTGGCGCCCCACTTCCACGAGCTTGGGCGAGAGCATGCACATCGCACAATCGTTCGTTGGGAAAGTTTTGTCTAATTGGGCCATGCGCCCGCCGATCGCCGGGCCCTCTTCGATTAAGTAGACATAAAACCCGGAATCGGCCAGGTCGAGGGCCGCTTGGATGCCCCCGATCCCGCCACCGACGACAGCGACAGAGCCATGCTTGATCGCGCTCATGGGGTCACCCCTCCCCTGCCCCTCCCCGACACGGAGAGGGGCGCTCCCCCACCCTCACCCCCATCCCCTCTCCCCTCTGAGGGAGAGGGGAGCAGAGGGGTGAGGGGGCTTGGGAAGGGGGCCGGGGGGTTAGGTCTAGATCAGCCAGATGTGCCCCCAGCATCAACTCTCTCTCACTCCCGCCCAAGGCTAAGCCCACCAGCTGAGTGATGAAGAGCACCGGGACGGCGTGACTCTGTTTGAGCTGCCACTGCGCCCAATCGAGATTGTACTGACAGAATGGGCACGAGGTGACGAGCACGTCGGCTCCGGCACGGCGGGCCATCTCGACAATCTGCGAGGACATCTTCAGAGCGATCGCCTCGTGAATGACCGAAAAGCTCGCGCCGCAACATGACGTCTTCGCGGGCCATTCGATAGGTGTCGCTCCGGCAGCCGAGACGAGTCGCTCCATCATCGTGGGGTTCTCGCGATCGTCGAAGCTTATTATTCTGGGGATGCGCGTCGCCAAGCACCCATAATAGCACGCGACCTTCAGGCCCTCGAGAGCTTTGCTCTTCTCTTTTTGGATGCGCGCCATCTGTGCACCGAGCACCTCGAGGATATTGTTGATCTGCACCCGCCCATCGAGGGGGCGACCGAGCACTCTTGCGACGCGCTCGCGGGTTTGAGGGTTCTCTAACGCTCTCTGAGCGATCTTGAGGCGGCTGTAGCACGCCGAGCACGCGACTACTAAATCATCCCCAAGCTCGTGAGCGATAGCTAAATTTCGCGCTGGCAGCGCATACGCTAAATCTCTATTTAGAGCGTGGGCTGAGGTCGCGCCACAGCACGTCCAGTCGGGCAACTCTTTGATCTCGATCCCTAGGCGCTCGCATACCCAAAAGATCGAGCGCCCATAGGGCCGAGCCGATGAGCTGAGCGTGCACCCCGGATAGAAGCGCATCATCGCTGCTCCTCCGCCTGCTGGAAGAGCTGGCGCACCGACGGCGCTCCTCTGGGCCAGAGCTCCAGACGCCCCTTGCGCAACAATTCCCATCCCACCGCTAAGCGCGCAAACGGCTTTCTGAGCTTCAGAGTATAGCGGGCCATCAGCTCCAGCTCGCTTACCCGCCCCCGCCGCCGCACGCAGTCCAAAAAGATTTGATGAAAGTCGCGCGCCTGCGGCAGCGCCGGAGAAAAGCCCTCCTTCAGCGAGAGCTCGCGGAGCGTGTCCATCACGTGAGCAATATCTATATCGTTGGGGCAGCGCACCGAGCACGTGTAGCACGAGACGCAGAACCAGAACGTGTTGCTCGAAAGCACGGTCTCTCGATCCCCAAGCTGAATCAGCCGAAAGAGCTCATTGGGGGCGTGCTGCATCTGGGCGATCATGGGGCAGCCGGTGGCGCAGCGATCGCATTGGAAGCAGCGCCGCACCATCTCGCCGCTATGCGCTTCGATCTCTTCGAGAAAGCTAAGAGACTGAGCCTTGAGCACGATAGATCGTCTCCACGTTCTCTATATAGCTGATTGTAGACGCGCAGACGAGCTCAAGCTATGAGAGAAATCATAGAGAAATCTGAGCTCAATCACACAATCAGAGTAGGGCTCGCTTGGCGGACTCGACCGTGTTTTTCAATAACATGGCGATGGTCATGGGGCCGACACCACCCGGCACCGGCGTGATAAATCCTGCGATCTCTTTCGCCGCCTCAAAGTCGACGTCGCCTATGAGCTTGCCGTCAGGCATTCTATTGACCCCAACGTCAATGACAACAGCTCCTGGCTTGATCATATCAGCCGTGATGAGCTTCGGTCGGCCCGCAGCGACGACCAAGATATCTGCCTGACGACAGATCTCCTTGAGATTCTTTGTGCGCGAGTGGGCGATAGTGACCGTCGCTTGCTTGGCGAGCAAGAGCATCGCCACAGGCTTGCCCACGATCACGCTGCGCCCGACTACTACAGCGTTCTTACCCTCGATCTGGGTTCCCGTAGACTCGATGAGCTTGATACACCCTGCGGGGGTGCAGGGGACAAACGTAGGCAGCTCCTCCCAGAATTTGGCGGAGAGCAGCTTTCCCAAATTGATGGGGTGAAAGCCGTCCACGTCCTTGTCCGGGCTCACCTCATAGAGCACCTTGTGCTGATCGAGATGATCGGGCAGGGGCAACTGCACAAGAATCCCGTGAATACGATTGTCCTGATTGAGACTATGAATGAGCTCGATCAGCTTCTCTTGGGGGGTATCCGCGGGCAAGTGAATCTTTTGAGAATAGATGCCCGTCTCCTCGCACGCCTTGGCCTTCATATTGACATAGACTTTGGAAGCGGGGTTCTCTCCAACTAAGATGGCTGCCAAGCCCGGAGTGATGCCGTATTTCTGCTTGAGTTGAGCGACTTCGCGCTTGAGCTCCTCGCGGATCTGCTGGGCGATTTGCTTACCATCAATGATAGTAGCCATGGGGTACCACCTTGTTCTGCGCCGCATTATAGAAGAGACTCATCATCTGCACTATGATCTCTCGCAGCCAAGAAGATGATCGTCGGCACAGCTTGTTATGGGTCATTTTTAGGAATCAACTTTTTATACTGAGAAGTCAAGCGCCCCGCTCGACCGCCGCCGCGCACACCTTTAGTTCCGTGATCCCGCAGATGGGGTCTACCGCGTCATTCGTTAGGAGATTTGTGGGGCTCTCCGCATAGTGAAAGGGCATCCACACGACGCCTTCAGCGATCTCAGCGATCTGAGCCTTGACGATCAGCTCTCCGCGGCGCGTGCGCACCCGCACCCGATCGCCCGATTTGATCCCAAGCTTCTGGGCGTCTTGAGCACTCAGCTGCACGAAGTTCTCCGGCTCGGCCCGGCCCGCCTTCGTCCTGCGCGTCATCGTCCCACAGTTGTACTGCATGAAAGTGCGCCCCGTCGTCAGCAAGAACGGATATTCAGAGTCGGGCAGCTCCGCCGCCGGGAAGTGCTCGATCCCCATGAGCTGGGCCCGCCCGCGCGTGAACTTCCCTTTGTGCAGGAACTTCGTTCCTGGATGATCTTCAGTAGGGCAGGGCCATTGAATCCCATACTGTTCTTCTACGCGCCGATAGCTGATCCCCGCGTAGATGGGCACAAGTCCTCTGATCTCTTCGAAGATCTCTTCGGGGCTCTGATAAGTCATCGGGTAGCCCAAGCGCTGAGCGAGCTCGCAGAGGATCTGCCAATCGGGCTTGCTCTCCCCGATGGGCTCGATCGCTTTGCGAATTCTTTGGACACGTCGCTCAGAATTCACAAATGTCCCGTCTTTCTCAGCGAAGCTCGCTGCAGGGAGCACCACGTGCGCAAACTGCGCCGTGCGGCTGGGGAAGAGATCCTGCACCACGACGAGCTCGGCCATCCGCAGCGCCCGCTCGACTTTCTTTATGTTCCCCTCAGTGAGCGCCGGGTCGGAGCCTATGATATAAAACGCTTTCAGCTCCCCGGCTAGAGCTCGCTCCCACATGCGCGAACAGAAGAGAAAAGAGTCTTCTTTTGGCACAGGGAGCTTCACTCCCCACGCTCGCTCAAACTTCTCAATAACAGCAGGATCCTTCCAACTCTGATACCCCGGCAGCGTCTCTGGACGGCACATATCTGTAGCCCCTTGGACGTTGTTCTGCCCGCGCAGCGCGTTGATCCCCGACGACTCTTTCCCGAAATTCCCCGTGATCAGCGCGAGATTGCACAGCGCCCGGACGTTGTCCACCCCCGTGCGGTGTTCGGTCACCCCTAACCCGTAGGCGATGCTCGCGGGCTTCTCGCGAGCATAGAGCTCCGCAGCTTCTTTGATCTTCTGGGCCGGCACGCCGCAGAGCTGCGCGACCGATTCGGGGGTGTACTTCTGCACCACGCTCCAGAACTGCTCGAAGTTTTCGCAGCGCTCCTCGATGAACTTTTGGTCATGGAGATTTCGAGCGATGATGTGCTGGGCCATGGCGTTGAAGAGCGCTACTTCCGTGCCGGGCTTGATCTGTAAGTGCACCGTAGCGAGCTTGGCCGGCTCGGTGACACGCGGGTCTATGACGATAAGCTTAGTGCCGTTCTTGATGGCGCGTTTCATCCAGACTGTCCAGATGATGGGATGGGCGTGCGGGGTGTTGCTGCCCACAAGCAGCAATACTTTCGGGCCGGGCTCAGCAAACTCCGCGATGGAGTTTGTCATGGCCCCGCTGCCCAGCGAGAGCGCTAGCCCCACTACAGTTGCCGAGTGACAGATTCGAAAGCACTGATCTATATTGTTAGTGCCGAGCACGGCGCGCGCGAACTTCTGGGCGAGATAGTTCTCCTCGACAGTAGCGCGGGAAGAGCTGATCACGGCAAGAGCATCAGGGCCGAAGCGTTCCTTGATGCGCCGCAGCTCGCGCACGATGAAGCTATACGCTTCGTCCCAGCTCACCGGCGTGAGCGTGCCGTTCTTGCGCAGCAAGGGCTGCGTTAGTCTCTCCGGATGATGGACGAACTCATACGCTGTGGCCCCCTTGGGGCAGAGCGTGCCTTTATTGACGGGATGATCTTTGTCAGGTTTGAGCCCGATGAGCTTATTATTCTCTATCTGCAGAATGATACCACAGCCGACGCCACAATAGGGGCAGACGGACTTGACCTCCATGCGCGCCTCCTTCTCAGTAGTCCCCAAGCTCCTTCTTATACACCTCAGTGAGCGTCTTACCCCAGTTGTCGAGCGCCGCGAGCTTTCCGAAGAAGAACCGCAGCACCGGCGGCTCCTCCACAAACTTCAGGCCCTTCACAAGATCGCGATGCTTATAGAGCCACGTGATGCGATCGACGGCGTACTCAATATGCGAGATGGTGTAGACCCGTCGGGGCACGGCGATCCGCGTCAGCTCTAAATCCGCGAGGATTTCTTTGCCCTCTTTGTCGCGATCCGTGGAGATCGTGCCCCGCTCCATCGTTCTGATCCCGGAAGCCAAATAGATAGCTGCCGCGAGCGCCCCCGCCGGATACTGATTCTGCGGGATATGGGGCAAGAAGCGCCGCGCATCCAGATGGCACGCCAATCCCCCAGGCGGTGTGACCACGGGGACGCCGTTCTCTAAAAGTCTATGTGCGAAGTACTTCACTTGCTCGACGGCGCAGCCGGCGACCTCCGGGGCGACCATCTCGCGCAACCCGATGGCCATGGCCTCGACTTCCTTCACCGACATGCCGCCATAAGTGAGAAAGCCCTCGTAGACCGGCAGCCAATCCCTCAGTTGCAGATAATATTTCTCGTTGTTGGTGGCGATCATGCCGCCGCGCACGCTCGTATTCTTTCGGGCGCTCATATAGTAAATATCCGCGAGGGCGCACATCTCTTTGATGATCTCTGCGACGCTCTTGTGGGCGTAGCCCGGCTCGCGCTGTTTAATTAAATATGCGTTCTCGCTCACGAGGCTCCCATCGAGGACTAATAAGAGCTTATGTTTGTCACAGATCTCCCGAACGGCTCGCATGTTCTCTAGCGAGAACGGCTGGCCCCCTAAGAGATTGGTCGTGGCCTCCATGCGCACGTAGGCGATCTTCTCCGGACCGTATTTTTTAATAACGTCTTGCAGTTTATTGATGTCAATGTTGCCCTTGAACGGATGGGTGCTCTGGGTGTTGAGGGCCTCGTCGGCGTAGATCTCCAGCATCGTGCCGCCGAGAATCTCAATATGGGCACGGGTCGTCGTGAAGTGATAATTTGTGGGGACGACCTGGCCCGGCTTCAGAAAGACTTTGTCAATGAGGTGCTCCGCGGCACGGCCTTGGTGGGTCGGCAGCACGTATTTGTAACCCAGGACTTCTTGCACAGCGTCCACCAAGCGATAGTAGCTCTCGCCACCGGCGTAGGCGTCATCGGCGACCATCATCCCGGCTAATTGATTATCGCTCATGGCGTTGACGCCGCTGTCGGTGAGCATATCGAGGAAGATGTCGCGGGTGCGCAGGAGGAACGTATTATACCCGGCCTCTTCGAGGGCGCGCAGCCGCTCGTCTACGGTGCGCAGGTGGATCTTCTGCACGATGCGGACTTTGTGCATCTCCACGGGGATCTCTTTGCCGCTGGCCAACCGAATGTTCATGAGAACCTCCCTGAGTTTGGTGATCCTTTATCTTACTACAATCACATGGCACCGATCAATCGGTCGCAGATCATCGCCCCCAGGTGTGCGAGCATCTCCAGATGATGATAATGCCCCGCGGAAGCGTCAAAGAGCACTTGGGCGCTCGATGGGAATTCCGAGCCCCCCGACCAATAGACGACGGCCAAAGGGATTCGGGGCAACGCCCAGAAGCGAAACGCCGCGTCCCCTAGCCCAATGGGCTCGCCGCCGAGCTTCTGCGCTGCTTGGCGAAAGCTTTCTATATCGTTCTTGAAGTGGCGCGCCACTAAATTCCCCGAATAACTCTGAAAAGCCCTCTCATAGAACGCCCCGTTGGGCAGCTCCCTCAGCGAGACCCAGTGATTCGCCAAGGGCGTGCCGTCGGCGAGCACGAGATACTGCAAGAGCGCCGCTTGCACGGGGTTGGAGCAGCGCTGCCCCTTGGGATCGAAGACTTCTAAGTCTGGCCACGTGATCGTATAGGGTTGGCCGAAGAAGCGCAGCTGGAAGCGCCCTTGGCCCTCTTCGATCTCGTAGTAGACAGCGCCGGAGCGCTCCGCGATCTCGCGAGGATCGCGAGCGCGCAGCTCCTCCCGCGCGTGCGCGATCTGGGGCTCTAGGCTCTGCTCCCATGTTGGGTTACGCATAGACCGGCGTATACATTGGTTCTCGGAGCTTCAGCTCGGCGCGCTTGCGGTCCAGATGCGCGAGGATCGCCCGCGCTGCCTTGTGCGGGTCGGGCTCAAAGAGAAACTTGCCGCCCACAAGCTTCTCCAAATCTTCGGTTAAGAGCTTGTGCATCCTGGGGCTGCCCAGCGTGGGGAAGGGCGTGTTGAAGTGCACCAACACTCCCGACGCAACGAAATAGAACCCGATCGCGACAGCCTTTTCGCTCATCCATTCGGGCGCAGACCCGGCGACGGGCAACCTCGAAAAGTCTTCGCCTAGGCCGCCCTCGCTCACGATCTCGACCAACGTCATCAAAATTCTGGAGTTGTCTACGCACGCGCCCACGTGCAGCACCGGCGGGATACCCACAGCCTCGCAGATCTCCCTCAACCCCGGCCCGGCATACTCGAACGCCGCCTCGGGCCGCAACAGCCCGCACTTAGCATCAGCAATCGCCGAGCATCCCGACGTCACGATGAGCACATCGTTCTTCAGCAGTTCTTTGGTCAGCTCGACGTGGCCCCAGTCATGCGGGGTATTGGGGTTGTTGCAGCCCACGATGCCCACGGCGCCACGCAGCCGCCCGTCAATGATCGCGTCGTTGAGGGGCCTGTAGGTCGCGCGGTACCGCCCGCCCAAGAACCGAAAGACTGACTCAGACGTGAAGCCTGCGATCAGGTCCATAGATTCGTTAGGAATCTGCATGCGGCGCGGCTCGCGCTTGGGGAAGTTCTCTATCGCCCGACGGATGATCTCCTTGGCGACCTCCAAGGCGCGTTCCTCGCGGAACTCAATAAACTCGGTGTTGGGGAACTTCGCCTTGGGAGACGTGGCGATCAGTTTCGTGTGGAAGCACTGGGCAAGACTACTCAACGCGGGCATGATGCACTGCACGTCGACGATCATCGCATCTACGGCTCCGGTAGCCAACGCTAATTCTTGCTGCAAAAAATTCCCGGCGATGGGGATGCCGTGGCGCATGAGAATTTCATTGGCTGTGCAGCAGATGCCCGCGAGATTGATGCCCTTGGCGCCATGCTGCTGCGCGAGCTTGTGGAGCTGGGGGTCGCGGCTGGCGGCAACGAGCATCTCCGAGAGTATCGGCTCATGGCCGTGCACGACCACGTTCACCTCGTCGCGCTTTAAAACACCCAAATTGACGCGGGCGCGCAAGGGGGTCGGCGTGCCGAAGAGAATGTCTTGGAGCTCAGTCGAGATCATCGAGCCGCCCCAGCCGTCGGCAAGGGACGTCCGCAGCCCGTGCAGAATGATATTATAGTAATCTGTATCCACGCCCATCGTCGTGCGATGCATCATCTCCACGACCTCTCTGTCTATGCCGCGCGGCATGATGCCCAGCTTGCGCCACAGCTCTTGGCGGGCCTTGGGGGCGCGATGGGTGAACGTCAATTCACCCTCTTGCTGACCAAATTCGGCCAAAATCTTCTCAGCTAGCGCCTTCGCGATTTCAGCGTCGCTCTTGGTATCCGAGCCGATGCCGAACTCCGCCGCGACTCTTCGGAGTTTGATGGGGTCTTTGATGCGATACCCTCCTTTGCCCTCGGCGGCCATTAGCAGCGTATGGGCGACGTCGCGCCCGTGATCGGAGTGGGCGGCCGTTCCCGCTGCGATCATGCGCCCGATATGCCGAGCGGTGAACGTATCGGCGTCGGCGCCACAGACGCCGCGCTGCGGCCCTTTCCCGAAGGGATCAATCCGGCAGGGTCCCATGTTACAGATTCTACAACACAAGCCTAACTGCCCAAAACCGCACTGGGGCTGTTGCGCCTCCCAGCGATCCCACGCCGTCTCCAGGCGCTCTTGCCTTGTGCGCTGGAGCATCTCTTGCGTCGCACGATCTATGCTGCGCTCTCTCATGGCTCCTCCTTTATCAGCTTCTCTTCCTATACGCCTTCAGATAGCTGTCGCTGTAGATCTCTTTATTTAAGATCAGCTCGGCCGTAGCCACGGCGTTCATCAGCTCTTGGTCGCAGACGTTGCAGATCGCCGCATCACATCCCATAGCCATAGCCATCACTAAGAATGTCCGATTGATGAGCGATTTCTCTTGCGCTTTGGAACAGATATTGCTCAGCCCAATCGAGATGTGCGGCGGCGGATCGGAGATCATCGCAAATTGTCTTATAGCTTCCAAGACGTTCTTCGCTTGCTCCTGCATAAACTTTAAGGGCATCACGATTGGGTCCAGATAGATGCGATCGGGAGTCAAGCCCGCTTCGCTGGCCACGGCGAAGATCTTCGCCCCAAGCTCGACCCTTCGGTCGACGTCTTGCGGGCTGCCGCGCTCGTCCATCACGACCCCGATGAGCCCGGCGTTGTACTGCACCGCCAGCTCAACTAACGGGATGAGCTTGCTGTCCTCAGCCGTCGTGCTGTTGATGATGACGGAGCGCCCGCCCCCAAATTCTTTATAAGCCTCAAGTCCAGCGCGCATCAGCTCTAATTTATTGCAATCGATCGAGAGCGGCGTGGGGACGGCCTCGCAAACAGTCTGAATCAACCAACTGAAGTCTTCAGGGCTCTTAGAGACCGCGCCCAAGTTGACATCCAAGTAGTCTGCCCCGGCTTCCGTCTGTTTCCTCGCCCACTCCTGGATGGGAGCTTTGTTCTTCTCTTTGATCGCCTGCCCGATGTCTTTGAAAGATCCGTTGATGCGCTCCCCTATCAAGATCATCTCAGACCATCTCCCATCAACTGCGTGATCGCTTCTCGGACACTTGCGACGGCCCGCGGATGGCGCAGCACCAAGATATCCGCGCCTGCCAAGAGATAGACATAGGCCGTCGTGGCCTCCCACAAGGGGCCGCGCTCTTTTTGGTCGCCCCATTCGGGAAGCTCCTGCTCGCTCGCTTTGGCTTCTTTGACGCCCCAGACTTCGATGCCGATGTCGCAGATCATAGGTTGGGAGAGCATCTTATCCCCGCGCAGGGCTGCTAATCGTGCGCGCTCCATCACCGAATAGACGTACTCTAACCCGTAGCCGAGCGCCGCGCTCGTGGGGTAGATCACAATATCTTCGGGCTTGAAGCCCATATCTGTAGCTAAAATATTGACTTGCTTGGCGATATTGACATCGCAGGGCGACTCGGCGATCACTTTATGTTTATACGCCGTGCAAAGCGCTACTAAGGTCTTATAGTTGTCTTCGGTGATCGTGCCCAACAGACAATTTTCTCCCGAAGCAGCTTCAGCGACCGCGGGAAAGATCTCGTTATCTTTGTCGTCGTTGCCCGTGCCCCAGACGATCAACGGAACACCTACAGATTCTAAGACTCTTTTGACAGCTTGTGCTGCTTCGTGCGGCCCACGATCCTCTCTCACAGGATCGCAGCCGGCAAGTCTTAGACAGATCAAGTCCGCGCCGTACTGCTCGACGCACTTCTTGGCCCACAGCCCCGGATCGTGCCAGACGTCAGAAAAATGCTCCGCGAGCACATCCGGCCAATCTTGGGGAGCGACGTCCCAGACCTCCATAGCGATGGCTGGGGGATGGGGCATCGCCCCCTCGAAGTGGTGAAAAGGCAACGAAGTTGCCCCGCCCACGGTGACCTTCTTCGTGCGGGTGCCGCCTTCGTCGCGGGTCGCGCCCAGCGTCACAGTATTGATCGCGTTCGGCCAGGTCTTCTTGACATCGGGCAGTGTGACGGGCATCTTACGATCCTCCTCCATCCCGCAAGATCTTCCTTACAATCTCCTGCACGGCGACTTTAGCCGGGGAAGCTGCAGAGAGCTCACGAAGGGGCCTGCCCTCAAAACTGAGACGCAAGAGCGCTTCATCTTTGGGAATCTCCCCCACTAAGCTGAGCCCAACTTGCGCGATTCTATCCATCACTCGCTCTGACTGCGCCCCATCGCTCACGTGGTTGAGCACCAAGAATCTCTTATGGATGCGCAGGTGCAGCTCGTCGGCGAGCCTATTGATGCGCGCTGCCGCTTGCAGCGCCACTGGCGTAGCATCGCTGATAACTAAGAGAACGTCCACGTCTTGAGTAGTGCGCCGCGAGAGATGCTCCAGCCCCGCTTCGTTGTCCAGCACGACGTATTTGTAGTTCTTGCTGAGAATGTCTATATATCGTCTCAAGACGTGGTTGACGGCGCAGTAGCAGAAGGGGCCCTCACCACGACCCATCGCTAAGAGATCAATCCCGTTGCTCTCCACAAGACACTGCTGCAGCCCGTACTCTAAGTACTGATCTTTCGTGACTCCTGGCGGGAGGTCCTTAATGCGCTGGAGCGTCTCCTCGCGCAGCTCCCCGATCGTGCGCTCGACAGTTAGTCCCAAGACTTGATGAAAGTTTGTATTGGGGTCGGCGTCAATGGCGAGCACCGGCCC